>Ga0102940_1002818_pt1 | contig 10262 bp, 8 predicted proteins | sample SalPonR2_C_D1_MG_FD_78215 | JGI IMG/M metagenome (GOLD analysis project Ga0102940, IMG submission 78215) | Salt pond soil microbial communities from South San Francisco under conditions of wetland restoration - Salt Pond MetaG R2_C_D1_MG | ecosystem: Environmental > Aquatic > Marine > Intertidal...
AAACGATCCCGACAAAATCATTTTTGATGTACGCTCGGAAGATGAGTACACCGGTGCTGATGAACGTGCTGAAAAGAGTGGCCACATTCCCAATGCCGTTCATTTAGAATGGAGTAATGTTTTAGAAGATGAGGGAGTACCCTATTTCAAATCAGCACAGGAAATTCAGAGTATTTATGATTCGTTGGGAATTACACGAGACAAGGAGGTAATTCCGCACTGCCATACCAATGTACGCGGATCACACGCATATTTTACACTTAGGTTGATGGGATACGACTCCGTGAGAGCTTACGAAGGTTCGTGGTCGGAATACGGTAATAGCCCAAATGCGGTGGTAGAGCGGTAGCCGTTTAGTTGAGATACAGAAAATTGAACAAGATATATACTACTGCCGGCGGCATAAGAATTACTATAGCCCAATAAACTGAATTTCTGAGTTTTGGCATAAATTCAGCTTTGGGCTTTAGGTCTATTTTATCGGCCTCTTTACCCCTTACAAAGCCCAGGCGTTTCATTTTACCCCAGCTCTTTTTCCCCTTTATGTAGTCAACTAAACCTACGAATCTCCACCATGCATGTATTTGTCTGTATCCCAGGTTTTCGATTGCGGCATAAAGAGTGAGAATCAACGTATTTTTAATACTGCCATATCTTCTGAATGTGGCCTCCTCACATATGAGGGAAGAGACGGACAGTAAAAAGCCTAATAGTATAGAAACTGTTAAAAAGAGAAGAACAAACGGCTCATAGATACCCATAAAAATTATCACAAAAAAGAAGTAGATATAGCCCGTCATTTCTATAACAGGCCCTATTAGTTCTACTAATGTAAAATAGGGGATTGTTGTAAGCCCCATTCTGCCATACTTTTTGTTAAAAAACATGGTTCTGTGGCGCCAAATCGAATCAACCAACCCTCTCTGCCAACGATTTCTTTGCGTAGCCAAATCATTCCAGTTTTCCGGCACTTCAGTCCAGCAAACCGGTTTGGGCAAAAAACGCACCCTGTATTCTTCATCCTGCTCTCTGAAAAACCGGTGCAGCCTTACAACCAACTCCATGTCCTCTCCGACGGAATCTACGGCATATCCACCGGCCCTGATTACCGCTTTTCGGTCAAAAATTCCAAATGCACCGGAAATAATGATCAAACTTTTGAAGTAGTCCCATCCAATTCTGCCAAATAAAAATGAGCGTAAATATTCAACCGTCTGAATTCTTGCCAAAAAGCTTTTTGGTATACCAATCTCCTTTATTTCATAGTTTGAAACTTTACACCCGTTTGCAACACGCACAATACCGCCTGCAGCTACAAGCTTGTCGTCCAAAACAAAGGCCTGAAGCATCTGCTTTAGCACATCTTGCTCCAAAAGTGAATCGGCATCAATAGAACAGAAAAGATCATTAGCACAAGCGTTGATTCCACAATTTAACGCATCACCTTTACCACCATTCACTTTATCTACTACTATCAGGTTATCGTAGCGGTTCGACCTGTATGACTTCACAATATTTTTATGCGGCAAGTTTGAATGTAACTCAATTTCAGACTCATATAGCCTGAAGTGATTTTTCAGCTTTTGAAGAGTTAAATCTGTACTGCCGTCGTTTACCACCACAACTTCAAAATCTCTATACTGAAGCTGGAGGAGAGCCTCAACGGAGTCGATAATATTTACTTCTTCATTATACGCCGGTGATATGATGGATATCGACTTATAAAGGTCGGACTGAAAAATCCCCTCCGGTTCAAATACAGAGTAGTATTTCTGATGTTTTCTGATATAGAACAGAGATACCACCACCATAGATAGGTACGTCCCGTTCACAATTAAAAAATAGAGTATGAAAACCCATCCCAATGAGTCTATCAGATTGATAAATTGCTGGATGTGAGATACTACTTGTTCTAACAAATCTTAATGGGTCTTTTTGAATTCTTATTATGCAATAGCCTTTTCGAACGCGAACTCTTGATCCAACACAAGCACGGCCTCTTGTACAGAATTTCTCACATCTCCATCCGGATAATTTTGATATGCCTTTATACTTTCAATAGCCTTTGAGTTCAAAAATATTCGCTGAGAATCAATAAGCGCCGATAATATTTCAGGCTCTTTCCAAAACTCGTCTCTGCTTTCCAGCCATTTTTGGAGCGGCTTAATCATCAAGTAGTAATTTGATTCAGAGACACACCGAATTAAAAGTGCTCTTTTCTTTGTAGATAAGCTTTTGTCAGAAATGAGTGCTTCTAAAAAATCAACCTCTTCTGCGGTCTGACTTTTATTGTCATACTTGAACCTGTAAAACATCTCCAACAACGCCATTTTAGAAATGCCATCTCTCTTTATAAACGTTTCCATGGCGGATATTCTGTCATTTAATAAATCGCTGGCCATCAATGCAGAAGCTACAGAGAACGCCAGATAGATATTATCTGACTGAACATACTTTCCCAAAATATAAACTACATTGCTCCTTACAATGTTGGTATATCTGAAATAATTACACGCCTCTATTTTTACTACATCGCTATCTGATCTCAGCTGCTTTAAGTGATAATTATAGAGAGAATCAATCATCAAAAGTTTCTTTAATTTTTCTGAATCTTCTCCTTCCACATTTTTCAAAAGCTTTACTATCGTTTCCTCAAAAACACGGAATTTTAGTAAGCTGGAACCAAGATAATTTTTTATGGTTTCTGCCCCAAGGTTCTCCTCCATGTAGTCAAATACCAAAGGCAATAACTTCTCCCTGTACTTGCTCATCCTTTTTTCATCCCTGTTTTGCTTCAACCTCATGGCCACAGTTATGTTAAACAAAGTGAATGTCGCAACCGATAACAGAATAGTTACTAATATCAGTAACTGTATTGCCCCCTCCATTTCTAAACCTAGAATCAAATACATTACTTTTACCCCGCCCTATTAACTTAATTTTCCAATGACTTTTTTACTCTCATGACTAGCTCATCAGTCTCAAAAGGTTTTACGATATAATCTTTTACACCTTGTTCGAATGCATGCTTTTTATCTTTCATCTTCATTGAAGCGGAAAGCATAATTACACGGATGTCATTTAAATCTTCATTTTCTCTAATCTTTCTAAGAACTTCTAAACCATTGATGCTTGGCAGCATGATATCCAAAATCACCAAGTCGGGTTTGAGCTCTTTAATCGCTTCAAACCCGGAAAATCCGTTATCTCTTAACTCAAATTTGTAGTTGTTTCTCCTTAACTTAAATTCAATAAGTTTTGATATAACGGGATCGTCCTCTATTAATAAAACAGTGGGTCCGTCTTGAGTCATTGTTTATTCATTTTAAATAGATATTTACTTTTAGCATTTACAAGCAAGTTACTTAAAGAGTATCCACATTGGATATAGTATTGCTTAACAATCACCGGATCACATACAGATTTCTCTAATTGTTTCTTCAATAGAAAAAGGAAACTCTTATTATAAGACTCCGAACCTATCAAACGTCTAATATTCCTCATGCAAACCATTCGTATGCGCAAACACCTCCCTTCGATCCATATTATTGAAGTAACGAAAATCACTCTCTTTGGTTTACTTATTACTTTTATGGTGACTGATTCTTTTGCCCGGCAATCTTCTACCTACGAAGATTACCAAAGCAAAAAGAATGTGGCGGGTTTTGGGCTTACCTACGATCATTATGGAGACGACCTGGAAGATTGGCAGAAAATGTACGTTGAATACAGAAGGATTACATCGGGCGGGCCAATCATTGGGCGCCTGAATATTGGTCATCGTTTTGACAAAACGGACTATCAGGGAGAAATTGATTACTGGCCTGAATTCAACGATAAATGGTACAGCTATTTCAATATCGGGGTTTCCGGCGGAGACCTGTTTCCTGAATTTCGAGCCGGAGCTGAACTTTACCGTGCGCTGCCCAACGGATTTGAATCATCATTAGGTTTTCGCTATCTGAAATTCAGCGAAGATGATGTGATCATTTTTACGGGATCCATCGGTAAATATATTGGCAACTGGCTGTTGATCGGGCGACCTTATTTTACACCGCAAGATTCCGGTGTTTCCACCTCATTTACTATTCTGGGCCGACGATATTTAGGCAACCCTGATACCTTTGCATCTCTTTTGGCAGGATTCGGATTTTCACCTGATGAGAGACGCTTCCTGGATGGACAAGCTGATAACCGTTTTCAAAAGTCAAGGTATATTGGAGTTCAAACAAACTATCTCATTCTGAAACAATTTGAACTATTTGGACTCCTTAAATTAACATGGCAGGAGTTTCCATTTACTCAGAGCTTTACAAAAATTACAACCTTCGAAATGGGTGGACGATACCGATTTTAAATTGCAGTAGATCATGTCTTTAGATTTTTTAAAACCGTATTCCATTTCGTTTTACGTCACTGTCATAATTCTATTTCTAATAGCTAAACCTTTATCCGGGCAGAATTCAGGTCCTGATCAGCCTTTTCCTTTTTCTGTAGATGAAACACATCTCACAGTGTGGAATGGTGAATATTATAGCCCGCTATTTATAAAAGGTGTGAATCTTGGGGTTTCTGTTCCCGGTACGTTTCCCAGTCAGCTGGCTGCAACAAGTGAAGAGTATGCACGATGGTTTCAAATGATAAGGGATGCCGGCTTTAACACTATCCGTCTATACACGCTTCACTATCCCAGGTTTTATGAGGAGCTAAAACGTTTCAACGAAGATAATCCCAATTCACCGCTCTACATATTCCAGGGAGTATGGCTGGAAGAAGAAATTACGGGCTACGATGAAAATTTAAATTCACTCACTCCTTTTTTTGAACAGGAGATAGAAGAGAATGTTCGTGCTGTACACGGAGATATCATGATTCCTCCCCGGTTTGGGAAAGCTCACGGCATGTATATCGATGATATTTCTCAATGGGTCATTGCTTACATAATCGGGCGTGAAATTCGTCCACCTGAAGTTATTGAGACAAACCAATCTGATCCGGGAACACACACCTTTAACGGAAATTTTCTTTCCATATCAGATGTAAAGGCTTCTGAAATTTGGGTGGTTGAACGCCTCGATCATCTCCTTACATTTGAAATGGAGAACTATGGAACTCAGCGTCCTGTATCAGTTTCAAGCTGGCCAACCCTGGATCCTATCGAGCATCCCAATGCCGATAATCCATATGAAGAAAGTGCCTCTCTGGATTTAAAGAACATCGACTTTGATAACGCAGAGGCCGGTTTTTTTGCCTCATACCACGCTTATCCTTACTACCCGAACTATATTTCACGCGATCCCCGGTATGTAGTGTTTCAGGATCAATACGGCCAAAACAGCTATCTCGGATACCTCACATATTTGAAAGAGCATTACGACCGATTTCCTTTAATTATTGCTGAATTTGGCGGGGCATCCAGCTGGGGTGTTGCAAAATATGCCCAGAGCGGCATTCACCACGGGGGCTATTCTGAGTTGGAACAGGGGAAAAACAACATCAGAATGCTTGAAAATATCCAACAGGCAAATGCCGGAGGAGGTATACAATTTTCATGGATAGATGAGTGGTTTAAACAAACATGGATTACCAACCCGTTTGACTTTATTCCGGGCAGAAGAATACTATGGCACAACGTTACGGCAGCAGAACAAAACTTTGGACTGCTAGGATTTCGAAAACCCGAAAATTTAAGTCTTTGGGAGGAGTTTGGCGAAACAGAAAAAGTTAAAAGTGTTCATGCCCAGGCAGACTACTCCTACTTTAAATTGCAGCTGAACATTGATCAGCACATTCAGGAAAGCGACACGATCTGGATTTCCCTGGATACATATAATGAGACATTAGGAGAGTCTGTCCTGCCAAACGGAGAAACGGTTTCAAACAGGGCTGAATTTGCTTTAATGATCACAAACTATGAGGCGGAACTTTTTGTAACTGAAGCGTATGATCTTTTTGGTATATGGTTTAATACATCGGCCCCTCAACAGCTCTACCGATCCACTGCAACTGACGGTGGCCCCTGGAACTTGGTGAGATGGAAAAATGAAGTGAACAGTGAAGAAGTGCAGGATATTGGCCGAATGAATGTAAACCGATTAAACACTCCCGCATACAGTACCGACGCGGTACGGCTTTTTAATGACCGTATTGAAATTCGATTGCCCTGGTCACTCATCAACTTCACCGACCCAAGCAGGCTGGAAGTTATGCATGATGATCGATCAACACTCGAAACAGAGACCCGGTTTTCAGAGGGTATCAACATTGGAATATTTTACGACGATTTTAGAGTCGAAACTTCTGATCGATTTACTTGGGACAGCTGGAATCTTCCGGATGAGGCAGAAGAGTACACAAAAGCAAGCTATACGTATATGAAGGAGTATCTACCCACGTTGCCTGGAAATCCAATTGCAGTAAGTGATCATTATGAAGTTGGAACCGGTGATGTAAATCATATCAGTGCCGCTGATGGGCTTTTGGAAAATGATTTGACACTTGACGGAATAACCATGGAAGCTGTTTTAGTGGAACCTCCAAAAAACGGACTTCTTCAGCTAGAATCTGACGGCAGTTTTTCATACTTGGCTGAATCAGGATTTACCGGCAGTGATGATATTGTATATCGTGTGAGAGCCGGTTTTAATTGGTCTGACCCGGTTAGCGCCTCCCTTCAAGTATCGGGCACTCCCGTTGGCAGGGGTTTTGCGGAGCTGTATCCCAACCCGGTTCGTTCGACGATGAATATTCGATCCGGTGCAATTATTGATAAAGTTGAAATCCTGGATTTGCTGGGAAGGCGTGTAGAAATGTTTGATGTGAACTCAACCGAATTTCAGGTTGAAACCGGTAGTTATGCTTCAGGGGTCTATTTTGCGAGAATCTATTCCGGGGATGAATTTCAGTTGAAAAAGTTTGTCGTTGTCAATTAAATAAGCTTATTAAAAAGCATTCAAATGCTAAAAGAAGAGTCTATTTACAAAAGCTTTCTGATTGAAAACTGCTCATTAGATGTGGCGCACGATTTAGGTCATATTGAAAGAGTCGTTAAATCTGCCGGCAATATCTGCTCGGCTGAAGGAGGTGATTCCGAAGTTGTAATTACAGCAGCATGGTTCCACGATTGCGTCACGCTACCCAAAGATCACCCAGACAGGTCCAAGTCCTCTATTTTGTCAGGCAAGAAGGCAGCTGAATTTCTTGTCACTACAGACTTTCCTAAATCAAAAATCAAGAGTGTTGTACATGCAATAGAAGCGCACAGCTATAGTGCCGGCATCGAACCGAAAACTATAGAGGCGAAGATTGTGCAAGACGCTGACCGGCTTGATGCCCTCGGAGCAATTGGGATAGCTCGCTGTCTTCTGGTCGGCGGGAAATTAGGGCGCCCTCTTTATGATCCTGATGACCCCTTCTGTGAATCCAGATCCCCGGATGATTCGGTTTACACTATCGACCACTTTTATGAAAAGCTCTTCAAACTTCCTGACCTTTTACATACAGATGGAGCAAAAAAAATAGCTGCCCACCGAATTGACTTTATGAAGAGCTATTTGAATCAACTGAAAGAAGAGATATAGCGGATCAGTTTGCCGAGCTAATCTGTATCTGATTGCTCAAAAAGAGAATTCCCATGACTGAGCAGTTTCTGTGTTGTTTCCACATATTTCTTACCCAGTATCTCTGATAACGCTTCTTCTGCTTCCCGATACAATTCTTGAAGTACCTGGACTTCATCTGCTCGATTTGAGTTCAGAACAATTTTTGTACGCCCATCTGTTTTCTCTTTAACAACCCAATCGCTCTTTTGAAGCTTTTTCAAAAATCGGGTTATGGTTGATGGGTCGAGACTCAGGTGATCTGCGATCTCTTTCTGAAGAACCGGACCTTCATCTTTAATGTAAATCAAAACCTCAACGTAGGATGTAGCTAACCCGGACTCTTTAAAATAGGAGTCAAAATGTTTGGAGACGAAGCGACTGAATGTATTGGATTCTGTATGCATGTCATGTAATTTGTATATGCAATATGAGGTATTTTAACTAAAAAGATTCATAAATCAAATTTAAGTGCTTTCTTTAGCGTATTATCCAATGCATTGCATCCTGTTCTATTCATTCCGTATCACCGAATCTAACCTTCAGGATTTCTATTTCTATTCAGAAATTGCGAAATTAGGTCAACCTATTTGCCTATGTACAGAGTTCAGCTAAAAAATTTCGAAGGTCCCCTGGATTTGCTGCTTTTCTTTATCAGAAGAGATGAGCTCAATATCTACGATATACCCATCTACCACATCACCCATGAGTTTCTTGATTATATCCGTTTGATGGAGGAGCTGGATCTTGATGTGGCCAGTGAATTCATCTATATGGCCAGTATGCTGATGTCTATCAAGGCAAAGATGATGTTGCCGCGTGATCCGGACGATGATGAAGAACTTGACGAAGACGATCCTCGATACGAACTGGTTCAAAAGCTGCTTGAGTATAAACGCTACAAAGAGATGGCGGAAAAGCTAACCGTCATTGATGAAGAGACTCAAAAGAAATACTTCCGCGGCTACCTGGAGGAAGATGAGGTTGAAAAACAGGCTACCGGCGAAGCCTTGAAGGATGTAACTTTGTTTGATCTCATGGCGGCTTTTAGAAAAGTTTTAGCCGATATCAAGAGGCAGAATGTCTACCACAAGGTGGAAAAAGTAAAAATGACGGTGGAGCAGCAAGCCGAATATGTTTTAACGCGGCTGCAGGATAAGGGAAGAACATCATTCTATGATTTTTGTATGGAACTGAAAACAAGAACAGCCATTGTTGTAACGTTTCTTGCTGTACTTGAAATGCTAAAAGAACAACAGATCAACCTTTTCATAGAAGAGGATGATCCAACCAATTTCCACATCGACCTCAAGCCGGTTGATGAAATAATTGGAGACCCTAATAAAACATTTAAGTCTGAATTCTCATGAACAAACTTCTGCTACCACTTTTACTTCTTGTAACCGGCTGTGCAACACAAAACTCCATACAGCAAATTACTTCCACAGAAAACCTGGTTGAGTTTCGAACTCAAATTACTCCCCAGTTTTTACAACAGCATTTAGAAGTTATTGCTCACGACTCGTTAGAAGGGCGGGCCACCGGTTCAGATAAAATAGAAGTTGCTGCCAATTATATCGCAGACTTTTATTCTGATATTGGATTCACTCCAATGGGTGACGACGGTACTTATTTTCAAAGTTATCGCCTAAACGCTGAATACACAGATAGTCTTGTATATAAAACTTTCCAGGTTGATGGAGCCGATACCTTAAAATATAGTCACAGTGTCGAGTCACCCGAAGCTACGGGGGATTTTATACGAATGTTTGGAGGAAGCGTACCTCAGGAAGGTGATGTAGTTTTTGCCGGGTTTGGAGTTAACGATGCTGAACGCGGTGTACAGCACCTAAACAGGGAAGATCTGCAAGGAAACTGGGTGTTGGTATTTGAAGACATCCCGCACGTTGTTGAAGGAGATACGTTGATTAACCCCAATATTACCAGCAATAGCCGAATACGCACCATACTGATTGAAATGGATGCCGCTGGTATTCTCCTTGTATCCGATTACTCTCAAAGTGAATTTCAAGAGCTTGCCGATATGAGCTCCGATTTAATGAGTCAGCCTTCCGATATGAGTCTTGCATACCTCGAGCAGAATGGACAGTCTGGTTTTCCAAAAGGATTTCTCCAAATAAGTCCGTCGATGGCGGCTACATACCTTGGGCTTTCCTCCGCTGATGAGTTAGACCAAACAAAAACTAGTTTGGTACAAGAGATCAAAGATTTTACTCCTCAAAAGACCGATTTTTATTTTGAATATACACCGTATGATGGTCCCGGTCATATGGATGCTGAGAATGTCATTGCTTATTTCGAAGGTGCCGACCCGGACCTGAAAGATGAAGCTGTTGTGCTGATGGCGCACTACGATCACGTAGGAGTAGGTGCTCCTGATGAATCCGGGGACGGACTCTATAACGGAGCTGACGATAACGGAAGTGGCACCACTGCACTGATGGCCATTGCCAATGCACTTAATGAGGCCAAAAGCCAGGGATATCAAACTAAAAGAAGCATACTTTTCCTTCATGTAAGCGGTGAAGAAAATGGATTGCTCGGTTCCAGGTATTACTCTGACCATCCGGTGATCCCCATTGAAAATACCGTGACCAATTTTAATGCAGATATGATTGGACGAAGCGATCCGGAAAATATCCA
>Ga0102940_1002821_pt1 | contig 10255 bp, 10 predicted proteins | sample SalPonR2_C_D1_MG_FD_78215 | JGI IMG/M metagenome (GOLD analysis project Ga0102940, IMG submission 78215) | Salt pond soil microbial communities from South San Francisco under conditions of wetland restoration - Salt Pond MetaG R2_C_D1_MG | ecosystem: Environmental > Aquatic > Marine > Intertidal...
AAAGCTTGCCTTCGGCCCTCACAGCCCGTCCATGGGCTGCTCCGAGGTGAGCGGCAGCTGTCTTGAGCATCCGTGCTCACAGCTGCCGCTCAAAACCGCTACGGGCAAAACCCCGAACCGGCTACCTCTAATTCGACTTGGCTCCGCGTCTACGACCCCACCTTTGTTGTGAGCACGTTGCTCATGGGGGTTATACATCAAACGCCTTGCTGCTTGGTGATTATACACAGTTGAAAAGATTTATAACCGATATTGCAAAAGTCCCCGGCCTTGTCTGCATGGATCGTTATCACAATTTAAAAGATCCTCGGAAGATCCTTCCAGGATTATTCTTGATTGCAGTATAGTCATTTTTTTTAAGGGGTCGATTGATGGATAGAAAAAAACTGATTTTTATTGTTTCTGTTGTTCTTTTTGCCGTTTCTGTCAGCTACAGGCTCATGAACCTCCATACACAAAAAACGGTCAAGACCTTGGCCTACCAGGGCAGCAATCCGGTGACATCAAAAACACCTGAACAGGCAGATACTTCTACATGGAAAAAAAACGAAGAGCCTTTATTCGATCTCGATTCTTTTTTTTGCCTTTCTGCCTGACACTTCTGGCGGTTATTATGTCAGCAGCTATCATGCTCACCAGGTGTGCTGGAACCGGTTCCTACAGTGTGGAAAAAATGCCGCCCCATGAAAAAGGTGAAGAACCGAATCCTTACGATCAGGCCACTTTGGTGAATTTCTCTCCGGGAACGTTGCATACCGGACAGGTTTCCGGGGCACCGTTTTCAACCGTATTGCCGCATACCGGGCAGAGGTAGATATCCGCTTCCGGAAGGTCATTGCCACCCTTTGCCGCTTCAAGGGCCCTGGTATACAAGCCGTGGTGGATCTCTTCAACGGCCAGGGCATTTTTGAACGATGTTTCAGCAGGCTTGTTGCCCTCCTCTTTGGCGGTTTCCAGGAAACCCGGGTACATCTCCTTGAATTCGTGTCCTTCCCCGGCAATGGCCTCTTCAAGATTTTCAAGTGTTGTCTTGATTCCCCCCATTGCCCGGAGGTGGGCATGGGCGTGTATTGTCTCCGCCTCTGCAGCTGCCCGGAACAGTTTGGCAATCTGAAAGAGCTTGTCTTTTTCTGCTTTTTGGGCAAAGGCCAGGTATTTTCTGTTGGCCTGGCTCTCGCCGGCAAATGCTGCCTGTAGATTTTCCATTGAACCCATTGATTTCTCTCCTCTATTAAAACGGTTGACTGTCTGGTACGGCTTGATGTTTCACCTGAACGCTGCAGTCACTGTTCTGAATGTTGCAGGCCGTCCAGGGGTTTGCCAGGTGATCAACGGTGGCGTTCATTTAGACGTCCGACAGATCTCCTGGGTTGAAACAATTGAATAATGGTTTAGAAAAACACAATTGTCTTGTTTCTGTCAAGGCTCTTTTCTCAGGCTGAATGAACGACGGTGAATTTCCATTGTATCTGTATTTTATCCTTTGATGGCATTAAATTTGCTTCTTTTTTGGGTGTTGTAATTTTGCAATTGATCGGGAAGCATTCGTTTTTCAGCCCGTTGCCGCCTCTTGGATAAAGGAGGGTCTTGGAGCGTGACAATTTTCCGAGCCATCCCCCGGAGGTGTTGCCATTTGTGTAAACCAAGTGTAAAGGAGTGTTAACATGAAAGAACTAATTCTGATTTTTGTCTTCATCGGCATTTATGTTTTAATGCAGGTGTATATTCTTCCAAAAATGGGAATATCCACATGAATGAAGGATGCCTGTCAGGTGACAGACAAAAACGATGAGATAAAAGACGAGAACACACTCAAATAGGAGACGTATAGCAGGTGCCACCGAGCTGATAAATTTTGCGCCTGCAATTCAGCCGTTACAGTCGATTAAAACACAACAGGAGGTTTAAGGATTTGACGACTTTGCCCTGGAAACCGGAACCATCGATGGAACCTGACTGACCGTTTGCCTTGCAGCTCGATGGTCATACAATCCAGGTTGCCGGGGCTTAGTTTCTATCCGGATTCCGTCCTGGAGGGTAAGCTCCCAGACGTCACCGCTAATATTTACACTGGCCTGGCAGATATTGCTGCAGAAGATCTTTTTGCTCCCCGGTTCGATCGGGCAGCACGTAGGCTGCACATCTTTTTTCGATCTGTTTTGCCACATTATCATCAACGCGGGTTGGTGACGCAAACCGGTCTCCCTCTATTCCTCTTTTATTAAAAACAGTGCTGACCCTCTGTTCTTTTCTGTAAATTGCCGGAGAACCGATTGTCAAAAAACTTTTTGTCTGCAGAGATTGTTCCAGCTTGTCTTTAAGCATTGGATCAAAATCAAGGCTGAGCCCCTGCAGTGTCCGGTTGCAGTTGATCATTAATTCTTCGTCAAGAATCATTTTTTTAAAACTTCCCCCTGCAAAAGCCGCCATATGGCCGGGATAGCACCCGATCTCATCCACACGGGTCATGTAATAGGGGGACAGGCAGGTCAGGCAGGATTCAAATCCGCTCTGATAATCATTGTGGATGCCGTCTGAAAAGCATCCGCAAAGAACACAGCCCATTCCAAAATGCAGGCAGACTTCGTAAAACATAATCTGGACATGGACAAACTCAGGACTGCCGTATGCCGGCTGCAGGGACCGCAGATCCGTCATGGTGGAAAAACAGCTGAAACTGACACATGTACCTGCCTTGAGCAGCTGCACATAAACGGCTCCTGCCATACAGACGGCAATGTCGTGGACAACAATCCCCAATAAACTTTCCGGCCCTGTCATAAAGGATAAGGTGCAGGGGAAAAGTGTCACATTCTGTCCTTCCTCCACCAGGGCTGTCAAGTTCATCAGGCTTTCCTCATCATAAGACAGGGGTGCCATTGGGCAGATTCCCTGGGACATGACAGGAGATCTGTCATCTCCCTTGATCTTTTTGATCAATTGGATGGCCTTTTTAGCACTGGTATAAACATCACCATTTCTGGCGCCTGCCTTTGTGGCACGCAAGCTTAAACTGGGGAATTTATCTGAATATTTCAGCATCATGGCGATCTGACTGATATACTGATCTTCCTGGTCATTCCCCTCGGGATCAACAACGCCCGGATTTACAGATTCATAAAGATCAGAGGTTTCAGCAAGCTGATACATTTTAACAGCATCCTGTATAGTGCCCCGGCGAATGGTGCCCGTGGCATCATCGATAATCATGGGGGCGTTGGAAAATGGGGACACAGCAACCAGCCTTTTCCTGGGTGCCGGTGGATGGTTGACCTTTGGCATTGAATCCAAGGTCTTCCTCAACAAGGATGCAGAGATATAAACCCTTTTCCCATCGACGTTTGCCCCATTTTCTTTAAACAGCTCCAGAGCACTGTCCAGTTCAAATTCGACACCAACGGTTGCAAGTATGTCTGCAGCGTGTTCATATATGGATTCAATCGTTTCTTCGTTTAATAATTTTTGCATGGTAAAAAGTAACCCCTTTTGCTTCTGCAGCCGAGTCTATCAAATGCGGTGCACCATCAAGAATCATATTTCAATAATTTTTTTGATGAAATCCGTCATGATGTCCTGCACTGTATCCGGTTTTTCAAGGTGGGGAGCATGCCCACAATTGTCGATCAGGACTGTTTTTATATTTTTGACGTTCTTTTTTATGGAATGGATTTGTCTGTCCGTGCCATACGGATCGTCTTTCCCCTGAATGGCCAGCATGGGCGTATTGATTCTGGACAGGTATTTTTCAATGTTCCAGTGTATAAAGGTCGCGTTCAGCCAGACATCGTTCCAGCCCCGGAAGGCATTTTCCGTATTGGGGCCGTGGTATTTCTCAAGTTTTTGTTTCAAGTTTCCATTCTGGTAATGGTCTTTTGCTTTTTGGATGCTTTCAACCGTTATCCCTTCGCAGAACAAGTGGGCTGCAAGGGTAATCAGGCCTCTCAAGCCTGTGCAGTGGGAACTTCCGGCAAAGATGGCGGCAATGGACCCGCCGTCGGAATGCCCGACCAGGATATACTCTTTGATACCGGCGGCTTTAATGATTTCAGGAAGAACGGTCAAGGCCTGTTTGTGCATGAAATTGATCTTCCAGGGCAGTGGCTCCGGGTCAGATTGCCCGTAACCGAACCGGGAAAAAACCATTGCCGGGCAGTTTGTCTTTGAAGCGAGTCTTTCGGGAAATGTTTTCCACATTTTCACACAGCCCAAGCCTTCGTGGAGAAAAATCAGGACGGGGCCTTTGTTTTCTTTATTGTGCCACAGGATTTCAATTTGCCCGGATTCAGTATTTAGATAGTCTGTCACAATTTCCCCCTTTTTGCATATTCATAAGGGATTTTTATGCATATGACAAGGGGGAAATGTGGCAATGCTGATCCGGCGGATGAGGCTTTTTGGGGAAACAGCGCCCGGGCTTTACCGCCAGTGCGGGTTAAAGATCCGGTGGGAGGCCATCAAGAGATCGTCGGTGGCCGGAACAATGTGTTGATAGACCGCTTTATTTATCTTGCGATAGAGGGCTGTATTTTCCTTGACGGGCCTGAACGTATCCCTTCGGCGCACCATATTGTCAATGGCTTCCTGTCTGTCCCTGTAAAGACCTGAAGCCAGAGCAGTGCAAATGGCCGCCCCCATACTGGCCGAGTCGGTTACCACGTTTCGATGGGCGGGCACCCCGAAGACATCGGCAAAGATCTGCATGAACAAGTCCCCCTTTGAACCGCCGCCGCTGACCACAATATTGGTCAGAGGCACCCCCTGTTCGTCACACATGGCCTGGGCATTATTTTTCATGGTCAGGGCAATGCCTTCCAGAATAGAGCGGAACATGTGGGGGCCTTTGTGGGTATTGTTGAATCCGATCATCATCCCCCGGTCATGGAGCCGGGAGGGCTGGGGAAGCCAGTTGAGAATCGTATAGAGACCGTCACATCCGGCAGGAACTTCCGCTGCTGTAACATTCAGATAGGCCTCGGGGGAAAGATCCATTTGTTTTGCTTCCCGGACAATGTCGGAGCCAAGAAGCTCTTTGACCCATGTGACCGTAGCCATTCCCCTCCGGATGCCGCTGCTTTCATAAAGAAATTCTCCGGGAATGGCCCCCGGGTTGCTCCAGTAGTTCTTACTGTCCGGATTGGACTTTTTCCCCGCCATCATGGATGTGATGTATGTGCCCAGTGACACAAGAATGGTTCCGTCGTTGACAATACCGGCACCCAATCCCTCCACGGCCTTGTCATTGGCCGTAGACACCACGGGTATGCCGGCGGGAATGCCCGTGGCGCTGCCGGCCGTTTCGGTAATGTGTCCCAACACCGTTGCCGGATCAACCAGGTCGAAAAGCATTTCCCGGGGGGTGGAGTAGGAATCGAATCGTTCTTTGTCCGCGTACCATTGAAGGGTGTCCGGATCCATGGGCCATGGTCCCACATAATTGGACCGGGTGTCCTTTGTTTCCCCGGTCAGCCGATGGGTCAGATATCCGGTGGCGGTGGTCACATAACGCACCGCATCATCCTCATGCTGATAAGGGGTCGCCGTTCGCAGGTCCATCCAGCTTTGCACGGGTGATGCCAGATTCCCATCGGCCTTTATCAATGCCCGGCAGCAGCGTATGGATCCCAGGCCCACCCCGATGATACGGGTTTTATCCGCCTTGAATTTTTGAAACAGTCCACGGCAGGCGCTTTTCAGGCTTTCCCACAGGTCATCATCGGGGTGTTCCGCCCGGGTGGTATCATAAAAGTGAATGGGTTGAAGCAAAACCGTTTCTGAACATATTTCACAACCACGGGTGTCGAATATGGCCAGTTTTGTGCTCTGGGTGCCACCGTCAATTGCAATAATATAATTTTCCATCTCAATTCCTCAGCAAAAAAGAAGCCACATCCTTAAACGTCATCTCATCAGATATCCGCCATCCACGGTTAAAACCGTTCCGTTGACGTAGTTGGCGGCATCACTTGCAAGAAAGACACAGGCCCCCATGAGATCGGCTGTCCAGCCCCAGCGATTGGCAGGGATATGGGAGAGTATCTCTGCATTGCGTTTTTCGTCGTTCCGGGTTTTTTCGGTGAGCTCGGTGGCAAAGTACCCCGGGGCAATGGCGTTCACCTGGATGTTGAACCGGGCCAACTCATCGCACATGGACCGGGTTAAACCAACGATACCATGCTTGGTGGCCGCATAGGCCGGGGACCACTGTCCGCCTAAAAACGAATAAAGCGAGGCGATATTGATAACCTTGCCGCTCTTTTGTTCAATCATCTCCTTGCAGGCTTCGTGGGTCATTTCAAACGCCGCGGTCAGGTTAACGGCCACCATTTTATCCCACTCTTTGCGGGTAAAGCCTGTCACGTCTTCAATATTGATGGAAATACCGGCACAGTTCACCAGGATGTCCATGCTCCCCCAGGTGGCCACACAATCCTCCACCACCCGTTTGCATTCCCCGTCAACCGTGATGTCACCGTAAACATATTTATAGGCAGCACCGGTTTCTTCAACCCATTGGCGGGTTTGCCCGTCATCGTCCATGATAGTGACGGCCATCACATTTGCCCCCGCCCGGGCCAGGGCAACGGAAAAGGCCTGGCCCAATCCGCTGTTCCCGCCTGTGACAATGGCGTTCTTTCCTTTCAGGGAAAAAAAGTTCATATTAAAATCGGTTACGTTCATATCAGCGGTCCTTTTTCTTTGGATCTGCAGACAACATTTTCGCCATCAGCTTGTCAATAAATTCGGCGGCATCCCCCTGGACAACGATGTCCGACAGGCTGCAAACAGGCGCATGGCTGGATCTGTTTACCGAAATGATCGTCTCAATCTGCCGTAAGCCCGCCATGTGCGGCATGCTGCCATGAATGCCCAGGGCCATGTATAACCGGGGGGAGACGGTTTTTCCCGACTGGCCGACCTGAATCTGTCTGGGTGCGATCCCCTGATCGACGAGTTTTCGACTGGCCGCAACGGTGCCGTTCAATGCGTCAGCCAGGGGGTAAAGTTTCGGGAAACAGTCTTTCACGCCATTGCCGCCGGAGATAAGGACCTCGCTGTCCCGGATATCATAGGTCTGTTTGTTTGCTTCAGAATGGAGGCGTTTTACGGCAGTGCGGGAGGTCACAGGTTGGGTATACTCAGACATCTCTGTTTCCACCCCGCCCCCCGATGTGTATTCAAACGCATTGGGTCTGATGCTCATCACCACAGGGCCTTCGCCGGTATGCTCAAGCCCCTGAAGGCGTTTTCCCGAACAGGCCGGGCGGATGAATGCAATACGATCACCGTTCCTTCCAATGTCCGTTACGCCGGCCGCGAGGCCGGTCTGCAACCTTACGGCCAGTCGAGGGGCGATCATCTCCCCGAGGCAGGTGGCCGGAATCAGAATGCTGTCAAATGTGTTGGTTTGATGCAGGTTTTCCAGTACATCACATATCCCCCGGGAATCAAACCCCTCCACAAGACCTGCTGACAACCGGATGATATGGTGAAAAGCGCCGTAAATTTCATCCGAAGGACCCTCCAGAATGACCGCGTGGGATTCAAACGGTTCGTTTCCGTACATGCGCCGGGCCACCTCTAACAGGTCTGCTGTTTTTTTTGTATTGTCCGTGTCCTGGAAGATGCAGGTCTTCTTCATTCTAGAGAAACCCCCTCTCTTTTAAAAAATCGACAACAAAGGAGATACCCGCTTCATCATTTTGAACGATATGCCTCTCCTTTTTGTCATAGGTCTTTGGGCGGGTGGTGACTATTTTCATGGGGGATCCGGTTTGTCCAACCTCTGTTGTAGAAAAACCAAGCGCCTGGTTGGTGATGACGGCCAATTCATCTGAAACATCCCGCCGCATGTCCGTTAATCTGGGGTATGGCAGCTTATAACCGCTCTCCCTTGTCAAGCTCAGCACACAGGGCATGGCCATTTCATAGGTGGTGACGGATTTCTCCTCGGCCACCTGAAAAACAGCCCTTTTCCTGTCGAAACGATCCGGGTCCATGCGGCTGATCCCCAGCATTTGGTCGAGATCAAGGAGTTCTGCCAGCTGTACAGGGACCTGGGCGGTGCCACCATCCAGGGAATGGCTTCCCGTGAGCAGACAGTCAAAGGGCCGGGTGGCGATATACCTTGCCAGCACCCGGCTGGTAACAGAGGGATCACTGCCGTCAAAAACCGAATCGCAAATCAGGGTTCCCCTGTCCACATCACGTCTCAGCAAGTCTTCCATGTGGGGGCGCACAGACGGCGGTCCCATGCTGACAACCTCGATCGAGCCGTCAGGATCCTCAGCTTTCACCTGGAGGGCAAAGGCCAGGGCGCAGGCATCATCCGGATTGAGGATCATACGGGAATTGTTGCCGGTCATGGTGTTGTTTTCACCATCATGGACAATCGAATCCAGATCCGGAACAAATTTTACAACACAGATCATCTTCATGGGAACGCATTACCGCCTGATTTTTTCGCAGCCCTTTGTCAAAAACGTGGCCAGCCCCTTTGCAACTGGCTTGGGGAGGAGGTTATGTCTGATATTTCACCCCTTCCGCCTGGGGATAGATGGTGCCGAAATTCATGATGCCCTTTGGATCAAACACCTCTTTGAGCTTTTCGAGCATGTAGTAGGCAGAGCCATGCTCCTGCATGGTCCATTCATTGCGAAATTTTCCGATCCCGTGGTGATGGCACATGGAACCGCCGTGCTTGAGGGTTTCCTCAACAATGATTTTCTGCATGGGATGGTGATACACCCTCATCTCATCTTCCGGCGCGCAGTGAATGTGGTAGTTGTACACAAAGTACATGTTGGTTCCATTGATATAGCTGTGGGACGAGTGACCACCCAGCATGGTCAGGTCATGGGCACGGGGATACTCCTTTTTTATCCGCTGCATGACACTGTTGTAGATTCTGGGGATGGTTTCCCAGTCGGCTGATATTTCTGTGGTATACCCGGCGTGGGAATCGTTATTCTGCATTCCCTCATACTCATCATCAATGTCTTTTTGAGACCAGTTGAGACCGTTGAACCACTCCTCGATCATCCGGGAGTCCACCTGCTCGACAACGCCGTTTTTGAATGTTTCCACCGCCGCTTCGATGGCCTGGCAGGTGGCCTGGACAATACCTTCAGGGCCTTCTGCCATGAACAGAAGAACACATTTGTTCTTGTGGAAATGATAAAAATGCTGGGCCGCATCCTCTTCAGAATAGGTTCTTGCCATGGAAGGACGAAATCCGTTGACCATCACCTCGCGAAGCACTTTAATTCCCGTTTCCACATCTTTGACGAGGTAACCGTAAAACCGGTTGTTTTCAGGATAGTACCGAAAGAGTTTAACGGTAACTTCGGTGATGTAGCAGAGCGCGCCTTCGTTTCCGATGGCAATATGCCGGATATCCGGACCGCCGGACCGTCGGGCCACATTCTTTATCCGGGAGATGTGACCGTCGGGGAACACACATTCCAAACCGACAACCATGTCTTCGATGCCGCCGTAGAGGGTGGAAAACTGCCCAATGCTTCGAGTGGCCACAAGTCCGCCGAGCTTTGCCACGGGTTTCGACTGGGGCGAATGTCCGGCGGTCAACCCATTTTTCCTTAATTCATCCTCCAGTTCCTGGAGGGGAACGCCGGCCTGGACGGTGGCCTGCATATTATAGGTGTCGACGTTGAGGATTTTGTCCAGGTAGAGTGCATCAATCACAATGGTATTGTCCTTCCAGTTTTCCAAGCCCCCTTCTGTTGCGGTTTTTCCCGCCCGGGGAATGACATTCAGCTCATACGCATTGCAGAACGCCAATACCTTACTGACCTCTTCGGCAGATTTGGGGTATACAATCGCTGCAGGCAGGGGAACATCCAAAACCCGCCGGACTTTGGCGTACTTCTTATACCTGTCTGCCGAGGCATCATAAAGGGCTTCACTGTCGGTATTGACCTGGGCGGGTGATAAAATTTTACCCAGATTCTCAATCATCTCGTTCTTGTCCAATGTGGACCTCCAAAGTCTAAATGTTCATTGAGCAGAATCATTTGATCCAATAAATTTGAATACAAAGCAAAATACTAATGACGGGAAGAGGGGCTGTCAACAAAAATCTCTATCCAACACCTTTTAAAAATTTGCGATCCTTAGGACCGCAGATAAAATAAAGTGAACGAAATTGCGCCGAACTTTGGCTCATATACAAGGCGCATCAAAGGTTTAATAGCAAGCCTATTAGGCCTTTGGTGCAACGCAGTAGATGAGTCAAAGG
>Ga0102940_1002827_pt1 | contig 10250 bp, 10 predicted proteins | sample SalPonR2_C_D1_MG_FD_78215 | JGI IMG/M metagenome (GOLD analysis project Ga0102940, IMG submission 78215) | Salt pond soil microbial communities from South San Francisco under conditions of wetland restoration - Salt Pond MetaG R2_C_D1_MG | ecosystem: Environmental > Aquatic > Marine > Intertidal...
ATGGCGTTAAGCAATTCCTGAGAGGTTGAATTTCAGGCTGGAATTGCACCTCGAAGGTCCCCCCTTGAGGGGGGTAGGGGGGTGTCTGGCACGGTATGGATTACGTTACTTAACGCCATTGGGCTTAATCCCGAATCCACAAGTTTGCAGCAGGACCGCAACATGTTTTCAGGGCTGTCTTGAAAGCCTGGCCTCCAAAGGAATAGGGAGTGCGTAACTTCAGCTTCTAAAATAACTTACAACTTGTTGCCTCCATGACTTTTCTGGCCAGACCTGCTCCGGCCTGATCATACATGTTATAGGCGGTACAAATCCCGATTTCCGAGAGCTCTTCCACTTCTTCAGGGAAGTGGGCAATGCCTGCTACCTGACACTTTAACTCCATATTGCGAATCTGCCTGGCTGCGTACATGTTGCTCTGATGGTTGGGCATGGCCAGTACGATCAACTCAAGCTTTAACTCTTTATGGAGTCTTTGCCAGAACTCGGTATCACAGGCGTCTGCCAGGTAAACATTTCGCCCCTGCTCCCGGTTGAAGTCTACCCGTTCGGGAGCATGTTCAATCCCGCAGAGATCATTGGCGCCATATTCTTTTGTCAGTTCATCATATGCGCCGATGCCGATCCGGCCCATCCCGAAAACAACAGCTCTGGCAGTGCCCAGGTTGATGGGAGCATCACTGGGATGGCAAAAATCTCGTTCAAAGCGCTTTAACCAGCCAAATAATTTATTGTAAACAGCTTCAGAGTGTGTGCTGAGAGGTGATGATATCGCAAAACTGATACTTACGGTTATGGCCATAATCATCAGCCAGTCGGGTGACAGCAGGTTCTGGCCAACTGCGATTGATGCCACAATCAGGCCAAACTCCGAGTAATTTGCAAGAGACAATGCAGAGAAAAGACTACTCCTTGCACGGAGTCCAAACCTGCTGATGATAAAATGATACATTCCGGTTTTTATGGGCAGAAGAAGGCATATCATAGTAGCGGCTATGAGCATTTCCATTGTAGGCAGGCCGGTCATGCCTATGGAAAGAAAAAAACCTACAAGCATCAATTCCTTGAATCCGAACAAAGCCTTTGAAAGTTCAGAAGCCCTGTGATGACCTGCGATCAGCACGCCGACAAAAAGCGCTCCCAGGTCCGGTTTAAGACCGACAAGCGCAAAACCTTCTGCTCCTACTCCAAGGGCGATGAATAAACCACAGAGAATAAAAAGCTCACCTCGTCCTGCCACGTCGAGAAGCCGAAAAAGAACCGGCCTGGCCAAGGGCAACAGGAATACACTCAAGGCCCAGATGCTGGGAATCTTACCTTCAGAAAAACTGAGAAAAAGGACTGCAAAAAGATCCTGCATGATCAGAATGCCAATGGCGATTTTGCCGTAAAATGCAGTCAGGTCACCTTTATTTTCAAGCACTTTGACCGCAAAAACCGTGCTGGAAAAAGAAAGGGCAAAGCCAAGAATAAGGATGGTCTGCCAGGACATGTTCAAGAGTTCCGTGTGAAAGAGCATTTGCCCTAAATACAGGACTCCACACATGAACGTAGTGCTGATGATCATTTGAGCAGTAGCACTGGCCCATATTTCCGGCTTTAAAAGACCTTTTACGTCAAGCTTAAGGCCAATGGAAAAAAGAAGTAATGTAATTCCAAGTTCGGATACAAGGTCCAAACCAGCAGGAGGTATCAGACCGGCCATGTTATAGGCAAATCCAGCTACAAGAAATCCCACCATTGGGGGGAGACCTATTCGTGACAAAATCAGGCCAAAAATAAAGGCAAAGCTAATAAGGATAACAAGCATGGATTTCTCACTATAGTGAATGAATAATCAAAATAATGGAATGAATATAATATGTAACGAAAGTTATGCACTCCACAGGTATCGGCCTTATAAGAGGCTGTCATTCCTGCGAACGCGGGAATCTCCGCGCCGATGACAACGCCCGACATTGCCCACAAGTCTAAAATTCCCGTCCCCGATCGTGGCCGAGGACAGGTTTTTCACGGGAATGACAGCTGGAGAATACAGGCGTTGCGCTAAAGAACCCCAGTTAAGGTGGGCTGCGTAACTTCAGTTCTTAATATAAACAATTACAAATAGTTATGCATGAATGTTCAGCTCCGCGGCCCTATAGTCCCCAGGGTGGAGCGGCTGATGGACGCAAACAGCTCGTCACAGTACCGGCAGGTTGCACAGTTTTTGGAACAGGTGGTCACGGTCTCAAAAAAGGTGTCGGGGAAAAGGGGGTTGGGCAGATCATAATGCTCGGTCATCCATTCGGTGGCGTCCAGAAGGGAGAGCAGACTGCCGTCAAAGGATTCGTACAGATAGGCGGATACGGTTTTGATAAGGAATTTTGGACCCATGTTCCGGCCGCAGACCTTGATGACATCGGCTGCTGGTGCGTAGCTCTGCTGGTCCTCGGGACGGATGAACGGAGATTTCAGGATGGCCTGGGGGTGTTCCAGAAAATAGGAGATGCAGCCCCGTTCCCGGCTGATGGCGTAACTGTTTTCCCGGACCAGACCGGTATTTGTCAGAGCCGTCTGGCTGTTGTGGGTCTGTTTGAAGGGGCATTGGTACAGACACCCTTCATTGGCCAGCAGAGCGAGGCGGGTCTTCGGAGCGTACTCTTTGAGGGCCCGGGCGGTGTGCTCCAGTTCGCCTGCTTTGCGGTTCAGGGATCTGTCGAGGATGAGCATTTCCGGCATTCTGAATCGGGTTGATTCGATGAGTTCCAGAAAACTCATCCCCTTGTCCGCAGTGTCGATCACGCAGTTGACGCTGGGAATGGCCTGCAGGCTGGGGGCAAGGTCCGGGGCTTCCCTGGAAAGGGTGGTCAGAAGGTACATGTCGGCAAGGATGATCCCTTCCACACCGACCTTGTCCACCCAGAATGCAAGGGCCCTGATCAGGGCGGTGAGCTCCTTTCCCTTGAAATACCGGTCCGGATGCTGGAACCGTCCGTTGAGCAGGATGTGTTTTTTCTGTCGGGGAAAAGCGTTCAGCCCCTGGATCGTTTCAGAGAGGGCGGTGTCTCTCGGGGTAAAGGCCCGGGCGTCATAGGTGGGTATCCCGGGCAGGGCAAAGTGAAATGAATGGATACGCTGCTCGTTTTTTAGAAGCAGGTCCAGGTAGCCTGGATCGGGGATAAACGGGATGTCGAGTTGCATAGCGTATTGGGGGATTTAGGTGTGTGGTGGTTTCCGGAAGACAGGGACAAGGGTTGGCTGGAGGCCCCTTCATCCCTCATCGTTTTCTGAAATGCAAGTGCGCCGGTCTGTCTGCTGCACATTATTCTCAGGCTGCCATATAAATCAATCCCGCTGTGATGATGGCCACCAGCAGTGTCTGCAGGCCGCTGCGGAGCCAGGATATGTTTGCGATTTGAGCGAGAAATACGCCGAGTAAAAAGATCAAGAGCATGGCAACCATGATCGCGAGATAGAGCGGAGACAATGGAAGAGGGAGACCCAAATCCGCCAGCCACAGCGGGACAAGGATCAAAAGGGACATCAGCAGTGGCGCCAGCCCATTTACCAGCGCGATCAACAGAGGAACCCAGCGGGCCGCTGTGCCATGAGCGGATTGCTGCAAATCGGTGAGCATTGCATTCTGCAGATTCAACAGGTCGTGACGTCGTTCCGCAGCCTCACTGATGTAGGCGCTGCTTATCCCGCTCATACCCAGGGCAATGGCGGCCCCCAGACAGGCATTAATGATGACCGACAGCTCAGCAGGTGTGCTGATGAGAAAACCCATGATGATCCCCAGCATGGTCAAGGCCCCATCAAAACCATTCACAACAAAATATCGTCGCAAAATTCCATGGGTGTGAGTGATCTGCAGTAGAAGTCCTGCCTGACGGAACAGGTTCATGGTAATCCCGCGTTGTAACTACAGGTTCATCCAGCTTCTCTGCTGAAAATTCTAAGATTCCCGCGTCCGCGGGAATGACAGGTGTAACCGGGGGTGCTGCAAAAAAGTCATTCCCGTGAAAACGGGAATCTCAGGAGTATGCGCAACACCCAAAAAAGGGGACGCCTGAATAGTTACCCCGCGTTTTTTATCCAAGGTGAGTGGTCTCATGTTTTGCAGCAATCAGTCAGCCCTGGGGCGGTTTACTGTGCACGTTGACTTCGTCAATGCTGTGCAATGAACCACCCAGACTGGTGATGGCGACCTGAATGGCATCAAAATCGACTGCCTCTCCTTCAACAATGACCTGCAGGGTCTCGGTTTTCTCGTCCACTTCGATGACCATGACGTGGACCCGGTAGTCATTTCCGACATCGGCGATCATTCGAGAAAATTCGAGTGAGTTGGGGTGGTGCGGTTTAAGCACATCCAGTACGACCCGTTTGATTGTCGCCATAACGTCTGCTCCCTGCTGAGGTTCTTCAGGTATTTCCAGAGGCGGTCCCTCTGATTCCTCATACCTCAGGGGGGATGACACGGAAGTCCGGCCTGCGTCCCCTGATGGAGCATTTTTTTTGTGTAAGAATTCTTTAACGCGAAGGGAGAGGGGGCTGGCTCCGAGCAAGCGGGGTGCGTAACGTCAGCTCAATACTCAGGTCTTCATGGCGGTGCAATGCCGTGCATCCGGTTTTAAAACGTCAAAAAGCGGTCTTCCCCGAATTATTTCAGGAAAAACCGCTTTCTCGCAATGCCGGCAGTCTGCCCGGCTACGCCTGCAGTACTGCCTCCCGGATGGTCTCAATCCCGTGCTGCTCCACAAACCGCGCCACGCGCTGCTTTTTTTTTCCAAGCTCGTTGTAATAGGCCAGAAACGCAGTCACGGTTTCCAAGGCTTCCTGCGCGCTCAAACCTTCGGCCAGAACGTCCGCGATGCGGGCCCTGCCGCCGGAGTTGCCGCCGATGAGCACGTTCCATCCTTTTTTCGTGCCCACCAGGCCGATATCCCGGACATAGCTTTCGGCGCAGCAGGTGGGACAGCCGGAGATGCCGATTTTGATTTTGGCAGGAGTTGCCATGGTGGCGAACCGTTTTTCGAATTCTTCGGCCACGGCCAGGGCGTCCTGCACGCCGAGTTTACACCACCGGTTGCCGGGGCAGGCCTGGATGTAGTGCCCGCCTATGGGAAGGGGGATTTCCTCGCAGGCCGGATTGACCTGGTCTTCCTTGAGTCCGATCAGGGCGATGCGTTCGCCCGAAGTGATCTTGAGCAGCGGAACCTCGTACTTGCGGGCCACGGCAGCCACGGATTCCAGTTCCTCCGGTGAGACCACGCCTGCGAGGGGGGTGACGCGTACGGCGTATGTTTCATTGTCGCGCTGCTTGATGCAGCCGTTGGGAAATGCAGTCATTTTTATTCTCCTGATTGTTTATAGAAATCGACCCGTCACGGAATTTGCGTCCTCGCGGATCTCCTCCGGCGTTCCTTTGGCCACGATCTCTCCGCCATGCTCCCCGCCGCCGGGGCCAAGGTCCAGGACCCAGTCCGAGGCCTTGACCACGTCCAGGTTGTGTTCGATGACCACCACCCCGGCTCCGCGGTCCACCAGCTGCTGCAGGACCTGGATGAGTTTGCCCACCTCGTGCATGTGCAGTCCCGTGGTGGGCTCATCCAGGATGTACAGGGTGCCGGGGAGCCTCCGCTTGCCGAGCTCCCGGGACAGTTTGATGCGCTGGGCCTCGCCTCCGGACAGGGTCGTGGCCGGTTGACCGAGCTTGATGTATTCAAGGCCCACCTCTTCGAGGACGGCCAGGCGCCGTTCCAGGGTGGGGTGGTTGGAGAAGAACTGTCGGGCCTGGCGTACGGTCATATTAAGGACGTCGGAGATGTTCTTGTCCTTGTAGTGCACGTCCAGGGTTTCGCGGTTGTACCGTTTGCCCCCGCACACCTCGCAGGTCACGTACACGTCGGGCAGAAAGTGCATCTCCACCCGGATCTGGCCGTCCCCCTGGCACGCTTCGCACCGTCCGCCGCGGACGTTGAAGCTGAACCTGCCCGGCTTGTAGCCCCGCTTTCTGGCCTCCTTTGTCCCGGCGAAGATCTTGCGGATCTCGTCGAAGACCTTGGTGTAGGTGGCCGGGTTGGAGCGCGGGGTGCGGCCGATGGGGGTCTGGTCGATGGACACGATCTTTTCCACATCCTCGAGACCGGTGATCCCGGTGATTCTGCCCGGAGAGTCGACTTTGATCCCTCTGGCCAGGGCGAGGTGCTTGTACAGAGAATCCATGATCAGGGAGCTCTTGCCCGATCCGGACACGCCGGTCACGCAGGTCAGCCCGTTCAGGGGAATGGAGCAGTCGATGTTTTTCAGATTGTTGGTGGTCACTCCGTGCAGGGTCAGGAAGTTTTCCGAGGTGCGCCGGGTTTCGGGCACCGGGATGGACAGATCCCCGCGCAGATATTTGCCGGTCAGGGAGTCTGTGTCCGTGAGCAGGCCGGGCACGTCGCCCTCGTAGACGATTTCGCCGCCCAGGAATCCGGACCCCGGACCGAGTTCCAGGACGTGATCCGCAGCCCGGATGGTGGGTTCGTCGTGTTCCACCACCAGCACGGTGTTGCCCCGGCCCTGCAGGGAGCGCAGAGTGGCGATAAGCCGTTCATTGTCCCGGGGGTGCAGGCCGATGGAAGGTTCATCCAGGACATAGGTCACGCCCACCAGGCCGGATCCGAGCTGGGAGGCCAGGCGGATGCGCTGGGCCTCGCCCCCGGACAGGCTGGACATATTCCGGGCCAGGTTGATGTAGTCCAGGCCCACGTTGGCCAGAAACTCCATGCGGTGGATCAGTTCCTTGAGCAGGGGCGCGGCGATGCGCTCCTGGAATCCGGAAAAGGAGAGCTCTCTGAGCCAGTTCAGGGCGGAAATGATGGACATGGAGCAGAACTGGAAGATGTTTCTGTCCCCCACACGTACGGCCAGGGACTCGGGGCGGAGTCTCGCTCCCTGACAGGTCGGACACTCCCTGGTCTGTCGGAACCGGGACAGTTCGTCCCGCCAGATGGACCCGAACTGCTGGCCCTGTTCCATGAAGTAGAGCGCTCCGGGCCAGTCGCCGTTCTTTTGGCCGTGAAACAGGGCTTCGTACGCCTTTGGAGAGTAGTCGGCCAGCGGGGTATCCAGGTCGAAGCCCAGGCTTCTGCCCAGGGCGGTCAGTTCTTCTTCGTAGCGGGCCAGAATGGTGGGCTTTTTCCACGGAATGATCCCGCCCTGACGCAGGGAAAGACCCTTGTTGGGCGCCAGCAGGTCCGGCTCAAAATATTCCACGGCTCCGATTCCGGAACAGGCCGGGCACGCCCCCTGGGGGGAGTTGAAGGAGAACAGCTGGGGGGAGGGCGTGGGCAGGCTGATCTGGCATTTGAGGCAGACCGCGTCGGTGGAGAAGAACCGGTCTTCACCGCCAACCTCGGAGATGATGATTCTGCCCTCCCCGTATTGCAGTCCGAGCTCCACGGAGTCGGCCAGCCGCTTGCGCATATCCGGTTTGAGCACGAGGCGGTCCACCACGAGCTCCACGGTGTGCTTTTTGTTTTTGGTAAGGTCCGGCATGGGATCAAGGGGAACCACCTCGCCGTCCACCCGGGCCCGCACGAATCCCTGTCCCTTCAGTTTCTTGAACAGATCGGCCTGGGTTCCCTTCTTGTGTTCCACCATGGGGGCCAGGAGCAGAAATTTGGTCTTTTCGGGCATGGCCAGGACCGTATCGATGATCTGGTCCGAAGTCTGGGCCTGGATGGGATCGCCGCACTCGGGGCAGAAGGGCTGGCCGAGCCGGGCGAAAAAAACACGCAGGAAGTCGTATATCTCGGTCACCGTGCCCACGGTGGAGCGGGGGTTCTTGCTGGTGGTCTGCTGCTCCAGGGAGATGGCCGGGGAGAGCCCCTCGATCTTATCCACCTCGGGCTTGTCCAGCTGGGGCAGAAACTGCCGGGCATAAGCGGACAGGGACTCCACGTACCGCCGCTGTCCCTCGGCGTATATGATGTCGAAGGCCAGGGTGGATTTGCCGGACCCGGACGGTCCGCAGATGACCACCAGCTGATCCCGGGGGATGTCCAGGGTCAGGTTTTTCAGGTTGTGTTGCCGGGCGCCCTGTATCTGGATGGAATTTTTTGTATTCATGAGAAGATGAGGGGGTTTGGGTGGTGGAAATCGAGTCCGTGACTGTCTGAACAACGAGCACGAAGTGCCTCTTATAAGTCATGGACAGGGGGGCGGCAAGGGGTGCTTGATTTTCTCGAGAGGGCGGGTAGAACGATTCGGATACGATGCACGGGACGTTTCGGCTATCTGCTGCTGACGTTGTCTCTCTCGTTTGTCTGGATTGTGATACCCTTATCCTTCGCGCTCCTTCGCCTCCTTTGTGGAAGATTTTTTCCGCGAAGGTCGCGAAAAAACGCGAAGGACAGCACTGGATATGACCAGTTTATACTCTATAACCTTTTTGGGAGAGCAATATGAAAAAATCACTCGGTTCCAGTCCTCTGGCCCAGCCCGCACCTGCCTGGATCGTGGGCTCCTATGACGCGGAGGGCAAACCCAACGCGGCTACCATCGGCTGGGGAGGCATCTGCTGCTCCAAGCCTGCCTGCCTGACCATCTCCCTGCAGAAGCAGCGGTATTCCTATGAGAATATCATGGCCCGGGGCGCGTATACCGTGAGCATTCCCTCGGTACAGTATGTGAAGGAAGCCGATTATTTCGGCATTGTTTCAGGAAAGAATACGGATAAATTTGCGGCCACCGGTCTGACTCCTGTGGCCAGCGAGGTTGTGGATGCACCCTATGTAGGCGAATTCCCGCTTATTTTTGAATGCAAAGTGGTTAATACCGTCGAACTCGGTGTGCACATCCAGTTCGTGGGCGAGATCGTGGACATCAAGGCCGATGAGTCCGTGCTGGACGAGAAGGGCGTACCCGATATCCTCAAGGTCGATCCCGTGGTGTTTGCTGCCGGGCGGCGGGGCTACCACCGTGTGGGTGAGCTGGTGGGAGATGCGTTTTCCTGCGGGAAGGCATTTAAGTAACCTGTCTTGATTCGGGAGGATCGCCATGTCGATGGAAATGCAGGATATCCGTTGGGAGCAACGGTTTGCGAATTATAAGAAGGCCCTTGCGCAGCTTCAGAAGTTCATCGACAAGGGCGATCTGACCGAACTCGAAGAGCAGGGATTGATCAAGGCTTTCGAGTACACCTATGAACTGGCCTGGAACACCCTGAAGGATTTTTTGACCTACCAGGGCCAGACCGACATTTACGGTTCCAGGGATGCCACGCGCAAGGCGTTTGAACTCGGTCTGATCGAGGACGGCCATACCTGGATGCAGATGTTGGCGAGTCGTAACAAGACGTCGCATACCTACAATGAGGATACGGCGCAGGAGATTTGTCACGCAGTGACGGAGCAGTATCATCCGTTGTTTGTGAGATTGCGGGAAAAACTGGAAAACCGGGTTTCGGGTTCCTGATGCCTGCTGAACAAGATAAAGCGATGCGTTTCGGGTTGAAGGCCGGGACTATTGATCGTATCAATGGTGTTTTTTTAAGTCACCCGGAAGTCCATGAAGTTATTCTGTACGGCTCGCGAGCGAAGGGAAGCTATAGGCTTGGGTCCGATATCGATTTGACCATGAGAGGCACCGGGCTCGACTTGAGGTTGATGAACAGGATCAGTCTGGAAATCGATGACCTTCTTCTTCCATACAGTGTCGATCTTTCCATCTTTGCCCATATCGACAACAAGGAATTGCTGGATCATATTGAGCGAGTCGGGAAGATATTTTATACAAGGAGTGATCGGTGTTGAGCCGATCACTCCCACTTCGGAAACACATATTTGATCACCAGCCAGGCCAGCCCCAGGGCCACCAGCGTCATTCCCACCAACAAAGCCGTAAATCCGAAATGCTTGCCGATAAAGCGCAACCCCCCCATGGTCAGTACGCCCACGATTCCGCCGATCCAGATCAGATTTTTTTTGGACATGATGTTTCCTGCAGTCTTTCTATTGTGATTCATACCTTCAACACCTCAAGCACCTCAACCCGGGCCGCCATCCAGGCCGGATAGGCGCCGGCGCCCAGTCCCAGGAGGGCCGAGCCGAGCAGGGGGCCGAGAATCAGAACCGGATCGTAGACAAAGGGCATGTTGCCGAAGGTGTACACCAGAGTCAGAAGTCCTGCTCCTGCAGCGACTCCCAGGGTGCCGCCGATGACGGCCATGAGCCCTGCCTCGAGCACGAATTGGCGTACGATATGGCTCCGTTTGG
>Ga0102940_1002838_pt1 | contig 10226 bp, 5 predicted proteins | sample SalPonR2_C_D1_MG_FD_78215 | JGI IMG/M metagenome (GOLD analysis project Ga0102940, IMG submission 78215) | Salt pond soil microbial communities from South San Francisco under conditions of wetland restoration - Salt Pond MetaG R2_C_D1_MG | ecosystem: Environmental > Aquatic > Marine > Intertidal...
GAGTTTTTCGTGAGATATTTCAGCGTTGGAAAATATTGGACCCGGTAGCGCCATTCTCGATTCTTCCGTATCCCATACATCAGCAAAATAAAGCTTTTCAAATCCAAGTCCTGATTTTGATACCAGGCCACCCATTTCTGCATTCCCCATCTGGTTTGGTAAATCAGCTTTTTTATATGTTGCTCTCTTGAAATTGTATTTCTCAAAAGGTATTTCTTTTCTTTTGTTCATGCAAGATTGCTTTTGCAGAAGCAAGTATCTGGCAAATTATTTCAAATACACTTCCACTTTGTTTTCACTTTGTGCCTTATCTGTAGGAATTAAATTGCCTGCCAGCACTTCTCCGTTTAAAATTATTTTCTCTACCCCTGTGCATGTTCCCTTGCTCTTAGAAAAGCTGAAACTATACTTTCTATTCCTGAAAACCCTTTGAACAGATAATTCTTCCCAGTCGGAAGGAAGGCATGGATCAATCCTTAAACCTTCCCATTGTGGTTTTATGCCCAGTATGTATTGTGTGGCAACAACATACATCCATGCTGCCGTGCCCGATAGCCAGGAAACATTGGCCAGTCCGAATTTGTCGGACTCGGGCCCAAACAGATTAGATGCATACACATAAGGTTCAGCTTTATAACGCCATGCGCCTGCTTTCTTCATTGCATTAGCCGGAATTAATTGTTCATAATATTTCCAGGCCCTGTCGCCACGGCCCAACATGCATTCTGCCATGATGGCCCATGTATTGGCATGACAAAAAACAGAAGCATTTTCGCCGGTGCCTTTATTGTAGTTCGTTAAAGGATCCTTAGGATCGGGGAAAGTAGTTATTGATGGATGTAGCAGCTTTATTCCAAGCTCCGAGTCAAGGTTTTCCTTAACAACATCCATGGCCATTAAGCCTCTTTCATTGCTTGCAAATCCTGAAAGTACGGCCCACGATTGTGCATTCAACCAGATTTTTGCTTCCGGATTATCTTTTGTTCCAAGGTATAATCCATTATCCATTATCGCACGCCTGTACCACTCTCCATCCCAACCAATGGTGTTTACCAGTTCTTTTTGACGGTTATAAATCTCCTCGTAATAGGGAATATCATCTTTTTTGTTTAAAAAGCCTGCCAATTCTATCAGTTTAGGCAGGGTAAGACCCAAAAGCATGGCTGTCCAAAAGCTTTCGCCTTTTCCTTCGCGGCATACCTTGAACATCTGGTCGTTCCAATCGGAATGTAGCATCAAAGGCAGTCCGTTGGCTCCTTTGTTATCCATGGCAAAGTGCACCGCCTGTTTTAAATGGTCATAAACAGTAGCAGCACCTTCATCGTAAAATGAAATTTCTTCGTCAAGAAAATCAAGTGAGTGCTCCTCAACAATGATATTCCATACGCCCAGTATGGGCCACAAGTGATTGTCGGAATGTTTTCGATGCACGGGTTCCCAGCCTTCATATGGATAAAAATAATGATTGGTATGTCCGTCAGCATATTGTTGCTTCAGGAGCATGCGCATTTTATCTTTAGAAGCATCGATGTCGAACGGCGTTTGCGACAGAATATCCTGTGCCGTATCGCGAAAACCTACCCCGCGGAAAGTTCCCGTAGCATAATAGGAAATATTTCTTGAAAAAAGGAAATTGCGCTGTGCCTGGTAAGGGTTCCACAGATTTATCTGTCGTTGGGCATTCTTATCAGGAAGTTGACAATGGAATTTATCAAGATAATTCTGCCAGTGTTTGTTGAGCGCTGCAAACGACTCATCAACAAAGCTTTGATTACGACTTTTTGCTAATGATTTTTGAATTTCTTTTTCGTTTTGCCCGGTTCCCAAAAAGATGTTAATGGTTTTCTCTTCGCCAGGGTTTAAATCAACTTCCATTTGCAATGCACCGCAAGGATCACCCCCGTACAATGTAGAATTGGTACAGTCCTGATGCTCCACCACGTAAGGGTTTGACTCAGAGCGATACGTGCCGATGAATTCATCTCTGTCGCCGTCAAATCCTTTTAATGGATGATCAGATGCTAAATAAACCAGTGGCGTTTCCTCAGGTTTTGGCTGGGTTTCCACACCATATTTGAAAATTAGTGCGTTCTCACTTTTAAGAAAGTCAACACTCATCTGATGTTTCATATAACAAACCCATGATACTTCCCTCAGAAATTCCATCATACCAAATTCAACATAGGCAAATACATCCAGTCTCTTTCTTTCTTCAGAATTGTTCTTGAGCTTAAGATTCCATATGAGGCTGTTTTCAAAGGGGCCTATAAAATACCGCAATTGACTTGATAATCCTTGTTTTTCTGCCTCAAACCGGGAATATCCCATGCCATGTGCGGCATTCCATTTTTCGGGTTTATTCAAGACAGGCTCTGAGGTAGGGCTCCAGTATTTTTTTGTATCCTTTTCTCTGATATAAAAATACATGCCCGAACGGTCTGTAGGTAAATGATAAAATCGGTACCTGTTAATCCTCCATATTTGTGGTGACTTATAAAAGGCCACAGCACCACCTGCCTGTGACATCATGGTATGCATCGTTCCATTGGAGAAATAATTCATCCATGGTGTGGGGGTGTTATATCGGTGTATTATTACTTCACGCCTTTCATCATCAAAGGAATAATAGGCCTTTGGATTATTTCTTTCCTGCATTTTATGAATTTCTGTTTAATTATAATTATTGTTTATTTTGATTCTGGAACATAGTCCGGATTTTTTGTTGGCATTTGTGCATCTGTTTTTTCTTGCCAGTCATGTAATTTTTTTAATAGTTCATTTGCCACCTCTGGGTTTTGCTTAGCAATATTCTCTGTTTCACCAGGATCGGTACTTAAGTTGTAAAGTTCTATACTATTATCTTCGAAGAACTCGATTAACTTATAATCGCCTTCACGTATTGCACCCGAGGGCTTTCCTTCCTGGTAACTATAATGTGGATAATGCCAAAACAATGCACGCTCCTCTATTGTGTCATTGTTAATTATATGGTTGGCAAAATTTAATCCTTCGCAGGGCTTAGTGGTTATATTACATAAGCTTGTTAATGTAGGTAAAAAATCATAAGATGAGAATAATGCTTTGGTTTTCTGTCCTGGCTTTATCTGACCTTCCCAGTAAAATATAAGTGGCTCACGAATCCCACCTTCATACAAATGTCCTTTGCCTTCTCTAAATATTCCATTATCTGTGGCGGGTGTATTCTCGCTTTCATCCTTATGCAACCCACCATTATCAGAATAAAAAACAATGATGGTGTTTTCAATTATATTATGATGTTCTAATGAATCAATTAATTTTCCCACATTTTGATCTAAGGATTCTATCATTCCTGCATATACTGGATTAGTATAAGATGAATAGGTTTCATTTGCAGATTTATTAATATACTTATTTTTTAATTCTAGCTTAGTCTCCAACCAAACATGAACTGAAAAATAGGACAAATACATAAAAAATGGTTCGTTTTTATTTTTCACCATCCAATTAATAGCTTCATTTGTCAATCTATCTGATAAGAATTCGCCTTTTTCACCATTTTTATTTAAATCCGGTAGCACAAAATCGCCATCGGTGTATGGATAAAAATAAGAAGGGGGAAGGCCTGCATGGTTGCCTGCTATATTAATATCGAAACCATGATCAGTAGGCAGCGACCCCTCTCCACCAAGATGCCATTTACCAAAACTGGCAGTTTTGTATCCACTTTCTTTAAAGTATTCAGCTATTGTTATCTCCTCAGCGGGGAGATCATGTCTAAATTTTGGTGCTAAAAGTTTTTCGGATGACCATGATGGTTTTCCAGTTATCCAATCAGTTAGGTTTAAAGTTGCCGGAGATTGTCCAGTCATTATACTTGCTCTTGTGGGTGAACATACCGGACTTGCTGCATAAGCATTTGTAAATTGCATTCCTTTACCAGCCAGGTTGTCGATATTCGGAGTTTCATGAAAATCATTTCCATAACAACCTAAATCCGCAACACTCATATCGTCAACTATTATCAGCAAAACATTAGGGTTTTCATGCTCATCTTTCTTGTTTTTGGCTTCATTTTTACAAGCAGTGAATAGAATGCCACTTAGAATTATTAGGGCAATTTTTTTTATGTGCATATTTTATGAATTTAATATATTAGGTTCAAAACCAACTACCGCTTTTCTCAATGCTTAAGGTTTTTTCATGACACTTCTAACTCAACAGTATGTGTAGTACCTACTTCCATACCTGTTCCATTGCATAGCCTTTTATATTCCCTTTTCATAATTAATAGTTTACTGAATAAAGTTTGCCAATAATGATCAACTCAACAGCTTGATTTTTTACATTATATTCAACATGACAGCTTGCTCCTTTATGATTATTGTTGAGTTCAAATTCTGCAACCGCCCAGCTTAGCCCACTCCATAACGGTTTGTCGTATTTTATGGCAATAGGGATGCTTGTGTTTTCAACCTGAACAGAAAGAATCTCCAGTTTATCAATTGGTGTACCATTAGGATACCCACCACCACTCAACCGGCAAGGCATCCCATTTGGCAAGAATTGCTGAAAAATCACACGATATAATCCGGGTTTCGTCACATCAAACTGACCTTGCAGTGAATTGTTGCTTTTCTTTTTAAAATCAACATCAACCTGCTTCATTGCTACAGGTATTTTTACATCCTTCTCTTCCCCCAGATGATAATTTTCATTGCTGTATTTTCCTAAACCAATCAAAACCAACTGCTCAGGGCCAAGCTTCAGTTTGTTTCCCTTAAAATATGGCTTAAATCCTGTGTCATTAAACAAGATATTTTTTTTAGGTCTATCCGCATTTGACTGGTGATTGGAGAGATCAATTTCTAAATATTCCTGCGACGGATTTACCAGTAGCAATAGCATTCCTTCTTTATCATATGCCAGGTATCCATAATCCTCACCTTTTCCTGGTATACCGCCAGTTAGTTTTATAGAGTTACTCCTCTGAAAGGGTAAATACAGTTGTTGCGCCTTTGCAAAAAAACGAGCATCTTTTTCATCAAGTAAATCCAGGTTTCCATAATAGGTATTCATCCATCCTCCCCTGGCCAGTGACAGCAGAAGCATGCCTTTCCATGCTTTTTTCTCACGATAATAGCATGTTCCGGTTTTACCGATCATAAAAGCGGTATTGTCGATTCGTTTTAACGGGATGTTAGAATCATGGTATTGCTTTACCATATGATCAGAATAAATATCTTTTGAACGCCAGAAATTCATGCAGGGGGAATCTGCGAGGCGTGGATCACCGCAATACAACGAATCAAAAGCCATCAGCCATTGTGGATCAACACACTCAACAAATGGCGTTGTTGTGTCAAGATAATATCCGCCATAACCATTATAAGCCAGAAACAAAACATCAGGAAACTCTGCACGAAATTCGCTTATTGCATTTAACAGTGCATTTTTATTAAGAATATATGCTTCATAAGGTGCATATTTTTTTGCCCCGCTGGGAGTCACTGAAGTGAAGTCAGCAAAATCAAATTTAAACATCTTTATCCCATTGCGGGCATGCATCTTCAGTGTTTCCATTAAATGGGGAAGATATCCGCCTTCAAATAAACAAAACGATCTTCCATCAACGGAGAGTGAATCGTCCCATTCAGGAATCGAATCAAGAAACCAATATTCTTCGCCAGCCACACGCAGGTTGGTAGAAATCCACAAACCCGGTTTAATACCATGCTGATCACATAGTTTATACCATTCTTCCGGACCATCAGGCCATGATTCCTTGCGCCATTCTCTATAACCGCCATTCTTTGAAAACCAAAAGGCATCCATTAGATAATAATCGAACTTTACTCCATTCTCCTTAAGACGAACTAATTCATGGAATTGACGCATAGCAATATCATGATCCAATCTGATGTTATCTGAAAGTTCATCATACGCGGCCCAGTTGATATAAACTGAGACGGGTTCTACTAGATGAGCTACATATTTTTTTAATGTTTCACCAATGTTTTCATTCACCATTTTTTTGTTTTTTAGGATTAACAATTACCAAATAAGTAAATAAGATAAGTGGTATCACTTCAATGCATGAGGCAAAGAGAAATGTACGTTGTACTGAACTGATGTAATCTGAAAGGAAACCGGCAATATTGGTACCAATAAGGCTTCCAAGACCTGCACCTGCCAAACCGTACATCATCTGAGAAGATGCTTTCAGTCCTTTTGGTGCAAGATCTCCAACAAGTGTTACAGCTCCGGCAATAAACAGCCCGGCTGTTGCACCATGAAGTGCCTGCACCATAATAAGGGGTGCCGCAGTTGAGACGATGGAGATAATAAACCACCTGAATGCGGTTATAATAACTGCCAGAAGAAGAATCGCTTCAATACGCATCTTTTTTGTCAACCATCCAAAAGCGAGCAAAACAAGTACTTCCGTACCTGTTGCCATCCCTGCAGTCATCCCTAATACTGACTGACTAAGGCCTAATTCCTGAACCAGTGGTCCGATATACACACCAAAAGGTGCCATACTGATATAATGAAATACTACAGCGATTAAAAAAATTGTAAAAGTCCGGTTTCGAAACAGTTTTTTAACCTGTGACATTTTTAATCTTTCCTGACTCTCAGTATTTCGCTCTTTCAACGTTAGAGAAACAATAAAAACAATTACGAAAGAGATAATAAGTACAGTAAACAGCCAGGGAGAATCGCTTTCAAAGCCTAAACGATCCATAACAATTCCAAAACTGGAAGACGCCACAAACCAACCAAGCGCAGCCCACATTCTTATTTTTCCATAATCACTCCCGCGTTCCTTTGCTCTGGCCGTTGCCAAAGAATCAGCGATTCCCATTATAGGCACATTAAAAAAAGAATAGAAAAAGTAACTAACCAACAAAAAAGCATATCCAATTCCAGGAGTTAAAAACGGTAAAAGAGACAAAACCACTGCCAGTAGTAATATACGTATGATTAATGCCGGTCTTTGGGTCCGATCAGCTAGCATTCCAAAAAGCAAAGGAACAAAAAATGCCAGCAGGTAACCGATTGAGGTTAACCCTGCAATTTGTTTGCCTGAATATCCGCTGGCACTCATATAAGCTGGCAGGTAGGTAATAATAAGTGCAAAACTAACATGGATAAAAAAATAGAAGTTGCGCATCAAATCCAACTTTTCCAGTGCCGGAAAGGTCAAAAAACGGGTTTTCGATAATTTAGACATATCTTTATTTTATTACAGCATTAATCTTCAAGTATTATCATTGCGGTAAAGGGATCCAGCACAACTTTATCAATCAGCTTTTCGCCATAAATTGAATAATGATCACGAATTGTATTATCAATCCTGAATTCCTTTTTGTCTTTTGTTTCATTTACAATTATATCTGACATCCTTGGGCGATCTTCCGGATCAGCGGGTGCAAAATAATTTGATGCTTCGTCCTTACCTGTTGCTTTTTTCCAGGATTCTAATGTATGTTCCTCCCAGTTTCGGTGTCCATGCTGAAATGTCATCCGAACAATAGGGAATGTATAGTAGGAGCTCCCATAAAAGTTTTTATCGGTTTCAGCCGGCGTAAATTCTGGAGAAATTCGGCTTTCGATAAATAAAGCCCGCTGATGGCGTTTTTTTGCAAATAAAACATTATCAAAAGCTTTGCATCCGTAGAGGGTGCCGGGCATAAAATATTCAGAAAAAGCCAATCCTACTTCATTATCAAATACCACATTGCCTGTTATTGTATGCTCCCTTGACTCATCATTGACAAGTATCCCCCAGGTGGAACCGGTAACAACATTATCCTCAATGGCGAACCCTACACACTTGTTATCCAGATAGATACCATGAGCAAAACGATGAAAATCAGGTGTAGCAATCACATTTCCAATAACATTTATGACAATATTTTTGCGAATAATGCTGTTAACAGAATAATTGTAATCCTGTGCCCAACTGTAGATTGCTGCTCCATCATTCATATACAACAGCGCGTTTTTTACTACGTTGTATTCGCAGATACAATTTTTTCCGTCAAGCCGTATGCTGTGTAAACCCGTGTTTTGAATCAGGTTATGGGCAATATGATTATTGGCAGAATCAAAATCAAACGCTTTTAATTCCTCCTTAACCAGGGATATAATTGTAGGAATAAACGTGTGTTCTTCCTTGGTGAGTTTTTCTTCCAAGGCAGATATAAGGAATTTTTGATCGGCAAATGGCAAATTCAACAAAGAATAAAGCTTCTCAATAACGGCTACAGGTAACCCAATGCTAAGCTTTCTAAGGATGGTGTCACTGATTAAATAAATAACTTCTGTTTTAAGCACGGCAATACCTGTTCCATTGTTTACCCCATCAAAACCATAACCGGGATACATTCCAATTCGATTAAAAAAATTATTTATGATTGAGGTATTTTCTGCATCAAGCGTTGCGACGCCCCGGCCTTTGATGTCTGTGAATGTATTATTTACTAGGCTCATATGATAGCAGCCGCTGTCCAGATAGATACCATCCCGGTGAATGAAGCGGAATGAACAGTCCTCAATTTCGCAATGATTAGAACCATTTAAAGCGATGATACCCCCCTGGTGGAATTTTTCAAACTGAATACCTGATATTTTAATATGTGCAGCTCCATCAAGTTTAATACCCCAATCAAATACCATCATTTCAAGCCGCTTTTTATCAACCGGCTTTTTATCAATATCAATAAAATGGAGGGTTTCATGGACCTTATCGTAATACCACTCTCCGGGTTCGGTTAAAAAATCCAGCTTATTATCGAGAAAATACCCATAATCTTTATTACACTGATAAATCATATTGTCAACAAAATGCAAAGTATCCTTTTCATGCTTCTTTACTTTGGCAATTTCATACTGCCAGTTCACCGCACGTATGCGCACATCTGCTCCGGTACAATCAATGTTGTCAATTAGTAATTCACGATCGACCAGCTTTGATTTGTCACCGTCATCAATGGTGAAAAAGCCTTTTGACGGATACCTTGCCAGTTGTAGCCAGTGGTCATCAACAAATACGCCTTTCACTGGTTTATCTGTGGTGCAAACAAAACTGTTCCCCCTACTTGCTTCGGTTTTAAAAAGGGTACTGCCTTTCAATACAGGCTTATCACCTTCACCAAAAGAAGTAAGAACAATCGGGCTCTTTTGGGTTCCACTTGATTTTAAGAGCATGGTTCCCTCAAAAAAATCTCCACACTTCAGGCAAATTTCGTCGCCCGGATAAAGTGTAAGATCCTTTATTGGATTGAAGCTTTGCCAGGCCTTTTCGGGTGCGTCTCCATTGCTTTTATCATTTCCGTTATTGGATATATAATATTTTGTCATCTATCTTTTGTTTTTCCTATCTATTTAACCATATACCAATCCCATACGAGTGTGATGGATATCCAGATGACTGGCAGCACAATGGCCCAAACCCAAAGCTTCGGCCATGACTTTAATCCCACCCAGGGTCCCTTCACATCCTCAAGTGTCCAGATGGTAAGGTTGGTTAATTTTTCCGCTGTTTTTGGGGTCTCCATAAAGCTGAGGGCATACCCCAATATTACTGTTACAGCAAATGAGAGGGTGCCTATAAAGGCAAAGTTTATGTCAGTAAGGATATCTAGGGCAAAGGCTAATATTAATCCTACAAGCATGCTTCCAAAAGCTGCCCATGAGGTGGTTCGTTTAAAAAATATTCCGAGCACAAACAGTGCAATAATCACCCCCATAACATTACCAAGAAACCCCTGCACCATCTCCATGGCTGAACGGGCACCAAGAAACAGTGGGACGAACACAAAAATCAATATGATAACGCCAAATTCAATCCATCGAATACTGCTTTTCGCCTGTTTCTCCGTTACATTCTTTCTGAAAAATCTAAAGTAAATGTCTTGTGCAAATAAGGTGCTTGATGAAGACAATAACCCATCAACCGTTGAAAGCAATGCTGCCATTATTCCTGCTATTAAAAGACCCCGTATTCCAACGGGAAAGTATTCAAACATCATAAGAATGAATGCTTTATCAGGTAGGATATCAGGCATTTTTAAGCGCATTGCGCCACCAACCAGGTAAGCCATGAACATCAATACCGCGTTGAATATTCCGGCCATCACCAATGCTTTTTGGGCATGTTTTTCGTTTTTTGAAGCAAGAATACGTTGTGCCATACTGAAATTACATACAATCCACGAAAGAGAAGCAATTATGGCATA
>Ga0102940_1002842_pt1 | contig 10215 bp, 9 predicted proteins | sample SalPonR2_C_D1_MG_FD_78215 | JGI IMG/M metagenome (GOLD analysis project Ga0102940, IMG submission 78215) | Salt pond soil microbial communities from South San Francisco under conditions of wetland restoration - Salt Pond MetaG R2_C_D1_MG | ecosystem: Environmental > Aquatic > Marine > Intertidal...
GGCGTGTTATTCGCAGTAAATTCGAAGACCTCATCAATGAGATGTATTCATCCGCATCGGTAGCCAAATAGGCTTTCGCCAAAAGCTCCGGCATACAAAAGCCCTTACATCCGATTGGATGTAAGGGCTTTTCCGTTTTCCAGAAAAGAAACTACAGCTTCAGCAGCCCATGTTTGGAGAGCTACTTTTATCTAGAATATCATTCCCGGCAGGAATTTACCGTTGTAGTTGTATATGTAGATGACCAGGATAACGAACAAAAAAAGTCCAATCAGCCCAAACATTAGGCAGTATCCTTTACGGCCGGCATTTTCGACTTCTGCCATTTTATTTGTGTTTTTTGTTGTAAAATAGTGAACGCATGCAAAGATGATAAAAAAATCAAAAACCACCCAAGCTTTTGTCCACGACCAAGGGCACTGATTTATACAATCAGCGCCCCTGGTCTATTTATCCACTCTATTTTGGTGGTCTATACGCTAGTAATATGTACTTCGATTATCAGTAATGTTTGCCTCACTACGGAGTGCTTCCATCAGTTGACTTCCCATCTGGGAACGAACTGGGCCAGATAACTGCTGACGCAGTTGCGCGTAGTTGGTGATGGCCGAAGGTACCGTCTTATTAAATACCTGAGCAACAAAAACACCACTATTCCCAACAATTGGCTGGGTAGACTGCCCCTGATCCAGGTTAGAAATAGCCCCGAGCAGTTTGGGTTCGTTCCCCAGGCTTGGTACAAACTCGGTAGAGAATGTCAAATTCTCGGCCGTGTCAATGGGCACGTCAAATTCAGTGGCTAAGTCTTGCAGGCTTTTTCCGGCCATTTGCTGCGCCAGTACCTCACCCTTCTTACGATTGATAACCAACTGTTCAATGTCTGCCCGCACCTCATCGACAGAAGGCATACCTGGCTTCAAGACAGACTTCAGTGCTGCTACTACATATTTGTTATCGTAGTATAACTGCTGATCAGAATAAATATAGATTTCAGAGCTTACGTTACCCGGCTTATTATTAAAAGCCCAGCGAATCATATCGCGGGAAGCTTGCCCGGAACCAAGTGCGCCCACTACGAAGCCATTCTCTTCCAGGGGTGCGGTGGTTTCCAGCGTCAGGTCGTTGCGTTCACTGACGGCCTGTACCATATCATCCATAGACTCTTGCTCACTTAGGAAGGTCAGTGCCTCATCGTAGCGTGCTTTTTGGGTCTCTTCACTAGGTACAATGTTACGGGACAAGAAAGCCAGCCGCATTCCCTCTTCATTATCGAGGAAGCGATACTCCAAAACTTCTACCAGGTGTATGCCGAATTGGGTAACCACAGTATTCAATTCACCAGGCTCCGCATTGTAAAAGATGAGATCGTTAAATGGTTTGACCATCATATTCGGACCGGCAAAGCCGAGGTCGCCCCCTTCTGCTTTTGCTGCCACATCAGTATTGTACTTTTCGTTCATTTCAGCCCAGGTAGCACCGCCCTCTTCGATAGCCGTTTTGATACTATCGACACGGGTAACGGCAGCCATCATCTCCTGCTGTGTCTGTGCACGCAAAAGGATATGACGAGAGCGTACTGAATCTGGAATCACTTTGCGATCAACCAACTTAACCAGTCGGTACGCACCACTTTCCTCATAAGGCCCATAGACCGTACCGGTCGCCAGTTTTTGCAAGGTGTCTGCAATTATCGGAGATACCTGATCACTTTTCAGGTAGACATTATTAAGGGTGCCCTGATTGCGCTGGACAAAAATGGTATCGTTATCCGTACTGGAGAACTCTGCTTTCAATTCGGTCAAATCTTCCCGAATAGACGCTGAATCAGCTCCTGTCGGCTGTACCGTAAAAGCAACGTAATTCAGAACCCGAGCTTCCTCATCCCGTTCGAACATAGAAGGGCGTTCGTTAATGTACGATTTGAAGTCCTGATCGGATAAGCTTACCTCGGTATTCGGGATCTCATCGAAAGGCACCCGCACCAGCTTAATATCGAAGGCCTCCGTTTGTTGCTCGTGGCCCATTTCCGCCATCCATTGCGGAGTATATAGCCCTTTGTTGACCATTGCGGTCAGCTTACTTTGCAGACGTTCCTTGATAATTTCGCCCTCCTGTACGCGCCAGTAGGCTCGTACGTTGGGGTCGGTAAGTTGGCCAGACTCAATCTGACCACGAATCTGATTCAGTTGCTGCAGGTTGATCTGTCCCGTATTCGGGTCGAGAAAACGCTGTCGGATAACCGGACTCGGCTGAGGACCAAATTGCAGATCTTTTAATTCCGTTTTACCCACGCCAAGGCCCAGGGCCTCCGCTTCTTCATTGATCAGCGTTTTTTCCACGTAATAATTCCAAAGGGTATTGCGGCGCGTATATAAGTCGGTACCACCACCAGAGTATAAAATACTTTCGGTGCGGTTAAACTCATTAATGTCAATTTTCTCGCCATTGATCTTAGCCATGGGGGGCTGACCACCCATGCCGCCTCCGGCTGGGCCGCCAGAAAACATATCCTGGATAATAAAACCACCCAAACCCAGCGCGATCAGGACAATAAGTACCCACGATCCTTGCTTGCGAATTGTTCCAATTAATGCCATCTCTCTACGTTCTGTATTTAACTATCAAATACGATTCTTAGTCTGCTCTCCGGGCGGTACTTGTAATGCATTGCTAAACAGGCATTTGCCTGCCCAAAAATCCATTTCAGACAACTTTTAAACCTTCCCGATTGGACAAAGTACTCGAAAAACCATGCAAATGTACGCCCTTTACGTGGTTAGACAAAATTTATATGAATGATTAACCTGCTCCCACGCCCGCGATTGTGCATTATTAACCCGGATTAAGGAAATGAAGGCACCATGAGAAGCAATTCGCTGCCCGCGAAAATTGACCTGCCCCTCCCTTCCGGTTCCCGTGGGCGCTAGCCGGGAATATGTAACCGAAAACCAACTCCATGAATATTCTCGATAGTAAGTTCGGGCTCATCGCGCAAATATTTGCGCAAGCGGGAAATAAATACATCCAGACTACGGCCCAGAAAGTAGTCGTTTTTTCCCCATACCTGTTGTAAGATATCTCCTCTGCGCAGTACCTGCCCCGGCCGGTCGAGTAAGTACTTCAATAAGTCGGCTTCGCGCTGCGTCAGGCGTCGCTCTTTATCGGCTTTCGCCAAAAGAAGATTTGCGTAATCAAATTGGTAGCATCCTACGGTATACCTGGTGGGGCTGCTACTGGGTACTATCTGTCGCCGACGTAGAAAAATGTCAATTTTTAGCGTAAGCTCTTCAATACCGAAGGGCTTGGTCAGATAGTCGTCGCCTCCCAGACGCAGGCCTCGCAGCCGGTCTTCTTCCAGCGACTTTGCGGTCAGGAACAAAATTGGTGTCTGCTGATCGGTTTTTCTTAGTTCCTTTGCCAGGGTGAATCCATCTATCTCGGGCAGCATCACATCGAGGATGCACAGGTCGTACTTTTCTCTTTTCAACAATTCCAATGCTTCGCGGCCATCGGCCGAGCACGTAATTTGATATCCTTCCCGTTCCAGGTTATCCCGGGTAACGAAACTCAGACTTTCGTCATCTTCCACGTACAATAAATGTGCTTTTGCCGGCATAATTATTCATTTATGTGGTTGATTTACTTTTTGCGCAAGCGGACGCAAGACCAGGGTAATCGTAGTACCTGCTTCCGGTTTGCTATCGACCCGATAGCCCCAACCGTGTGCCTGACAAACCTGGCGCACGTAATATAGCCCCAGACCAAACCCCTTAACATTATGTATATCTCCGGTCGGTACCCGGTAAAATTTCTCAAAGATCTTCTTTTGGTGTTCTCGCGAGATGCCGATCCCATTATCCGTAACCGATAAAAATAAGGTATGCCCCTCCATCACGCCCCGTAACAAGATCTGAGGTTGCTCGCGACAATACTTCATCGCATTATCTAAAAGACAGTGAATAATATTGCCCAGATGGAAAGGGTCCGCCGAAATAAACGCGGCCCCGGGAGGTAAATCGACCGTTAGTCGGCCGTTGGCCTGCTGAATGCGTACCTCTTCACTACTCAGCACAGAGTCGACAATATCCGCTATGCGCACTACAGATTTATCCAGGCTCATTCTTCCCCGGTCAATACGGGCAATTTGGAGTACCCGCTCTACCTGATTATTGAGGCGCTGGTGCTGTTCGCGAATAATTTTTGCGTAGCGTGCCAGCCGCGGATTATCCTGAATAGGCTGGGATTGCAGGAAGACATCCGTTGAGATCTTAATCGTCGACAAGGGCGTCTTAAACTCGTGGGTCATATTATTGATAAAATCTTTCTGCATTTCTGACAGCCGCTTTTGCCGCAAGATTACATACACGGAATAGGCAAAAAAAGCAAGCGTAAGCAACAAAATGGCCGAGAAGAATATAGCCAATTGCATCTGCCCCAACAGATACCCCGAACGGTTGGGAAACTTTACGCCAAAATAATAATTGAATCCACTACTGTATTTGGGGAGCTCTGTATCGGAAGTCGGCAGGGGCTCCTGCGGGTCGTAGCGACAGTAGTCTCCATAAACCATCTGATCGCTTTCGCAGTCGTAAATAGCATATTCAAAATCGATATTGAGGGCCAGGTTCTCTAATTCCCTGCGCAGGAAATACTCCAGCATCCCCGCATCGATTTCAGAGTCAATGTTAACAATATAGTAGTTGCTGCTGCGCTGTTTGATAATGTCGCGGGGGGGGAGTGACGCATCGTTGACCTCCGATAGGTCAGACGCTGTGCGATACAGCGCGAGATTAACCTTTTGCCGAAACTCCGTTTCGTTGAGATCCCAGGTAGAATACACCCAATAAGACTGAATGGCGATGATTCCAATTACCGCAAAAGTTCCCAGAATAAAGACCCGTATGATCTGACTGTTTCGCATAGTACATTCCTCCGCTTTCGCTAAAATAACGGTTTACTACGTCGCCAAAGTACCGTTAACAGCTCATTAACGGAGAAAGGATACTCTACATAAAGACAGTTGGAAAAAGATAATACCCGGTGACCTATGCTGCCTATCTGATACTTCATTGCCCTTATTTCTAATCTGCCAGGTTTTATTCTTATTTTCGGGGCTGTGAAAGATATTATCCATATCAGCCTGCTTTTGCTCCTCTTTTTGGTACCGGCCCACACATGGTCGCAAGAGGGTAACCCCTTCGAGCTGGAACCACGCCTGCCCGAGCAGCGCGACGATGATGTTGCCGAGGAAGCCACAGGTAATCCCTTTGATATTGTTCCCGGCCGTCGCTCCAATACCCGGCCGGCCGAGCCTTTACCAGAAATCAAACCATTGGTTTCTGATGGTAAGGAGCGGTTTAACTTTTTCATTACGCTGGTTCAATTACTATTACTGGCCTCTCTGGTCACCTTGCTGCGTCCCATCTTATCTCAGGTTTTACAGGCTTTTCTCCGGGATAATCTATTCAATCAACTATTCCGCGACCGGCAAGGCCGGGGCCCTTTTCCCTTTATTCTACTCAGTATACTTTTTTACATTAATGTTGGCTGGTTTATTTTCCATCTACTACAGGAATATAAAATTGACTTGCCCGTGGGCCTGGTATCACAGTTTGGAATCTGTGTTGCTACCGTCGTCATGCTGCTTTTACTGAAGTACCTGTTGCTCCTTATAATAGGCTATATCTTCCCCGTAAAAGAACAAATTGCCCGCTATCGTTTTCTGATCACTATCTTTTCGATTATCACCGGCCTGGCACTTATCCCCATCAATCTACTCCTGGCGTATGGCCCACCGACCACCGGGCCTACACTAATCTGGATCGCTATCGCAGTCTTTGCCTTCATTTATATATTCCGTGCTTTACGAGCCATCCTAATTGCGAATCAAAAGGTAAGCTTATTTTCTTTTCACTTTTTGTTGTATATTTGCACCATCGAAATAGCCCCGGTGCTGATTTTCTGGAAACTGATTTCGAATCAGTTATAAATAATAATTGAACGGGCTATTCAGACCAAAAACTTTGTCGATGGCAATAAATGGAACAGCGAAAAAAGAAGCCTTTAAGCGCGTAAAATCCATTCTGGTCTCCCAACCCAAACCGGAACGTTCTCCATACTACGAATTAGAAGAAAAATACGGCCTGCAAATTGACTGGCGTCCCTTCATTCACGTAGAGCCCGTAGAGGGAAAGGAGTTCCGCAAGGAAAAGATTAAACCCGACGAATACTCGGCAGTCATCCTGACGAGTAAGAATTCTGTTGACCACCTTTTCCGTATTTGTGATGAACTGCGCATTACAATGCCGCAGGATACCAAGTATTTTTGCCTGTCAGAGGCGGTAGCTCTCTATTTACAGAAATTCATCGTTTACCGCAAAAGGAAAGTATTTGTTGGCAAACGCAAAATTGAGGATCTGGAAACCGCGCTGAAAAAGAATAAAAAAGAAAAGTTTCTGCTACCCTGCTCCAACCTTGGCTCTAAAGCAGTCTGCAGCTACCTCGATCAGCATGGCTACGATTGGCAGGATGCGATGATGTACCGCACCGTCAGCTCTGACTTGAGTGACCTGAGCGACGTAAAATACGATATCCTGGTCTTCTTTAGCCCTCTTGGTATTACCTCCCTGTTCGATAACTTCCCCGAATTCACCCAGGATGAAACCCGGATTGCTGTCTTTGGCAAAACGACCACTAAAGCCGTCGAAGACCACGGGCTAACCGCCAACATTAAGGCGCCTAGTAAGGAAGCCCCGTCAATGACCATGGCGCTGGAGCAATATCTGCAGGTGTCGAATAAGGACGGATAAAAGTTCACGGATTCGATTTCAACATAAACGAATATGTCAAAGTCAATTATTCTTTACGTTATCGCCCTGATCTTTTTTTTATTAGGGGGTTCCATGTTGGGCCAATACGCGAATGCTACTCAGCCAACAACTATTGACTTACTAAAGGGTATCGGATCTGTCATTATGGGTATTGCCCTTCTTATTCTTTCCAATAGCAAGGCCATTAAAGGGGGAGACGAACAGGACTAATCTATTTTCCCCTACTTCTGATCGAAGAAAGATTGGACTAGCCTACGGATGCACTACTTTACTGCTTTTCAGTAAAAAGATAGTATGTCTTCCTATCGCATTCTTTTCCTGGTTCTATTCACCATGACCAACTGTATCCGCATGGAAGCTCCCAAACTGGAACGCCTTGACGGTTCTCGTATTACTCACACCCAACTCGACCAACGCATCCTTCACCTGATGGAGGAAGCTAGCGTAACCGGCCTGGCTATCACCGTATTGAATGATGGAGAGGCCGTATACCAAAAGGCCTTTGGTTATGCCAATGCCGAAAATGGCGATACGCTGACGGTCGACCATATCATTTACGGCGCCTCCTTTACCAAGGCTGTGTTCGGTTATATCGTATCCCGTCTGGTGGAGCAGGGTAAGATCGACCTGGATCGCCCCCTTGAGGAGTACCTCGACGTTTCTCTCCCCGAAATTCCTGTACAAAAAGACTACCTCACACTCGCTCCACTGCGAGGAGATAATCGCCACCAGGAGCTCACTGCCCGCATGTGCCTCAACCACACCACCGGCCTGCCCAACTGGCGTTGGATAGAAGATGACAAACAACTCAAATTCCTTTACAACCCCGGCGCCCGCTACAGTTACTCGGGAGAAGGCATGATGATCCTGCAATGGGTAATCGAGCATATTACTGACAAAAAACTCGATCAGCTGGCTGAAGAAATGGTTTTCCAACCGCTTAATATGTCACGCACCGATTACCTCTGGGATCCGGCAACCACCTTACCGTACGCCTACGGGCACCGGACCGATCAATCGTCGTTCGCACCTGATTTTTTCACCGAAGAAGCAGCTGCCGCCGGCTCTATGACGACCACTCTGACCGACTACACTCGATTTGCCGAGCATATTCTGACCCTGGAAGCACAGCAGTCTCCTATTACAGAGCGCATGCTTACCCCCAGCGTACGCATCCGGTCCAAGAAGCAATTTGGTCCCCTCTCACGACAGGACACCACAGCTAACGACAATATTAAACTCAGCTATGGTATGGGCTGGGGCCTACTGACCACGCCTTACGGCAAAGGCGCATTTAAAGAAGGGCACGACGCCGGTTTTCAGCACTATTCCATCCTCTTTCCAGAGCAACAGATGGGGCTTATCCTTATGACGAATAGCGATAATGGCGAAAGCATCTTCAAATACTTACTAGAGGCCGCTATTGCCGACATCTATACCCCCTGGGAATGGGAGCATTACATACCATACGATCAGCAAGTTCGTTAGCAATTGACACTTGGCCCCCAAACCTCTGTACCCTATCTTTGTTCTCCGACAAAGAACCTACTCAATACACCCTTATATGAAGATTGCCATCGCCCAGCTCAATTACCACATCGGCAACTTTGCCGGTAATCTGCAAAAAATGCTCGACGCCGTCGCTACCGCCAAAGAACAGGGTGCCGACATTGTCTGCTTCGCCGAGCTGGCCACCTGCGGCTATCCGCCCCGCGACTTTCTGGAGTTTGATGATTTTATCGAGCTGGCCGAAGAATCGGTAGCCGAACTGGCTAAAGCGGCCCGGGGCATCGCCATTGTCGTCGGTTCGCCCCGCAAAAACCCAGTGGTTGAGGGAAAGGACCTCTATAATGCCGTCTATTTCCTGGCCGACGGCAAAGTGCTGCACCGCCAACATAAAGCCCTACTGCCGACCTACGACATCTTTGATGAATACCGCTACTTTGAGCCGGCCACCGAGTTCAATATTGTAGCGTATAAAGGCAAGCGCATCGCTCTCACCGTTTGCGAAGACCTTTGGAACCTGGGCAATGAAAACCCCATGTATACCATCTGCCCCATGGATGAAATGATGCCCCAAAAACCCGATCTGATGATCAACGTGTCGGCCTCGCCGTTTTCGCACCAGCAGGCCACCGAGCGACTGAAAGTACTCAAGGCTAATGTCGACGCCTATCAACTGCCCCTGTTCTATATCAATCAAAGTGGTGCCCAGACGGAAATCATCTTCGACGGAGGCTCGGTCGTGATGTCGCCCGACGGGAAAGTACACGACGAACTGCCCTACTTCCAGGAAACCATCCGCACCTACGAACTGGACACCGTACAGCAAGGCGGTACCGAAAATCTGCAACCAAAGGATAAAATAGCCCTCATCCACGATGCCATCGTGACCGGTATCCGCGACTATTTTGGAAAATTGGACTTCAAAAAAGCTATCCTGGGTCTCTCCGGAGGTATTGACTCGGCTGTCACCGCTGTACTGGCCGCACGAGCTCTGGGCCAGGACAACGTACGCTGCCTCCTTATGCCCTCCCAGTTTAGCTCCGACCACTCCGTAAACGACGCACGCGAGCTGGCCGAGAACCTAGGTGTTCAATACGACATCATTCCCATTCAGCCCATGTACGACTCGTTCATGGAGGCCCTCAAGCCCCACTACTGGGCCACTGAGTTCAATATTGCCGAGGAAAATATTCAGGCGCGGGCCCGTGGTATTCTCAATATGGCTTTCTCCAATAAATTTGGCCATATCGTACTCAATACCTCCAATAAAAGTGAAATGGCCGTGGGCTACGGCACCCTTTATGGCGATCTCTGCGGAGGCCTCTCCGTCATTGGCGATGTCTATAAAACCGACGTCTTTCGTCTCGCCCGCTACATCAATAAAGACCGGGAAATTATTCCCGAAAATACCATTACCAAACCGCCTTCCGCCGAGTTGCGACCCGACCAAAAAGATTCCGATAGCCTGCCCGATTACGATGTGCTCGACGAGGTACTCTACCAGTATATCGAGTTGCGCAAATCACCCCAGGACTTAATCGAGCAGGGCTTCGATGAGGTACTCGTACGCCGCATTCTACGCCTGGTCAATATCAACGAATTTAAGCGCTACCAGACGGCCCCGGTGCTACGCGTATCTCCCAAAGCCTTCGGTATGGGACGTCGCATGCCCATTGTCGGCAAATATTTGAGCTGAGGTGGGAGGTTTGATGTATGAAGTGGGAGGTACGGCCCGACGCCTTCACGGGCGATCGGCCGGTATCGTGAGCAGTACTTTTGACATCTAGCTGTACTGCCAGTAGAACCCGGGAGCAGAAAACTAACCCCTAAGTTGACAGAACAGTACATCTAGACTCTAGAAGCGAACCGAAGGTGAGCA
>Ga0102940_1002846_pt1 | contig 10211 bp, 8 predicted proteins | sample SalPonR2_C_D1_MG_FD_78215 | JGI IMG/M metagenome (GOLD analysis project Ga0102940, IMG submission 78215) | Salt pond soil microbial communities from South San Francisco under conditions of wetland restoration - Salt Pond MetaG R2_C_D1_MG | ecosystem: Environmental > Aquatic > Marine > Intertidal...
GGCTGCTCGCGCTGAAGGGCATCGGCCCGTGGACGGCCGACTACGTGGTGATGCGCGGCCTGGGCCATCCCGACGTGTTCCTCGCCCGGGACCTCGGGGTGCGCCATGCACTCGACCGTCTCGGCGGGGCCCCGGCCGTCCACCACTGGGCGCCCTGGCGTTCGTATGCCGTGCATCACCTCTGGGCATCGCTCGCGCCAGCACCAGCACCAGCACCAGCACCGTCACCCGATCCCATCGACCAGCATCCGGAGCGACCATGAACGATCTCCTCGCCACCACGACCGTCGACTCACCGATCGGTCGGCTCACGATCGTGGCATCCGATCACGGCCTGCGGGCGGTGCTCTGGCCCGACGACGACCCGGTGCGGGTACGCCTCGCCGAGGTGCGGGAGAGGCCCGACCATGGTGTGGTGCAGCTCGCAGCGTCCCAGCTCGCCGAGTACTTCGCCGGGAACCGCCGATCGTTCGACGTCCCGCTCGACGTGGTCGGTACCGACTTCCAGCGGTCGGCGTGGGACGCGCTGCGCACGATCGACTACGGCGCCACCGTGAGCTACGGCGAGCAGGCGGCTCGAATGGGCGACCGGCGCAAGGCCCGAGCCGTGGGTGCCGCCAACGGGCGCAACCCGGTGTCGATCGTGGTGCCGTGCCACCGCGTGGTCGGTGCCGACGGTTCCCTGACCGGGTTCGCCGGTGGCGTGGAGACGAAGGCGTGGCTGCTGGCGCACGAACGCGCCCATCTCTGAGGTGACGCCCCCGCATTCGCGGCGGCGGGGCGGGGCCGAGCCGCGGCCCGGTTCAGCGGTTGCGCGCCGCGGCCGACTGGGCCCTGCGGGCGCGCTCGGCTTCCTTCTTCGCCCGCTTCGCCTCGGCACGCTTGGCGCGCACCTCGGCCTGCTCGTCGTCGGAACGCCTGCGCGTGTCCACCAGTGGGGCGATCTGCACGTCCTCCACCTTGGGAAGGGCGACGAGCTCGTCGGACTTCAACAGGTCGCGGATGATCGCCGAGGCGGGCGCCTCGCCGGCGACGGTGGAGGCCAGCATGATCCGTGTGACCGCCACACCGTGACGCTCGGCCACGCCGGGCAGCACCTCGCGCAGCTGGTCGGTCGACGGATTGTCGGCGTGCTCGCCGAGCTGCTCGATGCAGTCGGCCAGACAGAGATCGGTGATCACGGCGGCGACGGCCTCCATGTCGCCGTCGATGCGGCCGGCCTTCACGGCGGTGCGGATCCCGGCCGGCGTGAGTTCGTCGACGAACGACTGGAGGCCCTCACGGTGGTCGTCGTCGAGGGCCTCGATGGCGGCGGTGAGCTCCTCGTCGGTGGCGGCCTTGAACGAGCGGTCGAGCAGGCCGAGCGCCTGCATCCTGTTCTTCATCTGGTTCACGGCACGCGACGCTAGCGGGGAGTACCCCGATCCCGCCGATGGGCTAGGGTGTAACCGCTTACATACAGTCGCACGGGGGTCGACTGATCGATTGCCCCGCCCGCGTTCCAACACCACGAAGGAGCACCCATGGCAACCGTTCAGCTCGAGGGCGTCAACAAGGTCTACGAGAACGGCTTCCAGGCCATCCACGACCTCGATCTCGAGATCGCGGATCGTGAGTTCCTGGTGCTCGTCGGCCCGTCGGGTTGCGGCAAGTCCACGGCACTGCGGATGATCGCCGGCCTCGAGACCATCAGCGGCGGCACGTTGCGCATCGGCGAGCGTGTCGTGAACGACGTCGAGCCGAAGGACCGTGACATCGCCATGGTCTTCCAGAACTACGCCCTGTACCCGCACATGAGCGTGTACGACAACATCGGCTTCGCCCTCAAGCTCGCCAAGGTGCCCAAGGACGAGATCGACACGCGCGTGCGCAAGGCGGCGGCGATCCTCGAACTGGAGGCCAACCTCGACCGCAAGCCGGGGCAGCTGTCGGGTGGTCAGCGTCAGCGCGTGGCGATGGGCCGTGCGATCGTGCGCCAGCCGGCGGCGTTCCTCATGGACGAGCCGCTGTCGAACCTCGACGCCAAGCTGCGCGTGCAGATGCGTGCCGAGATCGCGGCCCTCCAGCGCGAGCTGGCCGTCACCACGGTGTACGTCACGCACGACCAGATCGAGGCCATGACGATGGGCGACCGTGTGGCGGTGTTGAAGGACGGCTATCTCCAGCAGGTCGACACACCCCAGAACCTCTACGACCACCCGGTCAACGTGTTCGTCGCCGCATTCATCGGTTCGCCGTCGATGAACCTCTTCGAGGCCACCGTGACCCTGGCCGGCGACGGCGGCTCCGTCCAGCTCGGCAGCCACACGCTCGGGCTCGGGCCCGAGACGCTCCAGAAGCACCCCAACCTGCGCAACTTCGACGGCAAGCAGATCATCATCGGGATCCGCCCGGAGGACTACGAGGACGCGTCGATCGCCACCGACGTGCCCGAGAACCAGCGCATCACCTCGAAGGTGTCGCTGCTGGAGGCGCTCGGCTCGGAGATCATGGCGCACTTCCGCGTGGACGCCCCCACGGTCGACTCCGGCGACCCCGACGCCGCCGAGGACAAGGGCCACACCGGCTCCGCCAACGCCGTGGGGCGTTTCAACCCCCGGTCCACGGCGCGGATGGGTCAGGAGGTCCAGATCGCCATCTCCACGGAGAACATGCACTTCTTCGACCCGACGACCCGCATGGCCATCGCCGACGGCGCCTGAACGTCCGGCCGTGATGGCCCGTCCGGGCCCGATCGCCATCGCCTGATCCGAAAAATGCCCCGTTCGTAGCGCCTATCGCTACGGACGGGGCATTTTCCGGTGGTCTGCCGGTGGTGGGGGTGGCGTCAGGGGGTCCAGCGGGGCTTGAGCGGGGCGTGCTCGATGCGGGGGATCACGTGCTCGGCCACGAGGTCGCACTCGGCGGTGTGGGTGTACCCCGACAGGATGAACGCCCCGATGCCCGCCTCCTGGTAGGCGCGCAGCTTGGCGACCACCTGGTCGGGATCGCCCACGATCGCCGCGCCGGCGCCGCTGCGGGCACGCCCGACACCGGTCCACAGCGCCTCCTCCACGAACCCGTCGTCGGAGGCCGAGTCGCGCAGTGACGCCTGGCGCTGCACACCCACCGACGCCGCGTCGAGCGACCTGTTACGGATCGCCTCGCCGGTGTCGGCGTCGAGCTTCGACACCAGCCGCTCGGCGGCGGCGTGGGCCTCGGCCTCGGTCTCGCGCACGATCATGTGGGCGCGCAGCCCGTACACGAGGTCGCGGTCGTACCGCTCGCGGGCGAGCGCCGCCATCTCCTCCACCGTCGACGCGACCGACGCCACGGTGTCGGGCCAGGTGAGGAACACGTCGGCCTCGGCGGCGGCGACGTCCTTGGCGGCAGGGGAGAAACCCCCGAAGTACATCGGCGGGCACGTGCCCGACACGGTCTGCGCCCGCGGCGGGTCGAGCGTGAGGTCGACGAAGTCACCGTGGAAGTCGATCGACCGGCCGTTCAGCAGCTGGCGGAGCACCTGCATCCACTCGCGGGTGCGCTGGTAGCGGGGCGCCGACTCGAGCTCTTCACCCGGGATGTCGGAGGAGATGATGTTGATGCACAGGCGGCCGCCCGCCATCTGGTCGATGGTGGCGAGCTGCCGGGCCAGCTGGGGCAGCCACATCTCGCCCATCCTCACCGCCAGCAGCAGATGGATCTTCTCGGTGTGCGTGGCGATCGCCGCGGCGAACGCCGTGGAGTCGATCCCGAGCCCGTAGCCCGACGGCAGCAGCACGTTGTCGAAGCCGTTGCGGTCGGCGGTCTGCACGATGTTGGAGCAGTGCGGCCACGAGCTGGCGAGAGCCGGGTCGGGCACGCCGAGGAACTCGTAGTCGTCGTCGCAGAGCGCACTGAACCAGGCGACCTCGGCGACGTCGGAGCGGGTGACGGTACTCATGGCAGTGGAACTCCTTCGGATGCCTGGATGATCGAATAGACGTCGTGGCGGCCGAGATCGACGTCGAGCGCCGTCGTGGCCGAACGGATGCGGTCGGGGTTCTGCGAGCCGACGATCGCCACCGGCGCCGCCGGGTGGGCGAGGACGAAGGCCATCGCCAGCTGCGCACGATCGACGCCCTCGCGCTCGGCCAGCGCATCCAGCACGGTCAGCAGCTCGGGACGCACGTCCTCTCCCGTGGCGAGGCGTCCCCCGCCGAGCGGGCTCCACGCCAACGGCACGGTGCCGGTGGCCATGCAGGCGTCGAACGTGCCGTCGCGCAGCGGATCGAGGTGCACGGCGGAGTACTCGGGCTGGTTGGACACGATCGGGAACGGCAGGTGTGCCGCCAACGCCGCCACCTGGGCAGGCGTGTGGTTCGACACCCCGACCTCGCGGATCTTGCCCTCGTCGCGCAGGGCGGTCAACACCGCGGCCACGTCGGCCGGATGCGTCAGCATGTCGGGACGGTGGATCTGATAGAGGTCGATCACGTCCACCCGCATCCGCCGCAGCGACGCCTCACAGGCGCTGCGCAGGTACTCGGGCGACGAGTCGTACGGGGTCGGAGGCACGATCCCGCCCTTGGTGGACAACACCATCCGATCGCGCAGGTGCGGCGCCGCAGCCAGGACCGTTCCGAGGATCTCCTCGACGCTCCCGAATCCGGTGCCGCCCCAGTCGAACCCGTACACGTCGGCGTTGTCGATCAGGTTCATGCCGCTGTCGAGCGCGGCTTCGATCAGGCCCTGGGCGGTGGCGACGTCGTCGTCGGTGAACCGCCAGAGCCCGAACGCCAACGCCCCCACCTCCCCGAGTGATCCGAGGAGGCGGGGGCGGGACGACACGAGGCTCACAGCCGCACGTTACCCGTGACGGTTCACGTGGACCTCAGCCCTTGACCGAGCCGGCCAGGATGCCGCGCACGAAGTACCGCTGCAGGGCGAAGAACACGATGATCGGAATGAACGACTGGACGAACGCTGCCGCCGGCAGGATGTCCTCGTTGCGACCGAAGTCGCCCGCCAGGTTGGCGATCAGGATCGTCGTGGGCTGCGAACTCGCGTTGGCGCCGATCATCGTGTTGGCGATGAGGTAGTCGTTCCAGGTCCAGAGGAACTGGAAGATGGCGAACGCGGCGAGCACCGGGATCGACAGCGGCAGCACGAGCCGCCAGAAGATCGTGAAGTGCGCCGCTCCGTCGATGCGAGCCGCCTCGAAGAGGTCCTTCGGCAGGGAACTGATGTAGTTGTGCAGCAGGAAGATCGCGAACGGCATGGCGAAGCCGGTGTGGGTGAGCCACGTCGCCGTCGTCGTCCCGGCCAGGTTGAAGTCCGGTATCAGGACGATGGTGGAATCGAGCAGCGGCAGGGTGAGGCTCGCGCCGTTGTTGAACATCTGCAGCAACGGGATCAGCGCCACCTGGAGCGGGATCGCGAGCAGGGCCACCGTGGCGATGAACAGCGCCTTGCGGCCCTTGAAGTCGATCCATGCGAAGCCGTAGGCGGCGAATGCGGCGATGGCGATCGGGATGATCGTCGCCGGGATGGCGATCGCTGCCGAGTTCAGCAGCGACTGCCCCAGCCCCTGACGTGCCCCGAAGATCTCGTCGTAGTTGTCGAGCGTGAGCTCGCCCGGCGAGACCTTCCACCAGCCGGTGGAACGCTGTGCGTCGCGGTCACGGAACGAGTTGACGAACAACCCGAGCGTGGGGATGCTCCACACGATCACGAGCAGCCACAGGATGCCGGTGGGGATCGATCGCAGGAAGGCGTAGATCCGGTTGATGGGGCCTGCGGGCTTGTCCCGGTCGTCGCCTCCGACGACCGTGCTCGGGTCGGACGGACCCTCTCCGCTCTCTTGGACCACGGGTGGTACGACGGTGCTCATTGCTCAGCCCTCCCTCTGCATGCGGCGGATGTTGTAGATCATGACGGGGAGGACCGCCACGAAGATCAGGATCGCGAGTGCCGCGCCCTTGCCCGTGTTGGTGAAGCCGAACGCCTCCTGGAACATCTGGTTGGCCAGCACCTGGGATCCGAACTGGCCGTTGGTGGTCACCTTCACGATGTCGAACACCTTCATCACTCCCACGATGAGGGTGGTGACGACCACGCCGATGGTGGTGGCGATCTGGGGGAGTGTGACCCGCCAGAACACCTGGCTGCTGGTGGCGCCGTCGATCTTCGCCGCTTCGATCAGTTCCGTCGGGACCGCCTTGATGGCGGCGGAGAGGATGACCATGGCGAAACCGGTCTGGATCCAGATGAAGATCACCATCAGCCAGAAGTTGTTGTACGGCGTCTCCTGCACGAAGAACACGGTCTCGGCGGAGACGGTGCCGTCCTCGGCGACCCGGTGGCCGCCGACGCCGGTGCCGATGATGCCGACGTAGCGGATGAAGAACCAGCCGACGAAGATGGCGGCGATGCCGGGCACCACCGCCCTGCCGGGTCCGTATCTCACCAGCATCCTGGCGCACACCATCAGCAGCCCGATCAGGGCGAGGAGGATGGCGGCTCCGAAGATGAGGGTGGGGAGACCGGAGCCGGTGGACAGGCGCCCCAGGCCCACCCACAGCGCGTTCAGCACGCCGGTCTGTTCGGTGGAGGTGTCACGCGCCGTGTACACGAACCGCCAGATGATCGAGGCGCCGACGAGCGAGATCGCCATCGGCATGAAGATGATCGACTTGGCGAATCGTTCGCCGCCGCGTTGATCGGCGAGGACGGCGATCGCCAGGCCCAGAGCCGTGGACAGGAACGTCACCACGACGACCCACCACAGGTTGTTGATCAGGGTGCCACGCATCGCCGTGAAGGCGCCGAAGGCGACGAGCAGGGCTCCGAACACGAGCGGGGCGACCGTGGGGTTGCCGACCTCGACCGCACGACCCGTGCGCTGCTTCATCGTCACTCCGACGATGACGGCGATCCCGAGCAGCACCATTCCGATGATGAACGGGATGCTCGTGAACATGTTCGTCCAGTTGTCGAGATCGAGGCTGTTGCGGTCGGTGAACACCGAGGTGTAGTTCTCCAGGCGAACGAAGTCCTCGGAGTCGTCGTCGAGCAGTGACAGGTACAGCGTGCGGACAGCCGGGATCACCAACATCACGAGGATGAACAACAGCGCCGGACCGATGAAGATCGTTGCCCGCGAGCGGTTGTCGAGGACGAGGCGGGCCCGGTAGTCGGGATTGGAGGTCATCGCGAGACGGACGCCGATGAGCGCCGCAGGTACGAGGGCGGCGATCAAGGAGGTGGCCAGCGAGCCGTCGCCGAGGTCGGCGCCGCCCCAGGCGCCGGCGATCCAGCCGATCGCCCCGCCGGTGAGGGCGCCCCGGACCGGCGCCTTCTTGCCGAGGAGGCTGATGCCGGCGCCGAGGGCTGCGCCGATCGCGGTGGAGACCACGATCGCCACGGCGTCGAACTCGGGATGGTACGTGTCGCGGATGACGAGGCCGATCACGGCGCCGATGGCGAGTGAGCCGCCGATGGCGATGGCTCGCCGCCGGGACGGGTCGTCGGTCACGGCGAGGCCGTAGCCGAGGGCACCGAAGGCGGCCGCGCCGGCGAGCGGGCCGACGACCCAGGTGAAGAACCCCTCGCCCGAACCGATGGTGACGAGGTTGCCGTGGAGCACGATGCCGACGATGGCGCCGACGACTGCCGAGGCGATGACCATGAAGCGTGTCCAGTGGACGCGCACCTGATCGAACAGGAGGTTGGCACCGATCCAGATGCCAGCACTCGCTGCGACGGCGATGACCACCGTGACGAAGGTGGTGCGGATCTTGGGCTCGACGAAGGCCCAGTAGACCAGGCCGAGGACGAGGACGAAGCCGGCGGCGATGCGGGCGTACTCCATCCTTCCCCGTGATGGCCCGTCGCCGTCGGCGGAACCCGCCGGCGATCGGTCGGCTGCCCCCTCGTCGGCATCCGTGCGTTCGAGTGTCTCCACGCTGTAACCCCCTGTTGTTCGTGTTGTCCCCGGTGTGCTCGACCCCGGCGCATTCGCTGGAAATGCAACGGGGCACTGACACCGTAGTGCCAGTGCCCCGTCGCGGTGTACGTGACCCGTTCAGCCGGGTCGGGCGGCCGGGCTCACTCGGGCCAGGACGCCTCGATGACGGACGCTGCCTCTTCGGCGGTGACGTCACCGTTGACGAGGGAGGTGCCCTCCGACCAGAAGGTGCCGGCGCCGACGTCGGCGGGCATCAGGTCGGAACCGTCGAAGCGGGCGATCTCGGACGAATCGAGGATCTCGAGGAAGCTCTGCTCCAGCGGCTGGTACACCGACGGGTCCTGACCCTGGGCGGCAGACAGGTACCCCGACAGCGCACCGTCGAGGAATGCGGTCTGGTTGGCCTGACGGGTCTCCGCGTAGTCGGCGGTCGCGATGTAGTCCATCACGGCCATCGTGGCGGGGTCCTCGTTGAACGCAGCGGCGAAGATGCCCGCCGTGAGCACGGGACGGTCACCGTTGATGTCCGGGAAGTAGAACACGTCGACGGCCGTGGGATCGTCGGGGTCGGCGAAGGTCGTGCCCTCGGGGAACAGACCGGCGAAGAAGTTCGCCTGACGGTGCATGAAGCACTGCCCGTCGACCAGCGGCTGGCCGTTGTCGGCGAAGTTCGTCGCGGAGATGGAGCCACCGGCAGCGAAGACGTTGTCCTCGGTCCAGAGGTTGTTCACGGTCTGCATCGACTCCACGATCTGCGGGTCGTCGAACGGGATCTCGTGGTTCACCCACTGGTCGTAGACGTCCGCACCGTGCTGGCGCAGGACCATGTCCTCCACCCAGTCGGTGAAGGTCCAGCCTGTGGCCTGGCCCGACTCGATGCCGACACACAGCGGCTTGGGGCCACCGTCGGCGACCATCTGGTCGACCAGTGCCGTGAACTCGTCGAACGTCTGGGGCACCTCGTAGCCGGCGTCGGCGAAGGCCTGCGGCTGGTACCAGACGAGCGACTTGAGGTCGGTCTTGGCGGGGATGCCGTACTGGACGTCGTCGACGTTGCCGTACAGCTGGAAGCCGTCGGCCCAGAACTCGTCGACCGTGGCGTTGACCTCGTCGGTGAGCGGCACGAGGTTGCCGTCGCGAGCGAAGTCGGCGAGCTTGCCCGGCTGGGGGAAGAACGAGATGTCGGGCGGGTTGCCGCCTTCGACCTGGGTGTTGATGTTGGCTTCCCAGTCGGCGTCGCCGGTGTACTCGACGTTGATGCCGACGGTCTCGCCCCACGCACCGAGCGTGTCGTTGATGGAGGCGATCGACGGGTCGTCGCGCTCGGGGCCGGTGATGGTGACGGTTTCGCCGCCGAAGTCCTCCGCGCCCTCGCCTTCGCCGTCGCCCTCGCCTTCGGCGGGTGCTTCCGTGGTCTCCGGATCGCTGTCGGTACCTTCGTCGTCATCTCCGCAGGCTGCGGCGACGAGCGACAAGGCCACCGGAACAGCAGCCAGCTTGAGCCAGCGCTTCTTCATGGGTCCTCCCCCTCTGATGTTTTGTATTGCCGAAAGATGTCGGCAATGTAAACGCTTTCATACCGACGGGGTCAGCGTCAAGACAAGCGTGAAGTTTGTGCCCCCATCGACGTGATCCCGACGGGTGGCGGGCTCGTGGTGGAGCGGACGACCAACTCGACGGGTGACCGGATCGTCTCGAACTGCGCCGTCGGCGACTCGATCGCCGCCATCAGCCCGCGGCACGCCAGCGCACCCTGCTCGGCGACGTGCTGGCGGACGGTCGTGAGGCCCAGCACGCGCGACACGTCGTGGTCGTCGATCCCGACGAGCGACACGTCGCGGCCTGCGGTCAGGTCGCGTTCCTGCAGGGTCATCAGTGCGCCGAAGGCCATCTCGTCGGACATGGCGAACACGGCGGTGGGCGGCGACGGACGGTCGAGCAGTGCGGCCATCGCCTCGCGGCCGCCATCGATCCCGAAGTTGCCGGCTTCGACGAGTGCGTCGTCGATGCCGATGCCGCCGGCCTCGAGCGCGTCGGCGTAGCCGCGATGGCGCATCTTGGGTACCTCGAAGTTCATCGGGTCCTCGACCTGGCCGCTGATGAGCGCGATGCGCCGGTGCCCGAGTTGGATCAGGTGGTCCACGGCGAGACGGGCGGCGGCGACGTCGTCGATCGACACGTTGGGTTGATGGCCGACCCGTACCCCGATCGTGGAGCACGAGACGCCCCGCTCGGCGAGCGATCGCGCCTGGGCCTCACTGATCGGGATGTTGACGAGCACGAC
>Ga0102940_1002849_pt1 | contig 10191 bp, 3 predicted proteins | sample SalPonR2_C_D1_MG_FD_78215 | JGI IMG/M metagenome (GOLD analysis project Ga0102940, IMG submission 78215) | Salt pond soil microbial communities from South San Francisco under conditions of wetland restoration - Salt Pond MetaG R2_C_D1_MG | ecosystem: Environmental > Aquatic > Marine > Intertidal...
GTTTTTTGCAACCGGCAGCTACCTGGGATATTTGCACATCAGCGATTTTAAAACAACCGAAAATTTACGCAGTCATTTGGTTGAACTGAACAACAAATATGTGAAAGAAGACTTTCCTGCAACACTCAAACATTCCATAACCCTCGAACACAAGGAAAACCAGATAGAAGCACTTTCAAAAATGACCCTCAAAAATGAAAATGGAAGCGAAATCGACAAACTCATAATCAGCCTGAACAACGGATTAAAAATCAACAGCTTAAAATGGAACGGCAGCGAAATTCCTTTTCTTCGGGAATACCACCTTGCAGTGGCAACCGAAAATTTCAATCTTGCCCCGGATGAACAGGGAACACTCGAGATTGAATACGCCGGCACAATTGACGAAGCCAGTTGCTACCTGGATATAGATGAAGAAACCCGGCAGGAAAAATTCGGAAAATTTATGCTGAATGTCGATAAAAGATACGCTTTTTTAAACCCGGATTATGTATTGCTCACTTCCGAAGCCAACTGGTATCCCAAAACCGGTGTAACCTACAGCACCGAAGATGTAAGCTGGAACCATCCCGAATTCATCGATTTCGATTTCAGGGTGAAAACCACACCGGGGCTGCAGGCCGTTTCGCAAGGTGAAATCAACGAGGTTTCAGAAGGAGAATTTACTTTTGAAAACAAAGTGCCATTGACACAAATTTCGCTGGCAATCGGCAATTACGTCCAGCAAAAAATTGTGCAGGACAGCATTGAATTCGGTCTCTGGCTCATTGATGGCCACAACTATTTTACCGGTACTTTCGATGAAATAAATGATACCATCCCCACACTTATTAATGAACGTTTGAACGATTTTGAAATAACCTACAACCTCGATTATGCCTTCGACCGTCTGTTTTTGGTAGAAGTTCCGGCCCAGTTCAAAACCTATCAGCGCATGTGGACATCGCGATACGAAGCCGTTCAGCCAGAGCAGGTGCTCGTTCCTGAAAAAGGGTACCTCATTCGCGAAGCCGATTTCGAAGGCATGAAAAAAAGAATGCAGCGCTGGGGGCGCCGCGGCGACAATAATATGACCGAAGAAGATATACAAATCCGGTTGCTGTTTGATTTTCTGAATACATTCACTGAAGAAATGGCTGCCGATTTCCAGGGAGGACGAGGTGGTTTCAGCGTAGAGGAATTTCCGAATCCCTATTTTATTTTCCCAATGTTCTATAATTTTCAGAACAATATACAATCTGATAAATGGCCGATTACCAACCGGATTTTTGAAGCCTACCTGAAAAGCCAGTCGACCAGCATGCGCGGAGCCTGGATGCGTAACATGCAGGGAATGAGCGACGACGAACTGGCAAACATTGCACTGCAGGACAGCACTTTTGAAGAAATCATTTCGGATCCGGATCAGAAAAAAATCATCGACAATGTCGTCAAACTCAAAGGAGAGGTTTTATTTTCGATGGTGGAATGGAAAGCCGGACAAGAGGAATTTGAAGAATTTCTGAGAAAAGTGTTGAAAGAATACCAGTTCAAAAATATTGAATTCGAGCTGTTCGACCAACGCATCAAACAAGAGTTTGGTATTGAACTCTCACCAATGATGGACGAATGGTTTCAGGCCACTTCGCTCCCGGGCTACCTGTTTTCTCCGGTTGAAGCTGTGAAAGTAAGAACCGGCGACATGATGAAAACCAAAGTATCGCTAAAAATTACCAATTTTTCCGATATCGAAGGAATTGTAAAGATTTCATTCCGGCTTGAGGGCGGGGGACGCAGAGGCGGTTTTGGTGGCCCTTCGGGCGACGAAAACATGATAAACAAACTGGTCTATCTCGAACCTCATCAAACCAAAGAAGCAACCTACATGCTCGATGCCGACCCGAGAATGTACATGATTAATACGCTTACTTCGCAAAATATTCCACAAATGATTATGGATGGATTGCGCGATGTGGAAGAAGATCCGAAAGCGAAACCTGAAGAAGGAGTAAAAATTTCAGATACGCCGGTACAATCGGAATCGCAGGACGAAATAATTGTGGATAACGAAGATCCGGAATTTGAAGTCACCGTAACCGAAGATATCAGCCTGCTCGAAAGATGGATTCTGGAAGACGAAGAAATTGAGGGCAGCAAAAAATATTCAGGAATGAATTACTGGCGCCCGCCATCAAACTGGACCGCCGTTACAAATTCTGAATTTTATGGCGAATATATCCGCTCCGGAATGTATGTCAAATCGGGCGACGGCTCGCTAAAAGCAAAGTGGCATGTTCCCATTACCGAACCCGGTTATTATGATGTACAGTATCATTTGTACAAATCCAGAAGATTCGGACGCCGCGGAGGCGATGATGAACGCGGAGAATACCATTTTACCATCCACAGTGACGATGGTGCAGAAGAACAATCACTCAGCATTCAAAGTGCCGAAGAAGGCTGGAACAACCTGGGTTCTTTCTATTTTTCACCCGACACTGCCCTGATTGAACTGAGCAACGAATCGGAATTGCGGATAGTTTTTGCTGATGCCGTAAGACTCATAAAACTGTAAAATAATAAACTATTAGATATGAATCTTTTAACAACAAAAAAACGCATGTTAAAAACAATCTTCGTTGGTTTGATAATGGTTTTTATCATTTCAGGAACCAATGCACAGGAAGTACTTACTCTCGAAAAGGCAATTGATTTTGCCGAAACCGGAAGTCCTGATTTGAGGCGCTCATCACTCAATCTCGAGCGGTTCCAAAAAAGTCTGGAGGCGCAGCGTGCCGCTTTGAAATCGCGGTTTTCACTCGATGTTACTCCGGTAATGTTCAGCCGGAACCGCCGGTTCGATAACCGTGTTTCAGAATGGTACACCAACGAAAATTTCGAAACAAGTGCCTTGTTCAGAGTTGAACAGCCCATTTTATTAACCGACGGAACTATTTCACTAACCAACGAATTCGGGTGGTCGAGCAGTTTTTCAGATGCCACAAACACAGAAAGCGAGGTTTTCTACAACAACCTTTACCTCAACCTTAACCAGCCTCTTTTTACTTACAACAGGCAAAAACTGGAACTGAAAGAGCTGGAGTTAAATTTTGAAAACGCCAACCTGAGTTATGCCATGCAACGCCTGAACCTCGAGCGAAATGTGACCGAATTTTTTTACAATGTTTACATGGCGCAAATGAACTTGCGCATTGCACAGGATGAATTGGAAAATACGCAAAAAAGCTACGACATTATTTTGAATAAAGTTGAAGCCGGGCTGGCAGCAAAAGAAGAGCAGTACCAGGCAGAACTGAACCTTGCCACTGCAAAATCGACCCTGCAAAACCGCGAGGTGGCTTTTGAAAATGCCAAAGACCAGTTGAAGCTTTATCTCGGAATGGACTTATACAAAGACTTTTCAATTTTGGCAGATGTCGCCATTAACCCGGTTCCCGTAGATTTGGAAAAAGCCATTGAAACCGGATTGAATTCGCGGATGGAACTCCGCCAGCGGGAAATCGATATTTCTTCGAGCCAGTTTGAACTCATTCGCACCAAATCGTTAAACGAGTTCAGGGGTGATGTAAACCTGCGCCTCGGTATTTCGGGCGATAATCCGCAACTCGATCAGATATTCGATGCCCCTACCAACAGCCCTTCAGTTGCTGTCAGTTTCAGCGTTCCTTTATGGGACTGGGGCGAAAGAAAAGCACGAATTGCCGCACAGGAAGCTGCGGTGGAAACTCAAAAACTAAATCTTACGGATGAAGAAAACCAGATAATCATCGGCATCCGGCAATCTTTCCGAAATTTGCAAAACCAGTTAAACCAGATTGAAATTGCCCGGCAAAGCCAAACCAACGCCCAGCTCACCTACGAAATAAACCTTGAAAGGTATGAAAACGGCGACCTTACCGGTATGGACCTGAATCTTTACCAGACACAGCTTTCAGAAAATAAAATTGCCTACGCACAGGCACTTATCAACTATAAAATTGAATTGTTAAACCTCAAAATTCAGAGTTTATACGATTTTGAAGAGGACGAATCCATATTGCCATCCGAACTTTATTTAGATGAAAATGAAAACAACTAATTCCAGAAAAAAACAATTAAAGATGAAAAAGATAAAAATACTTCCATTAATCGCCATCGTTGCAATCTTCGCCTCATGCAACAACCAGGGGCAGTCAGAAAGTACCGAATTAGCTGTACCTGTTTCGGTAGAAGATATTAAACTTCAGAGCATTCAGCAATATGTTACCACCACCGGAACAGTAAATGCGACTTCCGAAGTGGTTATTAATTCAGAAATGGCAGGAGATTATTACCTGCAAACCAATCCGGCAACCGGCAGGCCTTTTAAGCTTGGCGACAGGGTGCAAAAGGGCCAGGTAATTGTGAGACTGGAGAATGAAGAATACGAAAATAACATCGCACTTGAAGCGGTGAAACTGAACCTCGAGATTTCGGAACAGGAATACGAAAAACAGGAATCGCTGTACGAAAAAGGCGGAGTAACACTTTACGAACTGCGCAATTCAGAAGTTTCAAAAACCAATGCGCAATACAATTACGAAGGCGCACAAATTCAGCTTTCAAAAATGAATATTACGGCACCTTTTACAGGAGTAATTGTTGAGTTGCCCTATTACACCCGCGGGACAAGGGTTGCATCAGGTTCGCAAATGGCAACACTGATGAGCTATAACGAAATGTTCATGGAAATAAATTTGCCTGAGAAAAATATTTCGGAACTCGAAGTTGGTCAGAATGTACTGATTACCAATTACACGCTTCCCGAGGATACGTTAAAAGGAACTATTTCGGAACTTTCACCAGCCATTAGCACCGAAACCCGGACATTTACCGGGGTTATCGATGTTGAAAACCCGGAAATGAAACTCCGTCCCGGAATGTTTGTAAAAGCCGACATTATCACTGCCGGAAAAGACAGCACCGTTGTTATTCCAAAAGATGTTATCATGACCGGAAACCGCGGAAAATATGTGTTTGTTGTAGGCCGTAACAGTGCCGCCGACGACCGCCGCATTACCACCGGTATCGAAAATCCGGATTATGTGGAAGTGGTGGAAGGGCTCCAGGAAAACGACCGCCTGATAGTAAAAGGATTTGAAACATTGCGCGACGACTCGAAAGTGAAAATCATCCGGTAAGAATTTCCCGGTAAATCATCAGAAATATTTTTGAAATGAAGAAATTAACACAATTTTCTGTCAATTACCCGGTAACCATACTGATGATTATCCTCGGAGTTGTTCTTCTTGGATACATTTCGTATGACAAGCTGGGAGTTGACTTGTTTCCCGACCTGAATTCGCCCCGCATTTTTGTGGAAATCCAGTCGGGTGAACGGCCACCCGAAGAAATGGAAAAACAGTTTGTAGAAGACATCGAAGCGCTGGCCATCCGGCAGTCGGATGTGTTGCAGGTAACTTCCATTTCCAAAGTAGGTTCTGCCCAGATAACCGTGGAATATGCATGGAATAAAGATATGGACGAGGCGTTCCTCGACCTGCAAAAAGCATTGAACACTCTCACTCAAAATTCCGATATCGACGACCTCAAAATTACACAGCACGACCCCAATACAGCCCCGGTTATGCTCATTGGCGTTATGCACGATGAGATTACCGACATGAACGAAATCAGGAAAGTGGCGGAAAATTATATCCGCAACGAACTGATCCGGCTCGAGGGAGTTGCCGATGTAGAGCTTTCGGGCGAAGAAGAAAGCCAGATTGTTATAAAAACCGACCACTACCGGCTCGAATCACAGGGACTTTCACTCGACGAAATCAGTAACCGCATTCAGAATTTCAACCGCAATGTTTCCGGCGGAAGAATCAGTGAAATGGGCTTGCAATACATTGTTAAGGGCGTAAGCCTGCTAAACGACGTTGAAGATTTTGAAAACCTGATTGTTGGGTACAAAGCCGTTCGGGCCGAAACCGAAGGACAGTCGCGGGTTGAGATGGCGCCTGTTTACCTCAGGGATGTTGCCACAGTAACAGTTGCAAATAAAGAACCCGCCAACATTGTTCATTTTAACGGCGAACGCTGTGTGGGGCTTTCCATTTTTAAAGAGACAAAATTCAACACGGTAAAAGCCGTTGAGCAAATTAATGAATCGCTTGCAGATATTCAGCGGGCGTTACCCGGCTATTCGCTGCAGGTAGTTACCAACCAGGGAAAATTCATCAGCGATGCCATTGGCGAAGTGCAAAATACAGCCTTGCTCGGTATTTTACTTGCTGTGTTTATCCTGTTTCTCTTCCTCCGGCGAATCGGCACCACACTCATCGTTAGTATCGCCATCCCGATTTCAATTATTGCCACCTTCAACCTGATGTATTTTAACGATCTCACCATCAACATCATGACATTGGGAGGACTTGCACTGGGTGCCGGAATGCTTGTTGACAATGCCATTGTGGTGCTCGAAAATATTTTCAGGAACCACGAAAACGGAATGAGTGTAAAAGATGCCGCTGTAACAGGCACAGCACAGGTTGGCGGAGCAATTACTGCTTCCACACTTACTACCATTATCGTTTTCCTTCCAATTGTTTATCTGCACGGTGCCTCGGGCGAGTTATTCAAAGACCAGGCATGGACAGTTGCATTTTCACTGGTTTCATCGCTGTTTGTGGCCATTTTTGTAATTCCCACACTTTACCACCGTTTTTACAAAAACAAAAAAGCGCCGGTAAAAAAACGGTCGCTGAAAATGGATGGTTACGGCCGGTTTCTCGAAAAAACATTAAAAGTGAAATGGCTGGTAGTAATTCTTTCGGTTGTTTTAGTAGCAGGTTCATTTTTACTGGTTCCAAAAATCGGTACTGAGTTTATGCCAAAAACCGAAACCCGGGAATTTACCATGGAGCTAAAACTGCGTGAAGGAACCAAACTGGAGCGCACCGAAGCTACCGTTCAAAACATCGAAACGATTTTAACCGATTATCTGGGCGAAAATCTCGAAAAAATATACTCCCATTCAGGCCCGTCAACCGGACTTGGAACTGACGCAACCAGTGTTTTTGAAGGAGAAAATACTGCTGAAATCAAAGTTATTCTAAGCGAAGAATCCACACTTTCAGCGCAAAGTGTAATTACAACCGTTACCAATCTCACCAGCAACATTCCGGGTCTGGATGTTACCTTTACCCGGGAAGAAAGTGCTCTGAAATCTATTCTCGGAACTGATGAAGCACCGGTGGTTGTGGAAGTACGTGGTGAAGAACTCGGTGAAATTGAAAACATCGTGGCGCAGGTAAAAGAAGAGATGATGAAAATTGAAGGATTATTTAACGTTCAGTCATCGACCGAAGAGGGCGCTCCCGAAGTGGAAATTTTTGTTGACCGTGTCCGGGCCGGAATGTACAACATCGATGTCAGTACCGTAATTACACAGATTCAGGATCAACTGGAAGGAAAAAATGCCGGCCAGTTGGAGAAAGAAGGTGAAATGCGCGACATCACCATAAAAGTTCCGGAAAAAGGATTGAGTGAGATTCAAAATTTAACCATCACATCCAACAACCAGGAATTCCGGCTCAGCGAAATTGCCGATATCTCATTTGGGGTTTCACCCAAAGAAATTTACCGCAAAAACCAAAACCGGATTGGAAAAGTAACTGCCAACCTTGAAAAAGGAGTGGCGCTCGACCATGTTGCCAGCACTATCAGGGAAAATACTGAACAGATAACCCTTCCACCCGATTACCGGATTATGGTGACCGGAGAAGAAGAAAAACGGCAGGAATCGATGGACAGCCTCAGTTTTGCGCTGCTGCTTTCAATTGTGCTGGTTTACATGGTAATGGCTTCTCAATTTGAGTCGCTTATCCATCCTTTTACCATTTTGCTGACCATTCCGCTGGCAGTGGTTGGTAGCATTCTCATCTTTTTCGCGCTGAATAAAACATTCAATATTATGGCGCTGATCGGACTGATTATGCTTGCCGGTATTGCAGTAAACAATTCCATAATTCTTGTCGACCGCATTAACCAGTTAATACGGGAAGGGCTCGATCGTAAATCGGCCATTTTGCAGGCCGGACAGCAACGTATCCGCCCAATTTTTATGACCAGTATTACCACCATTCTTGCTTTGCTGCCGCTCACATTCGGATTTGGCGAAAGTGCCTCGCTGCGTTCGCCCATGGCGCTTGCAGTAATTGGCGGTTTGGTTACATCAACCCTGTTAACACTGGTGGTCATACCCTGTGTTTACGACATTTTAGACAGGATAAAAACCTTGTTTGTAAAGAAATAACATGAAGTTCATCATAAATAGAAAAGTACTTATCAGTATGTTGTTTACCGGGCTTACCCTGCTGGGGTATGTCTCGTATAAGCAATTGCCTGTTGAATTAATGCCCAATGCCGAACTCCCCATGCTTTTTGTCCAGATTAATTCGCAAATCGAAGTCGATCCGAATTACATGGAAAACCAGGCTGTAATTCCCATCGAAGGAGCCATCAGTACCATGGAGGGAATCGAAAGCATCGAATCGAACCTCAATAACCGTTCGGCCTCCATCCAGGTCAACTTCAAACAAAATGTCGATTTTCAGTACACTTTTCTGAAACTTCAGGAAAAGATTGATCAGGCCACCGATGACCTCGACGACAACTTTTTTGTAACCGTTAACAGGGTGAATATCGAGCAGCTCACCAACCAGTTCATGGAGTTGCAAATAAGGGGGAGCGGCGGAACGGACAGAATCAGAAACCTGGTTGACCAGGAAATTGCTGCCGAATTTGAAAATATCGACGGAATTGCTTCAGTTACCGTTTTTGGCGGAAAAGAACGTTCCATTGAAGTTACTTACGATAAGGCAGCGCTTGAGGCTTACGGAATTACACCCTCGCAAATCAGAAATGCCATTTCACAAAATTCAACCAACCGGACATTTGCCGGTTATCTTCACGAAAGTCAGAAAAAATATTTTGTACACATTACAGCAGAATATGATAAAGTATCTGAAATTGAAAACATTGTTTTGGCCGAAGGTCCAATTTTGCTGAAAGATGTTGCCGACGTGTATTTTGGTGTGAAAGAAGAAGAGTCCATCAGCCGTGTAAACGGGCTGGATGCCGTTTCGATGATGCTGGTGAGCGATTCACAGGCCAACCTCATCGATTTGTCGCACGATGTGCAGCAACGAATTGCAGAACTGAATGAGGAACTGGCATCAAAAGATGTGGAAATAGTGGTGCAAACCAACATGGCCGAAACCATGGAAAAAAACATTGACCAGATTATTGACCTGGCATTGATAGGGGGGTTGCTGGCCATTTTTGTGCTCTGGATGTTTTTGAAAAACCTCCGAATTGTTTCGGTTATTGCCATGGCTATTCCGGTTTCGGTTTTTACCGCTTTCAACCTGTTTTATGCGTTTAATATTTCCATTAACAGTTTAACGTTGGTAGGGCTGGTGCTGGCAATCGGGATGCTGCTCGATAACAGCGTGGTGGTTCTGGAAAACATTTACCGGCTTTCAGGCCGGCGGTTCAGTGCTGATCAGGCGGTTGTTCAGGGAACCAAAGAAGTCTGGCGCTCGATTATTGCCGCCACATTAACAACAATTACCGTTTTTCTGCCGTTCCTTTTTTCAGCCGAATACATGGTAAAACTGCTCGGAAACCACATTGGTGTTTCCATCATTTCCACGCTTACTGTTTCGTTGTTTGTGGCGTTGCTGCTCATTCCTATGGCAGCCCATTTTTTGCTGAAAAGAAAATCGTCGCACAATATTTTTTATGAAAAAGTAACCACCAATAACCGGATCATTCAGGTTTACATTTTGCTTTTAAAAGCAAGTATGCGTTCTCCTGCAGCTACGGTTATCGGGGCAATCGTTATCTTTTTCATCACCATCTTTATTGTGCTTGCGGTAAGTGTGAATAACCTCGAAGAGGTGGAAGAAAACCGCTTTTCAATTTATGTTACCATGCCTACCGGAGCCACACTCGAAGCCACCGACCAGGTAGTTGCCGAAGTGGAAAGCCGGCTGGAGCAAATTGAAGAAAGAGAAGATGTAATTGCCAACATTCAGGAAGAGGAGGCAATTATCACGGTAGTTTTACAGGAAGATTTTAAGGATATTGACGACCGCACCATAGCCGAAATCAAATCGGAAGCGGAAGGGTTGGTGGATAACATTTCGCAGGGGGAAATCA
>Ga0102940_1002850_pt1 | contig 10190 bp, 9 predicted proteins | sample SalPonR2_C_D1_MG_FD_78215 | JGI IMG/M metagenome (GOLD analysis project Ga0102940, IMG submission 78215) | Salt pond soil microbial communities from South San Francisco under conditions of wetland restoration - Salt Pond MetaG R2_C_D1_MG | ecosystem: Environmental > Aquatic > Marine > Intertidal...
CTCATATTGTCGAATAGCGCGTTGCGCTGGAACAAAATGCCAATGCGCGGCCGGAGCGGGCGCCAGTCCGAAATGTTCTCTTCGTCCAGCACGTCCAGTCGCCCGCTCCCAATCGGCATTAAGCCGGCCGCACACTTCAGCAGCACGGATTTGCCGCTCGCCGACGCGCCGATCAGTGCCGTCATGGTCCCCTCTGGCACCGTTAATGAAACATCGCGGAGAACCCGTTTCTCCCCGAAGCTCTTGGCGACCTTGTGGAGTGAAAGCGCCGGAACAGACCTCTCGGTCAAGAGGCAGCGGCCTTCGGCTCGTAACCCCACATCTCTCGGGCGAACTTCGGATAGGCATCCGCGATCTTTGGCGCAATCATGGTCCGCATCACCGACAGGTCTTCGGTCGAAGGAGGTTCGGTCGTGGGCACGGTTCCGGGCCGGTCGAAATCGAAGCCCGTATTGTCCAGCACCTCTTCCAGCGTGTGGCCCGCGTGGATACTTTCGAGGGTAAAGCGACCGCGGTTCCGGTCGAACGAGAACAGGCACAGCGGTGTGATCAATGCGACCGGTCCGCCGGGGCGGTAGACATTCTGCGGGCTGGTGCCTGGCGTGGAAACGAAGTCCACCTTATCCACAAATACCCGCCGCGTGTGCTCCTCCCGAAACAGGATCACCCGCGGCACCACGTAGAACAAATAGGCGGAGCCGAAAGAGCCGGGGAAGCGCACGTCAACTTGCGGATAGTCGCCAATACCCACGAGATTCGAGTTGCCGTGGCCGTCAATCTGGCCGCCAGACAGGAAGAACACGTCCAGACGACCCTGGCCCGCCATGTCGAACAATTCCCGCCCACCATCGGTGAAGGGGTAATATTTCTTGGAACCGAGCACGGTTACCTGCATGCGCGGCCCGCCGGATTTTTCGGCCCAATGCTGAGCAAGGAACAAGCCAGAGCCCGGTACCGGCGACTGTGCTCCGGCGGCAGCATGGCGTGCGCCCTTGGCAAGCCGGGCAATGCTGGTGATCAGCAGCTCGCGAGGGTGATAACCCAGATCTTCGCTCATGATGACAAATTACTCCGCCGCGGCTCGCCGACGGCCATAGACGTACTCATTCAGATAGCTTTGGAAGCCTTCGTCTGTCCGGGAGGCTTTGGCATAAAGCTGCATCTGCGCCTCGTCGACCGGTTGATCCTCATACCAGAACCCGCACGGCCAGGCACCCTGGGGTGCGAGCGCCACGGCTTCCAGATAGAGCGCCGGAATGGTGCCGGCAGCATAGGTGTCGTGTTCCAGCAGATCGCCGTCATACAAAGCCTCCACCGTGACCAGCGATGCCGCGGCGGCGTGCGCCTGGGTTTTCAATTCACCGCGGCGACCCACCCAGACATTGCCGTTGGCGTCGGCCAGGGCGGCGTGGAAGCAGGCAAAATCGGCCCGCACGGCTGGCACGAGGACAATCGGGTCGTTATCGCCGAACGGGTTGTCGACCTGTTTCCAGTCGTCACGGTTCTTGAGGATATCGCTGCCGATGATGCCGCGCATGGGCACGAACGGTACCCCTTTCTGCGCGGCCTGCAACTCCGCGTGCACGGCGGGGCAGGTGGCGTCCTTGATGCGGATCGTGCCGGATTTTACTGCCTTCGCGAAACGATTGGCCGGGCCGAATTCGTTCAGGCTCACGCCACTGGTCTCGATCTCCGCGACGCAGCCCGCCCCGATCAGCAAATCCGCGGCATAGCCGCTGGCCGGGATAGTCTGCAGGCGGAGGTTCCTTGCCCCCTTGCGTACCAAGGCGTGGGCTAATGCTACCGGCGAACCGGCATAGTCCACCGGCCACGAGAGGAGGGAGCCGTCAGGTACCTTGGCCGCAAGAGTATCAACATCGGGCGCGGATGGCATGGCGGGCAGTATCCTCTGTCACGGATTCTTCTGACCCGAAATATAAGCGAAGGTTGTCGCCAGCACAAAGAAAAGGGGCGGTGGCCAGGGTGGCCTCCGCCCATTGAGTTGGCAACGCAGGAGGAAATTGAAGCCGTGCGTATGACGAGGCTTCAATTCCGAGTGCAGTTGTACCCGGCCCGTTGGAACAACCGTAGTGACGGACGTCACAGAACGGGGCATTTAGACGGGAATTCTTTCAGTCGTGTTTATGAACGCAATGGCTCCGGAGGCAGGGCCGCCGTCATGTTTTCGGCTTCCCACGCCGCCAGCCCGGGGGTCTCCGGCGGATTTGAGCTCCGAAGGGCATTGTACCGCGCTACCGGATGGAGAATTTGATACAGTCGGCGCAGCTCGCTGACGGCGTTGTCGTGCATATCCACCCGCAGGTCCACCGGTGCGACGGCATGGTCGCTGATGCCTTCGATCCCGCCGCTGCCGACCACCTTAACGGCCGACGAGCGCTCGGTGTAAAAGCGACCGTCTGAATCAGCCTGCCCGCCTGCTGCGCGGCCCGCTTCCAGGGTGCGGAGCAGGCGCTCCGGGAGTGGTTCGCCCTTGCTGTCAACGAAGGCGCTCGCCATCCTTTCCAAGACCTTCTCCCCGCAGAGGAAGTTTCCCATCACCACGCAATCCTCTGCGAACCGGTGGCCGGTCCATGGGCGGCAGTCGGGACCCGAATAGCAGTGCAGCGTGCCTTGGCGGCGCACGACCGCGATTTGCCGGTGCCGGAGAAACGGGTCGGTCTGCTCCAACTCTTGCATGATCGCTTCCCAGGCGGCGCCTTGCGACAAGCGCCGGGCGACATGGAGCCCCGTCTCCTGCCGAGCATAGGCCTGGGAGGTGACCAAGTCGCCCTCCAGGGTCATGAACGGACAAAGCCCGCCGACCGCTAGCGAAACGGTGGCGATGCCCAGGCCAACCTGATCGGCCTCGGGATCATGCGCGAGAATCGTGAATGTCATGGGAACCGTGTCTCCAGAGGGGGCGGGGTGCGGATTTTGGCAACGCTACTCGATTTCGCTGGTGTGACGAAGCGGTGGTGCGTTGAATAGACGGAACAACCGCCAGCGAGGAAACGCGCCATGAAAATCACCGATGTCACGCTGACCCTGTTCGCCTGGAAGAACATCCCCGCCACCCAGTACGGCCAGCACACGGGTAAGTTCGGCGGCTCTTCCCAGATGGGGCTGTTGAAGATCGAGACCGATGAAGGGATTACCGGCCATGCGTTTCTCGGCTCGTCCAGCCGGGGCGCGCAGATGGACGGAGAATCCTTGATCGCCTATCTCAAGCCCATTGTGATGGGCCAGAACCCGCTGGAGCGGGAGCGGCTCTACAAGGCGATGTACCGCCGCCTGCGCATGACCACGCTGCGCTGCGTCGGCGCGATGGACGTGGCCCTGTGGGACATCGCCGGACAGGCGGCCGGAATGCCGATTTGCGACCTGATCGGTCGCTACCGTTCCTCTTGCCCGGCCTATGCCTCCTCCGCCGTCTTGGGCTCGCCTGAAGAGTACGCGGAGGAAGCGCTGAAAATCCGGGAGGAAGGCTGGGCGGCTTACAAGATTCACCCACCGACCGTGCCGGCCGATGACGTCAAGGTCTGCGAGGCCGTGCGCAGGGCCGTGGGCGGTGATTACCGGCTGATGCTCGATTCCACTTGGTGCTACGACTACCCGGATGCGCTGAGAGTTGGGCTCGCGATCCAGGATCTGAACTTCTATTGGTACGAGGACCCGTTGGATGAGGAAGACCAGCTCAATTACGTGAAGCTGCGCCAGCAGTTGCGCATCCCGATCATGGCGACCGAATATTCGCCGGGCGGACTATACTCCTATCCGTCTTGGCTGGTCATGCAGGCGACGGACTATCTGCGCGGCGATGTGGCCGTGAAGGGCGGCATTACCGGCATCCTGAAAGCAGCGCACCTCGCCGAAGCGTTCAAGATGAACTACGAGATCCATCACGGCGGCAACTCGCTGAATAATGTCGCGAACCTCCACGTCACCATGGCGATCCACAATTGCGAACTGTTCGAAGTCCTGCTGCCCGCCGGCGCGCAGAAATATGGTCTGGTCGACGAGCCGGCGCCGGATGCGAATGGCATAGTGCACGCCATCGAAAAGCCGGGCCTGGGCGCTGAGATCGACTTCGCGTTGATCGAGCGGGAGAAGCTAGGGGTATTGAGCTGACTGCCTTCCTTCCTGGGGGCGGGCGGCCCCGTCCTCCCCTGAACTGACCATCAAACCCCGCCCGGATTTGGCCTGCCGTCATTGGCGGGCGCGCCCTTGTTCAACCGCAGCGCAGGCAACATGCGTGCGCATGTATGAGAGAAATTTGGCATAATCCTACATATGTAAAGTTGATGGCGCTTGACAGCCGCACTGCATACGATAATAAACGCTCGCATCCGCTTACCTATGGGGAGAAGAGTGATGAAACACTTAGGTTTAGTAGTTGCAATCTGCGGCTTGGGCTTTGCCTCGGCTCAGGCCGCGCCGATGACCATCGACTTTGATACCGCAAACGGCGGTGTGCCGTCGGTGGCCGGCAACATTGCCGGAACGGAATTCACCGATTTTGGCCTGACAATCGGGCTCAATCCCTCCGACGCGTCCAGCACGTTGGCGCTGTTCGAAAGCAATTGCGGTCCGGATTTCCCGGTCTCGTGCACGGGCAACGACGGCGATCTGGCTTCCGGCGCCACCTTCGGAACATCGCCACAGGGCCGTGTCGTGATCATCAACGAGGGTACGGACGCAAACCCGAACGATGATCCAAGCGGCGGCAGCTTTATTTTTTCGTTTGCCCGCCCGGTCACGTTTTTGCTGCCGAGATCCTAGACCTCGACGAGGGAGCGGCGAGTTCGCTGGTAAACTTCACCTTTACCTTAGCTGACATGACGAGCCAGACACTGGTCCCAAACAGCGTCACGGTGCTCGGATCCACTACCGGAGATAACTCCCTGCGCTCGTTTAATTTTGTTGGCGTAGATGACGTGGTCCAACTGGAATTGGAGCTCGATAACATCAGCGGCGCCGTGGCGTCGCTAGAGGTTGAGCCGATCCCTGTCCCTGCTGCTCTGCCCATGTTGGCGTCGGCGGTCGGAGGACTCGCTCTTTTGCGACGTTACCGGAATCGCCAGGCCGCCTAAACGGCCGAGGCCCTGGAATCGGCGCTAGTCTGCAAGTGCCGATGCTGCGCACCCGACCTTGCGCGTACTTGCCGCTGACGCCTTTGCCGGCGTCGGCGGCCTTTTCCTTTGCCGCTAACGAACCAGTCCCCCGTCGATGAGAATCGTGCGGCCGGTGACGTAGGCAGAGAGGTCGGTCACCAGGAACTCAACGACACCGGCGCACTCGTCAACGGTACCCTCGCGCTGGAGTGGCACCCGCTCCTTAGCCATCGCAGCCCGGTCCCCAAGCCGCCCCGTGCGGATGATCCCCGGTGCGATCGCATTCACGTTGATATTGAACGGCCCCAACTCCTGCGCCAGCGCGCGGGTATAATGAACGATTGCGGCCTTTGCCGTGCCATAAGGATGGTACGCGCCGCGTGCGTCGACACCGGCCGTTGAGGAAACGGTGACAATGCGCCCGCCACCCTGTGCTTTCATATATGGAGCGGTGGCCATGCAGGTATACATGCAGGTCTTGACATTGATGTCCATCACGCGGGTCAGCATCTCCTCCGGGGTATCGGAAGGGATGCCGGTGGTGACTTGGTCCAGCACTTCGTTGGAGCCGCCGCCGTCCTTCCGTTCGTCGGCGAAGAGCACGGTGCCGCCGCCCGCGTTAGCCACCAGAATGTCGAGACGTCCCAGTCGGTTCACCACTTCGGCGACCGCCTTTTCCGTGGCCGCGCGGTCGGTCAGATCGGCTTCCAGGCCAATGGCGCGAACGCCGAGCGCCTCGCACTCCGCCATCACCGTATCGGCGGTCAGCAGGGCGCGCTCGAACTCATAGACTTCAGCGGCATGCAGGTTGCGGTCGATGATGGCGATGTCCGCGCCGAGCTTCGCCAGCCTAAGCGCATAACCGCGCCCAAGACCGCGCGCGCCGCCGGTGACCAGCGCAACTTTGCCATCCAGTTTCCGTTCGCTCATGGTAGCTTTTACCCTGAAGTTTCGTATTGCCGGCGACGAGGCCGGATCTCATTTAACCAGACACCGTGACGAGGGAATACCGGACCGGTGAGGGTTTTCCGCAACATTCTGCTCGGCCTTTTGCTGCTTCTGGGGTTGGCGGCAGTGGCGTTGGTGATCTGGCGCAAGGAGGCGCTGGAGACGGCCGCGCAGGGGTGGCTGGAAAACCAGGGGCTGGGGCAGGCGGCTTTGACTGTTGCGGAAGTCGGTTTCGGCCACGTCGTGGTGAACTCCGCAGACCTGGGGCCCGGCCTGCCGAGCGCCGAAAGGATCCTCATTCGGTTCGAGCCGTTCCGGCTATTGGCCGGAGAGGTCGAGGCGGTAACTGTCTCCGGCCTGCGGGTATCGATCGATGGCGAAGGCCAGCATCTGCGCGAACGGCTGGACTTCCTGCTTTCGGGCGGACGGGCCAGTGGACGCCCTTCCGGCATTTCTGAAAACAGGCAGACCGCCATGCCATCGCTGACGTTGCGTGACGCGGAAATGACGCTTCGGAACACACCGGCGGGTAGCGGCACGCTCCGGGTCGAGGGCCAAGTCGTTCCCGCACCATATACGGTAAGCGCCCGCCTGACCGCGACCGCCGACCTAGGACACACCACCGCCAACCTGTCACTCCAGACCGAAGGCGATGGCAAGGAGCAGGCGATGGTCATCGACGTCAGCGGCCAGACCGATGCGGCCGCTTTGGAGACGGTTGGGCCGCTCGCGGCCGAGGCCGGCGGGTTTTTGACGGGCGGCACGGGCTTCTACACCGTCACGGGACGCCTCACGCCTCCCGCCGGTGATCTTCAAGAGATGATTGCCTGGCTTCGTTCCCCGACCCAGCTCCGGGGGCGGCTGACGCTCGATCGTCTCGCGACAAGCGGCGGGCCCGAAACCGTGTCGGGCGAACTCACCTGGCGCTTGGAGGGAGATGGGAACAAGCAGGTGGTTACGCTGACCCAACCGGCAAGGCTGCGCGTGACCGGAGTCGACTCCGCCTGGCTAACGGCGGCCTATTTAGACCTGCCTGGGGACGAGCCGTTGTTACTGACACTCAACGCGGCAGAGCCTCTCCTAGATTGGCGGTTGCACGATAAAGGCAGCGGCAAACTAAAAGTGATGCTCTCCGCGGAAGCCGCTATGGGGGAGGCAGCCGGCACCCTGATAGCCACTGCCGAGGCGGTGCACGATGCCGCTTTTCGGCTGACCCGCGGAGAGTTGGCCCGGTTAGAGGCTACCGCCAGCCGGGTCCGGTTCAACGCGCCGGAAGCTTCCGGAATGCTCGTGGAAGGCAAGCTGCTTACGGATGGGCGGTTGCCTTTGGATGGCACCTTGGCACTCCGCGGCACGGCCAGCGGCACGGTCAAGGATCTGGCCATGGGGCTGGGGCTTGCGGGAAAAATTAGTGTCGATACGCCGTTCCGGCTTGCCGGCACTTTCGAAGCGCTGGAGATAGAGGCGGATGGGCTCAACCTGACCGCGGAGGAGGCCCGGGCGGAAGGCTTGCTCGCCCTGACCGGGCCGGTCACTCTCGAAGCGAGCACGCTTGCTTACCGGCATGGCGACGTCTCGACCCGCTTCACCATTAGCGAAGGCCGGGCAACCGCGTTGGCAGAAGCGGCTGCCGGGCCCATGGCATTTTCCTGGGAGCGGATTGTCGGAGATGCCACTGTCAGTCTTGCTGGGGAAATCGACGGATCGATCACGGCGGAAAGTGCCACGGCGGTCGCCGCTGGCGTCCAGGTTTCCGGCGTTCGCGCTCGCTTCCCCCTGACGTCTGGGGAGGTCTCCCTTCAGGGAACGGCGCGCGATACCCAGAAGCAACGCCGCTTCCCGCCTTTAAGTTTCAGCCTGAGCGGTGAGCGGCGGGCTGAAACCGTGGACCTGTCCGGCGCGGTCAGTGCCGCAGCTGGCAAAGCCCGAATTCCGGTGCGGCTGACCGCCGACCTTGTGCAGCAAACCGCGCAAGTCTGGTATGGGCCCGCACCGCTGACCTTCGCGCCCGGCGGACTAGAGCCTGCGGATTTATCCCCGTTGCTGGCGATGTTGGACAGTGCATCAGGGTCGCTAACGCTCCGCGGCAGCGCGACGCTCGGGCCGGAACAAAACCTGGAAGCGAACGCTCGGGCGACGTTCAAGGCTTTCTCCGCCAACACCGATATCGCCGAAGTCAACGGTCTCAACGGCGAGGTGCGGTTGGTGTCCGTTCAGCCGCTCGCTACCGACGGGGAACAGGACCTGACGGCGGATCGCGTCGTGGCCGGAGTGCCGCTCCATGACGTGCAATTGCGGTTCGCCATCCCACGCGGGGATGAGAGGCTGGTGACCAACCTCACGCGGCTGGCGGGGAGCTTGGCTGGCGGCAAGGTTTCGGTTGACAGGACGCGTTTGGTCAATGGCGCGGGCGAACTGACTGTACGTTTCCACGAGGTTTCGCTTGAGCGGTTGCTCAACGAATGGCAAGTGCAGGGAGTCAGGGCGACCGGCAAGGTTTCGGGCACCATCCCCGTGCGTGTTGGCCCTGACGCCGTAGCGGTCAACAATGGAGGATTGGCCGCGGAAAGCGGCGGTGTCATCCAGGTGGACTTCGGCGGCGCGCGCAGTACCCTTGTCGGCGCCGGAGAGGAAGTCGAACTGGCTGTCCGGGCGCTAGAGGATTTCCACTACCAAGCTATGAGTATCGGCATCGACAAGCCGCCTGGCGGTGAGCTGACCTTAACGGTGGGGCTGGAGGGCTCCAATCCGGACGTTTTGGACGGACATCCCTTCCGTTTCAATATCAACTTGAGCGGCCGGCTGGAACCGATCCTGGAGGCGATCCGCACCGGCAGGGCAATTGGCGCCGATCTGATCCGCGGGGGCCTCGGAGGGTGAGCATGGCCGAAGACGCCCTCTTGGCGCTTGGCCGAAGCGGTTGCCCGCCGCGTGAATTACAGTAGGCCCTGAATGGCAAGAGCCATTAGCCCGGGACAAGAAGTGAACACCCAATGAATGACCGACCGATTTCTGCTGCGATCATCCCGCTCCTGCTATTGAGCTTGGCGGCTTGCCAGCCGACCGTTCGGGTCGAGCCGCCAAAAGAGCCGATAACCATCAACTTGAACGTCAAGGTCGATGCGGAGGTCCGGGTGAAGCTTGAGGAGCAGGCGGAAGAGGACATCAAAAGTCGGCCTGATATTTTCTAAAACACCCATCCGTGACCTGATCGTCGGCGAGGACAAAAATGAAGCACCTGATGAGAAATCGAATGATGGCGCTGGCACTTGCGGTCCTGTTTGCGGTGCCGTTCGCAGCGCAAGCCGCGAGCCTCGACGAATACCGGCAGGAGGGCGTCATCGCGGAGAGGTATGACGGCTACGTCGAAATCCGCAGCTCGAATCCCTCCGCGGCGGCAGCACAGGTAGTGCAGCGGGTGAATGCCGAACGGCGCGAGCTTTATCAAAAGCGGGCGGAGCAGAAGAACGTGCCCGTTGCCGAAGTTGGCAAGCTGTTTGCAGAGAAAATCGCCGACCAGGCGCCCCCTGGCACCTACTTCCGTTTGCCGGATGGTGGCTATCGCCAGAAATAGAGGATGGTCGCCGCCACCCCAAAGACTCGTACGCTTAAGGAGATCCCCATGACCGTGCTTTCCGTCGCCGCCAGCACCCTAACACCCAGCGGGCTGGGTAGGGTCGTCAATGCGGGAGAGGCGTCCGCCGCAGACTTTACCGCGGCAGCGGAGGCGCGACCGGACTGGCTGCCGGGGGCGATGCACGCCGCTCACGGTCTCCTGCTGGTACGTGGCCTCACCGATATGGCTAACGATGCAGGGCTGCTGGTCCGGCTAAGCCGCCTGTTCGGCACGGAGGTGGAAGACTATCGCACCACCCTGACGGCGCTGAACATGGTTCATCCTGAAGTGCCCGAGGTGTTCATCGTCTCCAATGTGCCGCCGGTGAAACGAGCGCCGCCGGCATTGCCGGACCCGCCGCGGACAGCGGATGGCGGCCTGCCCGTTCAGTTTCCCCACCGGCGCGGCTGGCATACGGACCAGAGCTATCGCCGACCGCCGCCCGATGTCTCGCTATTCTATTGCGTGAAACCCGCGCCAAAGGATCAGGCGCAAACGCTCTACGCCGATGGGAC
>Ga0102940_1002851_pt1 | contig 10187 bp, 7 predicted proteins | sample SalPonR2_C_D1_MG_FD_78215 | JGI IMG/M metagenome (GOLD analysis project Ga0102940, IMG submission 78215) | Salt pond soil microbial communities from South San Francisco under conditions of wetland restoration - Salt Pond MetaG R2_C_D1_MG | ecosystem: Environmental > Aquatic > Marine > Intertidal...
CGGGAAACGCGGCGTGGGCGTTCCCGACGAAGATCCGCCGGTCGCACGCGAGCGCCAGCTCCAGCCCCGCGCCGAGGCAGTGGCCGTGGATCACCGCGACGGTCGGGAACTCCTGCGCCTCGAGCCGGTCGAGCACGCGCAACCCTTCCTCGAGCAGGCGTTCGACCTCTTCCTCGCCCTCGAGGGCCTTCAGTTCCTCGATGTCGGCGCCCACCGCGAAGCCCGCCGGCTTGGCGGAGCGGATCACGAGCGCCTTCGGCGGCTCCGACTCCAGCGACGCCAGCACCGCGTCGAGCCCCTCCAGCGCGTCGCGGCCGATGGCGTTGGCCGATCCCTCGCCGCGATCGAGCGCCAGCCAGGCGATCCCGGCCCGGTCGCGCGCGAAGCGCCAGGGCCCGTCGCGGGCCGCGTCCCGCGCCGGCCCGAGTTCGGGGAGGATCCCGTCGAGATGGTCCGTCACGCCGTCGCTCATCGCCGCCTCACGTCGCCTCGAGGAGCATGGCGCCGCCCTGCCCGCCGCCGATGCATTCGGTCGCGACGCCGCGGCGCTCGCCGCGACGCCGCATCTCGCGCGCGAGGTGCAGGACGATGCGCGCGCCGCTGGTCCCGACCGGATGGCCGAGGGCGATGGCCCCGCCGTCGACGTTGAGCCGCTCCCGCGGGATCCGGCCGAAGGCGCCGTCGAGGCCGAGCACCTCGCGCCCGTAGTCCGCGTCCTCCCAGGCCTCGAGGCAGGCCAGCACCTGCGCAGCGAAGGCCTCGTTGATCTCCCAGAGATCCACGTCCCCGGCGCCGAGGCCGCGGCGCGTCAGCAACGGCGTGGCGGCGAGCGTCGGCCCGAGTCCCATCACCGAAGGAGGCAGCGCCGCCCATTCGGCCCCGCGGATCGCGGCGATCGGCTCGAGGCCGTGGCGCTCCACCGCGTCCTCGGAGGCGAGCAGCAGCCAGCAGGCGCCGTCGGTGACCTGCGAGGCGTTGCCCGGCGTGACCTGACCCCAGGGCTTCTCGAACACCGGATCGAGCGCGGCCAGCTTCTCGCGGTCGGTGTCGCGGCGCAGGCCGTCGTCGTGGTCGTGCACGCCGCCCTCGCGATCGAAGGCGGTCTCGATCTCCCCCAGCCGGCCCTCGTCCTCGGCCGCGGCGAGACGGCGATGGCTTTCGAGCGCATAGGCGTCGGCGGCCTCGCGCGAGACCCCGAAGCGATGCGCGATCACCTCGGCGGTCTGACCCATGTTCAGCCCGCTCACCGGATCGGTGAGGCCGCGCTCCAGCCCGATCAGCGGCTTCAGGAAGCCGGGGCGCAGTTCCGCGAGGCGGCGCAGCCGGTCGGTCACGCCGTCGGCGCCCCGGATGTCCGCCAGCCACTCGACCGCCTCCTCGCGCAGAAGGAGCGGCGCGTGCGAGAGCGCGTCGGTCCCGCCCGCGAGCACCAGGTCCGCGGACCCCTCGCGGATGCGGCGCGCGCCGGTGTCGACGGTCAGCATGCCGGAGCCGCAGTTGATCTGCTCGGTGAAGGCGACCATCGCCTCGCCCATGCCGAGCCGGAGCGCGGCGACGCGGGCGGGGTTCATCTCGTCCTCGACCACGTTCACGCAGCCGAGGATCACGAGGTCCACCGTCTCGGGCGCGAAGGGCTGGCGCAGCAGCAGCGGCCGGCCGCACTGCACCGCCAGATCGACCGGCGAGAACGGCCCCGGCCGGCCGCGCGCCCGCAGGAACGGGGTGCGGGCGCCGTCGACGATGTAGACGGGGCGGGCGTCGTCGCTCATTCCGCGGCCTCCTCGGTCCGGTTCCGGCTGCGGCCCGGCCAGAGACGGGCGATCTCCTCGGGGGCGAAGGCGTCGACCTTGACGACCTCCGCGACCGCGGCCTCGGCCGCGTCCAGCGCGTCGGCCTCCTCCGCGCTCAGCGTGCCGCTCGCGCGCGCCTCGGCCGGGCTCTCGCCGCTCTCCTTCAGACGCCGGCGGAGGGGTTCGGTCTCGGTCACCCGCGCGAAGGCGTCGTTCAGCGCGGCGAGCGCGTCGCCGGCGCAGCCGCCATGGATGCCGGACACGATGCGCTCTCGCGTCGCGGAAGGCTCGAGCAGCAGGCGGGCGCAAGCGCGCGTCAGGTCGTCCGACGGGCCGCCCCGGGCTCCGCCGCAGAGCGTCGCGGCGCGCAGGAACCGCCCCGCCCAGCGCACCGGGAAGTTCGCCGTCGCCTCGTCGAGCGCGGCGCGGATCCGCTCGAAGCCGCCCTCGGCGGCGTGATGCACCAGGGGCAGATCGGCCTTCTGGCGGCCCTCGTCCTCCCAGCGCTTCATCAGGGCGGAGAGGAAATAGAGCTCCGACAGCACGTCGCCGAGACGGGCCGAAAGCATCTCGCGCTTCTTCAGCCCGCCGCCGAGCGTCAGCAGCGAAACCTCGGTCGCGAGCGCGAGCGCGGCCGAGTAACGCGACATGCGCCGCCAGTGGCGCGCGAGCGGCCCGGCGCGGGACGGCTTCGGCGCGAAGGCGGCGCCGGTCCAGGCGCGCGCCGTCGCACGCCCGAAAGCGCCGAGGGCGTGGCCGACATGGGCCCAGAACGCCCGGTCGAAGTCGCGCAGCGCCCGCGCCTCGTCGTCGTCCTCCAGCGCCAGGATCTCGTCGAGCAGATGCGGGTGGCAGCGGATCGCGCCCTGTCCGAACACGATCATGTTGCGGGTGAGGATGTTCGCCCCCTCCACCGTGATCGCGATCGGCATGGCGCGGTGCATCTCGCCGAGCGGGTTGCGCGGACCGTCGATCACGGTCTTGCCGGCATGGACGTCCATGGCGTCGTTCACGGCGTCGCGCATGCGGTAGGTGGCGTGCGCCTTCATGATGCCGGAGATCACGGCGAGGGCGCGGCCCTCGTCGAGCCCGGCGCAGGTCAGCCGCCGCGCGGCGTCGAGCGCGTAGGCGCCGGAGGCGAGCCGCCCGAGGCGGGCCTGCACGCCCTCGAACTCGCCCACCGGCAGGCCGAACTGGCGGCGCACGCGGGCGTAGGCGCCGGCGCTGTGGGCCGAAAGCGCGACCCCGCCCGCCGACTGCGCCGGCAACGAGATGCCGCGCCCGGCGGCGAGCGCGCTCATCAGCATGACCCAGCCCTGCCCGACCTGCTCGCGCCCGCCGATGACGTGATCGAGCGGGATGAACACGTCCGTCCCGGTCGTCGGCCCGTTCTGGAACATCTGCCCGCAGGGGATGTGCCGCCGGCCGGTCTCGACCCCCGGCAGGTCGGTCGGCACCAGCGCGCAGGTGATGCCGACGTCCGCGACGCCGCCGAGCAGGCCGTCCGGATCGCGCAGCTTGAAGGCGAGGCCGATCACGGTCGCGACCGGGCCGAGCGTGATGTAGCGCTTCGACCAGTTCAGGCGGATGCCGAGGACCTCCTCGCCCTGCCAGGTCCCGCGCTCGACCACGCCCTCGTCGGCCATCGCCGAGGCGTCGGATCCCGCCTCGTCCGAGGAGAGGGCGAAGGCGGGGATCTCCTCGCCCCGCGCGAGGCGCGGCAGCCAGCGCGCCTGCTGATCCTCGGTCCCGAACTGGAGCAGGAGCTCGCCCGGGCCGAGCGAGTTGGGCACCATCACCGTCACGCCCCCGACCAGCGAGCGGCTGGAGATCTTCCGGATCACCTCCGAATGCGCGTAGGCCGAGAAGCCGAGCCCGCCATGCGCCTCGGGGATGATCATCCCGAAGAAGCGGTTCTCGCGCATGAAGCGCCAGGCCTCGGGCGAGAGGTCGGCGTCCTCGTGGTTCGTGCGCCAGTCGTCGAGCAGGTCGCAGAGCGCCTCGCAGGGCCCGTCGAGGAACTCGCGCTCCGCCTCCGTCAGGCGCGGCGTCTTCACGGCGCGCAGCGTCTCCCAATCGGGCGAGCCGGCGATCAGGTCGGCGTCCCACCAGGTCTCCCCGGCGTCGAGCGCCTGGCGCTCGGTCTCCGAGAGCGAGGGCATCACGCCCTTCGCCCAGCCGAGGATCGGGCGGGTGACACGGTTCCGTCTGAAATCGCGCAAAGCCAAGAGGGCACCTCCGGAAGGGACAACGCCGCCGCCCCGCGCCGGGTTCCCGCCGCCGCCCCGCGCGCGCCCGCCGGCGCTCCGCCTCAGAACCCGTGCCGGGCCTTCAGCGTCAGCAGCGCCACCAGCGCCGCGTCGCGCCGGCGCGCCAGCGCCTCGGGGTCTTCGCCCGCCAGTTCCTCCTCGACCCCGGCCACCAGCGCGTCCTTCAGCGCAGGCGTCAGGCGCGGCGTGCCGTGTTCGGCCCAGCGGGCCTCCTGCGTCGGGCCGAGATGGTCCAGATAGGCGCGGTATCCCCCCGCCCCGCCGCCGAGATGATAGATCGCGTGCGGCCCCATAAGCGCCCAGCGCAGGCCGGGGCCGTGGGCGATGGCGCGGTCCACGTCCTCCACCGTCGCGATGCCCTCGGCCACGCAATGCACCGCCTCGCGGTAGAGGGCCGAGGTCAGACGGTTGGCGAGATGCCCGACGACCTCCCTGGCGACGCGGATCACCACGCGCCCGTGCGCCTCGTAGAAGGCGGCCGCCCGCTCCAGCGTCTCGGGCGCCGTCAGCCGGCCCGCGACCAGCTCCACCATCGGCACCAGATGCGGCGGGTTCATCGGATGCGCGACCAGCAGCCGCTCCGGCCGCGCCAGCCCGGCCTGGATGTCGGAGGGCAGCAGCGAGGAGGTGGAGGAGGCGAGCACCGCGTCCTCCGCCACCCAGCGCTCCGCCTCGGCGAGCAGCGCGCGCTTCGCCTCCAGCCGGTCCGGCCCGTTCTCCTGCACGAAGGAGAGGCCCGAAAGCGCCGCCGGATCGGTCGCGAACGCCGGCGCGGTCGGCGCCGCGAGCGCGAGGCCGAGCGCCGCGAGATCCTCGAGCGCACCGGGCAGGAACGCCCGCAGCGCCGCCTCCGCCGCCGGATCGGGATCGACCACCACCACGCGAAGCCCTCGCGCGGCGTAGAGCGCCGCCCAGCTCCGCCCCACCAGGCCGGCGCCGAGGACGCCGACGGCGTCGGGAAGATCTGACATGGACTGCCTCCTCAGCGGCTGACGATCAGGGCGGCGCCCGCCGCGACCAGCGCCGCGACGCCGACATGGCGGAGGGTGACGCGCTCGCCCCCGAAGACCAGCGCCCCCCAGGCGAGCGTCCAGAGCGGCGCGGTCGAGGCCAGCGGCGCCGCCACCACCACGTCGCCCCCCGAGAGCGCGGCGTTGAGCAGCAGAAGCCCCAGCCCGTTGCAGACCCCCGCCACCGCGAACCAGGCGAGGCCCGGCCCCGGCCGCAACGCCGCGCGGATCCGCGCCGGCCCCGCGATGACGGCGAGCACCAGCGCCGAGACGGCGAAGGTCACCAGCGCCGCCCAGACCGGGCTCGGCGCGATGCCGAGGCCGACCTTGGCCACCGCCTGCGAGGCGCCGCGCAGCGCCGCCGCGCCGAGCGGCAGCGCCAGGATCCAGAGCGCCGGGCGCGGAACCCCCCGCCCTCCCGCGAAGGGCGAGACGGCGAGCCCGCCGGTCATCAGAAGCAGCCCCGCCACCGCCTGCGCGCCGATGGACTCGCCGAGCAGCAGCACCGCCGGCGCCACCGCGAAGAACGGCGAGACGGCGCCCAGCGACGCCGTCAGCGCCGGCCCCGCGAGGCCCACCGAGCGGATCGCGAGGATCATCGACAGCGCCGGCATGAACAGCCCGCAGAGCGCGAACCAGAGCGTCGCCTCCGAGAACACCCATTCCGGGCGCACCGCGAAGGGCGCCGCCGCGGCGAAGATCAGCGTCGCCACCGTCACCCCGATCAGGGCGCCGGCGACGGCGTCCATCTCGCGCACCGCGCGCCCCTGCGCCTGCACGCCGGCCCCGAAGGCCGCGGCCGCGGCCAGCGCGGCGAGCGGCGCGAGCGCCTCGGGCGTCATCGCCGCGGGGTTCATCGCGTCCGCCCGCCCGCCGGTCGCCGGCCGCCGCCGAGGCGCGGCGCGGATCGAGCCCTTGGCGCGGCGCCCGCCGCGGCCAAGGCGCGGCGCGGTCGGCGGCCGGACGCGGCGACGCTCTGCAATTCGGATCCTCCCCCTTCGCGACGCCGCCGCCCCGGCCGTCGGCGGGGGCGGTCTCGGGCGACGCTCCCTCTCATGGTCGCCCCCGCGCGGATGCGCAACGCCCCGCGCGGGAGCGCGAGGTCCGGCGCTCGGACCGCAGGGCCGGCGCCCGCGCGGCGGCGGCCTCTCCCGATCCGCCGCCTTGCGGGCGCGGCGCCTTGACCCCCCGTCGCCCACGGGTAAGGTCGCGCCACGACGACGGGCGGAGGCCCCGCAGGGGGGCCGAACCGCCGCGGCGATCAGGGAGGATCCACCATGAAGGTCACGGCGAAGCTCGCCGCGTCCGCCCTCGCGCTCGGCGCGCTCGGGGCGGCCCCGCAGGCCTCCGCGCAGGACGACGTGTTCCGCGTCGGCATCATCACCTTCCTCTCCGGCCAGGCGGCGGAGAGCTTCGGCGTGCCGGCCTGGAACGGCGGCAAGACGCTGATCGACATGCTGAACGAGGGCGGCAAGCTGCCCGAGCCCTACACCCAGCGCGGCTTCGGCGGCCTCACGATCGAGGCGGTGCTGGTCGACGAGGCCGGCGGCGCCACCAAGCAGGTGCAGGAATTCCGCAACCTCGTGCAGCGCGAGGAGGTGGACGCGGTCATCGGCTACGTCTCCTCGGCCGACTGCCTCGCGGTGCCGCCGGTGGCGGACGAGCTGAAGGCGTTCACCATCCTCTACGACTGCGGCACGCCGCGCGTGTTCGAGGACGGCGAGTACGAGTACGTGTTCCGCACCGCCGCGCACGGCGCGATGGACAACGTCAGCCTCGCCCGGTACCTGAAATCGCAGGGCATGCAGGTCGAGACCATCTCCGGCGTCAACCAGGACTACGCCTGGGGCCAGGACAGCTGGGCCGACTTCGAAGGCGCCATGAAGCAGCTCTACCCCGATGTCGAGGTGGAGACGTCGCTGTTCCCGAAGTTCGGCGCCGGCCAATACGGGGCCGAGATCTCGGCGCTGCTGCGCGCCCGCTCGGACGTCACGCACTCCTCGCTCTGGGGCGGCGACCTGCAGGGCCTCGTGCTCCAGGCCAGCGCCCGCAACCTGCACGAGCGCACGCAGCTCGCGCTCTCGGCCGGCGACCACGTGATCCCGCAGCTGCAGGACAAGATGCCGGAGGGGATCATCCTCGGCGCGCGCGGCGTCAACGGCCTCGCCGCCTACGCCCGCGGCGGAGAGCTCGAGGAGCTGACCATGACGCTCTGGGACGCCTACATGGAGGAGCATGGCGTGTTCCCCGTGCAGGCGCCGTTCCGGATGTGGCAGGCCGTGCTCGGCCTCAAGGCCGCGGTCGAGAAGGCGATGGCCGAGAACGGCGGCGTCAAGCCGAACGACGAGCAGCTCGCCGCGGCGATGACGGGCCTCAGCTGGCCGGCCCCCTCGGGCGTGATCGAGATGGCGCTCGCCGACGGCCACCAGGCGATCCAGCCGAACGCCATCGGCAAGACCGTCTGGGACTCCGAGGCGGACGCGATGCGCCTCGAGGAGGTCATCTACTACGACTCGCGCTGCGTGAACCCGCCGGAGGGCGTCAAGGCCGCCGACTGGATCGCCCAGGGCTTCCCCGGCGCCCAGTGCGACGAGTGATCCCGCGCTGAACGGACCCGGCCCGGGCGCCTCCCTCGTCGGGACATGGCGCCCGGGCCTCTCCGCGCCCGCATCGAGGCGCGCCCCCTCTCCGAAAGGTCGCCCATGGAGCTCGCCGCGGTCATCCTCGTCGACGGCCTGATCTACGCCGGCTGGCTGTTCATCGTCTCCGTCGGACTGACGCTGGTGTTCGGCGTCCTCAACATCCTCAACATCGCGCACGGCTCGCTCTACGCCATCGGCGCCTATGCCGGCGCCTCGCTGGTCGGGGTCTACTTCGCCTGGGGCGGCGACGCGTTCCCCTACGGCAGCTATCTCGCGCTGATCCTCGCGGCGGTGCTGGTGGCGGTCGTGGTCGGTCCGATCCTGGAGCGCGGTCTGCTGCGGCACTTCTACGGTCGCGACGAGGTGCTGAACGTCCTCGTCACCTACGCCGTGTTCCTGATGCTCGAGGACGTGATGAAGCTGGTCTGGGGCGTGAACCCCTACTTCGTCTACGAGCCCTACACCCTGCTCGGCGACGTCGAGCTCGGCCCCCTCTTCTACGTCGGCTACGACTTCGCGGTGATCGGCATGGCGATCGTCGTCGGCCTCGCGGTCTGGCTCTCGATCAACCGCACCCGCATGGGCAAGGTCGTGCTCGCCGTGATCCACGATCCGGACATGAGCCGGGCGATGGGCGTGAACGTCCCCCGCATCTACATGGGCGCCTTCGTCGCGGGCGTGTTCCTCGCCGCGCTCGGCGGCGCGATGACCGCGCCGATGATCTCCGTCACCCCCGGCCTCGGCGTCAACGTGATCATCATCGCCTTCGCCGTCGTCATCATCGGCGGGCTCGGCTCGATCGAGGGCGCCGCCATCGGCGCGCTGATGGTCGGGCTCGCCCGCGCGGCCTCGGTGCATCTGGTGCCCGAGGCCGAGCTCTTCATCATCTATCTGGTGATGGCCGCGGTGCTGCTCTGGCGCCCCGAGGGCCTGTTCGCCAAGGCCCAGGCGAGGAAGATATGACCCCCGCTCTCCTGATCGGCGGCGCCGTCGCGGCGACCGCCCTCCTGCTCGCGGGGGCGGTGCTGCTCCCCGACTGGGCGATGTTCCTGACCACCATGGCGCTCGCCAAGGGCCTCGTATCGCTCGGCATCGTCGGCATGATGCGGGGCGGCCTCGTGAGCTTCGGCCAAGGCCTCTACTACTGCATCGGCGCCTACGTCGCGGCGATGATCAGCAACGGTCTCGGCGTCTCCGACATCGTTCTCGTGACCGTGCTCGCGGTGGCGGTCACGGGCGCGGTCGGCGCGATGTTCGGCCCGCTCCTCGCCACCTATCGCGGCATCTTCTTCGCGATGCTCTCGCTGGCGCTCTCGATGGTGCTCTACGGCACGCTCGCCAAGATCCCGGCCATCGGCGGCACCGACGGGCTGAACGTCGCCTCGCCCACCTTCCTCGGCTGGGCGCCGGAGGGGCGGGCGCTGCAGACCGGGCTCTATCTCTACGTCGCCGCCGTCGTGGTGATCGTGGGCACGGTGATGCGCCTGCATTTCGACTCCGAGCGCGGCCTGATCACCCTCGCGGTGCGCGAGAACGAGCTGCGCGTCGAATATCTCGGGGCCTCGACCCGCAACGCCATGGCCTGGAACTACGTCTTCGCCGCGATGCTCGGCGGCTTCGGCGGCGCGACGGCGGCGCTCGCGCTCGGCCACGTCGATCCGGAATTCGCGTTCTGGACCACCTCGGGCGAGTTCGTCTTCGTCGCCATCCTGGCCGGCTGGCTCTCGGTGCCGGCGGTCTTCGTGTCCTCGATCATCCTCGAGCTGGTGCGCTCCTTCTCCAACCTCTACTTCCCGAACACCTGGCAGATCTTCCTCGGCGGCTTCCTGCTCGCGGTGATCTTCCTGCTGCCCGACGGGCTCGGCAGCCTCGCCCGAAACACGCTGCGGCGCCTGCGCCGGGGGACCAAGGCATGAGCGGCGCGATCCTGACGGCGAGCGCCGTCTGCAAGAGCTTCGGCGCCGTCACCGCCGCCTCGGACGTCAGCGTGCAGGTGCCCGAAGGGGCGGTCTACTCCCTGATCGGCGCCAACGGCGCCGGCAAGACCAGCTTCGTCAACATGGTCACCGGCTACGTCACGCCCGACACCGGCTCGATCCGCCTGCGCGACCGGGAGATCACCGGCCTGACCCCGCGGGAGATCACGCGCCTCGGCGTCCACCGCTCGTTCCAGATCCCCCAGCTCTGCAACGAGCTGACGGTGCTCGAGAACATGCTGGTCGCGCAGGCGATCCACGGCTCCCACACGCCGAGCTTCCTCAAGCCCGGCCGCTCGCGAGAGGCGAAGGACCGCGCCCGCGCGACGCTGGAGCGCTTCCACGTGGCCGAGCACGCCGACCGCCTGATCCCCGAGCTTTCGGGCGGCGTGAAGAAGCTGCTCGACATCGCCATGGCGATGGCCGGCGAGACGCGGATCATGCTGCTCGACGAGCCCACCTCCGGCGTCGCCGCGGACGAGAAGTTCCCGATCATGGA
>Ga0102940_1002852_pt1 | contig 10183 bp, 10 predicted proteins | sample SalPonR2_C_D1_MG_FD_78215 | JGI IMG/M metagenome (GOLD analysis project Ga0102940, IMG submission 78215) | Salt pond soil microbial communities from South San Francisco under conditions of wetland restoration - Salt Pond MetaG R2_C_D1_MG | ecosystem: Environmental > Aquatic > Marine > Intertidal...
ATCACCTCCCTGGGAAGATCTGGCCCCGGCGCTTTTTTGTCCCACCCCGATGCGTTCAGCCAGTCCCGTATGAACTGCTTGTCGTAGCTCTTCTGGGCTCCCCCCGGCGCATAGTCGGATTTGGGCCAGAACCTGGAAGAATCCGGGGTCAACACCTCGTCGATGAGAATAATCTCATCCTTGTACATCCCAAACTCAAATTTCGTGTCGGCAATGATGATTCCCTTTTCCAGGGCTTTTTCGGCCCCTTTGCGGTAGATGTCAAGGCTCAGGTTCTTGAGTTTTTCCGCCCGTTTCCTGCCGAGAAGTTTGACGGTTTCTTCAAAATCAACATTGATGTCATGGTCCCCCACCTCGGCCTTGGTTGAAGGGGTATAAAGGGGAGGATCAAGCCTGTCCGACTCCCTGAGGCCGTCGGGCAGTTCAATGCCGCACACCGTACCGTTCTCCAGGTAGGACTTCCACCCTGAGCCGGAAATATACCCCCTGACAATGCACTCCACGGGCAGGGGTTCTGCCTTTTTCACCAACAGGGTTCTGCCTTCAAGAATGTCGGCGTATTTTTGACACGGTTCGGGAAGATCCTCAACCCGGTGGGCCAGGACATGGTTGCCGATGAGGGGCTCCATCTCCTTGAACCAGAAAAGGGAAATCTGTGTTAAAACCCTTCCCTTGCCTGGAATGCCGTCTGGCAACACAACGTCAAAGGCCGAGAGCCTGTCCGTTGTCACCATCAAAAGGGAATCTCCCATATCGTAGATATCCCTCACCTTGCCCTTCTGGACAAGATTGAGATCCTTGAAATCTGTCTGTAAAACCGGTGTCTCCATTTTATCTCCTTAAATGGGTCTGTTCTTAAAATTAATGTACCTTTCCATGACCAACAAATATTACCATAAATCCATAAAATTTGGAATTGAAACTTGATTGTCAAAAAGTTCCGGGGTCTGGCCGGCCTGTTTATGATTGCACACAAATATAATGGGTCCCAAGAATAATCACAAAAATTAGGCCGTTGCTGGCTTCTCTTCTAAAGGGGAAAAAAGAATACCATAGGCATAGATGTTTTTTTTGGGGAAATTTCAGATAAGTATTGACAAGTTTTGCATAGTGGTGTAATCATTTGGACTCAAAGTAATTGATCGCCAGAAGAATGGCTGCCTGGCAGTGAACCATAATGATGCCAGATGAAAAAATAGAAAAACAGACCCCCAAAAGAGGAAACCAATGAAACAGTCAAATACCCTTTGGAAAGCGACCTATGATGCCGACACCCCTGAAGAGATGCTTCACGCCTACAGCGGCTGGGCCAGTGATTATGACCACGATACGGTCAAGGGCATGGGCTATGTCGGCCCGACCCTCTCGTTTGAACAGCTCGACACCTACCTGGATTCCAAAAACGCCAGGGTCCTTGATGCCGGCTGCGGCACCGGTCTCGTGGGAGAAATCATGAAGGATCAGGGATACTCCAGGGTGGATGCCATGGATCTTTCCAGGGAGATGCTTGCCGAGGCGAAAAACAAAAATGTGTACAACAATGTATTCAAGGCAGACATGAGCAGGAGACTCGACATCGATGATGACAGGTATGACGCAATCATCTGTGTGGGGACTTTTACCTACGCCCATGTGGGACCCGAGGCGTTCAAGGAGATGGTCAGGGTGACAAAACCCGACGGCCACATCGTCTTCACCATACGGGACGGCGCGTACCAGGAGTACAACTACAGGGAAACCATGGTGGAGCTGGAAGCGGACAAAACCTGGGAGCTCCTCGAAATGCGCCAGGAAGACTACCTTAAAAAAGAGAATGTCACAGCAAACTACTGTGCCTATAGAGTAAGGGGAGATCATTAAAATGCATAAAAAATCGGACAACAAGGTATTGAACAAGGTTTACACGGCAACCAACCACGAAGAACTCATGGATGCTTACAAGGACTGGGCCGTTGATTACGACAGGGACACGGTGGACAATTTCGGTTATGTGGCCCACATTGCCAGCGCCAAAACCCTGGCGGACGTTTTGAAGGATCCAGATGCTTATATTCTCGATGCAGGATGCGGCACCGGCCTGGTAGCCGAAAAACTCGCTGAAATGGGGTATAAAAACATCGATGCCCTTGACTACTCCCGGGAGATGCTGGAGGAAGCGGAAAAGAAAGGGTTTTACAAGGATTATATCCAGGCTGATCTGGCAAAAGATCTGGCCATTGAGGAAAACAAGTATGACGCGGTTGTCTGCACCGGCACCTTTACCTACGGCCACATCGATGCCGAAGGTTTCAACCGGCTGATCAAGATCACAAAGCCCGGCGGCATCAATTGTTTCACCATCAGGGACGGTGCCTACCAGGAGTACGGCTACAGAGACCGCATGGTCGATCTTGAAAAAAACAAGGCCTGGGAACTTCTGGAAATGAAGGACGAAACCTATTTTACAAACGATGCCGTAAAATGCAAGATGTGCACGTACAAGGTGTGCTGAGCCTGGCATACAGCGTGAAAAAATTGAAGAAGAGTTACTGGTATCCAGGGCGCAAGGCAACCCCCCTTGTGCCCTGAATACCCTTGTCTTGATTATCATCATCATCATCATCCTCATCCTCATCATATTATTATTATTATTACCATCCTCATCCCATCATCCACCCATGATCATCCCATTGGCCTCCAATCCGCTGAGTCTCTCACCGACTGGCATGCACCTCCCCTCCTCTTTTTCGCCCCTTCCCCCTGGTCTGACGTCTTGACTTTTACCGGCATCTCTCCTCTCCCCTCTGCCCCGGAAGCAGAGGGAACCTGGTTCTATGTGTGGTGTGGGCAGGAGCCATGGAATTGACGGGCAAGCGAATTTCTCCTTGAACTATTGCCAGGTCCATGTTAGAAAAACTACGATAAAATAATCCGGATACCTGGACAAAAAAGGACAGAGGAGGTTGTAAATCCCCATGGGACGAGCCGTTTATCCAGCAAGAAAAAAAAGAGTGCTTATGGCAGGAGCCTGTTTGTTGCTTTTTTTCGCTGTCATTGTCTTTTCTGCTCAATACACCTGCTCTGTCACCTGCAATGCATCTCCCCATGACCACAGGCCCGATGTCGGTTTCCTGGACCAGTATCACGACATGCACATCGACCTTGTTGACTGCATGAACTGTCACCACGACTATGAAAACGGTGAAAACGTGTTAACCCTGGATGCCCTTGAATACGGAGAAGCAGAAACAAGGTGCCGGACATGCCACACCCCGGAATCGAAAATCAACGGTTCAGAAGCCTTCCATGGCCAGTGCATCCCGTGCCACGACAGGATGAGGGCAAAGGACAAAAATGTAAAAGCCAGCCTCTGCGGTGAGTGCCATGCCCAAAAGGAGACATCGTGATCAAGGGACAGAGAAAACCGTTAAAAGAGATCGAGGAAATTCTCCGGCCGTTCAAGAAAGTGTTGACCCTCGGCTGCGGAGGGTGCGTTTCCATCTGCCTTGCCGGTGGCCAGAAAGAGGTGCTTCTCCTCAACGACCAGCTGAACCAGACGTTCAAAAATCAAAACCTGGCCACGGAGATACACGGATACACCATTGAACGACAGTGCAGCATGAAATTCCTCGATGAACTGGACGAAATGGCAGACGATTACGACTGCCTGCTCTCCATGGCCTGTGGAGCAGGGGTTCAATATCTTGCCGAAAAATTCCCCGAAAAACCCGTTTTCCCGGCCATCAACACCATGGCCCTGGGTATTGACAGACAGATCGGGGTGTACGAGGAGAGGTGCCGTGCCTGCGGTGAATGCGTTCTGGCCTATACTGGAGGGATCTGTCCGGTTACCCGGTGTGCCAAGGGGCTGTTCAACGGACCCTGTGGGGGAACCAACAACGGCAATTGCGAGGTGAGCAGCGACATTCCCTGTGCCTGGATGGAGATATACCAGCGGCTCAGCGCCCAGGACCGGCTGGAGGATATCCACAAGCTCCAGCCTCCCATGGAATGGCAGAACCAGGTTCAGCGTACCATCATCAACATCAACGGGGGATGACCCGCGTATATCCCAAACATAAAGGCATCGGTAAATTTTCATGGAAGCAGTGGCAACGTTTGATTTCTGGTATGACCTTGCCAGGGGCCCCCTGGTGTGGATCTCTTTTGGCATTTTTTTCCTGGGCTGTGTATACCGTTCAATGCAGATACTCGCATTGACCAGAATCAGAGGTTCCGGCCAGGGACCGCCTCCCCGGACGATGAATCTCCCATGGGTTTCTGTCCAGGCAGATGAAAAAAACGGGTTCTATCAGAGGTTCGTAATGCCCTTGAAGTTTACCGTTTTCGGCCGCCATCCCGTTTTCATGACGGTTACCTTCATTTTCCATGTTCTCCTTTTTGTTGCCCCTATCTTTCTTCTGGCCCATAATATCCTGCTTGACAATGCCCTCGGCATCAGCCTTTTTTCTTTTTCCGAACAGACCAGCGACACCATGACCGTTGTACTGCTTGCCTGTGTCCTGTTTTTTCTTTTGAGACGATGTTTTCTCCCAGGGGTCCGTACCATAACCTCCCCGGGCGACTACATGATCCTTTTGATGGTCACGGTCCCTTTTTTAACCGGTTTTTTTGCCTTTCATCAGATCTTTGATTATCATTGGATGATCACCCTTCATATGGGAACGGGCCTCATAATGATAGCGGCTGCCCCTTTTACCAAAGTCTTTCACATGATCTTTTTCTTTTTCGGCCGTTTTCTCATTGTAAGTGAGCACTCCCTGGGGCGGGGAAGCCGGACCTGGTAAGATCATCGCACAGGAGCAGACCAACAACGGGCCTTACCACACCCCTTACGCGAGGCAGGACAAAAATGAAAAAACCAGACAAAACCGGAATAGATGCCCAACAGATCAATGCCCAGCTGAAAAAGCGCAAAAACAAGATGAAGTTGTCCCTGAACGTCTGCGCCCGCTGCACCCTGTGTGCAGACAGCTGCTTTCTGTTCCATGCAAACCATGAAGACCCCACTTACATGCCTTCCTACAAGGTGATCAATTCCATTGGTCTACTCTATAAACGAAAGAGCCGGATAACCAGGCCGGAACTCGAGCAGATCCAGGAGCTTGTGTGGACCAAATGCGTTCTGTGCACACGCTGCTACTGCCCCTTCGGCATTGACATTCCCGACATGATAGCCTTTGCACGATCCATCTGCCGCAGTCAGAACGTGTTGCCGGCGTTTGATCGATAGGAAACATTTCTGCCCTACCCTTTTCTTTCGTCGCAATTTATGGTATTGCTCAGGCGTTTTTGTTTAACTCAACGTTTTGAAATATGTGCTCATTGACGGAACCCGGCAAGCAATTAAAACGTTTCGTTGCATTGGTGTCTATTTCATTGTTTTCCATGGCCTAAGGTTTCAGGAGAAAAGGGAACATGTCCCGGAATTCAGGAATTATCATTTTTTTGTTTGTACTGTTCTTCGGGGTATCCTGTGACACCGTCCCGGAAAACGGGCAGTCCACCAACGAGACAGCCGGTGTGTCAGAAAATCAGATTCTCATCGGATCTTCCCTGGCCCTCGGAGGTCATGCCGGTTATCTTGGTACCCGGATGCTGGAAGGAGCCAGGGCCTATATCCGCCATGTCAATGACAGCGGAGGTGTTCACCGGCGACAGATCAAAGTCATTGCCAGGGATGACCGGTACGACCCGGCAACCTGCCTGCTCAACACCCAGCAGCTGATCATCGATGACGGGGTCTTCGCCCTGTTCTGCTATGTCGGCACCCCCACCACGGTAAAGATCATCCCGCTGGTAACGGAAGCGGCCGTTCCCGTTGTGGGCATGTTTACCGGTGCAGCCCGGCTGCGGAAACCGGTAAACCGATACCTTATAAATATCCGGGCCTCCTACTACCAGGAGACCCGTGCTGCCGTGGACTTTCTTGTGCAGAGGAAAGAGCTTTCCAGGGTGGCTGTTTTTTACCAATACGATGAATACGGGTTTGACGGTCTCAGGGGGACAGAGCTGGCCCTGAAGGAACACGGTTTGAAACCTGTGGCAAAGGGTTCTTATATCCGGGGAACGAAAAATGTAAAAAAGGGGCTGGACAAGATCATCGCCTCAAGGGCCCAGGCCGTTGTCATGATCGGCACCTATGACGTCTGCGCACGATTCATACAGCGTGCAGAACAAAAAGGGTTTTCTCCCCTGTTTTACAATGTCTCGTTTGTCGGCTCCGAAGAGCTTGCCCGGCTGCTTGGCAACACCGACCAGAAGGTGCTGGTCACCCAGGTGGTGCCCCCTCCGGCACCACATGTAAACCGGAACCCATCTCCTGGTGGTGTAGAGCAGTACACCCGGCTGATGCAGCGCTATTACCCCGACAGCAGACCCAATGTTGCCGGCCTTGAAGGGTATATCAACGCCAGGGTTATTGTGGAGGGGCTGAAGAGAGCGGGCAGAGACCTTACAAGGACAAAATTCATCAACGCCATCGAATCGATCAAAGAGCTCGATCTTGGTATTTCAAACCGGATATCCTTTGGCAGAAGGGACCACCAGGGACTTGACAGGGTCTACTTCACACGGATAGAAAACGGGGAACTGGTGCTGGTCAAATGAGACGAAGAATCGAGCAGCTCAGCCTGAAAAACAAGATATTCATCTCATTTCTCGGGTTCATCCTCCTTGTCAGTGTCATTATTGCCCTGTTCACCAGATGGCTGCTCATCTCCAGCCTAACCGACCAGCTGCTCATTAGGGGCACGGGCATCGCCCAGAGTACGGCGGAAAAATCCAGGGTATACATCCTGACCCGCAACAAAGCAGAACTGACCTCCCTTGCCTTTGATGCCAGGGTGGGGAACCGAAAGAAGATCGTCCTCTACCTGGCCATCATGGACGGCAGCGGTGAAATTCTGGCCCACACATTCACCTCAAAGGCAGTTGAGCGCATTGCAGCGACGGGCAGGCCAAAGACCCCTCTGGACATCCCGACGAACCCGTTCACCGCTGATGCCTCGGCCTATCATGTGTCGGTACCGGTCAAGGAGGGGATCTACACCATTGGATCGGTCCATGTGGGCCTTGACAAGCAGCATATTCAGAGGTTGACGGAAAAGCTGCGGTTTCTTTTTATCAGTTTTCTTTCCGTTGTGACCATTGTTTTTTTTCTGTTGAGCAACTATGTGGCCCGTTTCATCATCAAACCCATTTCAGCCCTGATCCGGTACAGCGATGCCATCTCCAAAGGAAACTACGATATCGTTCCGGAAAATGAACTGGAGAGCGCAGCTGAAATGGATGAAAAGGATGAATTGAAAAAACTCACCAACTCCTTCATCAACATGACCGCTGCCATCAGACGTTCCCGCATCAAACTCAAGGAATCGGAAGAGAAATACCGTTCCCTTTTCACCAGCGGTCCCAATCCGATTTTTGTCATTGACAGGCACTCCCTTGAGATTATCGATCTTAACCCCAAAGCCGTGGAGATGTTCGGCTATGGGGCCGACGAACTCAAAGGGGTTCATTTCTCAAAGCTTGGCAGTCTTGGAAAGGAGAACTTTTCCGGCGACTACCCCGAAGGAACCGCCTCCTATGTCAGTTCCAAGGTAAAATTTTATACCAGGACCAGTCAGTCCATTTACATGAACCTCCACGCAAGCCCTGCCAGGTACAAGGAAAGAGAGGCCCTCATCGTCGCGGCTGCGGACATCACCGAACTGCTTGAAAAGGATACCCAGCTGATCCAGGCAAACAAGATGACCAACCTTGAAAAGATGTCCGCCGGCATTGCCCACGAACTCAACCAGCCCCTCAACGCCATCAAGATGGGCAGTGAATATTTAAACCTGATGACAGAAAAGGGATGCTCCGCGCTGAACCAGCAGGACCTGAAACAGGTGGCCGAGGAGATCAGCGCCCAGGTGACCCGATCCGCTGAAATCATCCATCGGCTGAAAACCTTCAGCAGAAAGTCTGATTTTGCAAGGGAGATCATTGACATCAACAACTGCATCAAATCGGTGAACAATATTGTTGGCAGACAGCTCAAACTCCAGAACATCCAGCTGGACCTATTCCTTGACAACACCATCTCACCGGTGCTGGCCCACAACAACAGAATGGAACAGGTGATATTCAACCTGGTGGCCAATGCCAGGGATTCGGTGATCGAAAAAACGGAAACAGCCGGAACGGGGTTTTCCGGCGTAATCACCATCACCACCTGGTTTGACGGGGAGAGAGTTGCTGTCACCATTGCCGACAACGGCACCGGGGTATCCCCCAGGGACAGAGATAAGATTTTTGAAACCTTTTTTACCACCAAGCAGATGGGAGAGGGAATGGGACTCGGCCTGCCGATCATTCACGGCATCATCAGGGACTACAACGGTACCATCTCCCTCGAGACCGAAGAAGGCAGGGGAGCCTCGTTTCACATACTGCTGCCGCCCCTGTCCGGGTAGTTACGCAGGGAGGGCTCGTTTGGAAAAAAAAACACTAATTACAGGAGCAGCTTTGCCGCCATGCTGACCATACTTGTCATTGATGATGAAAAACCCACACTTTCCATGTTTAAACTTTTCCTCTCCGCCTATGGCTACACTGTGTTTACCGCAGAAAACGGGGAGGACGGTCTGGCGATTTTTCAGGAAAAAAGACCTGATATCGTTTTTACAGACCTGAAGATGCCAGGCATGGACGGCCTTGAGGTGTTGACACGCATTCAATCCTCGGGCATTACCACCCAGGTGATTGTGATCACAGGACACGGGGATATGGACAAGGCGGTGGCCGCCCTGAACCTGGACGCTGCCGATTTCATCAACAAGCCCGTGGAGCGAGAAGCCCTTGACGCAGCCCTGCTCCGGGCCGAGACAAGAATAACAGCCCATGGAGCCCAGCCCTTTGAGCTGGATAGCAGAATTGAAGAAAATATTTTTTACCTTGAAATACGAGGCAAAATATCCAGACGTTGTAAACAGCCATTTGAAGGGGTGATCCGTGACATTCCCATGGATGAATGCCGACAGGTGATCATTACCTTTAATGAGAATTTTACCATCACCCGAAACGGTCTCTCCTGCCTGAACGGATTTTTAAATCAGATCAGACCCCTGTGTCCCCACATCACCCTTGAGAACCTGTCGTTTAATTTTAAACGAATCTTTGAGATGGTGGGACTCACACGCTATGCAAACATAAGCCCCCGTTAAATCCAGGGCGGGGACGTCTCTGCTTTTTCCTTATATTATGTTTTGCATTGCTTTATGGTTTCGCAAACCCGATTGAAAACATCCGTCAGGCGAAGAATTCCTACAATTTCGCCATCTTTTGTAACCAGCAGTGAATGGTGCTGTCCCATAACCAGTTGATGGATAGCTTCATCCAGACCTTTTCCTTCATCCACAAATTCACCATTTGTGGGAGTGTGCATAAATTTTTTTACTTTCAAACCTGCCGCTTTGGCGCAGATATCATCCAGAGGGCTGTTCCACAGATCGTTCTGTTGGAAAATGGATCGACAATAATCAATGCTGTAACCATACCGTTCCAATTGCCGGGACATGTCAATCTGCTTATATTTAGGTTCAAGCCCCTTTAACAGATCCAGCTGGCTGACCTTGCCCACAATTCTGCCCTGGTCATCATAAACCAGAACAGCACGGTGACGGTAATGCAGCTCTTCATATTCCTTCTGGGCTTTTTCCAGTGCCATCACTGCATCGAACATGCTTGCGTTTTCTGATACAGTGGCGTAATCAGACAGGGGTATCATCATATTTTTAACAAGTAAATCAGTCATACGGCGCATCCTCAATAGGTTGTCTGGATTGTTTTTTAATGAGATCCTAACTCATTATATAGGATAATAAAGCGCTTTTTGTCAAGAAAAGTGTATAAAATTTTATGAAAAGGTCGGATTTCCTCGTGGTTATGCATCCTCTGGATCCTTGGGCCAGGCTTTGAGAACCCCCTGGAAAAGAATAGCCAGAGGAATGGCAAAGAACACGCCCCAGAACCCCCATACACCGCCGAAAAAAAGCACCGCCACAATGATGGCGATGGGGTGCAGGTTCACAACCTCTGAAAATAAAATCGGCACCAGTACGTTGCCGTCCAGCACCTGGATGATCAAATAGGCGCAAATGATCCATGCCAGATCCCCGGTCCAGCCGAACTGAAAATA
>Ga0102940_1002855_pt1 | contig 10177 bp, 15 predicted proteins | sample SalPonR2_C_D1_MG_FD_78215 | JGI IMG/M metagenome (GOLD analysis project Ga0102940, IMG submission 78215) | Salt pond soil microbial communities from South San Francisco under conditions of wetland restoration - Salt Pond MetaG R2_C_D1_MG | ecosystem: Environmental > Aquatic > Marine > Intertidal...
CCCCGAAGTCCCAAGAACTCTGCTCGCATACTGATACAGTTTCGATGCCTCCAAAGACATCGTCTATACCCCGAATTGCAACTTAAGTTTGGAAACGACCTCCTTGACGGACTCAAGCTCTTTCTCTAGCTTGGAAATCCGTTTTTCCTCGTCTCCAACCTTGTCAACCTTTTTAGTAGTTTGCTTTTTAGTAGCCATTAGTCATCTCCCAATATTCGGTAAAACACTGTCACAGTGCCGTTCCAAGTCGCCGTACTCTCGTCGGTAACATCGGCATCCAGGTAAGACACATTGAACCAAAGATCAACGGCAGTAGTCTGTCCATCCACACCAACATCGGTAATACTCTGGCTTTGAACATCGGCCTCATAGGACGACAAATCGCCTTCGATTTTACCAAGAAAGCTGTAGTCCGTAGAAGTATCCAGTTCGCCTCCAACCGCATCTGTCTCGGTGGAGCCTAATCCGACATCGTAAGTAGTGTCGGCTGCAACGCCGCTTTCGCTGTTTATTACCGAAAGGTTGCAATGAATACCAGTGACTTCCAAATAGCCTTCCTCGAAATCATACAGCTTGACCGTTCCGGCGCAATTTGCGGCGGAAGCGTTCGTAACCATAGACATCGAATAGTCAGCTAAAGTAATAACCACTTTTTGATTGGCATTTACATCATTGGCCCCGCCACTAGTAATCGTCGTATTAGTAGAAACCGTTCCCGATTCCTCAGCCTCGACTTCGCCGTCACTGCGAATGGCAACACCGCCCCAATAGGCGATATCGCCGCTCTCCTGATCCAGATCGGCAAACGCAAACGAAGCGACCAACATTGTAGCAAGAATACTTATCGTAATTCTTTTCATCTTTATCTCCAAAAATTGCGGGAGAGGGCGTGAACCGCTCTCCCTATTAGCCATTCGTTCAGCTTACATCCTGGAAACGGAAGATATAAGGTCTTCCGGCTCCAACACCGAATCTCGCTCGAATCCGCTGGGACAAGACATCCTTCGAGTCCCAATCGGTACTCAACTCGGGAGCGATCCTGTCGCCGAAGTACAACTCGTTCTTCGCGCCATTGGCATCTTCAGCAACGAAGATGTTGACGGCGGAAGTCAGATAGTCGTAGACTTCGTACTCGAACCGGCCCTGCTGGAAGTTTTTCGTATTGAGAGAAGTGTCAACCTTTTTATCGGTCTTCAGTATCTGCCACACGGCTTCCTCGTCCTGCGGGCGTATGATGATTTTCTTCATCTTCAACGGCGTGAGCTGTCCCCGCTCGTTCTTGTAGGAACGGAAATTGAGCTGAGCCTGGAAGAGACTGGAAGGAGTGATCGATCCAGCACTTTCAAGATTGCTCCAAGTTCCCGCAAGAGCGTATGGGTTCGGCCTCGAATCGTCGCCAAGATACATCCCGTCCTCGCAGACTAAAGGCGCACCGCTTGCGCCGAGCGAACGATTGAAGACATCGGCAAGAACCATTTCGACAGTCCTCCAATAGGAGGCTACCAGTTCCTTCTGTCTGTCGTTGATAACACCGTACATTTCGTCCTCGATCAAATCCTTGGTGAACTTGATTGAACCTTTGTAGGTATTGTTGCTGAGCGTCCAGTCGAACCCGAGGCCCATCTCATCCACAGGCGTATTCTCGCCGTCGCGGATTTGCTGGACTTCTCCCAGACCATAAAAGCTCTGGAATTTCTCGCTCGCCTTCGACATGTTGCGCTTCTTGAAGTATTGCATCCCCTGTTTAGGTTCCTTGATGGAGCGTTTCATCACCTCATCAAGGCCGGTTTTCAATACCGCATCAAAGTTTTCTGGTATATGCACACCAGTAAACGATTGCGTTTTGCTTTCTGCACTAGCTGTTACTGTAGCCATCTTCTATCCTCCTTGATTAAGTGCTCGCGTTGTCTCTGCTAGCAGTGATAATACTCGAATTGATCTTGAAATAGACCAACCCATACGCGCCACAGACATCCTCATCTGCCATGAACCATTTCTTGTTCAGCGCAATATCGACGATTGTGACAACACCTTTGGTCGCAGTTAATGTCGGAGCCATCTTGCCGGTCGTTAGATTCAGCGTGCTCAATGTTCCCACATCGGTCTGCGAAGGCGTGCCCGAATACACCTGCTGGACAAAGATAGTGTCTGTCGCAATCTTCACAACAGGCACATAAATCGACCCGTCTTCCGACGCATCGAAGTCCTCTATCGCGTAGCAGGAGATCCCGCCGCTCTCGTCGGTGTCATCTTGAGTGGTTATCTCAACCTGCCCCGTATTGGCTGTAATACGGAGAAAATCCCCCGCACTCCAGTCACTACCCGCACTATTCGATTTGTAGATATTATCCACAAACTCGGCATCGCCGGGATATGCTATTTTGGGTGGCCCCAGTACCTCTGTAAAAGCCATCATAACCTCCTTGGTTGTTTGTTACTTTATTTTACTCTTTCGGTTTTTTTTCGTTTCTATAAACGGTTGTCTCCCTCGTTTTGACAACCTCTTTGAGCTGTCTTTCGCTGAATTCCGCATCAGCTTTTCGCTCAGCGTCAAGCAACTCTTTCTTTCTGCGGATTACGGGATCGCCTTTGAAGTGCATCTTCTGCCCCTTCTTCGGCCCTTCCCTGTATCTCACAAGCTCGGCTTCCATAAACTCCAAGTCCTGATCGGTCACATCGGTGCGAATGTACGAATACTCGTATCCATCCTTCCGATCATTGAGTTCCTTGAGCTTCCTGCTCCTGTAGTCAATCATCCGATCCGGCACTCTTATCTTAGGAGCGGGCTTTCTTCCCGCTTTTCTGGGCTTTTGAGTTCCGCCGTCCACCACGACTCCATTCTGCGTTTTCTTGGTTCCCGCATCCGTTTCCACTTCGACTGTCATTATTCACCTCCGTATATTTTCTTGTAAAGGTTTGAGTTTTTGATGTCCTTCGACTTACCCGAGGATTTGCTTCCGGGGCTTCTGCCCCCTCCGGCATTTCCTCTGAACTTGCCTTTCCCGCCATCCGTCTTTGTTCGTTTGACCACCGCCATCATTTGTTCGTCGGACAGACTTTTGAAAGCGGGTTCTTCTTCCCGCATTCGTTCAATCTCGTCCTTGTACTCCTGATAGGTCGGGTCTTGCGACAAAAACTTGCCGTGATAATACTTGTCCCGATCACTCAAAGTGGCAACCATTTCGCTTTCCAGTTGGGAAGTCGCCTTGGTAACCGCCTGTTTAAGTATTCCGGTAATGCAAGACGGGTCGGCATCAATCTCGTCCTTGACTTCATCACTGTCCAGAAAACTGAGAGCATCGCTTTCCGCTTTGCTGTCCGTTTCCGAACGGGACTGCTCAAGTTGCGACAATCGCTCTTTAAGCTCCGTCACTTCCTGAGTAGCGTGGGTGAAAGCCCCTTGAAGGTTCTTATAGTCTTCAATGGGAACGGTCGAGTCGCCTGTATCTGAAGAGTCGTCTGTCTGACTGTTCTCCGACTCGAATTCGTTTTTCAAATCCTCGTCTTCGAGTTCTTCTTGACGCTGTTCTTCTGTCATTGTTGTATCCTCCATAACATATTATATTTAATAAGTCAATATTCAATTTTGCATTTCTTCATCGTTCTCTTTTATCTCCTTCTTGATTTGATCGCGCAAAGAGAGGAATCCAGTGTATATATCTATTCTCCCTCTGTTCCGCTCACCTCCTTCCTCGGTTTTGATCAACTCGTTCATCGGAAATTGCATTGCTTTCTGCATCAGCTTTTGTAGCGCAATCCCGCCTTCCGATTCGAGTGCGTTATTCATATCAACCAGTTCTTCGTGAGTGTAATCCGCCAGTCTGGTTTTTATCATTGTATGCCTCCCATTGCTCCAGCTATTTCTTGTCCTCCCGCCACGCCTTCAGTTGGCATCACGGACGGTCCAGCAGGCAAAGCTGGCTGTGGAGCCGCACCACCTCCGCCTGCTGAACGCTGTTTCAATTCCATCACATGCTGTTGAAGAATATCGACCCTGACTCCTCTGCCGATTGCCTCCTGTTCAACACCCTTCCACTTGGTCAATTCGGCTTCCTTGATGCGAAGATGGGTTTTGATATCTATATTGTCGGGTATTTCCACATCCTGGCCTTCGTAAAGCATAAGATCAATATCCTCTCTGGCCGCTCTCTCGACATCGCCGCCAGTGACTCCAGTGATAAATGTCGACGGATCAATCTTATAGGACTTGACAATCTCTTTTAGCAATGCCGGGCCGTCTATCTGTTCTGTGTCGCTTTGATGGAGCCATTCGTTGTTCGCCACGATATTGAGAATGTTCTGCAAATTCTGCTGTCTCAGGAGATCGGACTCGTATTCGTCTATGATCTCCACATTGACATCGAACTCGCCGTCCACTTCCGAAGGTTTGATTCTGCGATACTGCTTGTTCTCATCTGTTATCTGCAAAACTTGGTCAGGATCGCCATATTCCTGCCAGTAGCTCATGTACTTCTTGCCCATCCAGGGAAGCAACTGCATAAGAATATAGCGAATCTGCGACAAATGCGGTTGCATCGAATTGCGATTTATAAAGGTGGCTTCGGAAGCCGAAGTCCTGGCACCCTGCGACTGGCCGACAAACCCCTTGTCCACATTCATCGCCATCATCAATTCTTCCTTGACTTTCTCCCGCATTATCGAAGTGTCCTGTGTAAAGGGATTGACATCCAGAAGGGTAACGGCCTTGGGGTTGTAGACAGACCACACCTGTCCTTTTTTGAATTCCCAGTCCTTGATACTGTGCTCGCCTTCCTGTACGAGTTTCGGCGGATCATTGATAAGCCCCATATTGTCAAGCGAAAGATTCATAAGCGTAGTGTCGGCTGAATAGGAGCTTCGGGCTATTTCGGCGGTTGTCGTATGATACATCCTATCGCCGTCATCTGGAAAAACATGAATATCCTGCAAAGGTATCTCGTCATCGGGTTCGGGATTCCGCTCGAATCGAAGGCAAAGACTGCCGCCGATAGTGTTTCCGACTAAAGTCAGCCAGTAGCGGGTAGGAACCTCTTTCTCCTCCTCGTCAAGCTCCCCGTTTTCCGTCATTGGCAGATTGATATAGACATCCCACACCAGATAGAGATTCTTTTGCTTCTCTTTATTGATATTGGAGTTGCGCTGGGCTTCCTTGTCTTCCAAAGCCTCTCTGCCCGTTTCGCCGTCCCATAGATAGGATTCATCCAGCTTCTCGTACTGCTCCTCGCTATACCATTCGTTCGCCACCCCCGCAAATAATTCGCCTTTGGTCTTGATCGACTGGATCGCCACGCAATGCTGTTGCTGAATATCCGCAATGTAATTGTCAAGGAATATTGTAGAAGGGTCGGGGAAGACAATGGAAGGATAGTTTTTCATTATCTTCGTTTCCGTCTCGTCCTTTTCGCCCGATATGCGCACTCGAATTTCGCCGTTCTCATCCTGATACTGCTCGAACTCGGGAACTTTGAGGGAAACTTCATCTTCTTCCCGCACCTGTATGATTTGGGCAAAGATATTGCTTCGCTTGAACAACATCCTTGAAAAGACTGGCACTTTCTCCAAAAACCCGTCCGTCTTGATAGTCCACTTAGCAAGCAGATTCGCCATTTCCGCCCGTCCCGCGTCATCCTGAGTCGCCTGAACGCCGTCCTTTGAAAAAGTCTTGTATTTAATGATCATCGGCTTCGACCACAGCACCGCCTCCAACTGTGAAGCCAACTGGTTCACGATCCTGTGAAAGAGTGTGGAACCGACATTGCTCCGGGTGTCATCGTCCATATTCATGCCCTTTTCCTTCTCGGAGCTTTCCAGCGTGCGATTCTGCGCACAGGCATACATGTAGTCGGCTACTTTGTTGAGTACGTCTATGTCTTCCCTCTGGGTTTTGTAGGTTTCGACAAGCGTATTGACTTCGCCTTGAACTTCCAAGACCAGTTCTTCATTATCGGCTAAATTCTGTTCGGCCATTTCAAGCCTCCTTTTCCATTGTATCCAGTTTTGTTTCCTCTACCCGCTCCAGCAAGTCCCGCAAAAAAGCGATTTCGTGATGCTGTCCGTCAAACGGGGACTCCGCCTCCATCGCCGTCAGTTCTTCTTGCACACAGATTTCCAGGTGTTCCAGAAGCTCAAGCGATATGGCGATTCCATTCATAGCATCATTCCTCGAAAAAAACCGCACCTGTTTCAATCACATCGTCCAAAATCCGCTCGTCGGCTATCCATAATTCCAAATCCTTGTTGAACAGCTCGAAGCCCTCTATATATTCGGGCATCTCCACGAAACCACCTATATGCTCTTTCTGAAAAATCCTGCAATCATCGGCCACATCGACAACCTCGCAGGTGTTCGTGTCCTCGTAAACCTCGTCGGGCTTGTAAATGAGAACATCCCCATTTTCATCCCGGACATGATCGTTCACGCATTTTCTGACCATCACCCTCCTGTTTTTCAATGTTATCCTCATACCATTTCATCCTCCGGTTGTCAAGTTAATATCCCGTGTACTTGTCCCGCACTCTTTTCTTGACTTTTTTATTCTCGTCTTCATCCCAAATATCCAGATCGCAAGCGCCTTCGATATAACGGGGATCGCATCCAGCCAGATAGAGGAGACAGGTCATCAAATGATCGTTCTTTTTGCGGGGGCTTTCTTTCGGATTGTGGTTGTCATCCATTGTCGAAGACTGATATTCCTCGTAAATCCATTCGACAATCTCCGCTATGAAGTTGGAGAGCGTTCGGAATACATAACAGTTGGAATGTCCCATTTCGCCGGTGAACGGATTCTCTTTATTGTAATCGACGGAAAACCAATCGTTGACAATCGGCACGGACAATTCGCTAGACTGCCCGCTTGCTTTGGAGCAGGTCAATCCGCAAATGCGATAATAGCGTCCGAGATTCATATCCATTGTGTCCAGCGTTTTCGAGAAAGAACGACTGTCCAACAAAGTCTTGACAAATTTCTGCGACTTCCAGACTTCCTTCATCATCCGCCTGGTCATGCCGTTTTGCAGTCTGACAATGGACTCCAAAGGTACGAGTTCGTTTCCGCAAGCATTGACAATGCCTTCCACATTCTGCGAAATATCCCGTCCCGCCTTGTAATATTCCTGATAAAGCACCTTGTAGCCTTCAGGTGAGACTGCCATATTCAACATCGCCTCGGGATTGACTCTGCCGTGATCGACCGCCCTGTACTTAGTCCAGCTTTCGGGGATGTCGAACGGGTCTATCAGATGATGTTTCTTGTCGAAATTGTCGATTACAAGCCCTGAAGAATAGTGCGGCAATCCGTAATAGCGGGCTTGTCCCTCTCGCTTGCCGCTTTCATCGCCATGCTTTTTAGGTTCAACCACATGCTGGTAATAGGCCGCCTCTTTCTGTTCCTTCGGATAAATCCAGTCGGGGATGTCTTCTATGGCGGCGTGATAGAATTTCGTTCTCAAACCCTTGTCCATCTTACCCGCCCACATCTGGCACATCCAGCCGTGAGCACCAGTGTCAGGTCTGCCCTTGATCTTATGCGGAGTGGCTCCCGCGTCATGCCTTCCGTCTTTGGTTCGCGTTCGCTCGTTGGCACCATTGAAGTGCGCCTGAACCCCCTGCTCATCCCATTGCCACTCGTCAATCGCCTGGGACTCAAAAACCCCTTGACTTTGCGAACCCGCCTTGAACCAGACTGAAAAATCCTTCAAATCGAGTTTCGGTTGTCCTCGCCATGAAATATCCTTGCCACCGCCTTCGGCATAGGCTCCTAGCAAATAGCGGGGAGTCCACTTCCTTATCACGGAAGGCCAGATGGTATCCACAAAGTTCGACATCTGGTAGGAATACACGCCAATATCCTTTTTGTGATCGTATTCCCTGTATTTAACGCCGTGTTCTGTGAAAATCTCCCATGATGGGTCGCAATTCATGGAGCTGACAAGTTTCTTTATCCAGACGACGGTTGTTTTGCCTAGACGATTTGGGGCGAACAATGCCGTGAAGTTGTTGTCGAAATCATTGATGAAATCGGTGCATTCCCCTTGATGAGGCAGGAAAAAGCGAAAAGGATTCATGTATTGCTCTTTGGCAAGCAACTCGAAGTGTTCACGCAGTTTCGGGCGACCGTCCAGAAAAGCAGTCGGATAGGTGATAATCGTTTTCCCGAGAAAAAGGCGGACCCTCCCAGCCACCCGCCTTGCTATTATCCCCACCATCCCGCGCAGTTCTTCGTCTTTGAGATACTCGGCATGTGTCAACTCCCGAGTTCCCTGTTCGGTTACGAACCTGTACTTGAACTGTGCCCCCAAATCAGACCTCCGTTATTTCCAATACGAGAGACTTTTCCATATTGGTCTGATTTTGTCAAGCACTATTCTTCAAGTCTTTTTCTTTCGATTTTTTTCACCTGTTTAACTTCCACCGTTTCTTTGGCAACTACCCGATGATATTCATAGACACCGCTCTCGTTCGGAATTTTGCGGGCCTCGGCCAGTGAGTTCGCTTCGCCTATCTCTGTCGGAATGATGATCCCGTCTTTGCCTTCCTGATACACTTTTACTTTAGTCTTTTGTCTTGCCATTGTCTTTCTCCTTCTCTTTTATTTCATAATGTTCTTCAACTCGATGAAGTTCAATCCCCAGATACTCAAACAGAACTCTGAATGTATCGGCATTTAGTTCTTGCATAAGAGTATCCGTTTCCTCTCGCTTCTCCAATGCAGTCAGACGCTTTGCCATATTTGCTATCCTCTGATCATCCTTGGTCTCAACTCTACTCACTGAATCCTTTAACACATACATTTCATTCCATATTTCCCGTATCGCCTTGTCAATAGTTGCTCTTGTCATTACGCGTTTTTTTCTTATTCCAAACATTTTTATTCTCCTTCTGTTTCTATTTCATAGTTCTCGTAGATTGTTCTGATTATGCAACGGCTTCATTCATACTATATCTCCTTCTTCCACGGAGGCATTGTAGGCATCCAGGGCAATCAGCCGTTCCTTTTCGCCGTAGCCTTTGCCAGACGCATACCAATCCCACCACAAATCGAATTGATCATTGATCGTTCCGGTGCATTTCTGTTTCTTCGGTTTTTCTTCTTCTATCGGCTTCGGCTCCTCCTGCTCTTTCGGTTCAGTATTGCCTGCCCGGCCACTGATGTGGTCTCGGAACTCCTTGACAGTCCAGCCTTCCAACTCCGCTCGGGCCAGCCAGTGGACTTGCTCTTGACTGTCCATCTTCGCCACCTCGTAGTGGAAACTGTGGGAAAGATTCGGATTGCGATTCCAAGGCGGAACATTGCGGGAAATATAGACAAGGTTGTAGATTGTCCCTTGCGTATAGCGGGTCTTAGCCATGAAGTCGCTCATAGCCTGCGACACATCCTCTCCGTAATGCGACTCGCCGTAAACAAGCAAATCGCCTATTGCCCACGGTACACATTTCGCCATATGGGAATAGCCCTCAAACAGAACCCGCCACTCTTTCCAATCAAGATTTTCGGGAAGTTGCAGACCCGTCTCGGTCGTTTCGTATTTTTGCAGTGCGTTTTTTGCCATAATCCATCCTTATTTTGTCGTAGTTATTCCTGTATTTATTCCAATCTTTTATTCTAGGTTTATCTCCCTTACCATTCATTTACCCTTTCCTTTCTTTTTAACCAAGCAGGCTTAGCTATCTTACCGGTATTGTGTCAATCTTTCTTTTATCACATATTTCTGATACGGCTTCCCCATCACTGGAGCTTCGGGGTAAATCGCCGTTCGCTCGAAGTGTAGCGTTTTAATCTCGCATTTTTGTCGTGCTGGAAACCTCTTGAGCAACCATTGCGGGAACTTTTCTTGCTTGAAGTGCTCCCACCATGATGCTGGATGCTTGAATATTACAGTCTGCTCCGTATCCACAAGCGTTTCCTCTGTGAGCCATACTGTGAATTGCATGACGATTGTATCCGACATGTAATCAGACCACTTATCGATATCAACCCATTTCAGCGTTTCTTCGGGAATATATTGTTTCAATGTTTTTTTAGTTTTTCCCAGAATTATCTGATCCATAACTTCTGCTTTACTCATTTCGCTTCTCCTTCTATTATCCATTTGTCTCCGTTTTTAATAGCTTTTATCTCTTAAAATTTCCCGCTCATCATCAACCCCATCATCACTTCCTGCGGGTCTTCCACATAAA
>Ga0102940_1002859_pt1 | contig 10174 bp, 6 predicted proteins | sample SalPonR2_C_D1_MG_FD_78215 | JGI IMG/M metagenome (GOLD analysis project Ga0102940, IMG submission 78215) | Salt pond soil microbial communities from South San Francisco under conditions of wetland restoration - Salt Pond MetaG R2_C_D1_MG | ecosystem: Environmental > Aquatic > Marine > Intertidal...
AGTTCCAGCGTCTGTTCGTCGACACCGATCTGGATCTTGCGCCAGGTGAGCCATCCACCCCATCAATGGCTCACTGTAGTCCGGCCAGTCCTTGGTCTTGTAGCCCGGCGGGATGGGTCTGCTCATGCACATCGGCTACCATGCTGGATTCACGAGATGACTCCCTCGATCGGCATTTGCGCAAAAAGGCCGGGAAGACGTCGAGAAGATCGTCGGTGTGCATTTGGTGTCCTTATTGCGGAGCCCGTCGTCCACGCGCAGGAGACGGCATCTGCCTGCTCTCTACCAAGTTGCCCTCGGGGACCAGGTGCCGGATCCGGGGTCCGCGGGCATCCCGTTCGCTGCACGAGTGGTATGGTCCCGATAATGATGGGGAAGTGTCTAAAACCATGTCAGGCTGGGCAAAACGCGCCAACTTTAGGCGTGTTGCAGCGAAAATCATGGACAGAATTGTGGAAGCCGCATAGTGATACCGACGGTTGGAGACCGGATTAGACGAGGTTCCGCTCTGCGGCGCCGGATTTGTTACGAGGATTGCATGCTCGACGGGAATCACCGGATCGTCACCGACCCTTCGGTCCCGCGCACAGACATGAAGCCCGTGCGCCCGATGCGCGGCCGGTTCACCCAGCCCCGGGTTTCCGCACTGATGCTGGACATCTTTGGCGAGGAGCTGTTCGCCCAGATGCGTGCGGCGGGGGTCGACCGGCGCATGATGTTTGGCACCAACCCGCATTACCAGGCGCTCGCGCTCGGCGAGGAGCTGCGCGCCGCCGATGGCACGCTTCTGGTGCCCGCCATGCCGCCTTCCAAGGCCGTTGCGGCGCTGATCCTGCCCCGGCTCGGCGAGACGCTGTCACTCGAGGGGTCCAAGGATCCGTCCAACCAGATGCGCTACACGCCGGGCGGCGACACGCTGCACGGCAAGCTGCTGCATAAATATGATGAGATCGTCCTGGGCTATGCCTCGCCGGTCTGCTCGGCCCATTGTCGCTACTGTTACCGGCTGGATCTGTTCAACAAGGATACCGGCAAGCTGTCGGTACGCCCCGAGGAGATGCGCGACTACGTCCTGGACTACAACGGCCGGCTGGAGGAGACGGGCGGCCTTGATCCGCAGACCGGCGCGCGGCGTTATCCGATCCGTGAGATGCTGCTGTCGGGGGGCGACCCGATGGTGCTGACCAACGCCATGCTGTACCGCTTCCTCTATGCCGCCGGACAGTCCAAGGTCAGTACAATCCGGATCGGGTCCAAAGAATGGGCCTTCCGTCCCGAACGCTTCGACGACGCGCTTGTCGAGACGCTGCGGATCGTGCACCGACAGTTTCCCGGGCTGCATATCAACATGGTGGCGCATTTCAGCCATCCCGACGAGATTCTGCTGCGCGACGCCCAAGGCAGGTATGTGCGCGAGCCCGGCGGCGCCGGTTACGTCTGGATGCAGACCAGCCGCCGCGCCGTGGAGCGTCTGACCGCCCTGCCTTTCGTCACGATCGAGAACCAGACCCCGATCATCAGCCATGTCAATGACGATGCCGATGCGCTGCGGCTGTTGCACGAGGAGATTCGGCGTTTCGGCGTGAAGCCGAAATACCTGTTCCAGTGTCGCGACATCGAGGGCTACAAGGCCTTCTCGGTGCCGCTGGAGCAGGCTTGGGAGATTCATAACGACGCCATGCGCGGGCTGTCAGACACCGCCCGATCGCGTTTTGCCATGGCCACCGAATGGGGCAAGATGGAGATCGTGTCGCTGACCGAACCGCTGGCCGCTTCGGGCTTGCACAACGTAGCCGATCCGTCGGCGCGCGGCCTGCAAAGGCTGCTGGGCGAGGGGCTGGCAGTCTTCAAGCTCTATCGCTCACCGCATGCCGCCGAAAGTCAGGGCGCGCTGATCGTGGCGCGCCGCAACCCGCAGGCCTTGTGGATCTCCGATTACGAGGATCGCGTGCTGTATGACGGCCGCCAAGCTGGAGGCGCGCGGCATGACGGGCTGCTGTCGGCCTTGTTGCCGGAATTCGCCGGCGCGTTTTGAACGCTGCACGACGGCAGAATTCCTTGTAGACATCTTATTCAGAGCCGAGGTGGATGCCGGAGAGGTGGCGCGGGCTGGATCGGCCGTCCGCATGTACCGTATCGGAGCGCAACCAAGTCTAAAATCGTTCACAAGAATTAACGACTCCGAGATGCCATAAATCGGATCGACCGGTCCGGTTTGGAGTGCATCGAGGCCGCGCGCGGCTTGGAAAGAGCGCGGATATGTCCTAGCGTCACGAGACGAAATAGTCTGGAATGCCATTGCCATGCCGCCGCACCACACGGTCCGCCCGCACCCGCCCCGCATCCTCGGTGCCACGGCTCCCGGTGGCCTCGTCCGGGCCGATCCCGGCGGCGACGCGACCGCCCTGCAATGGTTGCGCGACGGGGTGGCCCTGCCGGGCGCGACCGAACCGGTGCTGCGGCTTCCCCCTGACGCGGCGGATTACGATCTCGGTCTTCGGATCGACCGGCCCGGACAGCCCGCCCGTTTCGCGCCTGCGCGTCGGGTTCGGCCCGCGCCTCCACAACGCGCGGAGTCACTCTGGGACGAAGTCCTGGACCGCGGCGACGGGGCGGTACCGCTGGATGCGGCCCGCGCCTTCCGCGGGCTCGGCCTACGGTTCTCAGTGCAGGGCGCGCCCGGCGTCCTGATCGACCCGGAGACCGGCCGGCTGACACTGAACGCGGATCTGCCGCTGGCCGAACAGACGATCACGGTGATCGCCCGCAACAGCGCTGGCAGCGTACGGGCCCGCTTCCGGCTGACGCTCGAGGAGGAACCCGGGGCGGTCGCACCGGATGCCTTGCTGCCGGGTATGTGGCAGCTCGATCCCGCGGACGAGGAGGGCGCGCTGCAGGTGCGCTTTCCCGTGCCGCCGGTCACCGCGACCCCCGATGCGTAGCGGAGCGATGGCGGCCGCGCCCAGCCGCTGCCGCCGGACGGGCGGATCGCGCCGCTCGAGGCGGGGTTGCTGCACCGGGTGTCGCTGCGCGATCCGGGCGGCTTCTGGAGCGAAGAGCGCGCCGCGCTTGCCGAGCCGGCACGGACGGCTCCGGATTTCTCAGAGCCGCCGGAACTGCCCGCCCGCGCGGTGCCTGGCGCGGTGCTAAGGGCGCGCTGCGGGCTGTGCAGCGGCGAGCCCGTGCCGGAGCTGTCCTATCTGTGGTTCCGCGATGATCTGCCCCTGCCGGGAGAGACCGGGCCGTATTACCGCCTGCGCCCGGCCGATACGGGCCGCCGGATCGGCGTCAGGGTGATCGCGCAGAATGCCTCCGGCGAGGCCCGTGCGGCGGCGGAAACGCGTGTCGCGGACGAAAACGACTCCGCTGACGGCTGGCAGAGCGATTTCGCCGACCCCGCGGACCTTGACTACTGGCGCACCACGCATCGAGAGGTGATCGTCGAGCTGGCCGATGGCGCGATGCGGGTGCGGGCGGTCGCCGCCGTGCCCGGCAACGCCAAGACCTACGCCTATCTCGATCTGCTGGTCACGCCCGGCGCCACCTATCGGCTGCGCGTGTCGGGCCGCGCGAAAACCTCCCGCGCGACCTGGCGGGTACTCGCCGGAACCCCGGCGGATCCCGAAACCAACGCCACCCTTGGCCGCAGCGGGGGCCGGCCGAAGATCGAGATCGACGACACGCTGACGATGGGCGCGCGGCAGAACCTGCTGCGCCTGTCGCTGCGCGGCGGAACCTTTGCGGATCGCGGTTTCGACTACGCCGCGGTGAGCCTGACCCCGCTCGATCGCGGCGCCACGCCGCAGCCAGTGCCGGCGGAGGGCGGCACGGCGACGCTGGTGACAGAGGCGGCGACCTATTACATCGATCCCGAGGGCGGAGACGATGCAGCGGACGGGCGCAGCCCGCAGGCGGCGTGGAAATCCTATCCGGCCGCGATCCTTCCCGGCACGACGCTGGTCCAGAAGGGTGGCACGCGCCATCGCGGACCGATCCACGTGACCGGCGGGCGTGCCGATGCGCGAGTGATCCTTGATGGCAACAGCGACGGGGCCTGGGGGCAGGGCCGCGCGATCCTCGATGGCGGTCGCATCCTTCACGGGTGGGCACCGGCCGGGGAGGGGCTCTACCGGACGGACTGGCCCGCGCATGCCCGCGCGCCGGATCAGCCGATCTACCAAGAGGACGTGTTCCTGCCTTGCGCGCAACTGCCCGCACCGAGTGATCCCTTTCGCCCCCGGCAACCGCAGGATTTCGCCCTTGCCAATGCGATGAGCGCCACCACGATTACAGCGAAGACCTGGTTCGAGACCCGGTTCCGCGATCCCGAAACCCTGGCGCAGGGCGCCTTCGTCCGGGTATGGGGTCAGGGTAACGCCGTACACACCCTGCCGGTCGTGGCCTTCGACCGTGACGCGGGGAAACTGACCTTCGACAATCCCAAGGGCGTGTTCAAGCCCTATGACCAGCCCGACCGGCTGCGCTTCGCGGTGGTGAATCATCCCGACTGCCTGCGCCAGCCCGGCCAGTGGGTGCGCAGCCCCGATGGGGCGTCGCTGATTCTGCGCCCGTTGGGCGATGTCGACCCGACCGAGGCCCGGATAGACTACGCCGCGCTCAGCGGCGGCATCCGCTGCACCGGCAGCCATGTCACGGTCCGCCACATGCGGATCACCAAGCTCGTGGGTGGCAGCGCAATCAAGGCGGAGGAGCGCGCCCAGACCGGGGTCACGATCGAGGGCTGCCGGATCGACACCAGCTCGGTCTATGCGGGGGTCTTGGTGCAAGGCAACACCGGGGCGCGGGTGGTGGACAACGAACTGGCGGACGTAGCGCTGGGGCGCGGAATCTTTCTATCGGGCTGCCGCGATAGCCTCGTGCGCGGGAATCGCAGCAACCATATCGGCGGCACACAGATCTCGCTCTATGGCTGCCGGGACTGCGCTGTGCTCGGCAACGCGATCGGCCGGCGCGCCAAGCCGCATTCCAACGGTATGTCCTTCTACATGGGCAATGCCCGGGTGGTCGTGGCGGGCAATACCGTGCGCATGAGCAGCGGCGCGGGGCTGGTGATGCAGGACAGCCGCGGGCCCAACACGGTCGTGTTCAACGACATCGTCACGCGCTCGGGATATTCGGTGGCGTTCTGGCGCTCGGCCCGGCGCATCGCCGATCCCCAGGGCGGGCATCTGGTGGCCAACAACACCATCCTGAGCCGAACCGACAACCGCGCCTTCCTGTTCCAGAGCCCTACCGAACGGGCCGGCAGCTTTTATGTGAACAACATCGTCGACGGGACCAATGCCGGCTGGGACATCCGCCACGATCCGCGCGAGGCGATCCACGGCGTGGCCCTGATCGACGGCGGCGCCGGCTACGCCCGGGGCGATCGGATCTCGCCGGTGGCGGGCAGCGGCAACCCGGCGGTCATACAGGTGCTGGCTGTCGATGCGAACGGTGCCGTTACCGATTTCAACAAGCGCAGCCCCGGCGCCTATACGCGCCTGCCCGAGCCGCTGTCCGACATGGCCTTTCGCGGCGAGGAGGGAGGCGGACGGGGCGCGCGGTTCCGGCTGACCGCGGGTCCTGCGGCGCTGCGGCTCAATACCGCCAATCTCATCACCCAGTACCGGCAGGATTACGGGCTGACGCTGGCGCAGCATCGGCAATTGGGCAATTTCGCAATGCCGCCGCCGCAGCGCACCCGGTTTCTCCGCGTGATCACCGCGGAAACGGCGCCGGCGGGGTGGGATCCGCGCCCGGTCCCTGATCCTCCGCCGGTCTTCGCCGCGGGCTCTGGATGGGAGCTGCGCCTCGATCCAGGCCTCGTGCCGGGCTTTCCCGCCGGCGGTCTGGAGATCGGCCATGTCGGGCGCTATTTACCTGATGGCTCGGACGTATTCGACTGGGTGGCAGAGCGCGCCTAGCGCAGCGGCTTCAACGCCCGCTTGATCGGTGTCGGGACGCGGTCGCGCAACTCGGTCTTCAGGAAGCGCAGCCGCGCCAGGCCGGAGGCGCGGTTGAGCGGCAGGGCCATCAGATCGGGCCAGAGCGTGTTCATGTAATCCTTCAGGAAGCCCTTGTCGCGCCGGTACTCGTAAGGCACGGCGAAGACGATATCGAAAAGGCGCCGGCTGGCGAAGGGGCTGAGGGAAGGACGCGGCAACGCATGCCCATAGCCCGCGACCGAGGACCAGCACCCATAGATCGTCTCGATCTTCGACAGATCCAGGGCATAGGCCGCGCTGGCGGCCGGAAAGCTGTCCAGCCAATCCTGTGCCGCGGCACTCAGGCGCGGCGTGTCGGGCATGCGGATCCGCTTGAGCAGGGTTGCCACGTCGAGCCCGGGCGCGCCGATATCCTCAGTCTCGAAGTGCTTGGCCTTGGAGAGATCACAGACGGTTCCGGTCAGCGCGTGACCCGGCGGCGGATGCGCCTCGGCGGTCGCCGAGATGTCGGTGACCGGATCGTAGAGCGTCTCGCCGGTGCGATGCAGCCAGTCGGCGATCCGGTCGGGCGGGGTGGGCACCGGCGCGATGCGGCGATGCGGGATGCCTGCGATGCGTGCAAGGCGTGCGGCCACATGCGCATCCATCGACTCCGGCCCGCCGATGGTTTCCGACACCAGGTGCTCGGTCCGGCCGCGCGCGGCCGCCAGTACCATGCGCGAATCCACGCCCCCGGACAGATAGAGCGTCACCGGCCGCTCGGCGGTCCCGGCCGCCAGCACCGCATGCACGTTGCGCTGCATGATCTGCGCCGCCTCCCGTGCAAGATCGCGGGCGGCCGTCCGGTCCAGCTTCGGCGCATCCACGGCCTCCGGGTGCGGCCAGAAACGCCTCGTCTCGAAACGCGCAAGATCGAGATCGAAATTAGGCAGCAGCCGCGTCACACCCTGACTCGCCGTCAGACCGAAGGGCAGGAAGCCGCGGTTTTTCGGGAAATCGAAGATTCCCGCCACCTCCGTATCGCGTTGCAGCGAAACGAAGGCGCCGAGCAGGCTGGTGGTCGCTGCGGCGATGCCGTGGTCAGGTGCGAAGATCGCGGACATGCCGCCGGCCACGTCCATGCGCAATCGCAGCCGGTCGCCGTCGCGCCAGAGCAGGATGAACCGTCCGCCAAGCCGGTCGTAGAGTGTCTCGACGGTCTCGCCCTCCGCCAGAGTCAGCGTGGAATCGGAATCGATCAGCCGGCCATCGGCGATCACCCATCCGATCAGTCGCCCGGCCTCGTGGCCCGCAGCACCGACCAGGCGGGTGATCGGAACGTCCGCCGCAGCTTGGATATGCAACTCGTCGAACCGGGCGCACTTGCCGTTCCGCGCCTCGGGCAGCGCGGTCCGCGAGAGAATCCACTGTTTCGGATAGTCGGTGAAATCGGGCATGATCGGACTTTCGCTCCTGTAAGGCAGTGGCGTCCCCGAAAGACCTCCGGAAGCGATTTTCGCGATTGGCTTGCCCGGGCAAACCGACTGTCTTGCAAGTCAAATAACTATAGAAAAGGCCGGGCCATGCATGTCAACCGGCATCCAATCGGGCCCCCTCATTGGAGTGCGCCCCTCGGGGTGGACAGGATTACGCGGCGGTTTTGACAGGTGTACGGGCGTTGAGGCCCTCGAACTGGGCGGGGCTGAGATACTCCAAGGCTGAATGCAGACGACGGATATTATATGCCTCGATGAAGTGCGGCACGCCGTCGGCGACATCCTCGAAGGTTTCATCTCGCGAGAAATGATTTATTCTGATGCTGATACTGCGGTGATCGACTTGGGCAACAGCAGCAACCGTTCGCGCCGTATCCGAGATCCGGGGAAGAGCTGCTGCAGCATGAAGGCGCTGATGATGCGGTTGTGATCGATCCGGGTGAGGGTCGTCTCGAGGGAGCTTTTGCGCGCATAGCCGATATTGCAATGCATGAACAGCCAGGTGCGCCACGGGTCCGGAAGCCAGTGAAAGAACGGCACGCCGTAATGCGGCTCGATCGGGAACCAGTAATTCGGCGTCTGGATATAGTGACGCTTGCCGACCCGCCGGGCCTCGTCGGCATAGCGTTTCATGTTCTGGTAGCTGCCCACATGCTCGATCACGCTGTTGGAATGCACCAGGTCGAACGCGTCATCGGCAAATTCGGGCATGGCGCAGGCATCGCCGAGCACCGACACGATCTGCAGATCCGGGCTCACCTGGGGGTGGATCTCGAGCTCGGACTGGAAGTTGAGACAGGTGATCCGGACCTTGTCGCGCAGGTCGGGGGCCAGGATCTCCCAGTAGGCCGGGCGTCCGCCCGTGTCGAGGATCGAGACCTCGTCCTGACCCTTCAGGATGTCGCGCAACAGGGCGTCGCAGATCTCGAAGCGCTTCCTGCGAAAGTGCCCGTGCAGCTTGTAAAAAAGCTTGCCCCGCCTCATGCCGCTATCCTGCCGTCCTGGGTGAAACATACGGTGCATACCACCATGCGCGAAACCAAGTCGAGACGGTTTCGACGCGGCCCGTTCGCCGCCCTGCCCTGCCCGCGGGACACCTGGTCGATCGCGTCGGGCGCGACCCGGTCGAGCCGCTTGCGGGCGGTGACGATCTGCAGCACCAGCACGACGGTGCCGCGCAGCCCGCGCAGTGCGGCGGTCCAGGCTGTCTGCGTGGTCTCGCGTCGGCCATCGCGGTCCGCCATGTGTCGCCCCGCGGCACGCATCCTCCGGTCGTCAGAGGCCCCCATGCCGGGATTGCCCGGCGGCATGGCAAATCAAATCCTTGTCCGGCCCCGGACAAGCGAGCGGCATCTTGCTCAGCCGCGCTGTACCCTCGCCGGGGGCGCGGTGTCGGGCTCGCGATCGGGGCGCAGCGCCGCGCACAGGGCCAGTGCCAGGACGCAGGCGCAGCCGGTGCCCGAATAGATCAGCAGCGCGATCAGCACGCCCTGGCCCAGCAGGAGGGCGCCCAGGGCGGCGACGGCCCCGATCATGCATCCCACAAGGATCAGACCGACGATCATGCGGCATCCCTCCCGACTCTGCACCCCGGACAATCCCGAGGTAACGATCTCAGGGGTGCGAGGCCAAGCACGATCAACTCAGGATTTTGTTAAAATCGGGTTTACGGGCGCCGGAGGGGCCGTCACTTGTCGAAGGGGCCGCCGCGCTTGCGCACCCAGCCGAGGAAGGCCGCGTCGGGGCTGCGCAGGCGGGGCCGGCCCGTGGTCACCCACCAGCCACGCCAGTCGGCCTCGAGCGCGTAGACATCCGCGCCGGGGGCGAGGCGGCGCGCCTCCGCGAGCGCGTCGGCGCTGAGCTGCGGCCCCTCGCCGGGGCCCAGAACCACGCGGCGCGGGCGCACATGGATGATGTCGCCCGGCTCCTCGGTCAGCTCGTAATCGGGCAGGAGGTCGGCCGCGATCATGTCGCGGATCATCCGGCGGAACACGCGCAGCGGCGAGGCCGAGCCGGATTTGCGCGCCAGCACGGGCAGGGAGATGCGCCAGTCGGGCTGGTGGCCGCAATGCTTGCGCGCCAGCTCGTAGACGCGCCGCTCCAGCGGCTTGCGCAGGCGGAAATAGTCGCGGCTGAGCGTCAGCACCGATTTGGCCAGCACCGCCCGGTAGAGCCACTCGGCGAGGGTGACGCGCACCGAGATCATGCGCCCGCCGCGGCTGCGGCGCTGGATCTGCCAGGTCTCGATCAGGCCGAAGCCGGTGGTCGTCTCCACCTCCGCGGTGGCGATATTGGTGGTGATGCGCGTGCCGGCCAGCCGCTCGAACGCCTCCACGAGGCGGCGGTAGCCGTCGCCGGAGGTCTCGCGGTTGGTGGCCACCAGAAGGTCATGCGCGCGCAGATGCACCGTGCGGCTGACCGGGCGCCCGGCATTGAGCGCCGCCATCAGCTGGCTGATGCAGTAGATCAGGATGTCCTTGTCAAAGAGCGTCGCCCGGCCGCGCACCGAGGGCGTGACGGTGATGGTCGCGTCGTTGTGCTGGTAGCTGAGCACGCGTAGATCGGCCCGCGTGGAGAGCGAGAAGAGCGGGTGCTCCATCGAGGCGAGGTCGTCCTTGGGCAGGGCATCGAAGATGTCACAGACGAAAAAATCGGCATTGGGATGCCGCTCGGGCAGCCTGCCGCCCCCCGGTCTCGCCTGTGGTGTCACCTGCCCGCTCATGCGCCCCGCCCTGCTCCGGTTCTTTTCGG
>Ga0102940_1002860_pt1 | contig 10169 bp, 7 predicted proteins | sample SalPonR2_C_D1_MG_FD_78215 | JGI IMG/M metagenome (GOLD analysis project Ga0102940, IMG submission 78215) | Salt pond soil microbial communities from South San Francisco under conditions of wetland restoration - Salt Pond MetaG R2_C_D1_MG | ecosystem: Environmental > Aquatic > Marine > Intertidal...
ACTCCGGGGACAATCCGACCTTCACCGCCCAAAGCAGTACGAACGGCACCTATGGCTCATTCTCCATTGATACAGCCGGCAACTGGACCTATAGCCTGGATAACGAATCCACCGCAGTGCAGGGACTGGGCAGCGGCCAGCGAGTGACCGAGGCCTTTTCGGTCATTTCGGCCACTGCCGATGGGGAGCAGATTGCCAGATCGGTGACCATCAACATCGACGGCCTTGATGAACCCATTGTAACGGAACCGGATTCGGACACCACTCCCACTCCCGAACCGGAACCGGAGACTCCCTCGGGCGGTGATGACACCGGCGACGGTGACGGACAGGGAGATGATGGCGGCTATGTCAATGACCTCGATGATCTGGACGATAATTCCGGACTGGACTCCGGCGATTCCGGAGAAACCGACACTGGCAGCCCCTCAGATGGTGAGGCTTCAGGAGACGGCACGGAGAGCGATGCGGGCGATTCTGATGGCGGAATGGACGGACCGGGAACCGATTCCGGAACGGGTGACGCAGATTCCGGCAGCACTGGAGACGGAACGAGCCGGGACAGAGACACAGAATCCCGGGGCGGCGGTTCGGACACGGACTCCTCGGGCTCCGACAACAGCTTCGACCTCGTTCTGGACGGCGGCATCGAAGACAAGGTCTTCGAGGTCAGCGAGACCTTCAAGTTCCAGATTCCGGACAACGCTTTCGCCATCCGGGTCAGTGCCGACGCCCCACTGGAAGAGCAGCCGGAGATCACGCTCAAGGCCACCCTGGCCAACGGCAATCCCCTTCCGCAGTGGATGAAGTTCGATCCGGAAACCGCCACCTTCACCGGCACACCGCCCGACGGGACGGATTTTATTGAGGTCAAGGTCACGGCTATGACAGAGGACGGGCAGGAGGCCGACGCGGTCTTCACCATCCTTTTGAGCAAGGGAGAAATGCCCGCTGGTACCGACGCGCAACCGGCTGCCCCGATACAGGAAAACGAGCAGAATGAAGAATCTCCGGAAACCACTGCCTGGGAATCCGAAACCCGGGAATCCCTGGCGGCCCTGGAACTGATGGGGCTCGGAGTATGTGCCGGGGTTTCAGTGACCGGAATTTCCACACTCACGGCACCGTCCCGGGGCACCGGGGTCTCCCGCGAACTGCGAAGCAGTGCCAACGACTTCACGGAAAAGTGCAACCAGTTCCTGAAGGATCTCGGCCTGGACAATCTCGTCCCGGTACATTCCGCCCCGGAAACCTTGGACAAAGAATAGATGATCCGCGGCCACAATATTCATCAACCAGAGACAAAGGACCCGAACTCATGAAACAACTCATCCCTTTTGTTACGATTCTTCTCTTTCTGACAGGATGTTCCATGACGCCCAAGCCGCTCACACTGCAGGAGATTCAGGAGCAATCGGACCGGGACCTTTCCGAAGCCCTGGCGGAACAGGAACCGGTCACAGGCCCCATCGACATGTACGAGGCCATGGCCAGGGCCATCAAATACAATCTCGAAAGCCGGCTGAAACTTCTGGAGACAAGCCTGGCCGAGCAGCAACACACCGTGGCCAAGTTCGAGATGCTTCCCAAGATGGTGGCTTCCGCCGGGTACAACTTTCGGGACAACGACAGCGGATCCACAAACAGGGCCCTGACCGGTCCCCAAAGTGGGCAGGACGTGTTCTCCACTTCTCAGGACAGGGAACACGTTACCTCCGACATCACCCTGATGTGGAACGTGCTTGACTTCGGGCTGAGCTACGTCCGAGCCAAACAACAGGGAGACCGTATCCTCATTGCCCAGGAACGGAAACGCAAGACCATCCAGAACATCATTCAGGACATACGCATCGCCTACTGGAAAGCCGCATGTGCCGAACTGCTTCTGGATGACATGAACCGACTGCTTATCGAAACCGAAAAGGCTCTGGAACAATCCCGTGAAATCGAGGATAACCAGCTGGCTCCGCCCAGAGAATACCTCGAATACCAACGGGCCCTTCTGGAAAACATGCGCATGCTCCAGGACCTGACCCAGCGCATGCGCAATGCCAAGACCGAACTGGCCACGCTGATGAACATCAGGTCCAGCGATGAGTTTCATCTTAAAATTCCAAAAGAATTCAACGATATGCCCAGGCTGAACGCGTCCGTCTCCGAGGTGGAGCGGCTGGCCCTGACCTACCGCCCGGAACTGCGAGAGGAAAATTACCGGGCCAGAATCACGGCCCTGGAAACCAGAAAGGCGATCCTGCAGGCCTTCCCGAGCCTAAATCTGGAAGCCGGATACAACAACGACACCAACTCGTTTCTCTACAACAATGACTGGTGGAGTGCGGGATCACGGGTCTCCCTGAACCTGTTCAAACTCATCTCCCAGCCCGCGGTCTACAGGGCGGTCAAGGCCCAGCAGGACGTGGACACCATGCGGCGCCAGGCCCTGAGCATGGCCATTTTGACCCAGGTCCATCTGGCCTACCAGGGGTTCCAGCAGGCTGAAGAGCGCTACGAGATGTCAACGATGCTGGACTCCATCAACGAGCGTCTCAACAATCTGACCATGGCCGAAAATGAGGCCGGGGCCGGAAACGAATTCACGGTCATCAAAAGCCGGACCAACGCTCTGGTAACGAAAATGCGCAAAATTCTGGCCTATGCGGATCTGCAGGGATCTTTGAGCCGGGTCATCAACACCGTGGGGCTGGACATTCTCCCTCAAAAAATTGAGAATACCCCCCTTAACGAAGTTTCGAGATCCCTGTACGAGGCTGTACGGGACGTGGAAGCGATTCTTGAATATCCCCGGCCCGCTGCCGCACCCGAACCGGAAGCATAGCCACATACAACCATTGGACAGGATTCATGCCAACGCCTCTTTACAACTCCCGGACCACATTCGTGGTCCGGTTCCTTTTCGGAATGCTGTGCATGCTGGCAGTGACGACTTCCATGCCGCTGCACGCCGCAACGGAACTCGCTCCTCCTCTTCCCGTCTCGGACCCGTCACAGACCTCTCAGGTCCGGGCGCTGGTCATCTCCGAGTTGGAAACCACGATTTCCTCGGAGGTCGCGGCACGAATCACCAATATCACCAAAAAACCCGGCGAGCGATTCAAAAAAGGGAAAACCATCCTCTCGTTTGATAACGCATTGTTCGCGGCCAGGCTTCAAAAAGCCCGAGTCGACCTCGACACCGCCCAAAAAGTCCTCGAGGCCAATACCAAGCTCATGCGGTTCAAGTCCATCAGTGAACTGGAACTGATCACCTCCAAGGCCAAGGTGGAGCAGGCCAGGGCCGAAGTGCGGCTGTACAGCATCCAGATTTCCAAATGCACGGTCACGGCCCCGTTTTCCGGACGGGTGGTGGAACGACTGGTCAGCCCGCACCAGTACGTGCAGGAAGGCACGCCGCTTCTCACACTGGTGGACGACCGAAATCTCAGCCTGCAGATGTTCGTTCCCTCCCCATGGGTCAGGAAACTGAAACAGGGGATGCGCTTTTCTGTGGAGGTGGATGAACTCGGGATCACCTGTCCGGCCCGGATCACCACTCTTGGGGCCCGCATCGACTCCAACAGCCGGACCATCGAGGTCCGGGCTGAAATCGAAGGAGACCACCCCGGTCTGCTTCCCGGCATGAGTGGAACAGCCCGCTTTACAACAACTTTCCGGTAGCCGTTCATGTCACAGCAGCAAGTCACGTTTTTAAGCGCCCTGCTCCACCTGGAAAAACGGTACCGGGACGCAAAAACCTCGCAGGAGCTGGCCTACAGGCTGGCCAACGAAACGCTCAACCTGGTCCAGTATGACCAGGCCGTGGTCTGGCACACCTCTCCCACCGGAAAAATCGTAATCGACGCGGTCTCCGGCGTGGACCGGGTTCCAGCCACAACCCCTTTCACTCAAACGGCAACCCTGGCCATCAAAGGCCTTGAGCTGAAAAACAGAACGTCCCCGGGCTCCAAGCACACCCCTGCCGAACTGGGGGAGGCAGCCGGGGCAGCCGCGCAGGAGCTGAGTTGGAACACCATGCTCCTCATCCCCACAGTTGAAAACGGCAAGACCGTCGTGGCCGGCATGACGGTCACCCGGGAAACCCTGGAATGGACCGACCAGGAACTGAGCCTGTTCGCCAGACTCGGCGAGACTGCGGCCCATGCCTGGGTGGCCCTCTCGCCACGACGCACCCGCGCAACGTCCTCGGCCCCCCTGTATCGACGATTTTTGAAATGGATATTCCCGGCCCTTTTTATCGGACTGATGTGCCTCCCGATCCGTCTTTCCGTGCTGGCCCCGGCCGAAGTGGTTGCCACCAGAACAGTGATGGTCACCGCCCCCATGGACGGCATCGTCGAGAGCTTTCACATCCGTCCCGACCAGGCAGTGACAAAGAATGCAAGACTGCTCTCTCTGGACCGGACCTCCCTGGCCAATCGGCACACGGTCGCCCGCAAAGCGTTGGACGTGGTCCGAGCCGAATTCGAGCGGGCACAGCAGAGATCATTTGCGGACCGGGAATCCAGGGAGCAGCTTCACCTGCTCAAAGCCAGGATGGAACAGAAAGCGGCCGAAGCCGAGTACGTGGAGGCACTGCTGGCCAGGACCACCCTGACCTCTCCGGCAGACGGAATTGCAATCTTCACCGACGAAAACGAGTGGCTGGGTCGTCCTGTAGCCACGGGAGAAAAAATCCTGACCATTGCCGAACCGGAACATGTCCAGCTGAAGATCATGCTCCCGGTACAGGACGCCATCAGCCTGGACTCGTCCGAAAAGGCCATGTTTTTCCTCAATGTGGCCCCGGCGGACCCCATCCGGGCCAGTGTGACGGATATCGGATACAAGGCAGTCCCGACTCCGGATGGTGGTATGGGGTTTCCCCTTCGGGCCGATCTTCTCGACGCAACCCCGGCTCCACGCATCGGGTTGCGTGGGACAGTCAAGCTGTACGGAAAGAAAACGACTCTTTTTTACGCGATCATGCGCAAACCCCTGACTCGGCTCCGACATTTCCTGGGAGTCTGAAATGCTCGATATTCAAGAGGATTCTCCTCCACCACTTCTCCCCCTGCGTCAGGACCTGATTCTGCACGAGGCCCCGCCTCTGGAAAACGGCGCTCCGACCTGGACTCTGCACGATCCGGTGCGAAATCTTTTTTTCAGAATCGGTCGTAGCGAAATGGAGATGCTGGCCAGATGGGAATGCGGCGACGCAGAGACCCTGATTTCAGCCGCCAAGCTGGAAACAGGGATCGACATCTCTTCGGAAGAAGTGGAGTATCTGCAACGCTTCCTGCTTCAAAACGCCCTCCTGGCTCCGGCATCTCCCACGGTCCAGGCCCGACTCGAACAGTCCGCGACCCAGAAACGGCCGTCGATTCTCACTTTTGCCCTGCGCAATTATCTGTTTTTCCGTATTCCCCTGTGGAAACCGGACAGGTTTCTGGAACGAACCCTGCCCCTGGCCCGCCCCTTCGGGTCGAACATCGCCCTGTTTCTCTACGGCTGCATCGCGGTTCTGGCCCTGGTGCTCATCACCCCGCAGTGGTCCCTGTTCTTCAACACCTTTCCCTATTTTTTCACTTTGCAGGGGGCGTTCCTCTACTTTATCGCGATTTTTTTCGTCAAACTGCTTCACGAACTCGGCCATGCCTACACCTCGAAGCAGTACGGGTTGCGGGTTCCGACCATGGGCATCGCCTTCGTGGTCATGTGGCCCATGTTGTACTCTGACAACGGAGAGGCCTGGAAACTCAAGGCGAGGGCTGAGCGGATGCGGATCGTCATGGCCGGAGTCGGAACGGAGCTGGTTATTGCGGCCATGGCCACCCTGGCCTGGACCCTGCTGCAACCCGGAATCGCCAAAAGCATCTGCTTTGTCCTGGCAACCTCTTCTCTGCTCTCTTCCCTGCTGATCAATATCAGCCCTTTTATGCGTTTCGACGGCTACTATCTGCTCTCGGACTATCTGGACATTCCCAACCTGGCCCCCCGGGCCTTTGCCCTGGGACGATGGCGGCTCAGAAAAGCGGTCCTCGGTCTGGACACCGGACGGCCGGAACCGTTCTCGGGAAAAACCGAAACCAAACTTCTGGCCTACTGCTACGGCACCTGGATCTACAGGTTCTTCCTGCTCATCGGAATCGCTCTGATAGTCTATCACCTTTTCTTCAAGGCACTGGGAGTTTTTCTCTTCAGCGTGGAAATCATGGTCTTTATCATCATGCCCGTTTATCGCGAACTCAAAGCGTGGTGGACTCACCGGGACCTTGTGGGCTGCAACGGTCACATCGTGACCACCATGGTCATCCTGCTTGGATTGATTGCGTTCCTGTGTATCCCCCTGCCCACCTCCATCGTGGTCCCGGCCGTATATTCCGCCAGAGAGACGGCCGCAATCTACCCGCCCTTTCCGGCCCGCATCGACTCCATCCATGTCCGAAACGGAGACGGGGTCCGGGACGGAACCTCCCTGTTCACACTTTCCTCCATGCATCTGGAGTCCAAGGAACGCATCACGGATCTTGAAATCGAGAGTCTCAAATCCCTCATGGAACGGGAAATGACCTCCAGGAAGCATATGGAGGAACTGGCCGTGACCATGAACAAACTCTCGGGGGCCCTCTCGGAAAAACAGGGATATGAGGAACAGCGCAGCCGGCTGCACCTCACTGCCCCGTTTGAAGGAACCGTGAGTATGCTCGCCCCGGAAATCGAATCCGGAACATGGGTTGCAGGAGAAAAGCAGTTGTGTCTGGTGGTGGGTACGTCGGGGGGAAAGATCGAAGGCTATCTGCTTGAAAAAGACCTGGAGCGCCTTCCGGAGAGGACGGAAGGATTTTTCATGGCCGACACCGGAGATCGGCCCAAGGTCCCCTGCCTCCTGGAATCTCTGGACAGAACAGCCCCGAAGACATTGCAGTCCCCGGAGTTGTCGGCTCTGTACGAGGGCGACGTGGCCGTGCTCGGCGAGGACCCGAAGACCAGGGAACCTCTACTGGCCGAAACAAGGTACCGGGTGGTGCTGACCCCCAAAAACCATTCAGATCGCCCGAACCGGACGCAGCGGGGTCACGTAGTACTTCGCGGCAGACCGAGGCCGGTCATCGTCGGCATATGGAAAAGTCTGGCCTCGGGACTGATCCGGGAAAGCGGGCTGTAAAAAGGGCAGAGCTCAAAAAAACAGTACACCACCCCCACGTCTCCTGCACCGATCCCCTCGAATTCCTCCGCAATATCATCCGCACACTCCGACGGCTCGAAACTGTACCCCAGATGTTTCCCGTCACCGACCTATACTCCCCCAATTCCTTTCAATAATTCGCGTTCGAAACAAGTCGTTCTCGTAAATTTGACAAGTTCATTTTTTCGTATATAAATATTTTGTATACGAAACAAATCACCTCGTATTGCTTGACAGTCAAACCTTTCCCGTTACCCTTTACACAACAGGTTCAAAAAACGCGATGGCCACCGAATACGCCGCAGAAATCCTGCAATCCCTCCGCCGCATCATCCGTTCCATCGACCAGCACAACAAGCAGTTGAGTCGAGAATATCACATGACCATTCCCCAGCTCGTCTGTCTGCGCCAGCTGGCGCAGAACAGCGAGGTCACGGCCGGGCACCTGGCCAGAACGGTCTTTCTGAGCCGGGCCACAGTGACCGGAATCCTGGACCGCCTGGAGCGCAAGGGACTGATCATCCGCACGCGAAGCAGCAAGGACCGCAGAAAGGTGTTCATCGGGCTCACCCCGGCCGGGCAGAAGCTGACCAAGGAGATGCCCTGGCCCCTGCAGGAACGGTTCGCCCAGAGTCTGGCTTCCCTGAGCGAGGAGGAGCAGGAGCGGTTCGACACCATGCTCAAACGACTGGTTGACATGATGGAGGCCCCAAAAATCGAGGTCTGGCCCTATGGTTGCCCGGACACGATCCCGTCGGAGCAGTTGAACCGGGAGGATGTCTGAAAATATCCGGTTGAAAAATTTCGCAGCACCCCTTTTCTAAGGAACTACAGGAGAAGATATGGAAAAAATCAGAGTGGAGAATCTTTACAAGGTCTTTGGGCCCGATCCGGACAAGGCTATGAAGCTCCTGTCCGAGGGAATGGACAAGGCCGGGGTCCATGACAAGACCGGCATGACCGTGGGCGTGGACAATGCCGGTTTTTCCGTTCAGGCCGGAGAAATCTTCGTCATCATGGGATTGTCCGGGTCCGGCAAATCGACCATCGTGCGCCTGCTGAACCGGCTCATCGAGCCCACCTCGGGCAAGGTGTACGTCAACGGTAAGGATGTCACCGCCATGAGTCAGGACGAGCTGGTCAAGTTCCGGCTGCACAACATGAGCATGGTCTTCCAGTCCTTTGCCCTCATGCCCCACCTGACGGTCCTGGAAAACACCGCCTTCGGCCTGGCCCTGGCCGGCATGGACAAGGAAAAACAGCGGGAACGGGCCATGGAGGCCCTCAACCAGGTCGGTCTTGCCGGATGGGAGAACTCCTACCCCAAGGAGCTGAGCGGCGGCATGCAGCAGCGGGTCGGCCTGGCCCGGGGGCTGGCTGTTGATCCTGAGATCCTGCTGATGGACGAGGCCTTCTCCGCCCTTGACCCCCTGATCCGGACCGAAATGCAGGACGAACTGCTCAAACTCCAGGAAGAGGACCAGCGGACCATCGTGTTCATTTCCCACGACCTGGACGAGGCCCTGCGCATCGGGGACCGCATCGCCATCATGGAAGGCGGCCAGGTGGTCCAGGTGGGCACACCTGAAGAGATTCTCCAGAACCCGGCCGACGACTATGTGCGGGCCTTTTTCCGGGGCGTTGATCCCACCGGGGTCATCTCGGCCGGGGATATTGTCCGGGACAGCCACCCGACCATCATGAAGACCAAGGAAGGGAGCATCCGCGCCGCCCATGAAATCCTGAGCGGCAGTGAGCGGGAATACGGATTCGTTATCGATGCCCGGCGCCATTTCAAAGGCATCGTCTCCTCCGCGGCCCTGATCGAGGCCATGGAAAAAGGGGTCAAGGATCGCCCCCTGGATCAGATGTTCATTGAAGACGGCGAAGCCGTGGAGATGACCGCAACCATGCAGGACATCCTGCCCCTGGTGGCCTCCAAGCCGTGGCCGGTACCCGTGGTGGATGAACACGGCAGGTACAAGGGCGTGGTTTCCAAAAACAGGTTTCTGGGCACCCTGCACCGCACCGAAGAGAAGAAGCTGGAAACGGTCGAATAAGAACCCCCGTCCCTGATGTTACAGGAGGAAAATATATGTTTGAAGAAAGTGTCATCCCTCTGGACAAGTGGGTCTCTGAATTTGTGGACATGCTGGTCTACAACTACCGCGACGTGTTTCAGACTCTGAAATGGCCCATCGAGCAGATTTTGAACGGTCTGGATTCATCCCTGAACGCGGTGCACCCCCTGTTGATCATCGCCGTGATCGGAATGATCGCCTGGAAGTTTTCCGGGGTCCGCCTGGCCATATTCTCGGTGCTGGCCATGCTCTTCACCGGACTGCTCGGCCTGTGGCAGGAGTCCATGACCACTCTGGCCATGGTCCTCTCTTCGGTACTTGTATGCACCATTGTGGGCATCCCGCTTGGGATCGTGGCCGGACGCAGCGACCGGTTCGATGCGGGCCTGCGCCCTGTCCTGGACGCCATGCAGACCACCCCGGCCTTCGTATACCTGGTGCCTATCGTGATGCTCTTTTCCGTGGGCAACGTGGCCGGGGTCCTGGCCACGATCATCTTTTCCCTGCCCCCCATCATCCGCCTGACCAGTCTGGGCATCCGTCAGGTCCACCCGGAACTGGTGGAAGCGGCCCAGGCCTTTGGTGCCACCCGGGGTCAGGTCCTGATCAAGGTCCAGATTCCCCTGGCCATGCCCACCATTCTGGCCGGTCTGAACCAGACCATTATGATGGCCCTGTCCATGGTGGTCATCGCCGCCCTGATCGGTGCCGGCGGACTCGGCTCTCCGGTTATCCTGGGCCTGAACACCCTTGATATCGGACTGGCCGTCATCGGCGGACTGTCCATCGTTCTCATGGCCATTGTCCTGGACCGGATCACCCAGGCCATGGCTCAGAAATAAATCAATTTTCTTGAACATCAACCAGATAGGAGCATGTATGTATCTCAGAAAAATCATGCTGGC
>Ga0102940_1002862_pt1 | contig 10162 bp, 5 predicted proteins | sample SalPonR2_C_D1_MG_FD_78215 | JGI IMG/M metagenome (GOLD analysis project Ga0102940, IMG submission 78215) | Salt pond soil microbial communities from South San Francisco under conditions of wetland restoration - Salt Pond MetaG R2_C_D1_MG | ecosystem: Environmental > Aquatic > Marine > Intertidal...
CGCTGCAGGAGTGCCCTCCGCGGCCCGATCAAATCTTGCGGCCCCGCGGCCCGACCGCGCTCGGTCAGGACAATGCTTGCCCTCGGCAACAAGAAGCGTCTTCCGGGAACGGCGACGTGTTCAGCATATCGTTTCAATCATTCCCCTGAGGCGCTGCAAGCCTTTTTCGAAAGAGTAATGCTCTTTCATGAAAACAAGGCCCGCACTGGAAACCCTGTTCCATAATCCTTCATCCGTATACAGGCTGACTACTTCTTCAGCGAAGTCATCTGCATTACTGCCTAACAGAATATTCTTACGATGCTCGAGTTCCATATCCTCGACTGCGATCGGCGTGGCCACGCAAGGAACCCCATAAGATAAACTGGTGCCAATCTTGCCCTTGGTTCCTGCCCCAAAGCGAAGAGGTGCCACCGATATACGGCACTGATTGAAAATATCATCCAGCTCATCTGCAAACCCAGCTATCTCGACACCGGGCTCTCTTGCCAATTCATTTACCTTCTCTTCCTTGAAGACCATGCCGGGAATATTACTGCCAATAATTCTGAAGGTGACATCCGGGAGTTTCTCTCTCACCAGCGGGAACACCTCTTTGGCAAAATATTCGACCGCGTCTATATTGGGCAGATGATTGAAGCCGCCGATAAATACGATGTCGCTTCTGGCCGCGAAATCGTTCGTACCAGGCCTTATTTCCCTCACATACGGAATACAGAAAACGTTCACATCAGGGGCCTCGCGCTCGAGAATACGTTTCTCTTCCTGACTGATGACTATGGTGGCATCTGAACGCCTCATGATTTCGATCTCGACCGACCTGGTGTTAGCGGCGGCGGTTCTCAGAAGATCAGAGTCTTCAAGCTCGGCATGCCGCTGTTCTCTCACATAATGCAGATCCACTGTATTGAAGATCAATTTTGCATTTACGCAGAACCTCCTGGCCTGCTGAAAATATTCGTTCACATAATGAACCTTCTGCATGAATACCAACTGATATACGGAACCGTGTTCACGAAGATAATCGCCTACTGACGCGACGTAAGGCTTGTACAAACATTCAATACCAACACGCTGGAGATTTTCAGTATATTGGTGACTGTGCGTCACATCATTGGCAATGAATACAACTTTATAGCCAAGATTTTGCAACATCTTCAGGTAATACACAGTATCCATGGACGCCGAATCCGTATCCGGTTTGGGCGTTTCAAAATCTATCAGCAGCGCCCTTTTCCTGTTTCTATCACTATCCAGTCTGATCGAGGACGATGAAGAATGATGCGATTCAAGCTCGGTCCGCCACTTTTCAAGAAATACCGATTTGTTGACTTCCTGGTAAGATTTTGTGCCGCTTGATATATCGGTACCTGCGGTAATGCCCTCAAAATGAAGCACCTTCGAAAATGGCTGATAGATCACCCGCAAACCGATTTTGCGTATTGAAAAGGCCAGGTCGGTATCTTCGTAATAGGCGGGAACGAAACGCTCATCAAAGCCTTCGAGCCGGCGGAAGACCTTTGCGGGAACCATAATGCTGGCACCGGAACAATAATCCGCGTCTCGGAGAAAATTGTATTCCGGTTTACCGGGATCATCGCCTCGGCCAAAATTGGTTCCGGACGCATCTGCGCGGATTACGCCCCCGGCTTCCTGTAATCTCCCATCAGGATAAATAAGCTTTGACCCGACAAGCCCAGCTTCAGGAATTGCGGTGAAGGTCCGGTACAACTCATCCAGCCAGCCAGGCAGTACCTGGACATCGTTATTCAGGAAGTAAAGAAAATTTCCCGCAGCTTCCTTTGCGGCCCTGTTGCAACTAAGAAGGAAACCCTGATTCTCATTATTGCTGATCACTTTGACACCCTTGACACGTTTCAAGGCTTCAGGCGTCCTGTCCGTCGAGCAGTCATCGACGACTATTATCTCGAAACTGGTTTCTGGCTTGTTAGTGATGATTGATTGCAAACAAGCCAGGGTATAGTCCCATTCGTTATAGACGGCAATGATCACCGAGACTTCAGGGTGCTCATCAACCCGGAAATTAAGATCGATATTTGCCAGCGGGACGTCTTTCTGTACGCGTCCAACCGCTGCCGGCAGCTCGAACGCATGTTCAGCTCCATCTTCGAGCGTATCTGTCTCCTGCCTTCGATTCACGCCGTTTATAAAGGTATACAGCCAGGTAGATATTCTGTACTTAAGGCGCCTCGAGACAGGCAGACTTCTATACATCCCGCGCATACACTTGAAAACCCGATTACCCACTGTGGCTAACATATCTGTTAAACTTTTCTCTGAATGGGAGCTTTTAGTAGGTGCCGATAGTTTGTATAAGAGGTTTTCATTTCCCTAACCAGCGTCGTGTATCAGCACCCAGAGCCGGAATATCTCGAAGTGCGCGTTCAGTCACGGTTCTGCACTGAACAGAAGCATCAATGAGCTTGGAAACTATGCTCGCTATTTTATCACGGCGGTTGAATCGCCAGGTCGCTTCATGCAAATAGCGGCGGGCATATGCCCGACAGCGAATCGAGTGGAAACGGCCGTCGATGGGGCGCTTGATGTTGCCTTAAGATAGGACTGGGTTGCGCCAGTTACTGGGCCCGGCCCGGAGTCCCCAGAACGCCGCCCCCCCCACGAGGCATTTTAAACGCTGGGCCCGTCAGGACTCGCTTATTGCCAGGGCTATGGACTCACGGATCGACGCTCTAAAGCGATCGGGTGAGCAGTCACGGCTTACAGCCTCAAAACCACCCTCCCTTACGCGCTTCCATAGCTCTTCGTCCCGATACAAGCGAATGCATTGATTGGCAAACTCTACTTCGTTGCCCGCAGCGAGAATTTCACTCCCTTTGCGCCACCGCAACTGACCGCAAAGCAACTCTGTGACAATAGTGGGAACTCCATTCGCAGCAGCCTCGTGAACCTTGTGGGGAACCCCAGCAGCAAAGCGCGTGGGTGCGACGAAAACGCGACTTCGATCATACAAAGCCTCCAAAGAGTCTAGCGCGCCAAGAAAGCAAACAGAGTCATCTTCAATCACCGATAAAGAACTAGCGCCTTGCTCTCCAGCCACCAGCATTCGGACATCGCTACCAAGCTCACTTCTTATTCGAGGCCAAATTTGCTCACAAAACCAAAGAAGCGAGTCGACATTGGGCGACCCATTGCGCCCAAGGAAACCAACGAACAGGAAATCACGTCGATCTTTGAACGCATGCCCCGAACGCCTAGGAGTTAGCAAGTGCCCCAACTCAATCGTCCTCACTCCCGACTGAGACTCGATCCTTTGGGCGTCGTTTGGCGAAACCGCCCAAACAAGGTCGGCGGCGCGAATGAGACCAAGCTCCCATCTGCGTGCCAAGATCGCGAGCAATTGCAAATATCGTTGATCAAAAAGTTTGGCTCTAAGGAGCAATCGATCAGAGAAAATAGCCTCCGCATCATAGACTATGAAAGGGCGAGACCCGTTTTTTTCATTGGCCTTTCGTTTCAGCCTTTTCAGCGCCTTCCAAGCAGCCTGCATAGTAAGCGGGCGACTGACAATAATCTGATCATAACAAGCCCCCTCTTCTATCAAAAACCTTCCCAGCTTCGACAAACCTGCAGGCCTAACGACCCGAACATTATATGGAATGGTTCGATAAACTGACCCTAGCGTCTCCTTTACCGTCGACGTTGAAAAGAAGGTGATAAGCGCACCTGCTTGATTCAGTTCCTCAATTATTGCCTTGCAGCGGGGACTTCCCGCACCGGAAGTAGTGTGGGGCACGCGGTCGTCAATGACGAGAACTCTATGATCTCTACCAGCACGATTCGATCCACGCAATCTTAATCTTGTCGAAGCCTTTTGCTTTAGGAACCGATGATGTTTACGCAGAAACGTATGCCTATTATTGATTTGGAGCGTGACAGCATCACCTTTCTTTTCTTCACTCCCAAATTCATAATGAAGAACTGTCGCACTAGGGAGATAAATTACGTCTAATCCGAGACCGAGCAGTCTCGCGCAATAATCCACCTCTTCGAAATACGCGGGCGCATAGGCCTCATCGAACAAGCCGCAATCAAGAAATAATTGTCTTGGAGTTATTAAAAATGCTCCCGAACAAAAATCCACACTACGGGCATAGGTGTATTGATCGGCGTTTGGTTCACATCCACGACCAAGGCCTATGCATGAACCGTCGCTCAGCACCTCGCAACCAGCCTCCTGCAAAAGACCATTGAACTTGATAATCCGCGCACCGAGAGCGCCAAAATTAGAATTCTTTGTTACATAATCAACAGCGTTCTGAATCGCGGACGGGAACACCAGGCAATCACTGTTGAGAAACAAAAGATACTCTCCATTGGCTTCTCTTGCACCTTGATTAGCAGCTTTGAGGAATCCAAGATTCTCCTGATTTACGATTAGCTTTGCACCGTCAACACGTGAAATTACTCCTTTTGTCTTTAGATCTGATGCGTTGTCTACAAGAACTAATTCGATTTCCGAACTTGCTCGATGGAGATATATCAGTGTTTGGAGCAACAAGCCAGGCTGGTTGTAAACGGCAACAACTACCGAAACGACGGGCTTCTCCGGCACAAGAAACTTGATCCGATCCCGGTTTTCAATAAATTCATTGAGTGCATTATCAAAAAGTGTGCGGACCTCACTCTTATCGAGAGCAAATGACTGTAGCTGGTGGGCAGGTTCGGAGTGCTTCACTATATTAAGGTAAAAGCTGTGGAACGTTGGGAAGCTTATAAGCCACCTGACAGCGACTTGCTTTATAGCCTTAAGCCCAATGAAGCGCTCAGCCTTTTTAGCTCCAGCTTGTTCTTCGAGGACTTTACGCGAGAGGCTAAGCTGGCCTCCATTCTGAAAGGAAGCTTTCACGCTTTCTTTGATCTCGAATGCAGAAAAAAAGGCGGCGATATTCTTATCGACCGTGTCTTGCGAAGAACGAGAAGTCTGTTTTTCCTGCATCATTGATCTACCAAAAAAAGGTTTCCACTAAACACTGGAGCTCCGGAACCGAAAAATATATATGCCAGGCGTCAAGCTCGAAGCACCCAAACGCCAAGAACGATATCCAGGCCGTATCGGAGTTGCATTCACTATACGAATTCACCGATTAGTAAATGCCTTAGCCCTATTTCTTTTTTTCTCTAAATAAGAAGCTTTCATAGCCTAGCAATCCTCTCCCGATAGCCCTCAGATTCACCCACGTTTGCTCCTCCACAACGATGATTCTAAAAACATCGAAGATGAAATTTCCCAAATCAACAAAAAACCACCCAGGAAACTTCAGTATGTAGGACTTCCACGTTCTTACCCGATTCCGCGTCATCATAAATCGCCTAAAAGGGGAATGGAAGGTCGAATAGAGCATCCCCTGACCGCCTTCGATCTTCTTAGAACCCCCTAGCTGGTGGAGAATTCTCGCTTCTCTTAGCACAAGAATATCGTACCTCAGCCTTCTCAATCGAAGACAGTATTCAATGTCTATGTAATCTATAAAATACGAATCCATAAACGGCCCCGCATTTTTCCAGACCTGCACAGGAAGAAGGCTACCGGAAGAAATAACTGCATTCACTGAATCCAGATATGCTTCGTTCTCACCAATTGCCTTTCTTCGATAGACACCCCAGGAGTGAATCCAATACTTCTGGGTCTTTCCACTAGAATGAATCACATGAGATCCAATGATTCCTATCCGCCGTGAGGGTGCTACTTCCTTAAAAAATGTTTTTAAGCTATTAACAGAGCCGGCGAGGGGAAATGAATCCTGATCCAGAAAGTAAAAAAAATCGAAATGATTCTTCTCTGCCCAGTTGCACGCTTGATTCTGGGCAGTCGCTAAACCATAGTTCTCATGATTCTTTATAATTTTAACTTGCGTTGGAAATTGCTTTTCCAACGCATCCAGATTTTTGCTTGTAGTTGGACCCGATCCGTTGTCTACGATACACCAAACGTCAACCTCGGATATGTAGTTTAAGAATTTTTTAAAAAAGCCTTCTTCTGGGAAATAGGTAACCAAAACACCTGCTACACGAAAAGATTTTTTGTTGGTTTGTTGATCGGAGGAATGCCTCATCGCTTTGCTCCCAAAAAATACATCAACATAGTAGACCAATAACCCCATTTTACCAAAGCGCGTTGCTTAAGTAAGATGGGTGTGCCGCACAAAGTCGAATTTGCCCCTATTATTCGCTTTTATGCGGTAGTTCGCTTCCCCATGGATTACCTGAACTGTATTACCGCTTCGGAGTCTATCAATCACGGTAGCTTATCTTCCCAGCCATGAATCGATTGTAGGCAATCTTCTTCGTTAGTGAGACTCAGGATGACTTTCAAGCGCCGCAAGTTGAGTTGCCTTAGTCAGCTGCCGACGGCGCTCTGATGTTATAAGTGCGAGGGTTACACCGACTGTAAGGGAAAACCAAACCACGCCGATATTTCGCTCAAAGACTGATTCAGTCATAGCCATTACCGCTAGCATGCATACTGCTACCAACCCTGCCCAGGCGATTTGATCCACGTTCTCAAGTCTGCCTTTGTGCAGGAGCCAAAACCGCCTCATCGGCAGAGCAAATAGCAGAATCAGGCTCACTAAACCCGGGATGCCCGCATACAAGAGGGCAGACAGGAATTGATTGTGAGGATGTCGATAACGAAGCAAGACCGGAAGTGCCTCTCCCTTAAAGACCGCCGCTTGTACAGCCATCTCAAATGCGCTAGCGCCCGGGCCTAACCATACATTTTCTGCCAGTGCCCCTACCGTTATACGCCACATTCCAAGACGCTCCGCCACCCCACCCTCTGTGATTCGACCATCCACGAAATCAGAGATCTCTTGAACGACTGCCAGCATGCGCTGATCCATATCTACCTTTGGCAATAAGGCTAAGCCGATCGTTAGAACAAAGAACATGACGCCTAGCCCTAGTAGAAACGCTTTTTTGTGGCTGAATCTAAAGAAGATAGCGCACAAAACCAGCAGAGGCAGGGCCGCCAACCAAGCCCCGCGTGAGCCAGACAAAAGGCTGGCCGAAACACCCCCTACTATCCCCACGGCAGCCAGCCAGCGTTCCCATCGAGGCAGCCCACGATCGATAATTCTAGGAAGGCACATGAACGTCATCATAAGCGCAAGCCCACCGAAGTAAATTGGATTAGTCGAACCACCTACTCGGCTTTCGAAATCACCAAGCTGGCCAGTGATAACGAACCACCAGGCGTATAGGCCCGCAGCCACCGTGCCGGCATACAATCCAAACCACCAAACCGCAGCTAAGTTATCAATCCGGCGAAGAAACAGAAATATGGGCACGAGCAATAACAATCGTGCATGACGGCCTAATGCCTGACCCGCTGCTGGATCGAGCCCATGCCAAAGCCAGCTGAGTGCGATCAAGCACACGTACCCGATAGTCCCAGCGATCACCAATTGCTCGCTAGCGTGAATGTTAGTGCACGTCCAGCCATTGTGCCGTATGACCCCAACGACGCTCATAAGACCAAGTAACAGCAGCGCGCCACCAGCTACCTTTGGAACAACTAGCCCCATTGACAGCGCGAGGAAAAGAGTGGCCGCAGTGGCTAGCCCTACAGGGCTAACCAGCCTAATGGACGGCCAATCGCCTCGTGGCCCGCCTGTGCCTGGCAAATTCGCTAGATCCACATTGACAACCGATCAGTCAAGGATGGGAGTTTATGCTCCGACAATCGAGGCACTACGCCGGAAACCCATTTAGTTTCACTGTGTAGCTCCATCCTTCGCTATTTAGGCGACGGAGTTCGGAACTAAGCCACATAGGCAGTTGCATGGCATCTTGAGGCTCTTCTAGATCGTAGATTGGCTTCCTACTTTACCCGAGAAAGAACTCTATTCCGCAGGCCTCACGCTGAAGGCTGCGGCACCGAATTGCGGTCGAGTGTTAAGCAGATTTGACGAAGGCAACTTTGAATGGTGACGAAATTCCATACATTATTGACTATCAGTAGTGTTCGATAAAAACCAACGCGAATTCCTATAAACGTCGCCTAAACAACATGTTATGAACGAAATTGAGCGGTGTCGACTTGAAAATCGCAGCCGGTAGGCCAGTTAATAAGTTACGGCCCCGAAAACGGCAATTTTGAGTTTAACCGGACAGCAGTGATTGACTATAATTATCATTCATGAGCCATCGCCCTCTACCAACGTTCATTCTAACAGCTCCTGATCGGTTTTATCTATAACATTCAGGGCGCTCATGGATTGGAAAAATGTCTGATTCCAACGAAGTTGTCACCGATCCGCGTTTGGAGAAGCGCACCCGTCGCCGGTTCGGCGTGGCCGAGAATAAGCGGTTGCTGGCCGAAGCCGATGCCTTGGGGTATGGCGAAAACGGCGCCTGGCTGCGACGCAACGGGCTGTATGCCGGCCAGTTGTCGAACTGGCGTAAGGAGCTGGCCGAACACGGCGAGGCCGGCCTGGCCGCCCGTAAATCCGGTCGCAAGCCCGCTGATTCCCGCGACGACAAGGAGATTGAGCGCCTGAAGAAGGCCAATGCCCGGCTGGAAAAACGTGCCTACGTGGCCGAGCAACTGGTCGATCTCCAAAAAAAGTCTTGCACCTGTTCAAGACCGACAACAGCGAGCCGAAGTAGTGAGTGCCCTACAGTCGCTGCCTGCGGGCATCTCCAAGTCCGGGGCCTGAATGCCCCTCGACACTGGTCCTATCCCGACCGCCGCCGGCGGTATCAGCGCAAGTCTGAGCCCGCCGTGGAGCGGGGCCTGAGCCCGGCCGAGGATCAGGCGCTGCTTGATCATCTGCAATCTGAGCGCTTCCTGGACGCCGCACCGCGTCAGGTCCATGGCACGCTGCTCAGCGAGGGTGGGCTGGTCGCCTCGGTCTCGACCATGTACCGGCGGCTGAGAGTCCGGCGGGAGTCGTGTGAACGGCGCACCCAGCGCCCGGCGCAGCACCATGTCAAGCCGCAGCTGGAGGCTACCGCACCCAGCCAGGTCGTGACCTGGGATATCACCAAGCTGCCAACCCTGGCCCGCGGCGTGGACCTGACCCTCTACGTCATCCTGGCCCTTTTCAGACGCTTTGTGGTCGGCTGGATGGTCGCAAGGAAGGATAATGCCGGTCTGGCCTGGCATCTGTTCAGCGAAGTCCTCACGCGCCGCCAGATCGCCACCGAAGGTCTGATCGTCCATCAGGACCGCGGCTCACCGATGATCGCTCACAGCTTCGCTGAGTTGATGTCCAGCTTGGGCGGGGAACAGACCTTCTCCCCGCCCCGGGTAAGCAAGGACAACGCCTTTAGCGAGAGTAAGTTCAAAACGACCAAATACTGGCCGAGCTATCCAGGTCGGTTCCGGGACATTGACCATGCCTGGAAGTGGTGCAACGAATTACTAATGCACCCAGAAGTATTGCCAAATTTAGAGCATCGGACCTAAAGGTGTCACCCTTTTTCCAACACATCGGCGATTATTTCTATGTAACAACCTCGGGCAGCTCGACGCTGACCGGGGTTGGTTCAAGTTCGAAGCCATTTGAACTGTCTAGTAAGTCAATCGCGAACTGGCCATCATCGGGATTGATCTCGACTCGGTCCGTCACAATGGCGATTGTCGCGCGCCAGCGCATGGACCTGCTGGTCGACGACACCAGCGCGCGCGAAGGGCTGGGCTGGCACCCGCGGCCGTTCCGGCCCTGAAAGCTCAGGCCTTGACAGTGATTGTCCTCGGGCCAGCCCAGGCGTCAAATCCGGTCTACGATATGCACATGCCCGAAATGCATTCGCCAGGGAGCCGTCGCCGTTGCCCACCGATTCGCCGGCGCTGAACGAGCAGGTCGCTGAGCTGCTCCGCGACGAGCGCTTCCGCGGCGCAGTCCGGCGCACGCTCGGACTTTCGAACGACTTCACAGACAGACTTGGGTTCAGGGTCCACGAAAACGATCAGATGCTGGCCCATTCGCTGGCCCATCACCGGGATGCGGCGATCGCGCTGAGCCAGTACTTCAACATCTCCGTCCAGCAGTTCAACTGCTTCCGCCAGATCGCCGAAAGCGGATTCGACGATCCGCCGGAGAAGCTGCGGGTGCTGGATTTCGCCTGCGGTTACGGGCGTCTGCTCCGATTCATGGCCGCATGGCTGCCGCAG
>Ga0102940_1002864_pt1 | contig 10157 bp, 8 predicted proteins | sample SalPonR2_C_D1_MG_FD_78215 | JGI IMG/M metagenome (GOLD analysis project Ga0102940, IMG submission 78215) | Salt pond soil microbial communities from South San Francisco under conditions of wetland restoration - Salt Pond MetaG R2_C_D1_MG | ecosystem: Environmental > Aquatic > Marine > Intertidal...
AGAATACTAAGATTTTGACGTATGTACTGGGGGCGATAATCCGGATGGTCGGCTTCCATAGCGCTATAGGTTGTATTCGGCACCCCCTTCGTTTTACTCATGAATGCTTCGGCTTTCACTTCTTGCTCATCAACGACTTTATGGTTGCTTTGGCAAGAAAACAATAGTGCTGAAACTAGACAGATAATTAATAGATTTTTCATAACTGTATGATTTTAAATTTAAAAATCAATAAAGTGTCTCATTTATCCTAGAGTGTTCAAAAACGTATGTCGCACGCAGAAGCGAAGATGTATAAAAACATGATCTTCAGTGGCTTATACGATTTATTGTTTTAATAAGCACTGCTTATTGAACAGTCTCATTCATCCTAGAAGGAATAATTAATTATATGCATGGCTGGTAGTCACATCCAATACTTGCTGCGCTCATACCCACAAATTCAGGATTAGTTAAATCGTTGGAATAATCAAAATTTATCCCGCCATTATAGTGCCAAGCTTCATAGGATGTTATATTACCTTGGCAATCTGTTTCATATTGAATATACCAAGAAATACAACCTGAAATACAAGCTCCTGAACAATCCATAGCCGCATAACTAGTAGTCCAGCAAGATAGTGCTATCGCCAGTAAAACAGTGATAATCTTTTTCATAGTAGAATATTTTAGGATTAAGAAAATACTTCTATAGTTTTATATCGCTGTATCGACTGTAGTAGTAGCAATTCCCCGAAGTATATGAGGCTGAATTCACAACACTAAACTTTAAGCTAACCAAAAGCTTAAAATACAGCAATAGCATTAAGCCCCGTTGCCGGCGCTTTCCCCATTCTGTTGCTTAATTTGGACTTGTATTCTTGACACTTTACAGAGAAGCAGCGGTCAATGCTTTTTTAATTTTTAGGCAAAAGAACAGCGCTTCAATGTTTCTAATTCAATAGCAAAAAAAAACACTTTTTGCACACTTCCAAATAATGGCTCGTTTTTTTAGAATTATTTCCCTCAGCAGGTTTCAGTGTTTTAACATCGGCTGCATTGGTGGCGGGGCGCTTGCTCCATTTTCTCTGAGATCATAGTGGTATTTTAGGAATGGTTAAACAATAACTTCTCGATTTATGGCGGGTTCTTTTGCTCCAATACGGCGTCGAAAAGCCTCGCCGATGCCCTGCATCGCCTACGTTTTTCGCCTTGTCTTGAATCAAAAGCTCCTCGGCCAAAATACGGAACTTATTATTCATCCATTCCTTATCTTTGATTTGGAGCGAAAATAAGGAAAAGTTAGCGATCCCTTCTTGATGGTTCCTGCTCTGTGTGTAAATCGCTTCGCTGCCCCTCCAACAGCGGGAGGCAAACCAGAAATTGCCCGTCCCGCTCCTCTACCCGTACCCGCTCCTCGGTAAAATAACGGTAGCGGTTTTTGATATTTTCCAGCCCCAAGCCCGTAGAGGCAAACAGCTGCCTTTTGCGCTGCAGCGAGTTGACTACGCAAAGCTGCCCCCCTTCGGCGTATATGCGGATGCACATGGGCTGCGCCTGACTGATGACGTTGTGCTTGATGGCGTTCTCCATAAGCAGTTGCAAAGCTAGAGGGACGATACGGCGTTCGTGCAGAGAGGCCGGCACCTCGATATTAACTTGCAGGTTCTCGGCGAAACGCTCTTTGACCAAGAAGGTGTAGGATTGCAAAAAGCGGAGCTCGTCTGCCAAAGAGACCAGCTTTTTATCCCGCATCTCCAAGATATAGCGGTAGACGCGCGACAGCTTCTGCACGAATTGCACGGCGCGGTTTTCATCTTCGGGTATAAGGTAAGAAAGCGTATTTAGGCTGTTGAAGAGGAAGTGGGGGTTGACTTGGCTTTTCAAGCCTTCTAGCTGCGACTCCACCTGCTCGCGCCGCAGCTGCTCGGCTTCTAGCAGGGAGCGTTTCCAATTATAGTATAGGTATATGGATTCGTAAATAGCTGAAATGAGCATGATGATCAAGGCTGAGCCGACAATCATGTCGTATTCAGAAGCATCCTGTTCGGGGTACTTTTGCATGATAGGAAGACAAACAAAATGCAACACGAAATTAATAAGAACAAATGCGATGATCAGATAGAGCACGGTGTAAAGTATACGGCGCCCCATTTGATGGGCAGAAGGATACCGGCGGCGCATAAAGATAAATATTTGCCGGCAGGTCAACCAATAGGCTACGGTATACATAAACGACACCCCCCACTTGGGCAGGTATCCCATCAAGCCATACTGCAGCGTCCCATCAAACAACAACAGCGGGATCACAAAACTCAGCACCGGTATGCCGATCCACAACAGGGGCCGGTCATCTATGCCTAGGACTTCTTGTACGCTGGTTTGCTGTCTCATAATAAGGGTATAAATCAAATGGGCCGCCCCATCGTGAAGCGCCCCACTGTCGAAAAATAAAGATAAGCAATATTCCGCTAGAACTGCAAGCGGTACATAATATCCGGAAAGAAGCCTGACTGCAGCACCTCGTTCACTTCGTTCGTTTGGGGGTTATACCGCAAGTCGAAGATATTTTCGTTGCCCGTCACGTTTTGCAGGTCGATAAAAAACTGCTGGGAAAAGCCTTTGTCCTTACTGTTGAGCTGGAAACCGAATTTCACATCGAGCCGGAAGTACGGGTCCTGACGCTTGCTGAAGGCCAGTTCGTTTTGCAGCACTTCCTCGCCCGCCGCACGCGATGCTTCTAGGTCCACCGGCGTGTAGTAGCGGCCGCCCGCCCGGGACACGCGCATGTCGAAGGTGAGGGCGTTGCGCTTGTCCTTACCGATTTTGAATTCCTTGCCCGCCAGCAGATTTACCACGTAGCTGTTATTGAAAGCGGTATTGCGCTCCACGCCGTCGCTGCCTTCGTACTTGGAGTCAAACAGCGAGGCGGTCAGCAAGCCGTAGTAGCCGTTGCTGAAGAACTTCTCCAGCGTCAATTCCAAGCCGTAGTTAAAGCCTGTCCCCTCGTTCACCAGCCGCCCTGCCTCGGGGAACACGAAATCCGCCCCGGCATTCAGCATGGAAAAGCTACTGGGGAAGGGCTGCACCGGCACATCGTCTATCGACTGGTAGTAGGCCTCCACTTTCGCCCGCCAGCTAGGGGCTACGCTCCAGTCGTACCCCAGTACAAAGTGGTTGCTGCGGGTAAAGTCCAAGCCCTCGTTGGTCCGCACCAGTTCGCCCGTTTCCGCATCCTCTTCCGTAAAGAAAAAGACAGGCAGCGGTTGCATTTGGTGGTGCATACCGTAGCCGACGCTCAACTGATGATTGGGATGAAACTGCCAGTTAAGGGTCAAACGTGGCTCCACCGCGTAGGCATCGTTCAGGTCCAGGTACTGCGCGTGCAGGCCCGTCTGCAAGCTAAGATCATCCGTGAAACGGTAGACGCTTTGCGCAAAAGCCTGAAACAGCGTCATGCCACCTTCAAAATCCCGCACGGTAATCCAGTCGGGCGCCCCATCGCCGTCCAAGTCGGGGCGGTTGTCGCGGTCGTCCACGCGGGTATCCAGCTGGAAGCGCTCTGCCAATATGCCGGTACGCAGGGTAAGGCGGGGGCTGAATTTCTTATTGTAATAGGAAGATAGGGAAAAGGTGTTGGTCACATCCTCCACTTCGGTCACGCGAAGTTTTCTTTCGCCATCGTCCAGAAAATTATCCTGCTGAAAGCCGGAACGGGCCGTGGATGCGGAAACGACCGTGCGGACATACGCGCCTTCTCCCACGATGATGTTGTGGCGAAGCCCCAGTATGCCGAGCTGCGAATCGGCAAAAGCATCCTGGTTCGGGCTGGCGAAAAGGTCGTTATCGTCAATCTCGTCCCCCAGGAAGTCGATGTCGCTCATTGCGCCAATACCGAACAAGGTGATTTTACCGGCCTTCCCATTGGCAAAATCCAGGTTGAAGGACAGATCGCGGTAATTCGGCGTGGCGTTGGTCCCCACCGGTATGCCCACGGCATCGGCGGCTTCCACGAACGAGTGCCGGTAGCTGACCAGGTAAGAGCTGTTTTTCTTTTTGCTCATCGGCCCCTCTGCCATGGCTTCCAACCCGCTGAAAGCCGCAAGCTGGAACATAAACTCATGCTCGTCGCGGTTACCCGGCCGGAAGCCTACATCGAATACGCCGCCCAAGGCGTTGCCGTACTCCGCCGGGAAGGCGGAGGTCAAAAAGTCAGAGGTTTTCAGCAGGTTCGGGTTCAGGGCGCTGACCGGGCCGCCGGTAGTGCCCAGGGTGGCAAAATGGTTAGGGTTGGGAATGGGGATACCGTTGAGCCGCCAGAGTACGCCCGTGGGCGAATTGCCCCGTATGACGATATCGTTGCGGCTGTCGTCGGCCACAGCGACCCCCGCAAAACTGCCTGCCAGGCGGGCGACGTCGTTGCGGCCGCCAGAAAACCGGGTGACTTCTTCTAGGTTGAACGAGCGGGCACTGATGGTGGCCATCTCGTTTTGGGTTTTGCCCTTTTCGACTTTGCTGCTGACGACCACCTCGTCCATCTTGACGATGGCCTCTTCCAATCCGGCGTTGATGACCGTTTGCTTGCCGGCGGTGACGAGCACATTGGGGATAGTTACCGTTTCGTAGCCCAGGTAGGATATCCGCAGTTCGTGCCGGCCCACGGGTACGCCCTCTAGGGAAAAGCGGCCATCGATATCCGTTATCGCCCCTTTGGCAGGCTCTACGGTTACCAATTCTACGGTGGCGCCGATGACGGGCAGTTCGGATTGCTGGTCTACTACCGTACCTTTAATGGTCTGCACGGGCTGGGCAAAAGCAAAACCGATAGACAGTGCAAAGAATACAATAGCGAGTGATAGATTTTTCATGATTCAGGTGGTATTTTGCTGATTTTGATGCTTCAAATATCTATCAGCTTTGCACCTTATATCTACTCGAATTACATGAACCGTCGTTTTTTGACCATGAATCGTACGAAATAACAAATGAAAAATTTCAAGCTGCTCGGGCTTCCTAGTATCCCGCCTCAATCGCCGATTTTAATGCCCTTTTCTGATCACCCGGCAAGAACGCTGCGTCTACCGCATGCAAATTGCATTGCCGGAATTCCGCTGCCCCCCAGCCAAATGCCCGATGCAGTTTTTGGTACTCTTCAGAAAGTGACACGCCGACCAGCGTCCGCCCATCGGTATTGATACTGAGCGGGTAGCCATTTCGGTAGAACCAGTCGACCTTGTGGTCTGCAAGGGTTTCGTAGACATCCGTTTGCACATTACTCGTTGGGCAAATTTCAAGATGAATGTTGTTGCGCCTGAGCAATTGCAGTACCGCCTTATCCTCTACGCTGCGCACGCCGTGGCCGATACGCTGCACCTTCAGTTGCTCTAGAGTCTGCCGCACGCTTGAGGCCCCTCTTGCCTCACCGGCGTGGGCGGTGGCGGGCAGACCAGCTTGGTGTACCGCTTCGAAAGCAGCCACATGCGGGGACAGTGGGTAGCCCGCCTCGTCGCCCGCGATGTCAAAACCAAGCACTCCTTTTTCGCGGTACTGTTGTGCCAATGCTGCGGTTTGCAGGCTTTGCGCCTCATTGAAACTACGCAGGGTGCAGAGTATGAGACCGGCTTTAACCCCAGTTTGCCGCTGCCCCTCCGCCAGACTTGAGGTTACGGCATCCATGACAGCTTCAGCAGGGAGGCCGGCCTGCGTGTGCAGCAGGGGGGCAAAACGGATTTCTGCATACAGCACCTGCTCTGCCGCCAATTGCTCCAGCAAGTCCAAGGTCACCAAACGCAACGCCCGCTCGTCTTGCAGCAATTGTATGCCGGTCTGCGCGTAGGAAAGGAACTCCGCCAAATCGCGGCATTTAGGGGGTACGGTAAAGGTATCTCGAAAAGTAGCCCGGCTCAGCCTGGGGCGCAACATCTCCGCCACCTTATAGCTGATGGAGCAGTCTAGGTGCAGGTGTAATTCTATTTTTGGGACGGCGGTAAAGTCCATGTAGTCAAAGTTGAAAGCGCAAGGTACAAACTTTTAAAATTCACTTTTTTACAGCTGAGTTGTGACCCTTTGCTGATGGTGCCGTCATAAGGATGTCTTTAACCTAAACGAGGAGGAACAAACCATACTGTGAGAAAACAGTGTTCATAATCCCATGAGTGTTGCCGCACGGCTTTGGCTGTGCGGCTTTTTTTTGTCTTTCTCAAAAGCCCGATTCGTATATCTTTGGGTAACTTAAGATTGCATTATGAAAACCTACCTTTTTCTTCTCTTCTTATGGATTGGCCTTTCGGCAAATGCCCAAGACAGCCTACAAGCCGACTTCCCCGCCAAGTGGGTCGGTGTATGGACAGGCGAGCTGAATATTTACAGCCCGCAGGGCTTGCAGCAATCTGTGCCGATGGAGCTGCATATTTTACCGCGCGACAGCTTCTACACTTGGACAATCGTCTACGGCCAACAACCCCGCAACTACCTGCTAAAACCGCTCCAACCGAAGCAGGGCCTGTACCTTATAGATGAGCAAAATAGCATTGGCATGGAAGCTACCCTAATCAACGGCAAGCTGTACAGCCGCTTTGAGGTAATGGGCAACCTGCTGCTGAGCACGGTGGAGCAGCAAGCGGACGGCCGGTTGCGCTACGAGATTATTTCGGGCAGCTTAGAAGCCCTGAGCACAAGCGGCGGCATACAAGAGGAAGGGGAAGACATGCCCGAAGTCAAGGCATACCCGGTAAATGTGCAACAGCTCGCTTTTTTACGCAAGAAGGAATAATCGAACATGGCCCCCGGGTTTGCCTGTTTTATAATCGTCTAATTGTTAAGGTATAGGGCAGATGATGGCTTTGCCGGATGTAATTTGAAGCTATTCCTTATAGCATATTACGTTTGCCCTTTACCACTTGAAAACCAAAAGATTACTACCACATGCGAATTATAACCGTATTTCTACTGTCCCTATTCAGCTGCTCCGCCGTTTGGGCACAGGATGAGAAAGAGCAAAAACAAAACATAGAAAAAGACAGCTATGAGGCCTACGATGAGCGTCCCTACCCTGCTACGAATGTTCCGGTCTCCGAACAAGCTGCTGACTTTATCGCGCTGTTTCAAGAAAGCGATGTAGGCAACTTGCGCCTGTACGCCCACCCCGATGATGAACTTCCCTACGGTTACCCTTTTGCGGGTGACGAAATCCCGGAAGATTTCTACAGCATGTTTACCGGTGAGTACCGCGAGCTGCTGGAAGATGACCTTGCCTATGCCTACAGCGTGTACAGCATCAAGGGCAATGAAGGGCAGCACTACATTATGCGCCTGCCCACGGACAAAGGGCCGAACACGCTTGTCCTTTTTGACCTGCAAGGCGAAGTGATGGTGCCGGTGCAAGTACTGGCGTTTGCCTACTGCCAAGAGGGTTACTGCTATCAGCAGGACAGCTTCATCACTGATCTCGACGGCGATACAGACTTGGATGTTTTAGTAAAGTTTGAGCGTAGCTTACCCGAAAGCGAAGAAGTCGTGAATAAGAATGACATCATGTTCCTCCAACAAGATAATGGCGAATACCGCATGGTGCTGGACAACCCGATTGAGGTAGATCCGGGGATGTATAATATGAAGGAAGTGAACTTCTGATTATAAAAAAGAAACAAGTCAGTGGCTACGGCAACCTCCAGATTGCTGTGGCCACTTTTGCCATTTGCCGCTGACGGCTGATGATAGCCTGTTCGTCCCAAGTGTCATAGTGAGCAGGAATGTTGGCGGTAGATTGCACACTACTTTTTTCTAAGATAGGCTGCTTGTGGTCGTAGCTTTTCGCCGCCGCAGCTTCATTAAGCTTTTTCTCCAACAGTACTAAATTACCTAATCGATGAACACAGCGATCAAGGGTATCATCAGGGATATGGTCCCAAGTCCCTTCTTCGGGGACTTCTGGCAATATATGCTCTATGCTAAAAGTGGAGGAGCGATAATCAACGGAATTATTATTGGCTTGCTTTTCTATATTCCCTAATATGTAACGAGCAATTTTATGGCTACGAGCAGTGCGTTTGAATTCCACATTGGAAAACTCTGTTTCAAAACTATCATCTTGAGGGTATATCGTATGGAGCCAACCGGTGTCAAAATTTTGACCATCCCGAATTTTCAGAGCAGCTTGATTATAAACTACCTCTTGGTCATTAGGGTTAAGTCCCCCAATAACATTATAACGGAATGAAACCATGACAATAGCTCTCAAAGCTCGTTCGAAAGCAGTAAGGTTGGAATGCTCATAAACCGCGAGCAGCAAAGCAATGGGCTGCCGGACTTGAAACAGTTTTAGTTCTGCCAAGTATTCCCGGATATTAGGAGTTGTTTTCCAAAGCTCATCCTCAGGATTTCTAAGGGCAATATAGATGTCCGCACTATGCTCCAGCTCACGGATTAAGCGAAAAGCGTCATGTTTGTTTTGGATGCTTTTGCGGATGACCTTAAATAGTGCACTCTTACGGACTGTTTTGTGTTTGCTATTCCAGTAAACCCGAAGGAACTCGGGGAACTTCTGATTACCCAGTTTAGCAATTACCCTGCTCCATAAAGACTCTATTTCCGTAATTTCTGAAGCATGGCTACCTTGCGCATCTACGATAGAAAACAGGTAGTTCTTCAGCAAATCTGCTGAACTCAACTGTACTCCACGCGCATTTAGTGTTTCAAAAACACGAAAAGCGTTCAGTTCATTATTGACAACAATTACCGTAAAAAACAACTTGTCGATGATCTCATCCAGATAACTAGCTACACCCTCTCCTGTTGTAAACGCTTGCTTCAACCGGTTGTGCAGCCAATAAAAACAGTTACGCATCAGCTTTTCTGAAGTGTTTAGCCCTCTTTGGGGCAGGCGTTGCAGAGGCACGAGTTTTTGGCGGTAAAAATCGTCATTATTGCGGTTGAGCGTCAGCTTATTCTGAGCAACGAGGGTCACCGGGTCCAAATATCCTATATAAGCGTTTCGGAATGTGTCAATACGAATCTGATTTTGCTCGGGGTTGATTCCTTCTTCCACAAAGTCTTGCAACAACTTGATGACAGCTAATATGAGGAGGCTCAGAGTCGTCATCCTTTGCTGGCCATCAATCACCTTATAATTCTTATCGTCTTGGGTCTGCAGTACAAGGTACCCTAAATAATGAGCGGGTTCTGCACCGCTTCTCACAGCTTCAATATCTTGCCACAAGTCATCCCATTGCTCAGTCGTCCAAGAGTAGTCTCTTTGAAACTTAGGGATATTATACCGCAGTCCATTCCCCAGTAGTTGGCGTAAAGTACTGCTAGAAGTATCTTGAATTCCTTTCATGATATTACTTGGACCTTTTCGACAAGACCAAGGTAACAATAATGATGCATTAACACCATATACTCAGCCCAGTTAACGCTCCCACCCTCCCCACCCCACTAGCATTTGTCATTGCGCCAATAGGGCAAGACCCTTATCATAAAGGCATTAGACCATAAAACCAAAACCTATGTACGACAAACAAACCGACCTGACCGGCCCCGGCATCAGCACTTACGAGGAGGTCAAAAAGATTTTGCCGGACGATTACCAAGCCTTGCTGCCCCCGCTGAAGCGCATGCAAGCCCTTTACCACATCAAAGAATACATCGAAAAAGGCTTGGCAGAGACCCTGAACCTGCAGATGGTGCAAGTCCCGCTTATTGTGCGCAAGGACAGCGGCGTCAATGACTACCTCGACCGCGACGGCTCCCGCACGCCCGTGGAGTTCTCTACTGGCCTGGGGCTGCCTCAGCGCATCACCACCCAAGTCGTGCAAGCCGCCACCAAGTGGAAACGCATGGCGCTGGCGCAATTTGACTGCCCGCCGGGCTATGGCATCAACACGGACATGCGGGCGATACGCAAAGACTACTTCCTCGACCACGACCACTCTGCCTACGTCGACCAATGGGACTGGGAGCAGCGCATCCGCGCCGAGGACCGCAATTTGGGCTATCTAAAGGAGACCGTACGCCGCATCTGGAAAGTAATCTACGGAGCGGGTAAAATGGCACGGGAACATTATCCCGAACTAGCGGATGAACGCTTCCCGGACCTACCCGAAGAACTGGAGTTTTTCCACGCCGAGGAGATACTCGAAATGTACCCCGACCTACCGCGCAAACAACGGGAAACCCGG
>Ga0102940_1002869_pt1 | contig 10142 bp, 9 predicted proteins | sample SalPonR2_C_D1_MG_FD_78215 | JGI IMG/M metagenome (GOLD analysis project Ga0102940, IMG submission 78215) | Salt pond soil microbial communities from South San Francisco under conditions of wetland restoration - Salt Pond MetaG R2_C_D1_MG | ecosystem: Environmental > Aquatic > Marine > Intertidal...
CTGTTTTACCGACCAGCTTTCCGGGGTGGAAAAGTAGTCATTGAGGAAACCCGCAACGGCCGATTCGCTGGCAATCTGACTGACATTGCTGGAGCTGATGCCGTCAGCGATGGCAACAGCGATGCCCTTGGTAATCAACTGGTGACCCGTGGGCACTAGCAAACCGTGGAAGTCCTGGTTTACTGGCTTTGCGCCGGCGTCAGAGTACTGGCCGGCGGAAATGGAAAGGGACCTTGTCATTGAGAACTGGAGTTTCCTCGATAAAGGAAAAAGCAACTCCGGCGGGTGCGGCAGCCGGAGTTGCAGGAAGGCCCGTTTTAGTTGGTGCGGGCCATGGCAGCGTCGTTGTAGGCTGCTGCAATCTTGCGCTTTGGCGCGGTGCGCACATGGGTCGCGTACAGGGTGAGGCCGGTAAAGGAAAGCCCCCCGACCAGGTTGCCCAGAACGGTCGGGATTTCGTTCCAGATGAAGTAATCCATGATCGAGAACTCACCGCCCATCATGATCGCAAAGGGGAACAGGAACATGTTCACGATGGAGTGCTCGAAGCCCATGAAAAAGAACAGCATGATGGGCATCCACATGGCCAGAACCTTGCCTGGGACAGTGGTTGAAATCATGGCGCCAACCACACCCATGGACACCATCCAGTTACACAGCATGCCCCGCAGGAAAATCGTCATCCACCCTGCTGCGCCATACTCGGCATAACCGAGTGTCCGCTCCTTGCCAACACTGGCAATTTTGTCACCTACCGCACCGGGGTCCGTGTTGAAGCCATAAGTGAATACGAACGCCATAATGACGGCCACGGTAAGGGCGCCGCCAAAATTGCCCAGGAAGACCCAGCCCCAATTTCGCAGGATTCCCCGAGGGGTAACGCCCGGACGTTTGTCGAGCAAGGCCAGCGGTGTGAGCATGAAAACGCCGGTCAAGAGGTCAAAGCCCATCAGGTAGAGCATGCAGAAGCCCACTGGGAACAGAATGGCACCTACCAGCAGGCTGCCAGTCTGCACCGCGACGGTTATGGCGAAAACCGCTGCAAGAGCCAGGATTGCGCCCGCCATAAAGGCTCGAATGAGGGTGTCCCGGGTAGACATGTAGATCTTGGATTCGCCGGCGTCGACCATTTTGGTCACGAATTCCGAAGGCACGATGTAAGACATAGTGTTTTCCTCTGACTTCTATCAAGTGGCCAGACTTTTGAAATGGCCATAAAAAAACGGCGGTACTCGCTGCCTGCAATCTGCAGGTGCAAGTAGACGCCGTCGTCTGAATGAATCTGTCGCTGTGAACAGAACCGACATTGGTTCCGCTGTCTGAGGATCTGCAGAGACTGTGCCAGAATGGCAGGTTGCCGAGAAACCGGAATAAAATCAGAAGGGTAAGAATGTTCGAAGTATGGTTGCCTGGCTCAGTAGAAGAAGCAGCCTCTGCTCTCACGCACCCGATCGGTGCGTCACCATTAACCGCTGCTGCAACCTGGCGCAGCCGCGCCGCGGCTCAGCGAAGGCTGAACCGCACGGGCAAGGCGTAGCGGAATTTCTGTCCTGCAATTGCTTCCGGCACTGATGGCAGAGGCGCCGCCTGTTGGAGCATGGCCAGCGCTGACTCGTCCAGAAGCTGATGTCCGGAGCTGGTTCTCAGGCTGTGGGCCACCAGGGATCCGTCCCTTTGAAACTCGAACACAATCACGGGTGTGCCCTCCTGGCCAAGGCGCCGCGCCCTGCGCGGATATTCATAATATCGGGCAAGATGGCGACTGAGTTTGGACAGGTAATTATCCACCTCGGATTTAATACCAGCGTTCTGCAGTGGAACGGTCGCCTGTGATTGTTCCTCTGTCGCAGTCTCTGCCGGATCACCGCTCGGTGTTTCCACCTCCGTGACCTCTTCGGCGACCACTGGCTCGGGCGTTGGTTCCGTTACCGGCTCGGGTTCTGGCTCTGGCTCGGGTTCTGGCTCTGGCTCAGGTTCCGGTTCTGGCTCAGGTTCCGGTTCTGGCTCAGGTTCCGGTTCTGGCTCAGGTTCCGGTTCCGGTTTTGGCTCTGGTTTGGGCGCAGCGTCGGGTTTCGGCGCGGGTTCCCCGGCCAGCTTGATCCGGATGGCCGGCGCTGTGTTGACCGCGGATTCGCCCAGGGTGTTGAGCTCCACGGTCTCTTCGGGAGAGGCGATCGCCAGGGCGACGAAGGTCAACACCGTTGCGACCAGCAGAAGTGCCCACCGGAAGGGCGGCTTTTGCGGCATCATTGGCCAGGCTCCGTCAACAGCAGAATATCCTGATACCCGGCCTTTTCCAGCAAGCGGAAGAGTGTTTCCAGATCTGCCATGGTGATGCTCTCGGCAGCGGCGACTTTCAGGGGCTGCTGGTTATCAGGTTCTGGCAGCCTGGCAACCAGGGATTCCTTGTTGAGCAGTTCACCGTCAATCTTCCAGTCTCCGCTGGCGCTGACAATCATGTCCGCATGGGGCGACTGCCGGTCTTCGGCTTGCTGGGTGGCGGGCAATTCTGGCAGTGGGTCATCAGCAAGCTGGCCGGCAACGATGAAAAACATCAACAGCAGGAAGACCAGGTTGATCAACGGCAGAAGCGCATCCTCCACGCGTTCCATCAGGGTTTTGCCGGAGGTAAACGGAGGTGGAACCAGATCGCTCATGGTGTCGTTGCGTTTGTCCGCTTCCAGTGAGTGTCGATGCCGCTGTCAGTCAAAGCGCTCAGGGCCGCAGTGAAAGCGCCCAGGGGTGTGTCGCCCGTTGTCGAGAGGTTCACTTCGGTGGTACCGGCTTCAGACAGCTCGGTGACCAGGCGCTCCAGGGCTAACGTCTGGCCCTGCCACCTTACGTCGCCGTTGGCCGTTACCGTCAGCTCCGGCAGCGGTTCTCCGGTGACCGGGCTGCGGCTGGATGTGTTATTGGCCAACTCCAGGTAGTCCACGGGCAATAGCCGGGTGGTCAGCATAAAGAACACAAGGAGTATGAAGACCACATCGATCAGTGGCGTGATCCGGATTGGAATCGGACGGTTTGGCCTAGGCTCAACCAGTTGCATGGGCGAATCGCTGACCCCGGGCGGTTGAATAACGGTCGGGCTCGTCAACGGCGGTTTCGGCGTTACGCTGGCTTTCCGGCGACTGGTAATCTGCTTCAACGGCGTCCAGAGTCTGCTCCGGCACGATGTGCAGAATCGAAACCAGAGTGCTGTTGATGGTCTTGTGGATGCGTCGCAGTCGGAACTCGATCCACGCAGCCAGCGCAGCAAACGGTATGGCCACTACCAGCCCCGCGGCTGTGGTGGTCAGGGCTTCGTATATACCGCCACTGAGCTGGGTGGCATTGGCACGGCCTTCGGAAGCCGCCATGGCGCTGAAGGCCTCCATCATGCCCATTACCGTTCCCAGCAGGCCGAGAAGAGGGGCCAGGGCTGCAATGACTTCGATGATCTTCAGCGGTGCTTCGAACGGCTCCAGGGAATGTTGCGCATCCCTTGCGGCGGTTTCACGGATCTGCCGGTCGTCCTGACCGTTCTGAATTGCCTCAATCGTGTCAGTGACCAAATGCTGCAACGGATTCATCCGCCCCCAGCGGCCAGCCTGATGACGGACGTCGGACGGTCGCACCGACGCCGGATTCTTCTGCCAGTTCATTACGGTTTTTTTAAGCCGGCCAGACAAACGCGGTGCATAGAGCGCCCCAAGGAGCATCAGATACACGAAGGTAACGACGCCGAAAATCGCCAGCGCTACGAGCACCACCATCACCGGGCCACCCATATCAATCAATTGGGCGAGCGGGCCGGTGGTCAGGGGCAGGTTGAGGTCCGTCATGAGAGGCGATCTCATTATGCAAAAGTGGAACTAAATAATAACGATTATCATTGAATTTGCAAGCCTGTAATCTGACTTCGCTATCCCCTCTGTTAGACTTAAGCCAGACATAAGAGCCACAAAAAAGCGTGAGAACGGAGGGTAAATCATTACTGGTTGTCGAACCCGCTGCGGAGTCTGGATGTCATGCTGATCAAGCGATGGTTGGGCAGCCTGGCGAATCGGGCCGTTGCTCTGGTGGTTGTCGCGATCATCCTGACAGCTTTGCTGGTAACCGTCGCCGGTTTTTTGCTGAGCCGTTCTGAGCTGGAACAGCAGGCCCGTAACCAGGTGGAAACGATTGCCACCCTGATTGCCGGGGAGCTCGACGACAAGCTTGCCCTGCGTCTTGAAGCACTCAATCACGTGGCCCAGAACCTGACCATGTCCAGCGATGTTCTGGACGCAAGGGCCCGGGTTCTGATCCGCCGGCAAACAGCCCTGGGGCATCTGTTTGATGCGGTCTACCTGATGGATGAAAAGGGCCTGGTTATTGCCGAGCATCCGGAGGATTTTCGGCAGGCGGGGCTGAATGTCAGTGACCGGGAGTATTTTCGCCGGATTTCCTCCACGCTCACGCCAGTAATCAGCGAACCCTATATTTCCAACTACCAGGAAAAGCCGGCCATCATGGTGGCTGCACCGATCTTCGACCACCGCCAACGTTTCATTGGTGTGATTGGTGGTGCTATCGCACTTGATGGAGACAATTTTCTCGATCAGTTTATCAATATCCGGGTGGGAACTACCGGCTATCTCGGCGTGGCTACCCGTAGTGGGTTTGTCGTGGTGGACCAGCGGGACGATGAAGCCATGGCGCCGGTTCGGGTAGCCAATCCCGTGCTTCGGGATGCTATGGAAGGTTTTGAAGGCACGTTGGAGACCCGTAACAGCGACGGTGAGAAGACGATTATGTCGGTGCAGCAGCTCACCCAAGTGCCCTGGTTCGTGTCGGCGTCCTGGCCGGCTCGCGAAGCCCTCGCGCCGATTACCCGTACCGTGGACGCTTTTGTCTGGATTCTTCTGCTGGTCATCCTGTTGATTGCGCCCCTGGCGCTCTGGCGTTTCCGGCGACTGATGGCGCCTCTCAAAACATTGGGTATCCAGATTCGTGAGCGCCATCTGGGTATGCGCTCCGATCCGGTGGATGTCTCCGGAGGCAAGGAAATCCGCCAGGTTGCAGAAATCTTTAACACCGTGACCGATGAGCGGGACGAGGTTCTGGTATCGCTTGCTGAAAGAGAGGCTTTTTTCCGTTCCCTTACCCAGAGCGCGCCTATCGGCATTGTCCAGACCGACATTCTGGGCCGTATCGAATTTGCCAACCCGGCCTTCGAGGCCATCGTCGGCCAGCCGGCAGAAAAACTTACCTACAGTTACCTGGCCAATCGAGTGCATAACACCGACAGACAGGAGGCGATTGCCGGTTGGAAAAATGCGATCAGGAATCAGAGCGTTTTCCGTGGCCGGTTAAGGTTGGAATCTCGTGCTCCGGATCAGGTGATCTGGGGGGATGTGATGACAGCAGCAATCCAGACGCCTGAGAAGGCTCTCGGTACTATCACCGTAGTCCGCGACATATCCCACGAGTTGGAGGTGGAAGAGGCGCTCAGGACAGAGCAGCAGCGCGCAGAGACGATACTTGGCGTCCTCCAGGAAGGGGTTCTCATGGTAGACGTCGAGGGTGTGATCCGATTTGCCAACGATGCCGCCTGTCGGCTTCTGGGTACAGAGGGTGAGTGCGTACTCAGGAACTTTTTCCAGCTGGTCACCATTGAAACTGAAGAGCGCGAATTGACAGCGCAGGAGTTTCTGTCCGGAGAAGACCTGGACAGCCTTTACGTGATTCTGCGGAACTCGCTGGGAGTGCCATTCCCCATTGATCTCACTATGTTGCACATTCGTCAGGGTCGCGAGGATGAGCGCCTGGTATTTGTGTTACGGGATGACAGCGACCGCCGGCGACAGGAAGAGCGGCTGTCCTGGGAGGCAACACATGACAGCCTGACCCAGTTGCTGAATCGTCGGGCGTTCAATGCGTCGCTGGTCCGGTGCCTGGGGGAAGCCGGTCGGCAGGAAGTCCGTTCAGTACTGATGCTCATTGATCTCGACTACTTCAAACCGGTAAACGACGAAGGCGGTCATCTGCTCGGCGACGATCTGCTCAAACGGCTGGCGGATCTGTTCAAGGACTCGGTTCGTCAGTCAGATACGGTGGCCAGGCTGGGCGGTGATGAGTTCGGCATTATTCTGCCAGCCTGTGGCATGACAAGGGCCCAGGCGCTGGCGGAGCGGATCCGGGCCGATGTTGAGGCTCTTCGTATTGAACATGACGGCCGTTCATTCGGTGTGACCACGAGTATTGGCCTGACAGAACTGACACCGGAGGACAGCGGCCCGAGAGAGGTTATGGCTCGGGCGGATGAGGGTAGCTATATCGCCAAGTCCCGGGGTCGCAATACGGTTGTTGTGGTACCGTCACCACCAGCCGGCTGAGCTGCTGGCTTGCCAGAGCAGGCGGATCGCGAGGGCGGTCAGTACGAGGTTGAAGATCAACGTGAACTTCCGGTTGCTCAGGGATCTCAGTACATGCAGCCCGAGCCAGGTGCCGGCAAAGCCACAGCCAATCATGGCAAGGATGAACGGCAGCCACTCAAAGAACATGAACCCGGCGGCTCCGAACACCAGTGCCTTGGGTGCATGCTGGAGTGTCATGGCGGTGGCAAAGGTGGCGACTGTCTTGAAGCGGTCGGTATGAATCTGCTTGATGAATGCGGCAACCAGAGGCCCGGTGGCGCCCACGAACAGACTGATAAAACTGGTCAGTGCGGATGCCAGAAACACGCCCGGAGCTCCGAATGCACCTTTGGGCAGTGCTGGTCCCCAGCAAAGATAGAGCACGAACAGGGCGATGGTCAGCTGCCAGAGGTGAGCCGGAAGATTCACCAGTAACCAGGCCCCCAACGCCGCGCCTGCAATGACCCCTGGCAGGAATGCCGCGATCACCCGCCAGTCCACATGCCGCCATGTCAGTGCCGCCCGACCAACGTTCGAGCCCAACTGGATCATGCCGTGAACGGGGATGATGGCTGCCGGCGGCATCCAGCTGGCCATCAATACCAGCAGCAGAACGCCGCCGCCGGCGCCGAGGCTGGCGGTGATCATCGAGGTGATGGTGGAGCTGGCAAGCAGGAAAACGGCGACAGGAAGGCTCAGGCTTTCGGGTATCAGTTGGTTGAGTACTTCCATTCACAGAATTCCGTTGATTTCAGTTTGGCCGTGCGACACAAGGCCTCGGTTGCCAGCTGAACGTCGGCCACATAGTAGAGCGAGGCAAGACCGAGCCGGTCCCGCCCAAGGTTGTGAAAAATCAGGCCGAAGGCAATATCGCCGGCGGTGAAGCGTTCGTGGTTGGCGGCAAAATATTCCGCTGGCTGTGCCAGTAACGGATCGTCCAGCAGCGCCTGGACCCGTCCGGCGCCGCCATGATACGCCTGAACCAGCAGAAGCGTGAACAAGCGGTCCTTTTTGGCCTCCGGCAGATGGCCGAAGCGTTGCTCAAAAACCGGTGCCAGATTGCGGGCATTCTGATTCATCAGGCGCAGGGCGCAGTCTATCTGTGCCAGTCGGTGCCAGAAATTGTCGGGGGCAATCTCGCAGTCGGAGAGTGCGGCGGGTGAAAGCTGCAGGATTCCCCTGGCGTTTGCCCGGGAATGGGCTCTTGCCTGCGCTCCACTTTCAATCAGGATCTGGCCGGCCAGATATCGGGGCAAGGCCTGGGGAAGGGTCAGGCGGTTCTGGTTGCTGCGGTGTTCGTATACGTAGATCAGCGCATCATGCAGGCTTTCCGGCGCACTACTGTCGGCGAAGTTAAGGTCGTCCCAGGCGCCCCAGATCCGGTCTGCCGGCAGGGTGCCAAGATAACGGGCGACGGCTTCATCAACGTTCACATGCGGCTGGTCGCAGGAAAGGGCGAACGGGTAGCCTGTCTGGCCGGTCTCTCCGGCAACCCAGTCTTCCACCTTGCCATTCTCATACAGTGATTTCCGGGTTGCGTTCAGCAGTCGCTGGGTGGCTTCACGATCGTCACCGTCACTGATCCAGGCCAGAAACCGGCCGCGCATGTCGTACAAAACGTGGCGATCGGCACTGGCGCAGTAGCCGGATTCCTTCAACACCCAGCGCCGTATGGTGAGAATGTTTTCAAACACCCCCTGGCTGACCCAATAGGGCGAGGCGCGGACAACGCGGGTCCAGTCGCTGTCGTCACTGGTTGCCGTCTGGGTCTGCTGGGCGGATACCACAACCGGCGCTGCCAGGATGAAAATCACGGCAAGCTGGCGTAAGCTCTTGAGAAATCTGACCATAGACGTTAGACCCGTGACTTTCCTCAGAACAGAATAACAAATGGAACCTGCCATGAAGCAATCTGAATACCTTCGTTACGATGCGACCGCCCTTGCTGATCTTGTCCGTCGGGGCGAGGTCACTTCAAGGGAAGTATGCGAGGCGGCCGTGGAACGGGCAACCCGCGTGAACGGCACGCTTAACGCGATCTGCTATCCGCAGTTTTCCGAAGCGCCAGCGCAGCGCTTTCCCGAGCAGGCTGTTTTTGCCGGGGTTCCTCTGTTGCTCAAGGACCTCGCCCAGGAACAGGCGGGGCATCCGTGCACCTATGGCAGTCGCGGGATGACAAAGAATATTGCGCCCCAGGACTCGGAATTTGTCCGACGGGCCCGGGATGGCGGTCTGGTTTTCCTCGGTCGAACTGCCACGCCGGAGTTTGGCCTGAAAGCGGTTACCGAGTCCGAGCTCTGGGGGCCTACCCGTAACCCCTGGAATACAGAGCTAACACCGGGGGGCTCCAGCGGCGGTTCCGGTGCGGCGGTCGCGGCCGGTATCGTGCCCATGGCGGGCGCCAACGACGGCGGCGGCTCCATCCGAATTCCGGCGGCTTACAATGGTCTGTTCGGTCTGAAACCGTCCCGCGGTCGCATTTCCTCAGGGCCCTTCATGGGCGAGGCCTGGACCGGTGCCTCTACCGACCATGTGGTGACCCGAACGGTCAGGGACAGCGCGGCGATGCTGGATGTGCTCAGTGGCCCGGCACAGGGCGATCCGTTCGAAATTCCTGCGCCGTCTGCCGCCTACGCAGAGCTGATGCAGCGGTCGCCGGGCAGCCTCAGAATCGGTGTGTTTACCTCCTCGCCTTACAGCACCGAGGTGGCGCCGGAGTGCATTGCTGCCGTTGAGGAGACCGCACGGGTTCTTGAGAATCTCGGACACAAGGTTGAATACGCAGCGCCGGAGTTTGACGGCATGGCCCTGGCCCGTTGCTATCTGGGCCTGTATTTCGGCGAAGTGTCGGCGCTGATGGCGAAGGCGAAAGAGCACTTCGGCGCCACCGACAGCGATTTCGAGCTGGATACCCGGCTGATCGGCATGCTTGGTGAAACCATGCCCCTGTCAGACTATGTCCGTCGGCGCCAGCAGTGGAACGAATTTGCACGTGCTCTAGGGGCCTTTTTCGGGCGCTATGACCTGTACCTCAGCCCCACCACCGGGCAGTTGCCTGCTGCGATTGGAGAACTGGAAACGCCGGCCCACCTGAAATTTGCTGCGCGCCTGATGCTGAAGTTCAAGGCTGGCAAGCTGGTTCACCGCTCTGGCCAGGTGGATCAGATGGCTCTGGAAAGCCTGGCGCGAACACCCTTTACCCAGTTGGCCAACCTCACCGGGACGCCAGCCATGTCTGTGCCCTTGCACTGGACTGCCGAAGGTTTGCCGGTAGGTGTCCAGTTCGGCGGGCCCCACGGCGCCGAAGCGACCTTGCTTCAGTTGGCGGGCCAACTGGAAGAGGCTAACCCGTGGTTTAGCAACTATGAAAAGCTTGAGGACGCGTTTTGAGTTATCGGGGGTTGTGATCCGGCTGGGGAAACTCCACGTTTATCTTTGTAGCCGGAACAGGCTATGCTGTTAGTCAGGAAGACCCCTTCTTCCTGAACGACCCTGATGGCATCGAGGAGGCGAGCGTATTATGAACCAACCGATGGCAATCGACGAACTGGTATCAGTAGCACAGGCCGAGGCCATGGGGGAGTTAGACGCCCCGATGATGGCCATCGTTCTGTCCAGCGAACAAAGCTACGACTTGCCCATCAATTCCCTTGAAACCGATGCCGACAAGGCCCGCTGGGGTTTGATCCTCCGCGCCGCCCGCGAGCATGTTGAAGCGGATGCCGTGGCCGTGCTCTACCCGGCCTGGACCACCATCCGTCA
>Ga0102940_1002875_pt1 | contig 10134 bp, 6 predicted proteins | sample SalPonR2_C_D1_MG_FD_78215 | JGI IMG/M metagenome (GOLD analysis project Ga0102940, IMG submission 78215) | Salt pond soil microbial communities from South San Francisco under conditions of wetland restoration - Salt Pond MetaG R2_C_D1_MG | ecosystem: Environmental > Aquatic > Marine > Intertidal...
GCGTCAGCGATCACGCGGCCCTCGCGGCGGTGCCCTCGGGTGCGCCGGTCCTGCCGCTCTACGTCGTTGAAACGGATTACTGGGCCGGGCCGGACACCTCGGCGCGTCAGTGGGACTTCACAGCCGAATGCCTTGCCGTGCTGGGGGCCGACCTTGCGCGGCGGGGCGCGTCGCTTTGCGTCCGAAACGGCGACGTGGTGGCCGTGCTCGAAGACCTGCACCGCCAGCGCCCGATCACGGCCCTGCTCAGCCACGAGGAAACCGGCAACGGCTGGACCTACGCCCGGGATCGCCGCGTTGCCGACTGGGCGCGCGGCGCGGGCGTGCCCTGGCGCGAATTCCCGCACTCGGCGGTGGTGCGGCGGCTGGACACGCGCGACCGCTGGGCATCGCGCCGCGAGGCGGTGATGCGCGCCGAGGTCATCCCGGCGCCGACCCGGCTGGCCGGGGTCGCGGAGCCCTCCGACCCGCTGCCCGTCGCGGACGATCTCGGCCTGCCGCCCGATCCCTGCCCGGGGCGCCAGACCGGCGGACGGCCCGCGGCGCTGGACCTGCTGGACAGCTTTCTGAACACGCGCGGCCAGGACTATCGCCGCGCCATGTCCTCGCCGCTGGCGGGGGCCGAGGCCTGCTCGCGCCTGTCGCCGCATTTCGCGCTGGGCACGCTGACGGTGCGCGAGGCGGTGCAGGCCACCGCGCGGCGCCAAGCGGAGGTCCGCACGGCCGGGCGGCGCGATGGCTGGGCGGGGTCGCTCAAGTCCTTTCAGAGCCGCCTCGCCTGGCGCGACCACTTCATGCAGAAGCTGGAGGATGAACCGGCGCTGGAATGGCGTTGCCTTCACTCTGCCTACGAAGGCCTGCGCGAGGATGATCCGGATTTGCGCGCGGCCTGGGCCGAGGGGCGCACCGGCCTGCCTTTCGTCGATGCCTGCATGCGTTCGTTGATCCATACCGGCTGGCTGAACTTCCGGATGCGGTCGATGCTGATGGCGGTGGCCTCGTACCACTTCTGGCTGGATTGGCGGGCGACGGGTGAACACCTGGCGCGGCTCTTCACCGATTACGAGCCCGGCATCCACTGGAGCCAGGTGCAGATGCAATCGGGCACCACCGGCATGAACACGGTGCGCATCTACAACCCCGTCAAACAGGGCCACGACCAGGACCCGACCGGTGCCTTTACGCGGGCCTGGGTGCCGGAGCTGGCCCCGGTCCCGGATGCGCTTTTGCAGGAACCCTGGCGCTGGGACGGCGCGGCCGGGCTGGCCTATCCCGCCCCGGTGGTCGATGTCGCATCCGCCGCGCGTGCCGCGCGCGAAAAGGTATGGGCGGTGCGGCGTGGCGGGGGCTTTCGCGACGAGGCCGTGCGGCTGGTCGAAAAGCACGCCAGCCGCAAGGACCGGGCAGGCCGCTTCGTCAGCGACCGCGCCCCGCGCCGAAAACGGACGGCGACGGACACCCGCCAGTTGAGGATGGACCTGTGATGGCCCGCATGCGTCGCAAATCCGACCTGCCGCAAAAGACCTGCGCCGCCTGTGGCCGCCCCTTTACCTGGAGGCGCAAATGGGCGCGGGACTGGGAACAGGTGCGCTACTGCTCTGATCGCTGCCGCAAGGTCAGGGGCGCAAGATGACGGGCAGCCGGGCCCTGCCGCGCAGGCCCAGCCGTTTCAGCATGGGCAGGGTCTCGGCCGGTTCGGCCAACCTGGCATCGGGGAAACGGTCGAATAAGCTTTGCGCGGCGATCTGCGCTTCGGTCCGGGCCAGCTGCATGCCCAGGCAAACATGGGTGCCATGGCCGAAGCCCAGGTGCCGGTTGGGTTTGCGATCTGCCTGGAAGGCATGCGGACAGGAAGCATGCGTGCTGTCCCGGTTGGCCGCGATCAGCAAGGGCACGACCCGGTCCCCGCGCTGCAGCGCCTGCCCGCCCAGCGTCACCGGGCGGGTGACGTGGAAGGCATTGGTGAACATGACCGGCGCGTGAAAGCGCATGACCTCCTCGATGAAGAGCGGCCAGGCCGCAGGGTTGGACTGGAGTGTCGCGCGCAGCTCTGGCGCCTGCAGCAAGGTGGAAATGGCATTGCCGATCAGATGGGTGGTGGTGTCGAAGCCCCCGATGAAGAGCGCCACGACCATGGCGAGCAATTCATCATCCGAGAGCGTCTCGGGGTCGCCGTCATGCACCCGTACCAGATCGCCGATCAGACCTTCGCGGCCCCCTGCGCGCCGCACCCGCTCGAAATCCGCGCGAAAATGGTGCGACAGGCGCCGCAGCCCCGGCACCGCGCGAAAGAAGCCCGGCACGCTGGCCACCGATCCCACTGGTGTCACGCACCGGATCACCTTCTCGCGGTCGTCCTCGGGAATGCCCAGGACCTCGCAGATGGCCAGCAGGGGCAGGCGACGGTTGTAGCCGGCCACCAAGTCCACGGGCCGGTCGGTGGGCAGATCGTCCAGAAGCGCGGCCACCATGGCCTCAAGCCGTGGGCGCACCCGGTCGATGCCGATGCTGGAAAACCCCGGCGCCGCGAGCCGCCGCAGCCGCGCGTGTTCGGCACCGTCCAACATGGTGACATTGCGAAACAACGGGTGGATGAAGCGCGGCACCCACCAGAAGAACCGCTCGGGGGGCGGATTTCCAGCTGTCGTGGGATTGCGGCAGAAGGTGCCGGCATCGCCCAGCACACGGTGCGAGTCCTCGTGCGTGGTGGTTGCCCAGACCTTTCCCAGTATGGGCAGACGCAAGCGTACCAGCCGCCCCGTTTTCTGCAGCTCGTCAACCAGGGACGCCGGGTCCTTGAGAACCTCCTGGGCGTGAAGATCGGGTCGCATGATCTTGCAATCCTCGTATGGCTGGTTGTCCGCGCCTGTCCGTGGTCCTGTGCACAGGTGCAGGGCTCACCCGGCTTTGCAATCTACCGCATCTCTCATATTTAGGGGACAGTAGAACAAGGATAAAGACATGGCTCGACCGGTTGTCGGCATCATTGGCAACGCGCACCTCATCAACGACGAATACCCCGCCCACGCGGGGGGCACGATGAATTCGACCGCCATTTCCCGCGTGGCCGGCTGCCTGCCGATGATCATTCCGCCCGATCCGGGACTGGTGCAGGTGGATGAATTGCTGGAGACCTGCGACGGCTTCCTGCTGACCGGGGGGCGGCCCAATGTTCATCCCGCGGAATACGGCGAACCCCCGACCGAGGCGCATGGCACCTTCGACCGTTGCCGCGACGCCATCACGCTGCCGCTGGTGCGCGCCTGCGTTGAACGCGGGCAGCCGGTTCTTGGGGTCTGCCGCGGCTTCCAGGAGGTCAATGTCGCCATGGGCGGGACGCTGTACCCGGAGATCCGCGATCTGCCCGGCCGCGATAATCACCGGATGCCGCCAGACGGTACGCTGGAAGAGAAATTCGGCCTGCGCCATGTTGTAACGCTGAGCGAGTCCGGTCCCTTCGCGCGGCTATTCGGCGCGCAGGAGGTGCTGACAAACACGCTGCACGGGCAGGGAATCAAGGACCCGGGCGCGCGCATCGTCATCGACGGGCATGCACCCGACGGCACGCCCGAGGCGCTTTTCGTGCGCGATGCACCCGGGTTCACGCTGTCGGTGCAGTGGCATCCGGAATGGAACGCGGAGCAGGACCCGGTCTCGCGTCCGCTTTTCGATGCCTTCGGCGCGGCGTGCCGCGCATGGGCCGGCCGCGATCGCGTGGTCCTGCGACGCGCCTGAGCGACCGATGGGTCCGGCGCCGTGCGGAGCAACCACGAAAAAGTGCCGGCTGCGCTTATCCGGTCGAGTGTGTCGTGAGTGCATCAAGGCGCCCCGCTTTCGCGCCATTTCGCAGGCGACCGGTTGATTGGCCCGGTCTGCGGGCAAATGGTTGACGCAACGTTACTCGGGGCGACTCCGGTATCGAGGCGTTCGGCCACTGGCGGCCGATATCGGCCGTGGGTCCACCCTGAACGATTGGTACAGTCTATTTGTAGGGGGTTAAAGACATGAAGAACTTTGCACGACTTCTGACAACATCGTCGGCCGTTGCGCTCGGCGTGCTGGCCGCGGGCGCCGCGGCGCAGGACTCATCCACGGCGAACCTGATCTTCGCGGTCGACGAATCCGGGTCCATGGCAGGTGAGCACAATTTTCTTTCCGGTTTCGCAAGCGATGTCGACACCGCGCTTTCTGGATCGGGCTTTTCGACCGTGAACTTCGGCCTCACCGGGTATGGCGGCGGTGGTTCGGGGAATCTTGGGCGAACGATCGATGTTGATGGCGCCTTGTTCGGAGACGCCGCCTCCTTCGCCACGGCGACGGGCAATCTGGTGACGAGCGGATCGGATGAGGACGGCTGGGCCGCCATCGACTTCGTGCTGAACACCTACACCATCCCGTCCGGCGAAAGCACCACGATCATCCTGGTCACGGATGAACCGCGCATCCCCGAAGTGCCAGCGCTGTCTTACGGTGATGTGGAGGCGGACCTCGATGCCGCCGGCGTCAACCTGATCTCGGTCGTGGACGCGCGTTTTGAAGACGCGACTGGCATTGAGGCCATCGCCACCGACGGGGCCACCGCCTACGTTCAGGATGGCACCGGATTTACCACTGCCCCCTTCGGCAGCGTGACCGGCGCGGACGGCTCTACCGAGGCCGACTACATCGACCTGGCCTTTTCCACCCCCAACGGGTGTGCGGCAACCCTCAACGAGTTGCGCGATGGCGGGGACGCTGCGACGGCGTTTTCCGCCGTGCTGCTGGAGTGCCTGACCATCGCCGCGTCCGGCGGTGGCGGAACCCAGACCGTTCCGCTGAACCAGTATCGCGACACCACCAAGACAGTCATGGACAACCACCGGGCGCAGGTGCGCCGCATGGCCTACGGGATCGGGGTCGATTTCGCGTCCGAGGGCGCGCAGGTCAGCATGAGCACGCGCGATCAGAGCACGGCCTTCGACATGGGCGGGCTGCGCGGTTACTTCGCGGTGACCGGGTATCAGGGTGAGATCGACGCCTTCGAAAACAATGCAGGGCTGGACTATGACGGGCGCGGCTTCATCCTGGGCATCGACCGGACCGGGGACCACGCCGCGGGCCATCTGCGCTACGGCATGTCGCTCGGGTTCGATTCCATCGGCGCGGACCTCGAGGCATCGCAGGGGTCGCTCGATACCGAAAGCACAACCCTGCAGGTCTATGCGGCCTACCGGCAAGCCGAGGGACCTTATGCCCTGGGGCACATGCAATTCGCCTTGCACGATTTCACCAACACCCGGATCGACGGGGGAACATCGCACGTTGGCACACCGGACGGGCGTTCTTTCGGGACCGAGGTCGAGACCGGCTACGGGATGACGCCGATTGCCCTTGGCGACGACGGACCGGGAGCGGCGATGTTGCAAATGACGCCCTTTGCCGCGATCGGCTATGAGCGTCATGCCGTCGATGGCTACACCGAGAGCAACAACGGCGTGACCGTCGCGGATTTCGACGAGGATGCCGTCTATGCGCGGGCCGGGCTGAGAAGCGAATTCGACGTCACCCATGCCGGAACCCGGTTTTACGGTGCGCTCGAAATCTCGGCCACGGATCGTCTCGACGGCGAGACGCGAGCCGTCCCGTTGAACGGCGGGCTCGACTCGGCCGTGATCACCTCGGGCGATGACCGTCGCGTCGATGTGCGGTTCGAAACGGGGGCCGAGATCAACGAAAACAGCCGCGTGTTCCTGAACCTTGACGGCGGCTATTCCGACCACGCCGAACAGTACGCGGCAACGGCCGGTTTCGAGATGAGGTTCTGACAGGTCTTGCCGTCGCCCCTCGCCAAGGAGGGGCCGTCGGACGGGTCGCGACGAAGATCGGCGCCCGTGGGCAAGCCCCGGGCGCCTGTTCCCCTCGGGACATTTGAACGGGGGCGTCAAGGCGGTGGGTTCACGTCGCGGCAGACCGGTGTCGTGTCCGCCCCACGAGCGGGAAACCGAACCGCTGGGGCCTGGTTCAGTCGCGGATCAGGCGTGCCTCGTGTGCCTTCAGGCAGCGCCGGGCCGTCTGGCCGTATTGCGTCAGGTCGCTGCGCAGGGCCGGAAACAGGGTGAACAGCTCTTCGCGCGCGGGGTCGCCCAGGGCGCCAACGCCGTAGCTGCCAGGGTGGAAGCTCTCGGTCGGGGTGCCATCGGCAAAGACAATCTCGTGTTGGTCCAGCAGGAAATGGACATAGGTGACCGTGCCGCCCTCGACGCGGCTCACGGCAAGGTCATCGACAAGGTGATTGGCCGCCACCAGCACCTCGGACTGGCCAAAGAGAAGCTCTGCCCGATAGCCCTGGAACAGCACCCTGTGCTGGGGTGAGACCAGCAGCTCGGTTTGCAGGCCGGGCAAAACCCGTGGCGCGATGCGCACCGGCGCCAGCGCGCCTGTTGCGGCCACCGTACGCGCCTCGATCCAGCGGACCGGTTGCAGCCCGTGGTCGCGCGTGATCACCATGTCCCCCTTGTTCAGCTGCTCGACCGGTACGGCCCCGCGCGCCGTCGCGATCCGTGTGCCGGGGGTGAAGCAGATGATGTTCTCGATCCCGTCGAAGGTCAGGACCGTACCATCATCCAGCGTGACCGAACCGTCCTGGCTGGTGTTGCCGCTGGCGTTGGTAAAGGTGTTGTCGATGGACAACGTCGAGAGATCGGCCAGGTCACCAAGTTGCAGCGTGTCGCCGCCACCAAGGATTTCGCCGGTGCCGCCGCCGTCAATGGTGATCGGGCCGTTGCCGGCTTCGCCAAGGTCCTCGAGGACGAAGGTGTCGTTGCCGTCGCCGCCATCTGCCGTGTCGCCCTCGGCGAAGGCGAGACTGTCGTCGCCCTCGCCGCCGGACAGGCTGTCCGCCCCCGTTCCGCCGTCGAGCGTGTCATCGCCCGCGCCGCCGTCGAGCGTATCGTCGCCTGCCTCGCCGAAAAGGGTGTCGTTGCCGGCGGTTGCCCCCGGGCCGATGATGAGGGCGCTGCTGGCCAGGTCCTCGGATGCGCCGCTGGGCGGGGTGACGCTGCCCGAGATCACTTCACCGCCCGCGTTTTCCCAGTGGCGGACCTCGATCGTGTAAACCTGCCCGGCCTGGAGTGTCACCGTGCCCGAATTGGTCGTCGGGGCCTGGTGGCCGTCGTTGTCCATGAAGGTGCCGGTCGTGCCATCCTGGTCCCAGGTCAGAGGGTCGCCGTTGCCGTCGAGAATCCGGATGGTGGACCCATCGTCGGAGGTGGTCGAGAACGTGTGGGTGCCGGTTTCGGAGGCCTCGAGCTGCGAGGTGTAGATGACGCCGAAGTCGTCGGGGTCGCCGGTGGTGCCGCGCGCGCCGTTGACCAGCCCTCTGGAGTCGAAATCGCCGGTCTCGCCGCTTTCCAAGAGCGTTCCGGATTCGATGTCGAATGCCTGTCCGTCCGCCGAGGTGAAATCGCGGTCATAGACTTCGTATGTCCATTGGCCGACAGCGCCGGTCCCGTCTCCTTCGATCGTGTCATTGCCGGCGCCGCCGTAGATCTCGTCATCGCCCGCGCCGCCCGAGATCGTGTCGTCCCCGGGGACATCGGGCACCGTGTCGAAATGCACATCGCTGAGCCAGATCCCCTGCGTGCCGTCCTGTCCGTTGGCATAGTTGATCTCGATGCTCGAAACCGGACCGGCGATTTCCACGAGGGCCGAGCCGCCGGCCTCGTCGAAGTCCTCTGCAACCTCGTCGGCGGTGATCGTGTTACCTGACAGGGTGTCGCCGCCATCGAGCGTGAAGGACACCGGAACCAGGTTGCCATCCGCGTCGTAGGCATTGACCGTCACGATGTCGGTATGGTTTCCGATTCCCCAGTCGATGTCGTTCAGACGGAAACTGACGTTTTCAACATCATCGGTCACGCTGCCCGATGCGGCCGCGAAGTCTATCGTCGTGGTCGAGGTCGCGCCGTCGCCATTGCCAAAGAGCAAGACGTTGGAGTTGCTGTCGAAGGGGTCGCCGGCGTCGGTGTAGACCGTGTCCGTCGTTTCGACGTTGAACGTCGCGTTATTGTCGCCGTCATCGCGAAAGGACACGGTAACGTCGATTTCACCAGTGTTCTGCGTGAAGCCGGCCGAGATATCCGCACCGTCCGCGCCTTCGTCGGCCCAGGTCAGGACCTCGCTGGGGGCGGTGCCACTGTTGCCGGGCTCGAAATCGCCGTAAATCGTGTCGTTGCCCGCGTCGCCCCGGATCGAGTCATCACCGAATCCGGCGATCACGGTGTCGTCGCCTGCCCCGGCCTCGATCACGTCGGCAAGGCCGTCAGCGCCGTCGACCAGGTCGCCTTCGGGGTCGCCCGTGTAGGCGGCGTCGATCATGTCATTGCCGCTCGTGCCCTCGACCGTGCCATCCTGCGGAAAGAAACCGTCGTTGAAATCCGCGTAGTTGAAGACCGGGTCGCCTGAGTTGGCGTCCGGGTTGCTGTCATAGGCGATGACTTCGTAGCTGGTATTCGGGTCGAGGGGCTTTTCCGACAGGGTATAGCTTCCCGCGGCATCACCGTCCTCGACATCGAATTCGACGATCTGGAATTCCTCTCCGGTGTTCAGGTCTCGGACTGTCCAGGCCCTTTCGGCATCCGCATCCGACCCGGTCGAGCTTTGGCCGCCAACAGTCACATCCGCGGTGGCGCTTTCGTTGCCGTTGGAGTCGTCGTCGAGCGTCTGGCCTTCGATCCCCGGTTCGGTGTCGGTGATCGTGGCGCTGCCCGTGGCGGTCGCAGGGCCGGTCCAGGTAAAGGTATCCCCGGTCCCCGTGGGGATGATGGACATCGGGTCAACATCGTAGAACAGAATTTCATTCGTCGGCATTTCCAGCCCCTTGAGATGTTGCGCGCGCGCCCTGGACGATACATCGCGACGGGCCTACCGGTGGTTTCTGCAGATCGGGTTAAGGGAACAATTCGTCACAATTTCGATGCGACCCGTCCAATTTGCGGGCATTTGCGGCAATGCCTTGGCAGGGCGCCGCAATGTTGCCAGGATTTCCACGCCCCGGCGCGGTCCGATGCGCTGATACGGCCTCGACATTCAAAAATGTGAATGGAATATTCCACGCAGCCCGACGAACGGTGCATACGGTTTCTATATGAGGACCCCAATGCCACGACAAGCCCATTCACCCCCGGTTTCCATCTGGTGTCCCGAAGGCGGCTCCGGCCCGCGTCCGCAGAAGGGCAGGCACCGATTGGCACCAGGTAGCGTGGTTGCCGCATGACCGCCCTGCGCTGGATCGACATTCCGCCGGTGTGGCTGGCGCTGGCGTTGGCCGCCGCTTGGCGGCTGGGCCAGTGGCGTCCCTTTGGCCTGTCCTTTGGCGGAGACTGGATCGGCTTGCCGGGCGGGCTGTTGGTGGGGGCGGGACTGGTGCTGATGGCCCTTGCCGTGGCCGAGATGCGGCGCCAGGGTACCACGGTCATACCGCACATGGAGGCCGAACACCTGGTGCAGACGGGCATCTTCAAGCGGACGCGCAACCCCATTTACCTGGGCGATACACTGGTCCTGGGGGGGCTGATCCTTTACTGGGACGTGCCGCTGGCGCTGCCGTTGATTCCGCTCTTCGTCTGGATCATCGAACGCCGCTTCATCCTGCCCGAGGAAAAGCGCCTGCGCCGCAAGTTCCGGCAGGATTTTTTCCGCTATACCCAGAAGACCCGCCGCTGGCTGTGACGCGCGGGGCGTCTTGTCGGAAATGGACGCATTGGTGTCGCACCGGCTTGAGAAATGATGTTGCGCGCGATAGGCACGCTTAACTGCCTTAACGAAAAGGGGGACTGGCCCGTGAAAATCGGTGCACCTAAGGAGATCATGGAGGGCGAGAACCGGGTCGCGATGACCCCGGCCTCGGCCAAGGACCTGCAGAAGCTCGGTTATGACTGCGTGATCGAGACCAAGGCCGGCGCGGCCGCGGGGTATTCGGACGCAGACTACAAGGACGCCGGGGTCGAAGTCGTCAAGACCGGCGCCGCGCTCTGGAAGTCTTCTGATATTGTTGCGAAGGTTCGTGTTCCGACGGAGACGGAGCTTAAGCGGCTTCGGGCGGGGCAGACGCTGATCACCTTTTTCAACCCTTCGGAGAACGAAGAGGGTCTGGAA
>Ga0102940_1002878_pt1 | contig 10126 bp, 6 predicted proteins | sample SalPonR2_C_D1_MG_FD_78215 | JGI IMG/M metagenome (GOLD analysis project Ga0102940, IMG submission 78215) | Salt pond soil microbial communities from South San Francisco under conditions of wetland restoration - Salt Pond MetaG R2_C_D1_MG | ecosystem: Environmental > Aquatic > Marine > Intertidal...
CGCTCCGAATACGATACGCGCCGCTTTTTTGTCTCTAACCCTGATATAGCTGGGGAACGCTTGTCTACCCTGAACCTCAACGAGCGCTTTGCGGCCATCATTACCCGGGTGCGCCGGGGGGATATCGACTTGCTGGCTAATTCCGATACGGTGTTGGAGCTGGGCGACCGGGTGCGCTTCGTGGCGCGGCGGCAGGATATCCCGCGTATCTCCGCCCTCTTTGGCGACTCCTATGATGCGCTAAGCCGGATCAACTTGCTCTCTTTTGGCTTGGGCATGGCCTTGGGGCTGCTCTTGGGCATGATTACCTTTCAGCTGCCGGGCGGTGTGGAGTTCAAGCTGGGCTTCGCCGGCGGGCCTATGATCGTGGCGCTTATCCTGGGTACTTTACGCCGCACAGGCCCTATCGTGTGGACGCTGCCGTACAGCGCCAACCTTACCTTACGGCAAATAGGGTTGATTCTGCTGCTTGCCGGCGTAGGCGTCAATTCTGGGCACACTTTCGTCAATACTGTAGCGCAGGGTGGGGGTGGCATTATATTCTTGGCAGGCACCATCATCAGCTTCTTGACGGCTATCGCTACGCTCTTCATTGGGTACAAACTACTGCATATCCCCTTTAGCTTTTTGACTGGCATGGTCGCCAATCAACCCGCTATCTTGGACTTTGCGCTGGACAAAGCCGGCAATAAGCTGCCCAATATTGGCTTTACCCTCATGCTTCCGGTTTCGTTGATTACCAAAATTGTGTATGTGCAGTTTTTGTTTGCGCTGCTGCGGTAGGCGGATAGCATTTTTTGCGTTGAAGTAACCGCAGGGGGCAAGATAGCGGCATGAATTTTTATCTTTGATCCATAATCTTTAGAGTGTGTTTAAATTTCCATGATTGAGCGAGAGCGAGGAAATTTAATTCTGGACAAGGCAGAAAACATAGGCATACCTGGAAGGTACGGCGAGGCTTTCTAACGCAGTACAGGATGAAATTTGCCGCTCGTAGCCAATTGATGGGGTTTTTAAACATACTCTTACTACTTAATTGTCAACCTCGTTCACATGACTATTCGAGCTTACCGTTTGAGTTTGTTGTTTTTGTTATCCACTTTCTTTGCCTGTGAACCCTCTGCTCCCGATCAGGCAAGCGAGACAGCAGAGACCGATAAACAAGTTACCCTAGACCGCAGCGACTACCACAGCTACGCCCGCCCACAGGAAGCGCGCGTCACCCATCTGGATTTACAGTTAACGGTCGACTTTGAAGACAAGCAATTAAGCGGTTTCGCCCGGTACAATATTGAGCAGGCGGAAGGGGCTGACAGCTTGATCTTGGACGTGCGCAATCTCAACATCCAACGCGTGACGGCCGGCACGGGGGCGCAGGAGCGCGAGCTAGCGTATAGCGTTTCAGAGGACCAGAAATATATTGGTTCGGCTTTGCGCATTGACATCGCCCCGGAGGACGAAGTGGTGACCGTATATTACAAAACCGACCCGGAAGGCGCTGATGCGCTGGACTGGTTGGTACCGCAGCAGACTGCCGACAAAGAAGCCCCTTTCCTGTACACGCAGGGTCAGGCTATTCTCACCCGCACCTGGATCCCCATCCAAGATAGCCCTGGGGTACGCATCACCTACGAGGCGCAGATTCAAGTCCCAGAAGGTTTGCTGGCGGTGATGAGCGCTTCCAACCCGCAGGCGGTGAATCCGGACGGAAAGTACAATTTTACCATGGAGCAGCCGATTCCGCCCTACTTGCTGGCGCTGGCGGTCGGCAAGTTGGAATTCGCCCCCATCGGCGATCGAACGGGCGTTTACGCAGAACCTAGTGTAGTGGAGGACGCCGTGTACGAGTTTGCCGATCTGGACGAGATGCTGTCAGCAGCAGAGGAACTCTACGGCCCTTACCTCTGGGACCGTTACGACATCATCGTGTTGCCGCCAAGTTTCCCCTTCGGCGGTATGGAAAACCCGCGCTTAACCTTTGCGACACCGACTATTATAGCGGGGGACCGCTCACTGACGGCCTTAGTGGCCCACGAATTGGCACACTCTTGGTCGGGCAACCTAGTGACCAATGCCACTTGGGATGACTTTTGGCTCAACGAAGGCTTCACCGTCTACTTCGAGCGCCGCATTATGGAAGCCCTTTACGGCAAAAGCTACGCTAATATGCTGGCCCAGCTCGGCTACCAAGACTTGATGGCGGATGTGGAGGATATTGGGCCGGAAAGCGAAGATACACAGCTCAAGCTCGACCTCGAAGGCCGGGACCCCGACGAAGGCATGACCGATATCGCCTACGAGAAAGGGGCTTTCTTCCTCGCCATGCTGGAAGGTAAAGTTGGGCGTGAAAACTTCGACGCTTTCCTGCGAGAATATTTCGAAAAGCACCGCTTCCAAACGCTCACTACTGAGGAGTTTGTACAGTACTTGGAAAAGAACCTGTTGGAAAAGTACAATGTGGAAGCCAACATCGACGAGTGGATTTACGGCGCGGGCCTACCCGACAACTTGCCGGTGCCAACTTCAGAGCGGTTTGCGGCGGTAGACCAAGCAGCTGCCTCGTTCAAAGCCGGCGCGGCGCCTAGCCAACTAGATACCGACGAATGGACGACCCACGAGTGGCTACACTTTTTGCGGCAGCTTCCGGAAGGACTGTCCGAGGAACGTATGGCAGCGCTGGACAAGGCGTTTGGCTTTAGCCAGTCTGGCAATTCCGAGATATTGGCGGCTTGGTTCGAAAAAGCGATCAACAACGGCTACAACAAAAACATCATGCCGCAAATCGAGGCCTTTCTGGTGGAAGTGGGCCGACGTAAGTTCCTAGCGCCCCTCTACCGTGCCTTTGTGGAAAGCGGGCAACGGGAAGCGGCTTTGGATATTTATGATAAAGCCCGGCCGAATTACCATGCGGTTAGCCGGAATACGATTGATGAGATATTGGGGTAGTCAAGGTTGAAAGGTTTAGAAGGTTGAATGGTTTAGAAGGTTGGAAGGTTGGAAAGTTGTAAGGTTGGAAAGTTTAGAAGGTTGGAAAGTTGGAAGGTTGGAAAGTTGGAAAGTTCGTCAACCGGGCAGCACGGACTGCGGGACGGCCAGCAAACTTTTCAACACCACAGCCCTTCAACTTTCCAACGCTATAACCCTTTAATTTTTCAACACATGAAGACCATGGATTTTACGAACCAACGCATACTCATTACCGGCGGTTCCCGCGGTATAGGCCGGGCGACGGCGATTGCCTTCGCGGAGGCCGGCGCGCGTGTGGCCTTGAATTTCCACAGCGACAAGCAGGCGGCTACGGATACCATAGAAGCCATGCCCGGCTTAGGACATTTTGCCGTACGCGCGGACATCAGCCAGCCCGAATCGGTGCAGCAATTGGTTGAGGCCGTAGTACAAGAAATGGGCGGGCTGGATGTGTTAGTCAACAACGCCGGCGTGTTCTTCCCCCATCCCATAGACAATAGCAGCTACACGGAATGGCAGCAAGCCTGGGAGAAGACCATAGGCATCAACTTGATGGGGGCAGCCAATGCGAGCTACTGCGCCGCCCAGCACATGATCAAGCAGGGGGGCGGGCGCATTGTAAATGTCTCCTCCCGCGGCGCTTACCGGGGCGAGCCGGAGCAGCCGGCTTACGGGGCCTCCAAAGCTGGGATGAATGCCTTGTCGCAGTCGCTGGCGCAAGCCCTTGCCCCACATAATATCTTCGTGGGTGCCGTAGCGCCGGGATTCGTGGCTACAGATATGGCAAAGCCTTTACTCGACGGAGAGGAAGGCGAGGCGATACGGCAGCAGAGCCCCACCGGAAGAGTAGCGAAACCGGAGGAGGTCGCCCACTGTATCCTGTTTTTAGCTTCGGAAGAAAGCCAGTTCACGACGGGCTGTGTTTTGGATATTAATGGGGCATCCTATTTGCGGTAACTGGTTGCGCTGATCTTGTCCAGCCAATGAAAACCGCAAAATGTAAAATGTCTAGTGCAGAATATAAAAGTGGGCGTTGCCTATTGCTGACCATCTTACCTGAAGGTAGGCGTCGCGCTATAGCGTTCCACAAATTCTTTCATTTCATCTACCATAGCCGGCGAGCCGATCGCGATGGTCGCCCGCTGATGCAGGTGGTTGACGGGCATATCCAAAATGCGTTCCAACTGACAGGTGATGGCCTTGCCGCCCGCTTGCTCTACGATATAGGACAAAGGGTTGCATTCATAAACCAAACGCAGCTTGCCCTGTGGGTACTTGCGCGTATTGGGGTAGAGGAAGATACCGCCCTGTAGCAAATTCCGGTGGATGTCGGAGACCATGGAGCCGATGTAGCGCAGGCGCAGGTTCATATCGGAGCACTGGTCGATATAGCGGCGCATTTCCACGTCGAATTTTAGGTAATAGCCTTGGTTGACGGAGTAGTAGTTGCCGCGCTCGGGGATTTTAATATCCTTGTGGCTGAGGCAGAACTCGCCGATCGTAGGGTCGAGGGTGAAACCGTTTACGCCCCGGCCAGTGGTGTAGACAAGTAGGGTAGAGGTGCCATAGAGGACATAGCCCGCGGCTACTAGGTCCGTGCCTTTCTGCAAAAAGTCCTCCTTTTCCACCGGGGCTTCCGTGTCGCTCAGTCGGCGGTAGATGCCAAAGATGGTGCCTACAGATACATTGACGTCGATATTGGAAGAACCGTCGAGCGGGTCGAATACCACGACGTATTTGGAAGGCTTACCCGCTACTGAATTGATGGGGATAATGTCTTCCAGTTCTTCTGAAGCCACGCCACAGCATTCTCCGCTGTTTTTGAGGCAGTCGATTAATTTCTCGTTAGCGTAGAGATCGAGCTTTTGTACATCTTCGCCGGAGGCATTTTCTGAACCGGCTTTACCTAGGATGCTGACCAAGCCAGCTTTGTTTACTTCGCGGTTGACGATCTTGGCCGCTACGCCGATGTCGCGCAGCAAGCCGGTGAGTTCGCCGGAGGCATAGGGGAAATCCTTCTGACGGCGGATGATAAATTCGTCTAGGGTGACGATTTGGCTCATAAGCAATGATTTGGTTTATGGTTAGGGAGGGTAAAGATAAAAAGCAAGGTAGAGTTAAGCAGTGACAAATGGCAACAACTTGTAGAAAGTTTAACCGAATTGTAAACGGATCGCCCACTTATACCCTAGGGCGTCCTCCGAAAAGAAGCTGGGTAAGATCAGCTTCTTCAGTCAACCAATCGACTTGCAGTGGGTTTACAAAGCAGAAAATAGACATCTGTGAAGGAATTAGCCTATCTCAACCAGTTTTTTATACGCTACCGGGGGCGCTTTCTCCTCGGTATCGTCTTTGTGACCTTGTCCAACTACTTCCGGGTATTGCAGCCGCAGATGATCCGGGAAGCACTGGACTTGGTGGTGGAGAATATTGGCTTGTTCGGTATGCTCCAAGGCTTCGAACTGCAGTCTGAATTATATTCCATCCTCGGTCGTTCGCTGCTGTATTTTGGTGTGTTGGTACTGATATTGGCGCTGCTGATGGGCATTTTTATGTATTTTATGCGGCAGACGATCATCGTGATGTCCCGCTTGATCGAGTACGACCTGCGAAAGATTATCTTTAAGAAATACGAAGAGCTCAGCCTCAGCTTTTACAAACGCAACAACACGGGCGACCTGATGTCCCGCATTACCGAGGACGTATCAAAGGTGCGGATGTACTTGGGGCCGGCGGTGCTCTACGGTATCAATTTGGTGTCGCTATTTGTGCTTGTCATCTACTCCATGTTAAGGGTGAATGTGGAGCTGACCCTGTACAGCCTAGCCCCCTTGCCTATACTTTCCATCTCCATTTACTACGTCAGTAGCTTGATACACAAGAAGAGTGAGGTCATACAGCAGCAATTGGCGAGGTTGAACAGCAACTCGCAGGAGATCTACTCCGGCATACGCGTCGTCAAATCTTACGTGCAGGAAAAAGCGATGCTTTCCTTTTTCTCGGAAGAGAGCGATGTGTACAAAGACAAAGCGCTGGGGTTGGCTCGGGTAAATGCTTTTTTCTACCCGTTGATGATACTGCTCATTGGCACAAGTACCATCATCACGGTTTATGTAGGGGGCTTAAAAGTTGTCAACGGTGCTATTACAGCGGGCAACATCGCCGAGTTTGTCATTTATGTCAATATGCTGACTTGGCCCGTGACGGCTATCGGCTGGATTGCGTCCATTGTACAGCAAGCCTCCGCCTCGCAAAAGCGCATCAATGAGTTTTTGAGTACCGAAGCGGAGGTTGTGCCGCCCGGCAAAGAGGCAGCGGAAATCAAAGGGGAGGTCGAGTTTGAAAATGTTTCTTTTACCTACCCGGACACAGGCACCAAAGCCCTGCAAAACGTCAGTTTCCATTTGAAACCCGGTCAAAAGATGGCTATTATCGGAAAGACCGGCTCTGGCAAATCCACTATAGCGGACTTGCTGGTACGGATGTATGATGTGGATAAGGGCGCGATACGCATCGACGGTCGGGATATTCGCGAGCACAATCTCTCCCAGCTTCGCCGTTCCATCGGTTATGTGCCACAAGACATATTCCTGTTCTCTGACACCATCGCCAACAACATCGCTTTTGGCAAACGGGATGCTGATCGACCATCCATCGAGCAATTCGCCAAGCACGCCGCTGTGCATGAGGACATCTTGGAGCTATCTGAGGGCTACGATACTACGGTCGGCGAACGTGGTGTTACCCTGTCCGGCGGGCAAAAGCAACGCGTATCCATTGCCCGTGCCTTTATCAAAGAACCGGAAATAGTAGTGCTTGACGATTGTCTCTCTGCAGTGGATACCAAGACGGAGAGCCAAGTGCTTGGTTACCTCTCCGGTGCTTTGGCCAACAAAACCGCCATCATCATCACCCATCGTATTTACTCGCTGCTGGAATTCGACAAAATCATCGTTTTGGAGGATGGCCGTGTCACTGAGGCCGGCACCCACGAGGAGCTTTCCCAAAACGGTGGCTACTACGCCGAGCTCGTAGATAAACAACGCATGGAGGAAGCCGCCGCAGAATAATGCCCCGTCCGCTTTTTTGAAATATTCCGCAAATCTTTACTTTTGTAGGGACACCTTTTCTATTCTATTAACTAAACCGTACACAAGTGGACAAGGAAGGTAAGCCGAGAAGATTTGATAGTGTGTATTCCAACAAAATGCGGGCCGGCAAGCGCCGTACTTATTTCTTCGATGTGCGCCGTACCAAAGGGGACGATTTCTACATTACCCTGACGGAGAGCACCAAGAGGTTTAACGATGATGGCTACGAGCGCCACAAGATTTTCCTCTACAAAGAAGACTTCAACCGTTTTATAGACAACTTGGAAGATACCATCAACTACGTCAAAGAGGAGCTTATGCCTGACTACGACTACGATGAGTTCACGCGCCGACACGAAGAGTACGAAGCGCGGAAAAAGGCAGAAGAAAACGGCATGGACGCCAACCTTAAAGACGACATCGCTTCCGAAGACGATATGAGTTGGTAATTGGAGGGTGAAATTCCGAAAATCTGGAATTTCACCCTTTATGTTTTTGTATGCCTACCAAACGCTGACGCTTACACCAATGCTGACTAGGGATACGCCAAGGCTTGCCTCTGCAAAGGCGCCCACGTGCGGTGTAATGCGGTAGCGGGCACCGACATATGCCGTGTAGAACATCTTGGTGTTCGACCGTTTTATCCCCATTTCGCGGCGTACTTTCTCCTCTTCTCCGTGCATCATCTCTACATCAGACACACTACAGCCAATAAACAGGCCGCCGTAAAAATGCCAACGTTCAGCGATGAGCTTGGAATAGCCGCCTGTACGGATACCTACTGTCGTGAAGTGGTGTACCCACTGCGCCATAGAGCCGTCCCGCATCTTGCGTTCGCCGGTGCGGGTTATGGAGTGGCCGGTGGCTAGGCCTAAGGTGAAGTTGTTGCTCAGCTTGTAATCGGCCGTGAAAGTTAGCGGGAGTAGCTCCGCTTGCCCTCCATCTTTGAGGAAGGTCGGCAGCAATCCCACTCCAGCGTTGAGGTTAAGGTAGTTCTTTGGTGTTTTTTGGGTATGCCCCAGTTGAATAATAAAGCAGCAAATGACAATGGTCAGGAAAATGGGCTTTTTCATAATCATGAATTTATATTGGGTATTGGGTAATACATCCTTGGCTGGTCCAAAGCGCCGAGCTTCGGGCCGAGACAATAAACCATCCTGCTGTACGCCGACGACTCGCTTCGCACGAGCAATAAGCATACCGCCGTTATGGGCAGTAATGGCATAATAGCCACCCAGCCTTAACGTCATCAATATTTAAAACCCCAATGCTATTGTTGAAACCCCAAGCGCGTCATGGCTTTTTGCCGCAAGAGGTGCTATGCGCGGCTTTAGCCTAATAACTACAGCGTTTCGAGTGGCCCCTACGTGAGTAGATGGCCTTATAGCGCGTTTCAAATTAATAAAATGGCAATGCAATCAATCTGTTGTTGCCATTACATACTGCAATGTAGCAGGTTTTTGTGGGTTTGTCAAGACCCAATAGTGACAAAAGTCAGTTTTCTGACCGAATAGGCGTTAGTAAGCCCCGTAATACCGACGCAGCCCCCACTCCAGCGTAAAGAGGAGCAGCAATACAAAAAACAGCCATTTTAAGTCGATAACCGGCCGGGTTTTCGCCGTTTCGTAGATCACCGGTTTCACCGTTTCGCGGGCTTGCAGTTTGTCAGCGATACTACCGATATTGTCAGGGTAGACAAGTTCGCCGCCGTAGCGCTCGCTGAGTAGGCGCATCAGGTTGTGGTCGGCGGTGGTAGCATAGCGTTCTAATTGAATGGGCTTGACGCTGAATTGCCCGTCATAAGTCAGCCGTTCCCCGTTGTAGAACACAGCAGCCTGAAAGCTGTAGTTGCCCACCGGTAAAATACCGGCGTTGAGACGGTAAGCGTTGCCTGTCTTGTTAAAGGTATAGTTGTATTCTTTGCCCTCGGCATCTTTGATGGTCAGGCTGGCATCAGGTTCGTTCACAAGCTCGAAGGACTTGTTATAGAGCTCGGCGTCGAAGTAGATGTTTTCGTTCTCGTCGAAGATATTCTTGCTTAGGCTGACCCGGAAGCGTCGTTTATCCTCCTTGAGGCTGAGGTACTGTACTACCTTGCCGACTAGCTGGTTGAAGCGTTCATGGTCTTGGTTCTGCAAGTAATCAAACAAGCGCCAACGCCAGAGCCCCTCTGCTGCAAGCACGCCCGTCTTGGTACCCCTCTGATCACCTACCACGAACAAGGGATACTGCGTCGTGACTTCTCCTATGCGTTGGTAAAGCAAGGTTTCTGCCTCAGGGCTAGCTTGGAATTCCCCGAAGTAAGCCGTTAGCGGGGCAAAGTTGGGCAGGCTACTCTTTAGTTCTTCACTCAAGGTGAATAGAGCAAAGTCTGCCGCCACGGCTGCCTGCACCTGATTTTCACTACCGCCTCGGGTTTGTATGCGAATCAGCTGCTGTACCTCGTTGAAGCGGTTCAGGTTAGTCTGTAGACCGACGATAAATAAATGCGGGATGTTGTCCGACTGTATACTGTTGAAGACCCGGCTGGCATCGTTGGTCCGGCTAGGTAGATTGTGGAGGATTATGAAGTCGTACTGCTGAGGCGTTTCGGTGAAGGCGTCAGCGTAAGCGGTAGAAACTTCGTAGTTTTTGTTGTTGGAAATAGCTTGCCGCAGCGCGGTGACGTCTGGGTGGGGCGCATTGGCCAAAATCAGGATTTTCTGGCGGGCGTCGAGCACATCTATGAAAATATCCTTGCTGTTGTTGGCGAGTGATGCTTCGCCCTCTACGCCAGTGATGCTAATGCGGTAGCGTTGTACACCGACTTGGTTAGCATCCAAGATGATTTCCCGGGTATCGAAGAAGCTATTGTCGTCAATGGGCACCGGCTGCTGCTGCAGGAGCCGTGTCTGCCCGTTTTCCACTTTTGATATCCGCAGTTGGCTGTTGCTGCCGGCGGCGTTTTCGGCTAGGATATCGATTTCCAGGCTGAACTTGTCGCCCAAGTAAGCAATACGGTTGTGGAATATCCGCTTGACCACCAGATCCTTTTTGGGCACCGTGTCGCCGAGGGCGATGGTATAGAC
>Ga0102940_1002882_pt1 | contig 10117 bp, 16 predicted proteins | sample SalPonR2_C_D1_MG_FD_78215 | JGI IMG/M metagenome (GOLD analysis project Ga0102940, IMG submission 78215) | Salt pond soil microbial communities from South San Francisco under conditions of wetland restoration - Salt Pond MetaG R2_C_D1_MG | ecosystem: Environmental > Aquatic > Marine > Intertidal...
CCATAGACTCAAACTTGGAGCTTCCAACGAAGTTCCAGAATATTGACAACGGTTACTTCCCTCTAGTCAACACAGGGGTTATGATGTTCCAAGTATCTGTTATGAAGAACCTCGGGGATATACTTCAGATTCTTCAGCCATTGATAAACGCTTTAGATTTGAAACGAAACCCCTACCTTGAACAGCTTGCAGTTAATGTAGGATTGGCAGCGATGAGTCATTGGGTAACTCTCATAGACCCTAAGTTTAACTACCAACTTCAAAACCCTCACAATGAAGTCTTTCTAGGGGAGGGAAGCGAAACTATGGTAGACATTAGAGGCAAGAAAGTTCATAATGTTCACTTTAATGGGAAGCTGGGGAGACGTAGATACACCACAATCAATCGTTGTTTTAGGTTTATAAAGTAATGAGACAAAATCATCTAGAGAAAGGAGAACGTCATGGGAGCCGTTAAGTCGTTTTTCTCAGGTGTGGAGGGAAATATCCACTATGATGCTGCTATTAAAGCGGGAGCTAAACATGCTCTAATGTCCTTCATGTATATTGAAAAGAAGGGAGTGGACATTGTTAAGAACCGCGTGAAGCAGTTTGGAACAGAGTTCCTAATCGACTCTTCAGCGCATACCTTCCAGACGAATTGCCACCAGCCCCCTTATGACTCTTGGACACTCAAAGACTACGAGAACTTCTTAGACCGATACGTGAAGTGGTTAGTAGATAATAAAGATTATATTTCATGCGCTGCTGAGTTGGACATTAGTTATCCTTTGAACATGACCCAGAACCTAGACGCAGATGCCTCTTACGGTAACAACATTGTTGAGGATTGGCGAGCCAACGTATTTCAGCCACTACAGAAGAAGGGGATTGATATTATTTATGTCTGGCATGGTTTTGGCGGCCTCCAAGGTTGGGAAGAGATGTGCCAGAAGTATCCCTACGTAGGGTTGCCCGGAGAAAAGAGTTCTGAGCCTGACTTTAATAAGTTTATAACAGTGGCTCGTAGATACTGCACCAAGATTCATGGATTCGCTGCAACTAAGCAGGCAGATTTCAAGGACTTCCCTTGGTATTCAGTTGACTCTATTACGTGGAAGACTTCTGAGATGTATGGGACACTTATCCATTGGGATGAGCGAAAACAGAAGCTCATGTATATTGAGGATAAGACCCAGAGAAGTAGATTTAAGACCACCTTCGATAGCTTAGGGTTGGACTCTGAGCTTATAATACTTGAAGGAAATGCGAAGTCAGAACAAGACAAAGCGCACCTTAGAGCACTAGAAAAGAAGAAGAATAAGAAGGCGTATAAAGAAGTGACCAAATATGCCCTGCACTCGATGACGAGCATGGAGAAGTTCTATGCCAACTTATACAAGCATCGGGTGTTTTATTATGAGCTAAGGTTGCCTCACCCCTTAGTTGTCAGAAAGAAGTGGGGAAAGAAAGAGGTAATGTCTTATTGGAAAAACATTAAAGCCGATGAGACGTTCAAAGAACACGCTACAGAGAATCGTTGGCTTCATATACGAGACTTTTTGGTAGGCATATCCTCTGTGCAATATTGCGAGCACAAATATTACCAGAAGAACAGGAGAGCAAAGGAGTTCCTAGAGACATATTTCTCTGGGCTTATGACAGCTAGTGTCGATGCCACTACCTTTCAAAAGGAATTGGCTAACTTCATAGCCCCTCCTAACCCTGCCCCTATAGAGAGGGGAGCTTCAGACTTTGCCGATACTAATAATCCTCCGAAGGTTAGAGGAGAAGAAAACTACGAATTGGAAGATATTGAGTATAGGATTGAACCCGAAATATTAGATACAATATACCCATGAAGAAAAAATATATTATTGGAATACACGCCGCGAAGTATGCAGGAAAGACTACGGCTGCAACAATACTGAGTGACAGATACCCTGACTTCCTCACAGCCTCGTTTGCCATGAAGATTAAAGAGGTAGCCCTTGCGATGAACTTTCCTAAAGAAGCTGTTTACGGAGAAGAGAAAGAGACATGGATGCACCCAATTCTGGGCGTAACATTTAGAGTTTTTGCTCAACAGTTTGGGACAGAGTTTATTAGAAACACCTTTAACGACAAGGCGTGGATTCGATATATAGAGCACCTATTCGATGACATAACAACCGTTAATCAGCTTATTAACGGTTTCATCATAGATGATATTAGATTTGAGAACGAAGCGCAGACCGTCCGAGACTATTGTAAGGAGAAGGGTTATACCGCTATTCTTATCAAGATACATAGGGAGGAGTTTGATTTTACAAAAGAGCATTCTTCAGAGTTCGGTCTCCCTGATAGCCTATTCGATATTGTTATTAACAATGACGGAGGTGTTGAAGGTTTTAGAAAACAGCTAGAAGCCTATATGGAAGCCGTAGAGGACAAACACCCTTTATTGAGACGCATTAAGGTAATAAAGGATAAAGAGAGAGCTGGATGGATAAATACCTCGCCAGATTTCTCAGCCAGAGCATAAAATTTTAACGCTAAAATTAACCACAGGATGAAACAAGACATGGACTTAACCGCAAAATACACCTGCAAAAAACAATATCGAAACCTTCCGGCAGCACACCGACAGCCGAAGCATGATGGACACTGTGCTTTGATTCACGGACACGATTGGGGGTTTGATATTACCTTTCAACGAACAAACCGAGCAGACCGCCTAGACGAAAACGGGTTCGTATTCGACTTCGGCAAGCTCAAAGAAGTCAAAGCTATGTTGGAAGATACATTCGACCACACCTTACTTCTTAATCAAGATGACCCTCAAAAAGAACACCTCATAGAAGTTCTAGGGGAGGAACTTGCGAAGATTGTAATACTCCCTTCGTGCAGTGCTGAAGGGCTTGCTAAATACGTGTATGAAGAAGCCGATGCTATTGTTCGTAAACTATCTAACGGCGGGGTAAAAGTCACCGAAGTAGTTTGCCATGAAGACGAGAAGAACTCTGCTTCATACAACCACGAGGTAGAAGGATGAAAGTAACAGAAGACGTATTTTATAGTATACAAGGCGAGGGAGCTACTGTAGGTGCTCCTTCCGTCTTTATACGTTTTGGTAACTGCATGTTTCAGTGCGCTTGGTGTGACACCATTAAAGTTTGGAAGAACTTTACTGAAATGTCAGAGACAGACCTTCTATCGAGGATTACTAAGCTTGGACTTATACCACCTCTAGTAAGAGGTTGCCACCTTATCCTGACAGGAGGCGAGCCTCTTCTTCAACAAAAGAGTTTGCCTTCGTTTATCGAGCAGATTGATAATAAGGCGGGAAGCAGAGTGTATGTCGAAGTAGAGACAGCAGGAGTTATAGAACCGTCAGAAGAAATGCTCGATAGAGTGGACCAGTGGAACATAAGTCCGAAGCTTAGTAATTCAGGCATACCTTTGAAGAGACGAAGAAAACTAGATGTTCTTTCTATGTTCAGAGATAAGAACTCGTGGTTGAAATTCCCTGTTCAGAACGAGATAGAGCTAGACGAAGTTTTAGACTATTGGGTAGGCGCAGACTTCCCGAAGGAGCGTGTGTTACTTATGCCTGTATGTGATACGCAAGCCTCTCACTTAGAGAAATCCCTTGAAGTGATTGAGTGGTGCAAAGACTACGGATACCGCTATTCTCCGAGAATGCAGTTAGCCCTTTATAACGAATCAACAGGAGTGTAATTTTAACACTAAAATATTATGAAAGACCAAGAAGAGAAGATGAAGCAAGACTGGCATCTTAAGATGGCAGATAAAATCGTGAACAGTAAGGAGTATCAGGATATGCGTGTAGCTATGGGACACTCTTTGAAAATGGTAGCTCAGAAGCAAGCAGAAGCCAGTGAGCACTTTATAACGCTGTATCTGAAGAAGTGGCTAAAGAAACCAGAAGCCAGCCCAGAGGAGCTTCACGACTACATTAAGAGGAAGAAAATACGCTGCGGATTGTGTGCGACAGGTTCTATGCCCAGAGGAAGTTATTTGGGGTATGCAATGTTGAATCCCCTGACGGGAGAGAGAAGATGCTGTTACATAACACATGAGATAATTAAGACAAAAGATGGTATAGACTTGATGACCTCTCACAAGGAGCTTGATGAGCTTCCAGAGGAAGTCAGACGTTACCTTGATAACCTTCCACCGATAGAAAACTTAGGAGTAAACTAATATGAAACAGAGCAGAAGCGCACAATACCTTAAGGGGCGGTCTATAAACGGATATGACGGCAAGATTGTTGACATTACCGTTACCCCGACCAATCAGAGAAGAGTATACTTTGATAATGGTAAGTCAGTGATTCTTAGCAAACAGGCTTTGACTACAGCACTGCACAATACCATTGCCCAAAACCAGAGAATCGAAATGGAAGCTAATAGAACGTATCACGAAGACGGTTCTGTAAGCCAGCCAGTAAAAGGTCTGAAACGTGGGGAGGTTCGTAGATATAAGAACGTTTCCAGAGCAGACGCAGCTTTAACCCGAATATACGGAAACAAATGAAACCTAATAAAACTGACCCAGAGTTGGGGAATAAAGTTCACGAGGCTCTTATAGAAGCAGGTATTGAAACACCTATGCTTCGTCACAAGCCTTTAGCCATGCAGAGAGCCTTGATTGAGGATTTATTCGGACATATTATGTCCGAAGGACTAGGGCTAGACCTAAGTGATGACAGCTTACGTGACACTCCTAACAGAGTGGCTAAGATGTTCGTGGATGAAGTATTCTACGGTCTTTACTATGAGAATTTCCCTAAAGTCTCCACCTTTGAAAACAAGATGGGATACAACGAGATGATTATAGAGAAAGACATACAAGTTCGCTCCCACTGTGAACACCATTTTGTTCCTATTATCGGTGTGGCTCATGTAGCCTATCTCCCCGAGAAGAACGTGGTAGGTCTTAGTAAGATTAACCGAGTGGTTGATTTCTTTTGCAGAAGACCGCAGGTGCAGGAGAGACTTACTTCTCAAATCCACAAAGCCTTGCAAGTTATTTTGGGAACAGAGAACGTTGCTATTGTTGTAGAAGCGGAACATTTTTGTGTTAAGACAAGAGGAATAGAAGATGGGTGTAGCTCTACAACTACTTCTAAACTAGGAGGGGCTATGTTTACCCCTGCTGCTCGTAACGAATTTATGCACCTAATCAAATGAGTATATTAGACGATAATAACTCCTTCGTGGGAGGACTAACAGACGAGGACTTGAATATCCTGTTGCGATACATGCGAAAAGAAAACAGCAAGCTTGTTTTAGAAGTAGGCACTCTCTTTGGCATAACAGCTAACAGGATAAGCGAGCTAGGCGTTGACGTTATAACGGCTGACAATTTCGCTTGGAATCCTTTCGGGCTTACACGAAGACAGCACATAAAGTTCACACAGAGGATACTTCGCACAGATGTTCGCTTAGTGGTATTGGACATTTCCCTGTCTTTGGATGAGCAGTGTAAGGCATTAGAAGAGGAACTCCGTTTAGTAAAAGTGGATACTGTGTTCATTGACGCTGACCATACTTATGATTCGGTTCTTAGAGATATTAAAATGGCTCACAGGTTAGGGGCTTCCAACATAGTAGTTCACGATTATGATAAGGAGACTCACATAGAGGTAGTCACAGCTTGCAATTATTTTTACGAAACCCATAAAGCAGACTATTATTCAGAGAGTGAAGGCAACTTCTTCTTTTTAACCAGACACTAAGATGATTATTCTTACAAACACCCTACAAATGACTAGGTTCGGAGCATGTATTGACGTGGTAATCTCTGTGCATAGTTCCGTAGCCTCAATGCGTAAGAGCCGAAGAGAACGTGTAGGGCTTGCACACAGCAACGCTGAAGAACCTACTGACAACTGCCTAGCATATTATGAGGAGCATACGAGACTTATCAGAGACGACAAAACAGGTGAGCTACATATTGAGATAGGAGAGATTCATCTGCCCAGAACAGCCACAGTAGGGCATGTAGCGCATGAAGCTTTACACGCTTGTTTTGCTATCACTAGGGTAGCGTCTTCTATTGATATGTTAATCACTTCAAAGGAGTATGGTGAGAGAGAAGAAGCGATGTGCTACCTCTTACAGAACTTGGTAGATTGTTGTCACCAAACTATTAACCGAGCAGAGAAGCTACGTAGCAAAAACTCCAAAAAGTAAACTGAGGTCTTGGCACAGGTCTTGGCACAGGTATTGGCACAATGAATATATTTCTTCATATCCCTAAGACAGCCGGAACTTCTGTTCGACAGGTCTTGGCACAGGTTACAGGTCTTGGCACAGGTCTTGGCACAGGTAAGCCCAGATATAGGTTCTCAGATGATTGGGACTTAGGAAAGGAACTGGTTAAGCATCCATGCAGTTCTATTAGGAAGTGGGACACGGTGGGAGGTCACTTAGAGATATGGTGGTTCTATCCCCTCATAAGGCAGGTAGCGAGAGAAGGTAGGACGTGCCATATTTATACGGTTCTAAGGAATCCAGTGGAGAGAGCTTTCTCAGACTATAACCACTTTAGGAGAACACGGAATCACCCCATGCACGATAAGGCTCTCAGCTTCCCATTTGATAGGTTCTATAGGGAAGTAGAAAAGATACATAACCCTATGTGTCGTTACCTTTGTGGTGAGGAAGACCACGACAAAGCTCTTAGGAATATCGAAAAGTTCAAAATTAGGGTAGGATGCCAGAGAAACCTAGAGCCTTTCTGGGACAGAATAGAGTCTGACTTTTATGCTAAAATACACGACAGGAGTATAAAGGCTAATACAGGCACATACCCTTTGCCTATCACTAATAAAGATAGTGAAAGCGTTAAAGTGATGGATAGAGAAGATTCCCTTCTATATGATATGTTATTTTCAGAAGGGAATGACTTTGTTTGTCATGGCTAAATAAAAAAGTTGTTTTTACTTATAGGTTATGTTAAAGTTGTCTCATCGTAAGAAAAACGCGATACAGCAAAAACAATAAAAAAGGAAACCTACCATGATTAAGAAAAGCAAAAAGACCAAGGCTTCAAAAGCCACTAAGCCCCAAGGGAACGCTATTACGAAAGAGACTTCTGATTCTGCATTTTATAATGCACTTCGGTTCAAGACTGCTACGCTTCTGAAGAACGTAATCGGAAAAGCAGTTCCAAGCTGCACCAAAGTCGGATACCTTCTGAAGACCTCTGACCGAGGAGTGCTGATTGACAAGGTGAAATACAATGCCGCAGGGTGGTATGAGCGCACGACCCCCAATGGTGTTGTCTATGGCAATCTCGAAACCATTAACGAGTTTGACAACATGGAAGCGCAGATTCTCACCAAGGCAGAGCTTATTGCGAAAGCCAAGAAGTTCAGTCGGGCTGTGCGTATGCGCCACGTCTATGACGACTCGGAGGTAGATGTTGCACTGCTGAACAGCCTCGGTGACTCGTATGTGGCTGCAATCCGCAAGAAGGGGAGCACCGTAGAAGTCTCCAAGATGGAGCACCCAGCGAACCACAACGCCAAGCTGGTTCAGTTCAAACATGTAAAGGATTTGAAGATTTCCGATGTGCTGTAATCGGGAGTGATATGTCCTCATAACACGCTAGGGGCAGTTGATTGGACTGCAAAGCCTTGATGCTGCCCCTAGCATCCCTTTAAGGAGTCGTATGAAAAAGAAAAGAAAAGTAGTTCAGTTGGAGTTTCCGACTAGCGAAGATACGCACGTAGGCGAAGACCTCTGCATGGCTTACCGATACCAGTATTACGTTCTGGCTAAACCCTTGGTTAGAGACTTGGACTATGACAAGCTTGAGAGAGAAGTGCTGGAGGAAGTAGGAGAAAATAGCCCCCTCAGAAAGCCCGGTTCGGAGAATAAAGAATCTTATGAACCGAGAATCAGGGCGTTGTCTCTTTACTTGCTTTTAACATTTGGGGAGCATAAAGTAACTAATAAGGAAAAGCCTCCCGAGAAAAAGAAACTGCTTCGTAGGAGGCGCAAACAGTGATACACATGGTTAAGATAAAAATACTTTGGGAGTTCTCCGGCAAAGAAGCTAAGACTACTGAGCACCTAATGAGTTGGGACGATGCTAGGAGTAAGAAGCGATTCTGTAATAATGCTAAGACCATTCTAAAAAGGTTTACAGAAGAAGAGCAGAGAGCTTTCAAGAAACTTTGGATAACGGTAGACAAAAAGGAATCATCTTTCCAACCTCGGTGGATAACCGAGTGTCGGGGCAAAGTCCTCCTGTGAGGTTTTCAACCTTTCCCCTCACAGGGGGCATTTAGTTTAATAGCAATGTTTTATATAGGCATAGAACAAGACCGAAACACGCACATAGAAGATTTGAGCCTTGTGGTTGAAACCACAAGGACTTCTTCTCCTTGTTTGATTATCCCCCATTTTTCAAACGTGGACGCTAGAGTTGTTCCCTACGATAATCCCGTCAAGAAGGACGCATTGCTCTTCCTAATCGGACTCTTCCCACCGCTACAGAACCCGGAGGTGGGCGATCATAGATGCCAACAGTTAATCCCTAAGCCGAGGGTAGAAAAGTGGGACTATGGTTAACGACTCAAAGCCCTTTCTGTAGGGGCGAGTGAGAAAGAGAAAAAGGAAAATTTTAACGTTAAAAATTGTAAGATGGAAAATATAGTAGTAGAAAAATCAAATGTGTTGTTTAGGGATATTAAGCTCTTATGCGACCACGTATCAAAGGATAAAAAGGTTCTGGATATTAAGCCTCATCTGAGGTATGTTTATTACTTTCCTATACAGAAGGCTCTGTTTGCGTGTAACAGCTACGCAGGAGTTTTTCTTGATAACTACGATATACCTTATGACAAGGTATTAACTTTTGAGATAGCCAAGAACACCCAGAGCAGGGTAGAGCTTGCGTTGCTTAAAGAGCACCCCACGATGCAGAAGAAAGAGCTTGAGGGGCTACAGCAAGGAGCTTGCAGATTTAGAAAACCCCTGAGACGACATATAGTGGTAGAGGGAGAGAGTAGAGAAACCTTAGCTAGACTCATTCACTTACACGGATACTATAACCCGCTTCTGGTTGCCGAGCTTTACACGTTTGTAGAGGGAAAGGAGTTCACCTTCATTATGCCTAAAAAGGTAGTCGCTCCGATTAGAGTTGTAATTGGAGATGTATACTTTATGGTAATGCCTATAAAGAAACAGGTAGACCGATTAAATATTTCATACAAAGTAGAGAAATGGAAAAAGTAAAACTCCCACGCATTCAGGAAAACCCGATACTGCCAACTTCAGAACAGTGCATGTATTGTGGCAGAGTTGAGAGTAAGCTCTCAATACCTGCTGAGGAGTATGTTACGGTGATACCTTGTGAAAAGTGCGCCGATAAGTATTCAGAAGGATGTTTGATAGTAGAGATGCTAGACATAGGAGGGGAAGAGACTATTCATAAGGACTTCAGGAGAAAGTTCACACGAAGACTACTCGCACCAAGCGGAGAGTGGTTATTCCTCCCTACAAGACACTTCGGGCTTATCACTGACTCCGATATACAGAGTAGGGTAAAAGCTGAACCCTACCTAAGACTGGAACGAAAAGCTTACAAGATAATCAAGAACCTTTTGCTGGATAAATATAAGTCGTAGCGGTTAAATTATATAGTTGAGTTTCCTTACAGGAAATGCTATATTAGCATCGTTATGAGAGAAACACACACAGCAAAGCTAGTCAGCGCGGCTGACAAAAAGATGATAAACTCTATCTACTTTCACGGTAAGCTCGAAGAGCAAGTCGGAGATGATAGAGTTCATTTAGCACAAGGGGTTCTGTATCTAGGAATCAACCTTGTTGAAGTAGAAACTGAGGGAGAGTTAATAGACGCTCTGGCTTATATATACGATTATAAGACAATAGCAGACAGACCGTATCTGAGGGGCGTAGTAGTTAGTGCTACTGATGCCGAGGCTATTGAGTATGCCATAAATGCTTTCACATGCAAACCTGCGGTATTATGAGCCTAGAAGACATAGAAGACATAGAAGAGGTTTCAATCAATCTGCTCTTAACCTATCAGTGCAATCTGGCTAGCGACCAAGGTATGTATATGAGCAGACCGAGCAGGAGACGAGAATATAAC
>Ga0102940_1002890_pt1 | contig 10101 bp, 5 predicted proteins | sample SalPonR2_C_D1_MG_FD_78215 | JGI IMG/M metagenome (GOLD analysis project Ga0102940, IMG submission 78215) | Salt pond soil microbial communities from South San Francisco under conditions of wetland restoration - Salt Pond MetaG R2_C_D1_MG | ecosystem: Environmental > Aquatic > Marine > Intertidal...
AAATAACATTGAAAAATCAGTATCAAGAATCGGACTCGGCACATGGGCTATTGGTGGCTGGATGTGGGGAGGCACACAAGAACAGGAATCCATCAAAACAATATTAACAGCAATCGATAAAGGTATTAACCTCATCGATACAGCTCCGGTTTATGGCTTTGGAACATCAGAGAAGATTGTGGGTAAAGCCATAAAAGAATATGGAAAACGCGAAGACCTCACGCTGATTACCAAAGTAGGTCTGGATTGGAAAAATGAACAGCCCTTTCGCAATTCAAGTAAAGAAAGATTAGAAAAAGAAATTGAAGACAGCCTCCAGCGTTTACAGACCGATTACATTGATGTGTACATGATACACTGGCCCGACCCCAAAGTGCCTTTTGAAGAAACAGCAGCTTTGCTTGAAAATTTCAAAAAAGAAGGCAAAATAAAATCCATTGCGGTATCGAACTACAGCCCTGAGCAAATGGATCAATTCCGCAAAGGGGGACAGCTGGATGTATTGGAGCCACCTTACAATATGTTTGAACGGGACTTTGAACATGAGCTCCTGCCCTATTGTAAGCAAAACAACATTAAAACAGTAGTATACGGTGCTATTTGCCGTGGATTGCTTTCTGGTAAAATGACGCAAAACCGGCAATTCGAGGGTGACGACCTGCGCAAAGCAGACCCGAAATTCCAGGAAGACCGGTTCAGCATGTATTTAAAAGCTGTAGAGGAACTTGATAAGTTTGCCCGCAAGCACTATGGTAAAAGCGTTATTCATCTGGCTGTACGCTGGATACTTGACAAAGGAGCCGATGTAGCACTTTGGGGAGCCCGCCGGCCAGACCAACTCAATGTGGTAAGCGATATGAGCGGTTGGCATCTCGACGAATCAGCACTTAAAGCAATAGATCAAATTCTGGAAGAAAACATTACAAACCCTGTGGGTCCGGAATTTATGGCTCCGCCAAAAGAATAAAACCTGGTGTCACGTCAAGCTTAATCTGACAGACCGAGTATTGCCCTTTTCATTTTTATCTGCGTTAAAATGAAAACTTCTTCAACTCATACGTCATTTCAAGCATGACATGACATAAGCTGCAAATACGCATTTTAGCTGGCTATTATTTATAATGATAGCCAGCCAAACTTGTTTTATTCCAAATAGATAACGAGTGAAATTCTAATTATGCAAACTTTAATGCTAGCAGGCATCCTGCTCATATTAAAAATAATAGCTATTTTTGGACAAATTTAATAAGTCAGGATGCCATTATTATGAAAAGTCTCATTAAAAGACAATTCCCGCAAAACTTCATATTACGCAATCCATTTTTAGGCAGCTTACTCATTGCTGCTTTCTGTTTTATATTTGTAGCCCTTTACCAACCACTGGAAACTCACGCATCCGGTGCTTTCAAATACACTGAGACAATGGCAATTTATACAGTTTTTGTCGCCATGGGTATTTGGGCTATAATGGGCACTCTAAAACAATTTGAATATTTTAGGGAGGAACAGAATTGGAACTTAACCAAGGAAATCCTGCTCATATTATTTGTACTGGCAGGCATTGGCATCATCATATATTTTGCGGCTTTCCTTATTGAACCACCAGCCAATCGTTGGAACTTTGCTACATTTTTCGATTCAATGCTCAACGCTGTTTTAATTGGTATTGTGCCTTTAAGTTTTTTTACACTGATCAATATCGGATACCTGAAACCGGAAGCGATTAAAATTGCACCTAATGAAGAAAAGCCAGGAGATACTCAGGCACAAAAAATTACCATCGAATCGCAACTTAAGAAAGAATCACTGGAGTTTTATCCTTCAGCATTTCTCTATGCTGAGTCTGATGGCAATTATGTAACTTTTTACCTCTTAGAAGATAATAAAACAAGTAAACGCACCATACGTAACTCCATAAGCGCCATTGAAGAACAGGTTGCTTCAGTTCCCGAATTATTCCGCTCACACCGTGCTTTTATTGTCAATTTAAATAGAATTGTTGCGCGTCGCGGAAACTCATCAGGTTATCAACTTAAACTGAAAGGTATAGATACCGAAATTCCTGTATCAAGAAAAAAAGCACCGACTTTCAAAAAACTGACCGGAAAGCTTGAGGGTTAAAGCCTTGCACTTTATAACAAATATTTGTCATTCATACCAGGACATACTTTTATAAAAGGTGATTCTTTGCTTCCTGCAACAAATGTTTGGCATATATCCCACTTTCTTGCATACCTGTAATTCCTTGATTCTATTTGCATTATGACTAATCACAAAATCAATCATCATGTGCAAATCAATCATTAAAAACCTGACAAAATCATTACTGCTTCTTTTAAGCATACAGACAGTAGTAAATGGCCAAAATTTAAAAAACTTTACAGGAACCTTAAAAGACCAAACCACTGGAAAAGCGATTCCGTTTGCAAGTGTGGTTTTATTAAAAAGCCCCGATTCAAAGCAGATTGCAGGAACCATGAGTAACATTAATGGCAATTTCACATTGCATGGTGAAAGAGAACAAGTAACACACATTAAAATTTCTCATTTAACCTACCACGATACGCTAATTTTTGCCTCAGATTTAATGACAAATAAAAATGATACGGCAATAATTCTGTTAAAAAGTAATGCTGTAGTTTGCAAAGAAATTACAATTAGTGCAGAAGCCATAAAGGGGAAAAGCGCCCCAAACGGTACCACATATTTAATAAATGAAGCCTTAAAAAAACACTCCACTTCGGCCATTGACATAGTGAAACGTTTGCCGGGCATTCAAATGGATTTTGCACAAAACCTGAAAACGCAGAACAGTGGTGAAATACTTTTAAGTGTTGATGGTAAAATACATGACATTAGCTATCTCCGGCAACTTCCGGCTGAAAAAATAAATAAAATAAAAATAAATCATCATCCGGGAGCCCAATATGGTGGAGATGTTGGCACAGTTATAAACATTACCTTGAAGGAAGACGAAAAGGGCTTTAACGGACAAGTATATTCTGAAATTCCAACAAGCGAATCAATTATTTACATGTTTCCAAAACTTCGCTTTAATTTCGCAAAAAAGAACTACAGCTTCGCCATAGCCTACAATGGCAAATTAAACTATTTCGACCTTTTAAAAGAGGATAAATACAAAGCAAACACAAGTGAAACTACCCTATGGATAAAAAATGAGCAATACCTGAGACAAAAAACCTGGTCGCACAATTTCAGTTACAGCACCGATTTTCAATTCGATAAAAAACAACTTAGCTTCTTTGGTAGCTATACGCCTTACTCACAAGAACTCGACGGGGAAATATCTACACATGACCTTAATGCTCATGAAGAAATTTATCATGCTATCAGAAAAGATCACGACATTAATCATCAACTTTATAATTCTATCAACTATCAGCAAAATTTTTCCAATGAAACAAAACTGACCACAAACCTCCAGCATGGATATTATATGGGTAATGGTTCCATAACTTATGACTCAATAAATGGTACAAACATATCAAATTCAATGTCACGCCCATATCAGCAAACTTTACGATTCAATGCCGATTTTGAGGCCTCATTTTTAACACTTTTAAAAGTAAAGCTGGGGGTAAAATCCTACTATAATCAGCTGAATGACTACGAAATGCAGAAATTTTCATATCAATCAACAATTACGGGAAGTTATGCAGAGTGCATGTATATAAAAGATAAACTAAACATTAGTGCCGGGTCCCGGTTTGAATTTGAACACTCAAATACCAGTCAACAGTATAAGCGACGTGCGTTTGCTTTTTTGCCAGCCTTTGCATTCAATTTTAAAGTTAATAAAGAGCAAAACCTGCAGCTCCAGTACAGCAAATCAATACAACGCCCCTACCGCTACCAGCTAAACCCCTTAATAAGTAATGTGAATCTATTTCAGTCAATGGGTGGCAACAGTGAACTCAACAACCAATTGAACCATAACTTTACCTGCTCATACCATTTAACCCGGGGAAGTAATTATTATGCATTCAAGCTTTTTTACACCCAACAAACAAATGTCATCGCTCAGATCACTAAGCTCGACAATTCGAATTTGCCATTTACAACTTATAAAAATGCCGGAAATGCATTAAAATATGGAGCTACATTCAATACAGCAGTTAAAATTTTCAAGAACCTCACCATTTATGGTAATTTAAAACTATATAACATCAGCACATCAGCAAATAGAGATTTAAAACCCTATGTTAGTGAAAATAACAGTAAAGCTGCCTTCGACATATCCGTTTCTACACTCTTTAAACTGCCCGGACACTTTACATCTTCTTTGCAATTTCAGTATGTAAGTGCACAAAAACATATTCAGCGCATCTCCACCGCCGATCCCCTGTTTTTTGCCTCACTTGAAAAACATTTCAAAAATAATTTTAAGGTAGGAATTACAGGAGCAGTTCCTTTTGGTAAGAAATTAAGTTTTAGTGGCCAAAAAGTGGAAGGGGCGCAATTTACACAGAACTCACAGGGCTATATACTTTTTAACAAACTCCCTGTATGGCTAAAAGTCACATATAATTTCTCTACCGGTAATGAGATTGCCCCGGGAAAACATAAAATAAGAGCTACAGAAGAAATTAAGCAAAAGGGATTTTAAAGTCAAAAAAATCAAATTCCTAAGGCCATAGCTACCAACTCGGCAATATCGTAGTTTTTCACGGTATCCTCTTTTTTCTGAAGTTTTAAACCATCGGTAATCATGGTCATGCAAAACGGGCAGGCAGTTGCTACCACATCAGCACCGGTAGCAAGGGCTTGTTCTGTGCGTTTATCGTACACTTCACGATCACCTGGTTCTGCCTCCTTAAACATCTGTGCTCCACCAGCTCCACAACAAAGTGCTTTACTTTTATGCGGATCAATCTCAAGTGTTTTGGAGACAACTTTATTGATCACATCGCGCGGAGCATCATATTCACCATTGGCACGGCCCAAATAGCACGGATCATGATAAGTAACCTTGTACTTTTTCAATATATCCTGATTCACTTCCCCGGGATGTGCATCAAGCAGTTGCTGAATAAATTTGGTGTGATGTATAACCTCATATTGTCCCCCAAAATCGGGATATTCATTTTTAAAAGTATTGAAACAGTGCGGGCAGATGGTAATGATTTTTTTTATATCGTAACGACTAAAAGTTTCAATGACCTGCATGGCCTGCATCTGAAAAAGCATTTCATTACCCGCGCGCCGGGCGGGGTCGCCCGTGCACGTTTCTTCTGTACCCAACACCGCATAATTTACTTCGAAATAGGTTAAAATTTTGGCAAATGCTCTTGTCACTTTTTTATAGCGGTCGTCATATGCACCGGCACAACCCACCCAAAACAAGTACTCAGGTTTTTTGCCCTGAGTGTGCAAATCAGCCATTACAGGGATATTGATTTTTTTTTGTTCGGTCATAATTTAAATATTAAGCGTTCATGTAAAGTTCTTCGCTCCACTTCATTCTGTCTTCCGCTGAATACTGCCATGGTGCACCATTATTTTCAATGTTGGTAAGCATGGTCGATAAATCTCCAGGAGCTTTGGCCTGCTCCAGTACCAAATAGCGGCGCATTTCGAGAATAAGCTCAGGCTGATTAATATTGATGGGACACTCAATAACACAGGCGTTACAGGTGGTGCAGGCCCAAAGTTCTTCCGTTGTTATAAGGTGCTCTATAAGCATTTTTTTATCGTCAGCATTTTTACCGTGTTCAAGTAACTGCGGCCCACGCTCCTTCATTCGTGCACGGGTATCGACCATTATTTTCCGTGGCGAGAGTTTCTTACCTGTTTGATTTGCCGGGCAAACAGAAGTACAGCGCCCACATTGTGTACACGACAATGAATCGAGGTAATTTTTCCAGGTAATATGCTCTGCATCGCTAACGCCAAAACTGCCAGGCTCTCCAGCAGGCGGCTCTTGTGCAGCTTCCAGATTCATCATCATTTCTACTTCTGTCTTCACATCTTCCATGGTATTCATTTTACCCACAGGTGTAAGACGGCTTAAATAGACATTTGGAAGTGACGTAAAAACATGAAAATGCTTTGAATAAGGCAAAACATTGGCAAAAATAAATATCAATAAAATATGCGCCCACCAGTTTATTTCATGAAGTATATGCAATTGATCGTTAGGTATTCCGCCCAGAAACAAATCGCTAAACCGCCGACTAACCGGATAAACCCCCTCAAACCAGGCCTTTGATTCATATAGCCCTACATAGGCCATATTCATACCCAATAGCGAAACCATTAATAAAAAAATCAATGTAAGAGCCAGGATAGCATCTTGTTTTGATTTTTTCCGGAGCTCAATGCCTTTAAAGCGATTTATATTCATTACCAACCGACGTCCAAGAAAGATAAGCATAGCCACCAATACAATAACTGCAAAAACATCACCTGAACCAATAATTACATTATAAACCGGACCAAGAACACCCAGGGCCCGATATGTGCCGGCCACTCCATCAATTACCATTTCAACGCTCCCGATTGTAATTACCAAAAAACCCCAAAAAACAAAGGCGTGCATAAGTCCGGTGAATGGCCACCTGAAAATTTTACTTTGTCCAAAAGCCACCCTCATCAGCTCATTGAATCGCTGTGCATGGTCTTTTATTTTAAATGCAGGTCGTGTAAGTTTAAAAAACCGATAAATCCTGTAGAAACTATAACCCAACAACGCTAGTGTTAGGAGCAATATGGCAGCGAAAATTATTTGTTTTATCATAGCTATTAGTATATGCAGATTTGTACGAATTTATATATTTTAATTGAAAGTACTTTGCCACAAACTCATTAATATGTTAAGTTGCTATCTATTTCATAATTAGTCTGAATTACAATAAGGAAAAATGTAGTGATTAAAATTAAAAATATTTAGTCAGCCAGAATTATTTGGACAATTTTGCTTGCAGCAGACCTTTTTCTACCCAATATTTTTTTGCTTTCAAGCTTTTACAGCTATTTTTGCTTGTTATAAAACATAAAAATTAAAAACACACAGTCAATTTAAGTCAAATGAATTTAGCCGATTTCTAGCGCAAATCGACAACAGATTAAACTAAAATTAAAAGTATGAAAAAGAAACTATTATCCTTATTGATAGTACTCACAGGTATACCGCTTGCTACTATGGCCAGTGAGGCAGATCTTGTAGTTCCTGATCTGTCGATGTTTAAAACATTGGGTACAAATGGCTGGAATCTTCTGGCCTGGGGGTTAGTCATTATTGTATTGGGCATGCTATTTGGTTTGTACCAATTCAATCGGATTAAAAAATACCCCTCGCACAAATCCATGCTTAATGTAGCCAACACCATTTATGAAACATGTAAAACCTATCTGTTGCAGCAGGGGCGCTTTTTATTTATTCTATTTCTAATTATCGGGGCTGCTATAATCTATTATTTTGGTTTTTTGGCCAGACCCGAAGCTGCCGCCGATGGTGGCATTTCTGTTTTCGGATTTGTATCGGTCATTTTACTTTGGACCGTTTTAGGTATATTGGGTAGTTACGGCGTTGCCTGGTTTGGAATTCGCATTAACACACTGGCGAACTCCCGTACTTCGTTTGCGTCGTTACAAAAAAACCCTTTCCATGTTATGAGCATACCTTTGCAGGCTGGTATCAGCGTGGGCATGCTTTTAATTACGGTTGAGCTCATCATGATGATCATCATCCTACTGTTTGTTCCTGGCGAAATTGCCGGAGCCAGCTTTGTTGGTTTTGCCATTGGAGAATCACTTGGAGCCTCTGCTTTGCGTATTGCTGGTGGTATTTTCACAAAAATAGCTGACATTGGCGCCGACCTCATGAAAATCGTTTTCAAAATTGGCGAAGATGACCCGCGCAACCCAGGTGTAATTGCCGATTGTACAGGCGACAACGCAGGTGATAGTGTAGGTCCAACAGCCGACGGCTTTGAAACTTATGGCGTAACAGGAGTTGCTTTAATTACTTTCATCATTCTGATGTTCGGCCAAACAGGTATTTTACCTGACCCAATGATGGCATCAACACTTATTGTTTGGATTTTCGCCATGCGTGTGATGATGATTGTCACTTCAGCAGTTGCTTATTGGATCAATAACGCAATTTCAAAAGTACGTTTTGGAAATAAAGATCGCTTCGATTTTGAGCAACCATTGACAAGTTTGGTGTGGATTACCTCCATCATATCAATTATTGTAACCTTTATTGTAAGCTATTTGCTAATAGGCAATATCGAAGGTGGTTTATGGTGGAAATTATCCTTCATCATCTCGCTTGGTACTATTGCAGCTGCTATTATACCCGAATTGACAAAAGCATTTACAAGTTCAAGCTCACGCCATGTAAAAGAAGTGGTAAACGCCTCCCGTGAAGGTGGAGCATCACTTACAATTTTAAGTGGTATGGTGGCCGGAAATTTTTCCGCTTTCTGGAAAGGTCTGGTTATGATGGGCTTAATGGCTGCAGGGTTTTTTATCGTTAAAGACATGACTTTATTTGGCGAATATCCGGCCATATTTGCTTTTGGGTTAATTGCTTTTGGCTTCCTTGGAATGGGCCCGGTAACCATTGCTGTTGATAGTTATGGCCCGGTAACAGACAACGCACAATCGGTATTTGAACTTTCACAAATCGAAAAAATTGAAGGCATTTCAGAAGAAATAGACAAAGATTTTGGCTTTAAACCTGATTTTGAAAAAGGAAAGCACCGCCTCGAAGATAACGACTCGGCCGGAAATACATTTAAAGCAACAGCAAAACCTGTATTGATTGGCACAGCCGTAATTGGTGCAACTACTATGATTTTTGCTATAATCCTGCTTCTTTCTAAAACTATGATAGCAGGAGAACCTATGCTGGATATCGCCCTCACATCAGCACCAGTGCTACTTGGACTAATAACCGGAGGAGCTGTTATTTACTGGTTCTCAGGCGCCTCAATGCAGGCCGTGACTACAGGTGCTTATCGTGCTGTGGAGTTTATAAAAAAACATATTAACCTAAATAAAAAAGAAGCCGATATAAATGACTCCAAAAGTGTTGTGAAAATCTGTACACAATATGCCCAAAACGGCATGTGGAATATTTTTGCAGTGATTTTTAGCCTAACCCTGGCATTTGCCTTTTTCGATCCGAACTTTTTTGTAGCTTACCTCATATCAATTGCCGTTTTCGGTTTATTTCAGGCTATGTACATGGCCAACGCAGGCGGTGCATGGGACAATGCCAAAAAAGTTGTTGAAGTAGATCTGAATGAAAAAAACACACCGCTTCACGATGCTACTGTGGTAGGCGATACCGTTGGTGATCCCTATAAAGATACTACTTCTGTAGCGCTAAACCCAATTATTAAATTCTCTACACTGTTTGGTTTGCTTGCAGCAGAAATTTCTATTGAAATGATGGTACATGCAGACAAAACGGATAGTTTTAATTATGCGCCCGTAATTGGTGCTGTTTTATTTGTCGTTGGGCTTGTATTCGCTTACCGTTCATTTTATAGTATGCGTATCCCCAGAAAAACAACAGAATAATCTGAATATAACCACGCAAAAGCGACTCCAACCGGGGTCGCTTTTTTTATTGGATTATCTAAAGATTACCTTGTGTTATTCTCTAATAATTTGTACATTGTATCAAATTGCTAATCTTAACACTATGCAAAAAGCGGTTTTACTGCATCTATTACTGCTCGTATGTTTAGCCCCGGCAGCATACGCCCACACTGTAACGTTTGAGGTAAATTCTTATGGTTCTCCGGTTGTCGGTGCCCAAATAACCGTTGATACCACAGAATTGACCACTAATAGCGATGGCATAGCCTCAATTGACCTACCTGATGGCACTTATAATTATGTTGTGCAAATAGAAGGATTCGCAGCCCTGGAAGAAACATTTATTCTGGCAGGTGAAAATATTACAATTTACGTATCAGCTCCTTCATTTAATGTTACTTTTCAGGTTACATATGATGGTCAACCCCTTGATAGTGCCACCATCTATTTTGATGAAATTTACCTGGCTTTGACTACCGATAGTACTGGAATGGCGCTTTCAGGAGGCTTTTATCCGGGAGAATA
>Ga0102940_1002891_pt1 | contig 10099 bp, 10 predicted proteins | sample SalPonR2_C_D1_MG_FD_78215 | JGI IMG/M metagenome (GOLD analysis project Ga0102940, IMG submission 78215) | Salt pond soil microbial communities from South San Francisco under conditions of wetland restoration - Salt Pond MetaG R2_C_D1_MG | ecosystem: Environmental > Aquatic > Marine > Intertidal...
CTCTACGGACGCGGGCTGCGCCCCACCGCTTTCGAGATTCCGCAGGTCCGCTATTCGGACCACCTTCCTTTGATTTGCGAATTCGATTCCGCATAACCCGGTCACCGGTCGCTGCAGGCCCCGGCAACGGCAAGGACCGGCCTGATGTTGCGGTGGACAAGCCCTGCGCCTAACATTAAACGCCCGTTTCAATCGGTTGCCCCGCATTGACCAGCCTGCTCAACTCCACCAAGGACCGCATCCTGAGCGCCGCCGAAGAACTGTTCGCCCAGACGGGCGTGGCCAGGACCTCGCTGCGGGCGATCACCGCGCTGGCGCGCGTCAATCTCGCCGCCGTGAACTACCATTTCGGCTCCAAGGAAGGCCTGGTCGAAGAGGTCTACCGGCGCCGCCTGGATCCTCTCAACCGGGCGCGCCTCGCCAATCTCGACCGGCTGGAAAAGCGCGCCCGCAAGCCGACGCTGGAGGACGTGCTGGAAGCTTTCATGCTGCCGGTGGCGGGGCTCGCGCGGGACCCCGCCCAGGGCGGACCGACCGTCATGCGGCTGCTGGGCCAGACCCACGCCGAGGCGGAAGCGCCGTTCAAGACCTGGTTCGCGGGGGAGTACAAGAAAGTCCTGGAACGCTACCAGCTCGCGCTCTGCCGCGCGCTGCCCGATCTCCCGCCCGAAGACGTCCGCTGGCGCCTGCAGTTCCTGGTGGGCGCCCTCACCTATCCCGTCGCAGAACGCCAGCTGGTGGAACTGGTCTCGGGCGAGAGCATCGACCCGGACGACGTCAACCAGGTGGTCCGGCGCCTGCTGCCTTTCGTGGCGGCTGGCTTCCGGGCCCCCGTGAATCCACAGAAACCGGCCGGGCGGCGCAGGCGCGTCCGGCGGACCCCATCCAGAACCCCTGAGGAGTAAGACATGGCCAAGACCCGAACCGCGTCCCACGCCAGCCGCGCCTACGTGGTGGACGGCGCGCGGACGCCCTTCCTGAAGGCGCGCGGCCGCCCCGGCCCCTTCAGCGCATCGGATCTCGCCCTGGGCGCCGGTCGCGCCTTGCTGGCGCGCCAGCCCTTCTCCCCGGAGGAGATCGACGAGGTCATCCTCGGTTGCGCCATGCCGAGCCCCGACGAATCCAACATCGGTCGCATCACGGCCCTGCGCCTGGGCTGCGGCAACAAGGTCCCGGGCTTTACCGTGATGCGCAACTGCGCCTCCGCGATGCAGGCGCTGGACTCCGCGGCCCGCAATATCTGGCTGGGGCGCGCCGACCTGGTCGTCGCAGGTGGCACGGAGGCGATGAGCCGGGCGCCGGTGCTGTTCAACGACGAGATGGTCAACTGGCTGGCCGACCTGGCGCGCGCCAAGGCGCCGCTGGACAAGGCCTTGCACGTGGCGCGGCTGCGCCCGAAGCACTTCTCACCTGTGATCGCGCTGATCAAGGGCCTCACCGACCCGGTGGTCGGGCTCAACATGGGCCAGACCTGCGAGGTGATCGCGGACCGTTTCGGCATCAGCCGCAAGGAAATGGACCGCTTCGCGGCGCGCAGCCACCAGCGCCTCGCCGCGGCCTTCGACGAGGACCGCATGGATGAAGTGATCGCCATTTACGATCCGGAGGGTCGCGCACACGAGGAGGACGACGGCCTGCGCCGCGACAGCAGCGAAGAAAAACTCTCCAAGCTGAAGCCCTTCTTCGACCGCCGCGTAGGCCAGGTCACGGCGGGCAACAGCTCGCAGATCACCGACGGCGCCGCCATCCTGTTACTGGCCAGCGAGGCCGCGGTGCAGGAGCATGGTCTGGAGGTCCTGGGGGTCATAGAAGACAGCGAGTGGGCGGCGCTGGACCCGGCAGAGATGGGCCTGGGCCCGGTGCACGCAACCACGCCGCTGCTGCAGCGCCACGGGCTGGGGCTGGAGGCGATCGACTACTGGGAGATCAACGAGGCCTTCGCCGGCCAGGTGCTCGCCTGTCTCGAGGCCTTCGACGACGCGGAGTACTGCCGTGAGCATTTTGGCCTCGAGAAGCCGGTGGGGCGCATCGACGAGTCGAAGCTCAATCTCGACGGCGGCGCGATTGCCGCCGGCCATCCCGTCGGCGCGAGCGGCGCCCGCATCGTGCTGCATGCGCTGAAGGTGCTGGAACGCCAGGGCGGCGGCACGGCCGTCGCCACCATTTGCATCGGCGGCGGCCAGGGCGGCGCCATGCTGCTGAAGAGCAAGCCGGAGTAGCCTCATGAATGACAAGCAACAACACTGGACCCTGCAGCGCGACGAGGACGGCATCGCGTGGCTCTGTTTCGACAAGGCCGACGCCTCGACCAACGTGCTTTCGCGCGACGTGATGGTGGAGCTCGACGCGCAGCTGGAGGCCATCGAAAACGACCTGCCCAAGGCGGTGGTCGTGTATTCCGGCAAGCGTTCCGGATTCGTGGCGGGCGCCGACATCAAGGAGTTCACCGGCCTCAAGGACGCGGATGAGGCTTATCAGATGGTGCGTTCCGGGCAGCAGGTCATGGACCGGCTGGAGGCGCTCAAGTGCCCCACGATCGCCTTGCTGAACGGTTTTGCGCTGGGCGGCGGCCTGGAGCTGGCGCTGGCCTGCCGTTACCGCATCCTGAACGATGACCCGAAAACAGTGCTGGGCCTGCCCGAGGTGAAGCTCGGCATACATCCGGGCTTCGGCGGCACGGTGCGCTCCGTGCGCCTCGTGGGGCCGCTCAAGGCCATGGACATGATGCTCACCGGCAAGAACGTCCGCCCGAAGCAGGCCAGGGCCATGGGGCTGGTGGACCAGGTCGTGCCGGCGCGCCACCTGGAGCGCGCCGCCCGGATGATGGCGCTGAACCCGCCGAAGCGACAGAAGCCGGCGCTGCAGGACCGGCTGATGAACCTGGACCCGGCGCGCAAGGTGCTGGCGGGTGTGCTCGAGAAACAGGTCGCCAAGAAGGCGCGGCGCGACCATTATCCCGCACCGTACGCCATCATCGAGCTGTGGAAACGCTACGGCGACAAGCCGGCGCTGATGATGGAAAAAGAGGCCCGCTCGATCGCCGAGCTGTTCCTGACCGATACCTCCCGGAACCTGGTGCGCGTATTCCTGCTGCAGGACAAGCTCAAGGCGCTCGGCGGCAAAAGCCGTCATTCATTCAAGCATGTGCACGTGGTGGGCGCCGGCGTCATGGGCGGCGACATCGCGGCCTGGTGCGCGCTGCGCGGCATGACGGTGACCCTGCAGGACCGGGAGCCCAAGTACATCGCGCCGGTGATCAAGCGCGCCAGTAAGCTTTATCGCAAGAAGCTGCGCGATCCCCGTCGCGTGCAGGCCGCGCTCGACCGGCTTATGCCGGACGTCGAGGGGCGCGGCGCCGCGCGCGCGGACGTCGTGATCGAGGCCATTTTCGAGGATGCCGACGCCAAGAAGGCGCTGTTCCGGCAGCTCGAGCCGCAGATGAAGCCCGACGCCGTGCTGGCCACCAACACTTCCAGCATCCGGCTGGAAGATCTGCAGGACGCCCTGGACAAGCCGGGCCGGCTCATCGGCCTGCATTTCTTCAATCCCGTCGCGATGATGCCGCTGGTCGAGGTGATCCACACCCCGGACACGCCCCAGGCGGAGATCGACAAGGGCATCGCTTTTGCGCGCAAGATCGACAAGCTGCCCCTGCCCTGCCTGAGCTCGCCCGGTTTCGTGGTCAACCGGGTACTGATGCCCTACATGATGGAAGCGCTCCTGGCGGCCGAGGACGGTGTACCCATGGCGCTGATCGACGATGCGGCCAAGCGCTTCGGCATGCCCATGGGCCCCGTCGAACTGGCCGACACCGTGGGGCTGGACGTCGCCCTGCACGTGGCCAAGATCCTCGGCGCGGCTTACGGCGTGCCGGTGCCCGACCGGCTCATGGAGATGGTCGAAAAGAAGCGCCTGGGTCGCAAGACCGGCCGCGGCTTCTACGACTGGAAGGACGGCAAGCCGGTCAAGCCCTCGGCCAAGGACGCGAAGGCGCCCCAGGACCTGGCCGACCGCCTGTTGCTGCCCATGGTCAACGAGGCGGTGGCGGTCTGGCGCGATGGCGTGGTGACCGACCTGGACCTGCTGGACGCCGGCGTCATCTTCGGCACCGGCTTTGCGCCCTTCAGGGGCGGCCCGATCCACTTCGCGCGCGCCCGTGGCGTGGCGGACGTGGTGGATTCGCTCAAGCGGCTGGAGGAGCGCTATGGGGAACGTTTTGCGCCCGACACGGGTTGGAAGGACATTCCCCATTAGCGCGATCTAGCGCGATCTGGCCGTCGCCCTTTCGCCGGATTTGCGACCTGTGACACAGCCCGAGGGGGCCTGCTTCGTGTGATATTCTTGCGTGGCGGTGCGGCTCGCGCCGTGCCGCCTCCACATGCGACGCACTCGATTGCGCCGGGTCCGAATGAATAACAGGGAGCGCAACCAGCAACCATGGCCGCCAAGTCACTCGATAGCGCCACGCTAAAGGGCTTTTCGCCGCTGGACGGCCTGAAAGCCGAGAACCTCAGGGCGCTGTCCGAAAAGACGGTCGTGCAGGAGCTTCCCGGCGGGCGTTTCCTGTTCCGCAAGGGCGACACAGACCGGCGCACCATCTACGTGATTTCGGGCGAAGTGGAACTGCGCGACGGCGACCGGATGCTGTCGGTGATCGAGGGCGGCACGCCCGATGCACGCAGCCCGCTGTCGCCCGGCCTGCCGCGCCGCGTCAGTGCCCGCGCGCGCAGCCGCGTGGAGTACATCGCCGTGGATTCCGACCTCTTGGACGTGATGCTCACCTGGGACCAGACCGGCACTTACGAGGTCAACGAGCTGCGCGCCGAGAACCTGCCGGACAGCGACGACTGGATGACCACGCTGCTGCAGACCAAGGCCTTCCACCGCATCCCGGCCGCCAATATCCAGGCGATCTTCCTGCGCATGCAGCAGGTCAGGCACAAGGCCGGAGACGTCATCATCAAGCAGGGCGACGAAGGCGATTATTTTTACGTCATCACCGAGGGCCGTTGCTCCGTGACCCGCGAAACGCCGCTCAACAAGGACGGCATCAAGCTCGCCGACCTCGGCCCGGGCGACACGTTCGGCGAGGAGGCCCTCATTTCCCAGGCGAAACGCAACGCCACCGTGACCATGGCCACGGACGGCGCCCTCATGCGCCTGGGGCAGGACGATTTCAACACCCTGATGAACGAGCCCATGCTGCAGTGGGTCGACTTCGAGAAGGCCCGCCAGATCGTCGCCAACGGCGGCCAGTGGCTGGACGTTCGCCTGCCCTCCGAGTTCGAGAGTTTCCACCAGGAAGGCGCCGTCAACATCCCGCTTTATTTCATTCGCCTGAAGCTCAACACGCTGGACCCCAACAAGCCGTATGTCGTGTGCTGCGATACCGGCCGACGCAGCAGCGCCGCGACCTACATCCTGAGCGAGCGCGGCTTTGACGCGCACGTGCTGCGCGGCGGCCTGACCATGGCGGAAACCGGCGAGCGCTAGCGTCGGCGTATGCAATCCCGGGAGGGCATCGCATGATCAAGACCACCTCCGCTTTCGCGGTGCCGCTGGTGTCGGCGCAGATGGAAGACTGCGAGGCCCTCAATGCCGAACTGCGCGAACTGTTTCTCGCGCGCGAGGCCGAGGGCGACAAGTACCGCAACCCGACGCCCTACACTTACCGCAACGACGCCCTGTTCGAGAGTAACTTCCGGCTGTTCGAGTGGCCGCATGACTGCGTGCGCAAGCTGCGCGACTTCTGCTGGGGGGCGCTGTACAGCGCGGTGGGCCAGGTGAACGGCTACGACGCGGACTTTCTGCGCCGGCTGCACATCTCCAACGAAGCCTGGTTCCATCTCACCCGCAAAGGCGGCCTGTTCGGCGCGCACAACCATCCCATGCACAGCTGGTCGGGCGTCTATTGCGTCTGCCACCACGGGGACGACCCGCAAAGCGACAGCGGCAAGCTGACTTTCATCAACCCCTTCTCCACCAACACCATGTACATCGACATGGCGACGGCGAAGTTCAAGCCGCCCTTTCATCACGGACACCGCATGATGCGCCTGTCGCCCGGACAGCTGGTGCTGTTCCCGTCATGGCTGCTGCACGAGGTGATGCCCTACGAAGGCGACGACGTGCGCATCACGGTGGCTTTCAACGCGCGCTTCAAGCTGCAGGGCGCGCAGCCGGCGCCGCAGCCGCTGGGCTGAGGCACGCCGGGGCACGCGAGGGCTTTTCCGCGCTTCTTCGCGCGGCCCGTGCTACATCGTGTGGGTGGCTTTGTCGCCGCCGAGCGCGCCGGCCAGGTAGGTCTCGATCCGCCGCTGGGTGCTGCCCCGGTCCTGCTCGCTGAACTGGACGCCTATGCCGGCGGTCCGCTTGCCCTGCGCGCCCTTCGGCGTGACCCAGATGACGCGTCCCGCCACCGGGATCTTCTCGTCCTCGCCCATCAGGTTGAGCAGCATGAAGACCTCGTCGCCGAGCCGATAAGTGCTGCTGGTGGGGATGAACAGCCCGCCGTTCTTCACGTAGGGCATGTACGCGAGGTACAAGGCGCTCTTGTCCTTGATGGTGAGCGTCAGCAGTCCGGGCTTGTTCAGTGTCATCGGTCGCCCAGGAATCCGTGGGCCGCATCGCCGCTCACCGGGCGCAGGCGGTCTGCCCATGGCGCCAGCAGGCCTTCGAGCGCCATTTGCGTATTGAACACCCCGTCATTACGGATCATTGCGGACCTGACCTCGTCGCGGTATCTGAAAAGCCGCTGCAAGGGTATTCGCTCCAGCGCCGTTTGCAAAGCCCGCCGGGCCTCGGGCGGCAGCGCGGGCTCGGCCCCGGCCGCTTTAACGCGCACCATTTCGGCGGTCCACACGTCCAGCCAGCGCAGCGTCATGGGCAACGGCCTGCGCGCCCATTCCGCCGCAACCTCCAGTGGTTCGCGCTGCTGCGAGAGTATCCCGGCCAGGTCCCGGGTGAAGGTTTCGTCCAGTTCGCGGAAGCCCTCTTCCGCCAGCAACAGCGCCAGCAGCGGCGCCTCGCCGGCCAGCGAAAGCAACCGCTGCCACCCACCGCCCTCTGCCCGGGCCTCCAGCCAGGCGACCGCCGCATCGCGCGGCGGGGGCGCGATGCGCACCCGCTGGCAGCGGCTCGCAATCGTCGCCGGCAGGGTGTCCATGCGGCTGCGCACCAGCAGCAACAGCGTGCGCGGCGCGGGTTCTTCCAGCGTCTTCAGCAGGGCGTTTGCCGAATGGGCGTTCAGTTGCTCCGCCGGCCAGATGACGGCCACCTTCCACCCGCCGGCATGACTGGTCATGGCCAGCGATGCGCAGGCCTCCCGGATCTGGTGGATGCCGATCTGCTTCTTCTGCTTGCCCTCGTCATCGACCTCCAGGGTCACCCAGATCAGGTCCGGATGAGGCAGCGGGATCGGCGGGTCCGCCGCCGGCCACGGCGCGCCGAGCACCCGTGCCGCCATGCGAAACGCAAGGTGGAGCTTGCCGAGCCCCTGCGGGCCTTCCACCAGGTACGCATGACCCAGCCGGTCCGAGGCCAGCGCGGCCTCGAACTCATTCCAGGCTTTTTCGTGCCAAGGAAATTCAAGCGTTTCCATTGATTTCCAAGTATTCATTAATGTGGGTTCTTATCTGTGATTGCACCTCTTCGAGCGATCCTGATGCATCCACGATACGGAAGCGTCGCGGCTCGGCCGCCGCGCGCGCCAGGTAGCCGGCGCGGACGCGCCGGAAAAAGGCAATGCGCTCCTGCTCGAAACGGTCGGCTGCGCCGCGCGCATCGGCGCGCGCCAGGCCGATCTCCGGATCCGTGTCCAGTAACAGGGTCAGGTCCGGCCGCAGCTCGCCCTGTACCGCCTCCTCCAGCCATCGCACGGGCGTCTCGCCGAGTTCCCGGCCAGCCCCCTGGTAAGCGTAGCTGGCGTCGGTAAAGCGATCGCATAACACCCAGCGCCCGGCCGCCAGCGCCGGCCGGATGCAGCCCTCGATGTGCAGCGCGCGTGCCGCGAAGATCAGCAGCAGCTCGGCCATCGGCGGGACCGCTTCACCCGCCGGAGAGACGATGATCTCGCGTACTCGCTCGGCGAGCGGCGTGCCCCCGGGCTCGCGAGTGCGCTGCACGTCCAGGCCGGCCCCCTCCAGCAGGCCCGCGGTGAACGCGAGATTGGTGCTCTTGCCGACGCCCTCGCCGCCCTCCAGCGTGATGAAACGCCCCTTCGCGTGCCCCTGTGCGCCGCTCATTCCTCGTTTCTCCGCGCCCGGAGGGTTTCCAGGTATCGCTGTACCGCGCGGTTGTGCTCGGCCAGGGTCTCCGAGAAGTAATGGCTGCCGTCCGGCCGGGCGGTCGCCACGAAATACAGCGCTTTCCCGTCACCCGGCTGGGTCGAGGCCAGCAGCGATGCGGAACCCGGCAGGGCGATCGGCGTCGGCGGCAGCCCGTGCCGCGTATAGGTGTTGTAGGGCGTGTCGGTGCGCAGGTGGACCCGGCGCAGCCGGCCCTCGAACTCCGGCCCCAGCCCGTAGATCACGGTGGGATCGGTTTGCAGGCGCATCCCCTGGTCGAGACGCCGGGTGAAAACCCCGGCAATCTGCTTGCGCTCTTCGGGCAAAGCAGTCTCTTTCTCGATGATGGAGGCGAGGATCAGCGCCTCGTAGGGCGAAGACAGCGGCAGATCATCATGGCGCAGGGACCAGGCCGTCTCCAGCGCCTCTTCCATCGCTGCGTGCGCCAGCTCCATCAGCCGCAGGTCGCTGGTGCCGCGCGGGAAGCGGTATGTCTCCGGGAGGAACCAGCCCTCGGGGGCCATGCCCGGCCGGCCCAGGCGGGCCATGACCGCCTCGCCGTCGAGCACGTCCACGGTGAGCTCCACGGCCGGGTGAGCCTTGAGCGCGGCGCGCATCTGCCTGAAAGTCCAGCCCTCCACGATGGTGAGGGCGTGCAGCAGCACCTCGCCGCGCACCAGGCGTTCCATCACCTCGCGCGGCGTGCTGTCGGGCGGGAAACGGTACTCGCCGGCCCGCACCTGGCCTGCGAGGCCGGTGACACGCCCATACCACTCGAACAGCAGGGCATTGCTCAGCACGCCTTGCCGTTCCAGGCTGCGCGCGATACGCGCCAGCGGCACGCCCGGGTCCACTTGCGCCACCACTGCTTCGCTGGCCGGTCCCGGCCGGTCCAGCTGATGCCATGCCCACCAGCCGGCCGCCCCCACGACCAGCACGGCCAGCGCCCCAAGAACCGCCAACAGTGTGATCAGCCGAGCCATGCCACGCCCGCGGCCCGCAGTTCCCGTTTCAGTTCGCGCATGTCCCCACCCTCGCCGAGTGCACGGCCTTCCAGGCGTTCCACCACCCGCAGCCCCGCCACGGCATTGCAGAGGAGCAGGCCTTCGATTGCATGCAAGTCATCATAACGGAGCCGGGCCTCGCCGCCCGGTACGCCCGCCCGCGGCAGGCTCTCCAGTACCAGTGCCCGCATCACGCCAGCCACGCCTGTGGACCTCAGCGGCGGCGTGTACAGATGGCCGTTGCGCCAATAGAACAGGTTGTGTCGTGTTCCTTCAACTACCCAGCCGGATGCGTCCAGCATCAGTCCCTCATCCCAGCCGGCCACAGCCGTCTCGCGCGCCGCCAGCACCTGCTCGAGTCGCCCGAGATGCTTGAGCCCGCCCAGCGCCGGGCTGTCGCCCAGTCGCGTCTCGCAGACCCCGGCCGTCATGCCGCCCTCAAGGCCGGCGGGCAGCGTGTGCAGCGAGACGATACGCCGCCCGGGCGTGTCAACCGGGGGTGCGTAACCGCGACCGCCATCGCCGTGCGTCAGCACGATGCGCAGCACGCCCTCCAGGGCGCCGTCGGCGAGCAGCGCCCGCGCGTCGGCCCGGATCGCGTCGTCGCCGGGATGAGGCAGGCCCAGCCGCCTGCAACCGTCGCGCAGGCGCGCCAGGTGGCGCTCGAACAAGGGCAATTCGCCGGCATGGACGCGGACCGTCTCGAACAGCCCGTCGCCGTAGTTGAGCCCGCGGTCGCTCGCCGGCACGGTGGTGGCGGGTCGCCCGTCGATCAGCATCATGCGCCGGGCTCCAGCGCCAGCAGCAGTC
>Ga0102940_1002893_pt1 | contig 10096 bp, 7 predicted proteins | sample SalPonR2_C_D1_MG_FD_78215 | JGI IMG/M metagenome (GOLD analysis project Ga0102940, IMG submission 78215) | Salt pond soil microbial communities from South San Francisco under conditions of wetland restoration - Salt Pond MetaG R2_C_D1_MG | ecosystem: Environmental > Aquatic > Marine > Intertidal...
CATGGGGAGACCCGCTTTTTTACGTGTGGGGCCCCGGGACGCCGGACCGCCCCATGTGACCGACCCTGTTCCGCAGGAACGGGGCGGAGGCGCCGAGGAGGCGCCGCAGGCGTCCCCGATGAAGCGGGGCAGGCCCTCCCGCAGGGATAGCCAGCACGGCTGGCTACCTGTAGTAGGTCATCGCCAGGCTTTAATACCCGCGCCCCGATCAGCAATGGTCGGGGCGTTTTACGTTGGGGCGGCCGATATGCTTATAGGTGCTCGCAGTGAGCAGCCCTGACCGATCTAGTCGATACCGATATCCCGCAACGCCTCGTCTGTCCAGCGCAGTGCATCGGTCTGCAGAGATGCCAACTTATCTATCGATAGCGGAAGACACCCTCTTTTAACAAAATGTCCGGACTCCATACCCTGCGCACAGTCCAGAATTACCCCGATGTCCCCTGATCGTGAAAGCAGTGCGGCGCGCATGTCTTCCGTCAGATTCAAGTGGCGGAGTAAATCCGGCAATGGTGCATTGATCAGCGCATCCAGCATGGAATAGAGGCCCGCGGTAAAGCAGGCCTCCGGATGACTGCGTCCGCTACGCTCGCCAATGAGCTCGCATAATTTTGCCCGCTGCAGGGCCAGGGTGAAGTTTTCCTCGGGACCCGTATCTGCGCTCGCGAGAAGGTATAAGGCAATCCATCGCTGAATGGTGTTGCGGCCTAGATAAAGAATCGCCTCGCGAATGCTGTCGAAATTACGATTAAACCCCTGTGCTGCCCCGTTTACCTGTTTCAGGACCTCAAAACTTAGCGCGACATCACGACTGGCAAGCCGTAACACATCGTCTGTGGAGGTTTGTGGATCGTTCAGCTCGGCCAGTGTCTTTAACAGCGTGACGCTACCGGGCGGCAGCTGGTGGCCCCCCATCATTTTGGGGCGTGCGAAAAAATACCCTTGGAAATATTCTACGCCGAGCGCGTGGAGAATTTCGTAGGCCTCAGGGGTTTCTACCTTTTCGGCCAGTATTCGGCAGCCATGGCCACGCAGTCGGTCGATCTGTGTGGACCATTGCGCCTGGGGTAGCTCAAGGACATCAAGCTTTACGATATCCACGAGCGGCAGGATGGCATCGAAATGATTCGTGTCGACAAAATCATCCAGTGCCAGGCGAAAGCCGCGTTCATGAAGATGGCGAATACCCGCAATACAGGCATCGTTCAAAACTACACTTTCGAGTATTTCCGGCACCATCCAGGCCGGATCCAGGGGGATGAGCCCAGGGTTTTCTAGAAAATTCTGAGGCAGATTGATAAAGGCCTGCCGGCCCCGGGTGAGGTTTTCCAGGCCGAATTCAGCCGCATTAGCGATAACGCGTTCGGTTGAAGCATCGTCATCGACGATACCGCCATGGGCGTTATACCGCGAATCCCTGAACAGCAGCTCATAGGCATGCACGTCCAGTTGGCGGTTGAAAATGGGCTGACGCGCAAGAAAAAATGGCGTTACCTCGGTAGTGTTTGCTCTCATATCGACGTGGCTTTACTCACCGCTGCCTCCCGCTGGGGTACCGGAATTATCTGACTCAGCAACAAACGTTGACAGTTTATGTGATGCCAGCAGCGCCCGGATCGACGTCCTACAGGCGCTGCCGTCAATGTCAGTATCATAGCGCTATAACTGAGCCGCTGCGCTTGAGTTTCGCGGGTAATATAGCCATCGTCGTATCGTAACCGGTGTCGTAAAGTTCCTGTTTATCGGCTGACGTGAGGCGCAGATCGACGGGAGAGATGTCGCCCGTATCGATGATGATGGTGGATAACCAGAATTTCTCATTGATGTACTCCCGCGACATGGTCGTCATGAAGGTGTTTACCAGCATTTCGAGATAGCTCCTCAGCGGCATCATCGATGTTTTTGCTGTCGCGCGATGATTGTTGCTGCGGAGCTTGAACACGACAACGGGGACGTCGCCAGCCCAGTTTCTTTGCAGCGCGTCCTCGGAAAGAATGCTTCCGTCCACCAACAGATGCTCGCCATATTCCTTGAAGCTGAAGAGAATGGGTACCGACATGGAAAAGCGCACGGCGAGCGCGATCGGTGTGTCCGGGTGAGTGGCTCTCGAGAAGATTACCGGTTTGCCGGTGCGGACATCCGTTGCAACAACGTAAAAATCAACATCAAGATCTGAGAACGTCCTGCCAGCGAGCAGGGTATCCATCCAGCGTTGAAACGCATCGCCGTTGGAAAAGCCCCCCGTGCGTAATAGAGACAACAGGTTTTGTGAGGAAAAGCGCGAAAACTCGGTGGCGAGGGCAATATCGTGGATTTCCTCGAGGCTGTAACCGCTAACCGCGAGTGCGCCGACGATGCTGCCGCCCGATACGCCAACCAGCGTGGAGTAGTGGAGACCGAGTTCCGCGATGGCATTCAGCACGCCGATATGCGCGGACAGCCGGCCACCCCCGCCAGCGAGGACCGGAACAATCGCACTGTCAGCCAGCGGGCCCTCTGCACTCATCGATCGACTGCTACTGCTTATTCAGCGTGTCAGTATACGCATCTGCAACGGTTTCGGGTAAATGCGGCTATGGGAGGGGTGGGGTGCCGGTCAGCAGTGCCTGCACTCATGCTATCCTTCACCCCCGTTAATCATGCTCCGGAGAGATAACATTTGCCGCTGACTGAACGCGCACCTGCAGTACCCTCGGGACTCAGCGACGAAGAAAAAGCCCGACTTGATCGTATCTCCGATGAGCTGCGTCACGGCGTCGAGAGTCTTTCCGCCATTGGTCCTGCGGTGAGTATTTTCGGCAGCGCGAGAGCCGAGAGTGAAAGCGCTGAATACCAGAGTGCCCTGCGTCTGGGTCGCCTGCTGACAGAGGCGGGAATCTCGGTCATTACGGGCGGTGGCCCAGGCATCATGGAAGCAGGGAATCGCGGCGCCAAGGGCGGTCGCGGCAAGTCGGTGGGGCTGAACATCATCCTGCCGCGTGAGCAGCTGGCCAATTCCTATCTGGATATCGATGTCGCCTTCCGGTATTTCTTTACCCGGAAATTCATGCTCATCCGCTACGGCATCGGTTTCGCCATTTACCCGGGAGGATTCGGCACGGCCGATGAGCTGTTTGAGCTGCTGACCCTGATGCAGACAGAAAAGCTCAAGCCCTGCCCCATCGTGCTGGTGGGCAGGGACTACTGGTCAGGCCTGCATGACTGGATGACCAGGGAGATGGCAGCAAACGCCTATATCGCGCCGCAAGATCTGGATTACCTGCGCCTCGTTGCTGATGAAGATGAAGCCGCCGGCGTTCTCGTGGCGCATTACCGTACCGCCGTCAATCGCGCTTGAGTGCATTGGCGAAAGCCGAAGCCATAGCGCTCTCGGGCTCGCGGGCCTTACCGCTGTCACGCGACTGCGTGCGGTTTGAGCGGGCCTTGCCCGGCAAGCGCGACGTGCTGTCGCCGCGTCGTCCCCGCTGGCTGCCTTCGGCATAGTCTGCAGCGCTGTCGGTGAGGCGCATGCTTAGAGCGATGCGCTTGCGTTCGGCGTCGATCTCCATCACCTTGACCTTGACGATATCGCCGGCCTTGACGACGCTGTGCGGGTCCTTGACGAAGGTGTCGGAAAGCGCCGAGATGTGAACGAGGCCGTCCTGGTGCACGCCGACATCGACGAAAGCGCCAAAGTTAGTCACGTTCGTCACTGTCCCCTCCAGCACCATGTCGGGCTGCAGATCCTTCATCGCATGGACGTCGTCCCGCAGCTGCGCCACTTTGAACTCGGGCCGCGGATCCCGCCCCGGCTTGTCCAGTTCCGCCAGAATGTCGCGCACGGTGTAGACACCGCTGTCCTCGGTGACATAGTCCGTGGCATCCAGCGTTTTTAGAAAGCGGCTGTCGCCGATCAGGCTGTGAATGCTGCGGCCGTTGCGCTCGGCAATCGCCTCCGCAAGCGGGTAGGATTCCGGGTGCACCGCGGAGGCGTCCAGCGGGTTATCGCTGTTGCTGACACGCAGAAACCCTGCCGCCTGCTCAAAACTCTTCGGACCGAAACGCGATACCTCGAGCAAGGCCTTGCGGTTGTGAAAGCGGCCCTGCGCGTCGCGGTGCGCCACAATGTTGCCCGCAAGGCTGCTGTTGAGCCCCGCAACGCGGCAAAGGAGGGCCGCCGACGCGGTGTTGACATCTACCCCCACGCCATTGACGCAGTCTTCCACCACAGCGTCGAGCTGCCGCGACAGGTCAACCTGGCTGACATCGTGCTGATACTGGCCCACACCGATGGAGCGCGGCTCGATCTTGACCAGCTCGGCCAGCGGATCCTGCAAACGTCGCGCGATGGATACCGCCCCGCGGAAGGTCACATCCAGATCAGGAAATTCGGCGGCGGCTGTGGCTGAGGCCGAATAAACCGAGGCCCCCGCCTCGGAGATCATGACCTTGACGGCGGCAATATCGGGGTTGTCTGCCAGGAATTCCGCTACGAAGGCGTCGGTCTCGCGGCTCGCCGTGCCGTTGCCGATGGCTATCAGCTCTACTGCGTGCCGACGCGCGAAGTCTGCGAGCACCGCCGCCGCCTCACGGGTACGCTTCTGTGGCGCCGTGGGATAGACCGTAGCATGGTCGACCAGCTTGCCGGTGACGTCGACCACGGCGACCTTGACGCCGGTGCGCAATCCGGGATCGAGTCCGATCGTGGGGCGCATGCCCGCCGGTGCCGCCAGGAGCAGGTCCTTGAGGTTGCGCGCAAAGACAGCTATCGCTTCCTTCTCGGCCGATTCGCGCAGGGTATTCAGCAGGTCGGTCTGCAGCATGGTGAGCAGCTTGACTCGCCAGGTCCAGCGCACGGTGACACCGAGCCATGCGTCGGCGGCTCTTCCCTGATCCTTGATCTGCCAGTGACTGGCAATCATGGCTTCGCAGGGGTGTGGATCGACCGATTTTTCTTCGGGGTCCATCACCAGCGCCAGTTGCAGAAAACCCTCCTTGCGGCCGCGGAACATGGCCAGCGCGCGGTGTGACGGCACCTTCGCCAGCGGTTCATGATGCTCGAAATAATCGCTGAACTTGGCTGCTTCCTTTGCCTTCCCCGTTTCCAGGCTGGAGCGCAACAGCGCATTTTCCGACAGAAAGGTCCGCAGCCGCGCGAGCAGGTCCGCATCCTCGGCGAAGCGCTCCATGAGGATTTGCCGTGCGCCATCGAGTGCGGCCGTCGCGTCCTCGACGCCGGCCTCGGGGTTCAGATAGCCCGCTCCGAGTGTCTCCGGCACCTGTCCGGGGTCCGCCAGAATGGCATCTGCCAGCGGTTCCAGACCTGCCTCCCGTGCAATCTGGGCCTTGGTGCGCCGCTTCGGCCGGTAGGGCAGGTACAGGTCTTCCAGGCGGCCCTTGGTATCGGCGCCGAGAATCTCGCCTTTCAGCGCATCGGTGAGCTTGCCCTGCTCGCCAATGCTGTCGAGGATGGTCTGGCGCCGCGATTCCAGCTCGGTCAGGTAGATGTAGCGCTCTTCCAGGCTGCGCAGCTGGGTGTCGTCCAGACCGCCGGTGACTTCCTTGCGGTAGCGGGCGATAAAAGGGACGGTGGCGCCGTCGGCGAGCAGGTTCAGCGTGGCGCTGACCTGTGCTTCGCGGACGGAAAGTTCCTCGGCAATGCGGGGGGCGATACTGTTCACGGTGGTGCGGCTTCCTTGATCCAGTGCAGCTGAGCAGGGCGCCCCCGCGCCGCGTTGATCAGCGTCCGATCGATTCGCGGTGGTGGGGCGCGTTGAAATCCGTGGCCGGTCCCTTGGGGACCACGCCGGTCGGATTGATCATTGTATGTGATGCGTAGTAATGCGTCTTTATGTGATCGAAATTCACGGTGCTTGCAACGCCCGGCAGCTGGTAGAGGTCGCGCACATAGCCCGATATATGGCGGTATTCGGCCAGCCGCTGGCGGTTGCACTTGAAGTGGCCGTGATAGACGGCATCAAAGCGGATCAGCGTGGTGAAGAGGCGGATATCGGCCTCGGTCAGCGTATCGCCGGCCAGGTAGCGGTGGCTGGCCAGGTGTTCATCGATGTGCACCAGTTCGGCGAAAACCTCGTCATACGCCTCTTCATAGGCCGCCTGTGTGGTGGCGAACCCCGCGCGGTAGACACCATTGTTGATGGCGGGGTAGATCCTGGCATTCCAGGCATCAATGCTGTCTCGCAGCGCCGCCGGATAGTAGTCGACGTGGTTGCCGGTGATGCCGTTGAAGGCGCTGTTCAGCATGCGCAGAATATCGGCGGATTCGTTGCTGACAATGGTGGCATGCTGTGTGTCCCACAGCACCGGAACGGTCACGCGGCCGGTATAGTCAGGGGCTGCGGCGGTGTAAACCTGATACATGAATTCCCGGTCAGCCAGTTGATCGCCCGTACTGCCTTCCTCCCGCCTGAAGGTCCAGCCGTTTTCCAGCATCAGCGGGCTCACGACGGACACGCCGATGGCGTCGGTGAGGCCCTTCAGTTCGCGCATGATCAGCGTGCGGTGCGCCCAGGGGCAGGCCATGGAAACGTAAAGGTGATAGCGGCCGGGCGCAGCGGCGAAGCGATCGTCGCTGTTTGCAGAAACCCAGTCGCGGAAACGCGCGCTCTCACGCTGAAAGCGGCCTTCAGATTTGCCGGTGTCATACCAGACGTCCTGCCAGCTGCCGTCTACAAGCATACCCATGGTGCCTTCCTCCCGCTGTAGTCTTTGTGTGCGTGACAGTGCCCATGGTTGGCGTGGTACCCACGGATGGGTAATAGCGCTGCGCGGGCCGCGTCACCGTCGATTTTTATCCTATGTTCGGTAAATAAGAATGAAAAGCGCAAAAAAGCGGCGTTATCTGTCGATATAATGAGAGTTAATCGCCATCTGACAGCGCCTCCGCCAGCAGCGTCGACAGTCGCAGCGTTGCAGGTCCGCTGCCGGCGGTATGCGCGAGGGTGAGATACAGCGTGGATGGGCGGTTTCCCCCGCGCTCGAGGTTCAGCTTGCACAGCAGGCCGGCATCGAGCAGCTCGGCGATGCGACTCATGGGCAGCCAGGCAAAGCCCAGTCCGCGGCAGACCATATCGATGGAGGTGCTGACATGGGTCACGGTCCAGCGCTGCTCTGCACCGAGCCAGCCGGCATCAGTGCGCCGGTGCATGGCAGAATCGCGCACCACGATCTGTCGGTGCCGCGCCAGGTCCTGCATGTTCACCGGGCTGTGCAGCGCATGCAGTGGATGGCCGGGGGCCGCGACGGCGACAAAACAGGTGGTCAGCAGGGGCGTGCCCAGAAAACCCTGTGGGACGGTGTCTGCGACGAGCAGGTCCGCTCTGCCGGCCATCAGCGTTTCCGGTCCTCCCCAAAGAACTGTTTCAATCAGCTCGACCCGCGTCTGTGGAAATTCCGCCGCCAGCGTTTCCAGCGCCGCGGCGATACGGGTCGGGGGCAGCACCTCGTCCAGTGCCACGCGGATCTCCGCCTCTGTTCCCTCGGCCAGTCCGCTGGCGAGATCCTCAAGCTGGTTTGCCTGGTCCAGCAGCTGACTGGCGCGGCGCAGCATCAGGGACCCACTCTCGGTCAGCTGTGCCTTGCGCCCGACGACCTCCAGCAAGGGTAGCCCAAGCTGGTCCTGCAGCTTGTGCACTGCATGGTTGATGCTCGACTGGCTTTTATGAATCGCGGCAGCGGCCTGCGCAAAGCCGCCGTGGTTGACGACCGCCAGGAGCATGCGCCACTGCTCAAGGGTTGTTTTCGCCATGCGAGCTGCCTGTTTTTACAATTCGATTTATACGAATAGTTTCGGCGATATTATGCGATTTTGTTTTTATAAATACGACGTTAGTCTCGGGGGCAGTCAATGACAATAGCAGAGGGCAGATTAATGATGCCACGGCAGGTGATAGAGGTTCAGCAAGCCAGGGCCAGCCAGGACGGGGCAGGTGTGGCTATTCAGCGTATCGCCGGCATGCGCCACAGCGGTATGGATCCGGTATTGATGATCGACGAACTGCGGTCAGAGCAGCGAGATGACTTTGCGGCAGGCTTTCCGCCACACCCCCACCGGGGCATGCAGACACTGACCTACATGAAGCACGGTGGCATCATTCACGAAGATAACCAGGGCAATCGCGGTGAGATCCGCGGCGGCGGTGCGCAGTGGATGTCCGCCGGCCGCGGCATTATCCATTCTGAGATGCCGACACAGGATACCCAGGGTCTGCACGGTTTTCAGCTGTGGTTCAATCTGCCTGCGGCGGACAAGATGCTGGCGCCGCGCTATCGTGATATTGCCGCAGCGGACCTCGCGTTGCATGACGGCAATGGTCGTCGGGTTTTTGCCATTGCTGGTGACTGGGTGCTGGGTGATGTGGCGATCAGCGGACCACTGTTTGAGCTGGTGCCCCAGGCTGACATGCTCGACCTGTCACTGCCGGCGGGCGATCGCCTGGTGATTGAGAGCGGCGTCGGTCAGACTCTGATAGCCTACGTGTACGACGGCAGCTTGGCTGATCCGCGCGGGGACATTGCGGCGCGACACCTCGCGATCACCGGCGAGGGCGATTCCTGGGAACTGCGGGCCGGGGACGCGGGCGCAGGACTGCTGCTTCTGCGCGGTACGCCGCTGCGCGAACCGGTTGCCCACTATGGCCCCTTCGTGATGAACACGCCGGCGGAAATCGAGCAGGCGCTGCGCGACTATCAGAGCGGAAATTTCGGCACCTGAACTCTGCTGGATGAAGGTGATATCCTTACGCTTTTTGAGCGCAAGGGGAAGCCAGATGCATCGAGGGGCGTTATTGCTTGTTGTGGCCACGTTATTCGCCTGTGCCGCACCGCCGCCACCGCCCCCCGAGCCTCCGCCGGCGGAGGTTCGGGCCCCCAGTGATCCCGATGCGCCGGTTGCCTGTGCGCCGCCGCGGCCGGAGGTCTGCACCATGATCTATGCGCCGGTCTGCGCCACACTCGCCGATGAAATCTCGCCGAGGCAGTACAGCTCGCCCTGCAACGCCTGCGCGGATGACCGCGTTGTGGCCTATCGAGAGGGGGCCTGCGAATGACACTCACGACGCGAATTCTCATCGCCATGGTCGGCGGTATCCTGGTCGGCTCCCTGCTGAACCTGATGGTCAGCGGCAGCGGCATTTCCGATACCCTGCGCGCCGGTATTCAGGATCTGCTGATCGGCGGTGTGTTCGATGTGGTCGGACAGATCTTCATTGCATCACTGAAGCTGCTGGTAGTCCCGCTGGTGCTGGTCTCGCTGATCTGTGGCGCCAGTTCTCTCGGCGACAGCGCGCGCATGGGGCCGATTGCCGGAAAAACCCTGCTACTTTACCTCATGACCACGGCCATTGCGGTGACGGTCGCGCTGTTTGTCGCAGTGATCATCGGTCCCGGTACACATGTGTCCCTTGAGACCAATGCGGTCTTCGAGGCCACGTCGCCGCCGCCCTTGAAAGAGGTGCTGATCAATATCTTCCCGTCGAACCCCGTGCAGGCGATGGCGGAGGGCGAGATGCTGCAGATCATTGTTTTCGCACTGCTGTTCGGCTACGCCATATCCCATGCCGGTGAAGCGGGGCGACGCATTGCCTCATTTTTCACCGATGTGGAAAAAGTGGTCATGCGTATGGTGGCAATCCTGATGTCGCTGGCGCCGTATGGTGTTTTCGCGCTGTTGGCAAAGCTGTTCGCCGAGATGGGCCTGAGTGCGATCATGGACCTGGGCGTGTACTTCCTGACCGTTCTCGGCGTGTTGCTGTTCCACGGCCTGTTCACTTACGGCGTATTGCTTCAGGTGCTGGCCAAACAGTCCCCGCGCATCATGATGCGCAAAATGCGATCTGTCTGGGCCTTCGCTTTCAGCACGGCCTCCTCTGGCGCGACGCTGCCCATTACTTTGCGCACGGTGGAGAAACGGCTGGGCGTGAACAACTCGGTGGCCGGTTTCACGGTACCCCTGGGGGCCACGGTAAACATGGACGGCACGGCGGTCATGCAGGGAGTCGCGACTGTCTTTATCGCGCAGGTGTACGGATTCGATCTCAGCCTGACGTCGTATCTTACGGTTATTCTCACGGCTACACTGGCGTCCATCGGGACGGCG
>Ga0102940_1002894_pt1 | contig 10090 bp, 8 predicted proteins | sample SalPonR2_C_D1_MG_FD_78215 | JGI IMG/M metagenome (GOLD analysis project Ga0102940, IMG submission 78215) | Salt pond soil microbial communities from South San Francisco under conditions of wetland restoration - Salt Pond MetaG R2_C_D1_MG | ecosystem: Environmental > Aquatic > Marine > Intertidal...
ATCGTTATCGTCTCTTCCAATCTCAAGGAAAGCGGGGCAGTGATGATTCGCGAGGTGAAAGTGGATTGAGGGAGCGGATTGACGGGGCGGATTGACGGGGTGACTTTGAGTCATCCCATCAATTCAAAGGAAGCGGACCACCAGCTCACCTCCTCTGCGCCACAAACCGCGTTGCCCGGGCAATTTTTCCGCCCTCCAGGTACTGAAGAAAGTACACGCCCGGCTAATACCCTTCCAGCGGAAGGAGATAAGTCGTTTCCCCCGGCAGCGGCTCAAACCGTTTTAGGATGCGTCCCTGAGCGTCGAGCACGCGGAACTGACCTTCGGCGGGGCGCTCGCCGGGGTCGAAGAATACGTTGAGGAAGTCGGAGGCGGGGTTGGGATACAGCTTCCATTGCGGCGAGGGGGCGGCGGCTTCGTCCACATCGTCGATGATATGGCAGCCCGGAACCAGGCAGCCGTACTCGTCGACCTTGATCAGCCAGCCCTGTTGGGTGGGCTGGGTAAGGGTATCCCTATCAACGTAGCCGAGCGTGGCTTCGCCGCACATGAGATAACCGCCGTCGGAGGTGGGCTTTACGTCCGTCAACAGGTGAAAATTGCCGGGCTCTTGTAAAACCGTGTAGGTGCGGCACTACAGGCTGTCGCCCTCCGGCGAGGCTTTGCACAGCCGGCCGTACTGGTACCAGCCGCTTCCTTCCGGATTGGATTGAAAGGTGCCGGAAACTCCGAGGTACCCGCTGCCGTCGGGAGCGGCGGTAATGCTGTGAAGAAACTGAAAGTAGGTGGGAAATTGCAGGCCGCGGAAGACGGTTTCCCACTCCTTGGCGCCCAGTGCATTCAGTTTGACTATACAGCCGTCCCACCTAAGATCATTCAGGTAATGATTGGATACCACTTCTGTTCCCTTTCCGGTAGCGATGACAAAACCGCCGTCCTCTGCCTCCACCATCCCGAAGGCGCCGAAGTAGAGTTCTTCTTCCGGACTGAAGTATTCCCATTCCACGGCGCCCGTTGTATCCGTCTGCATGATCCACAATTGGCTGATGTAGTCCCGGTCGACGAAGGCCCAGGTATTCAAATGGCCGGTTCCGAGCAGCAATTTACCATCTTTAGTCAAAAGCAAGGAACGGCCGGCGTAACGCAGCGGGGTTTCATAGGCTTTGCGCCAAATCATTTCTCCCGTCTCCGATAACCTGGCCAACAGCAGATTTTCATCATTGACATATTCCCGGTCATTGATAATCAGCGTATCGTTGCCGGCGAAGGTAGCGAAATAGCCGCCCTCCGGAATTTCGACCAGACTCAGCCCGAGCGTGAAGTCAGAAACTTGGGGCTTGTAATTTTCGTAGCGGCGGGTAAAGATCGTATCCCCGTCGGCATCGTACTTTATCAGCAAGGACCTTCGCCCGTCGGGGGTATTGCTGTATCCCATGATGGCAAACCCGCCGTCGCTGGTGGGCAGCAGGGGCGGATACCGGGTCTCTCAGGTGCGATTGGAATCGGCGATGATTTTCATATCCAACGGATTGCCGAGCGTGTCCAGCTTGAGAAACAGGGCCGCCGTATTCATTCCGGGAGTGACGGTATCCACCGTGATGCCCGCGGCGTAATAAGCCGTGTCGGTAGTGTGTAGGGCGCCGAGCACCATGGTGCGCTGCCCCAGGTACAGGCGTTTGTTGAACGTGTGGACCTGGGAATAGGCGGTTTGGGCGATTAGTAAAAAGATGAATAGAGCGATTGAACGGATAAGGAAGTTCATGATATGGGATTTCGTTGCAGTATTCAAAATAAGGGAATAGGGTCATCCCGAATTTTCAAAACCGCTACATTGACCTCGAAGAGGTCAACTATTTGTAGAAAACGGTCAAATTTGGGTGCTCCGACCTCGGAGAGGTCGCATGTATCCTATGTTTTTATCTTAATATGCGACCTCTCCCGAGGTCGTCAATGCCTTATGACCCCATTTCTGCTACTACAAACAGTGGACCTCTCCGAGGTCCTAACGCAGGATAGATTAGAATTCGTGAGGACTAATGTTCCATTTTCATTCAATGATCGGATGTATTACCGGGTAATGATCAGCCTGTCCACCATCAAAACTTGCCCCTGGTTGACCCACCGGTATAGATAGACGCTGGGTTGTACCGTACGGCTGTTCCATTCGACGGTTCCCAGCCGGTCGTTCAGCTCAAAGCGACGAATCAGCCTGCCGTTGATGTCGGTAATTTCCAAAGCTGTTGCCGTCGCTGTTTCACCGGGTAACTGATATTGAAACAGCACCAAGCCGGAAGCGGGGTTAGGCACTGCTTTCACTGGTTGCTCCGCCGGCTGTTCCTTCGTTTCGACGGGAGAGGCGCTGGTGGATCTGTTTTCCTCGCGGAAGGCCGCTTCTTCCGTTACGGGTAATTGATAGGTGACATAGCTGCCGTCGTAGAAAAAATTGAGAATGCCTTTGGCCTGGGTCCCGGCCCGGCCGATGTCTTTTCCTGCGATATCTTCCAGCAGTGCGATTTCGGCCTGGTTGAGTTCGTTCCAATAGCGTCCATCTCTTACGAGTTTTGCCTTCAGGCCGGCCAGGCGTTCAAATGCCTTATAGTGATCCTGCTGCCTGGCGTCCAGGGAGAACTTTTCGGGAATGGACTTCAACAGGGCCATGGCTTCATCAGCTTTTCCCTCGTGAATCCAGGCGTCGAATTGCCCGTAGGAAGCCACTACGCTATTCTTACGCTCCAGCCAGGTGCGTACCGCCGCCAGGTCGGTCTGCTCCTGCTCATTCAGGTGAAAGCGCAGCGCGCGTTTGGCCGTCGTACTGATCGCGGCGATATGTTCCGCCATTTCCATCTCCAGCCGGGTGCGCTCCGTGATCTGCTCCCGGGCATGGGAGAGTGTTTCTTCCAACTTGTCGGCCGGGAGGTGATTGCGGGCTTTTTCCACCAACGGATGATGGGATAGGGCGTCGGGGTTGGCTTTTAATAAATGGGTCAACGCTTGGGTCGGCAATAGATCAGGCCGGTCAAACAAAGCCATAAATACCTCGGCAGAAACCCAGGGCGCCAGATCCATCAGGCGGGATTGAAGCCCGGCGGCCTCCGATTTAGAAACGGCCTGCACCTCGGCAATCAATCCTTCCGTATCGCCACCATCCATTTTTGCGACATAGGTGGTCTCTTTTTCTGTTAAGGATTTTTGTTGACTGCTGTAAGTGGATTCCAATTCAGGTAAGTCCGATTGCACCACCATCATGCTGGAAAGGACAGATTCACATCCATTGGAATAAGGAGTGGAATACTTGTCCACCTGAAATACATTGAGCGGATTCTGATCGGGATCTCCGGTATAATAATAGTAGCGGATATTCTCCGTGGTGGCGTTGCGAAAATCAGAACCGGAGGGAGTCGCATCCAGACTAAAGGTATTGGCCGCCGGCATGGTATAGGTGCCCTGAAGATATCTGATGCCCGACAAGGCGGGGTCGTAATTGTAATCGAGCAGGACGTGAAAATCGTAGTCATCCTGGCTGTTGTCCTGGAAATTTTGATTGCATTGATATTCCAGGCCCTTATATATGTTGTCGCTGTCCTTGTTGTCGCCGTCGGCTTTGTTGGCGATGTAAAGGTTGGTGAATGTGTTCTTTCGGATCAAATTATGATCGTCGCCGGTGTCCAAGCACAGGATACCTACAGGTTTGGGGCTACTGGTTAACCCATGACCTGTCATTACATTCTCCTGAATGGTATACCCGGTGCTGTGGTCGATAAAGATGCCGGGGTTATAGGTGGGATATACCCGGTATTGCCCCACCTCCATCGTACAGCGGGTGACCTGTATGTTGTCGACGCTACCGGCGTACACGCCGAGGGCGTTACTGGTAAAGGTGGCGTCATCCACGAGGAAGGTTCGCGTCGTGCTGCCGCTTGTTCCGTACACACCCGCTTTGAACCCGTGGAAAGAAGAGCCGTCAGTGACTGAGTATCCGGCGTCGATGGTATAAATGGCGTTCCCCCGGTCAGACATTGAAGTGACGTTGTTCTCAAAGGTGCAGTTCTGGATCTCTACTCCCCGGACTTTCCACATAGTGATCTGTCCGGAGTGCCCGCTGAGCTGGTAATCGTCATCCAAGGTGAACGTACAGCCGTTGAAAAAACTGACATTGTCATAGCCGGGATAGTTGATGAATTCCGCCGAGCGCTTGTTGTTGCGAAAGACGGTATTGGTCGCCTTGATGATGCCGCCGCCGGAATTACTGAGAGAGACGGCATTATTGGCGAACTCGATAGTGGCGTCGGTAAGCTCCAGCGTCCCCTGGTTGGTGGCGGTTTGGCTCAGGTTGGGATCGCCGTGGACGAAGATGGCGCCCCAGTTTTCATCGCATAGTTTGGTGATGTGACCACCGTTGATGATGAGTTTACCGCCTTTCTCGATTTCGAACCTGGAATCTTCTACCATTCTTACTTCACAAGTAATGGTTAAAGTAGCTCCAGATTCAATTATAACTTTTTCATTGTTTACAATCTTGAAATGATTCCATGTAACATTGTTACCTGTAGAAATTGTCAATGGAGAGGTTTCCTTATCACAAAAAGAGGCGTAAGCCGGAGCAGCGTTGATTAAATTCGAGTAAATGATGCCCCATTGACAGGGCGATAAAGAACACTGACATTGATTGTACCCCATCATATTCGTACTTCCGGAGTTCCAATTGTCACAGGTGGACCCTGGATTAGTTCCGCAATTGGAAAACCCCGAATTTATTGAACACTCTGCAGCAACGTCTATATCGCTACACTCATTATCAATAAAAAATGAATGACATAAACCGAATACATGTCCTACTTCGTGGTTCAGCATTCTGCCGTAGTTCCAGTTTCTCCAGGGACCATTGTTGGCAGCGTTGTCATGAGCATCAATTAGTGTAACGGAATTGCAAAGGTTAAGACCGCAAGCAAACGCAGTAAAATCATTGCTTCCAAATGTACTGTTATCCCTCATGACTATATTTAACACATTCGATCCATAAGGGAAGCCATTGGTCTGAAGATCTGAAAATGAATTCCAATACCAAATACCCCATACAGATCATTGGGATTATTCGAATCGGTATAGAGCTCATAATTATACCTGGCATCTCCTAAAAAGTCATCGATCGCAATTGGGTTGGATATGAGATTGTTAAGTTCATTATTCGCATTTTGAAGCATGAGTTCAGCAAACTTATTCCCATTTAAACGATTATAATCGTTATCCGCGCCCGGATAAAAATTACCATCCTGAGACCCGACAAAATGGACATTGACGTAAATAGTAATGTTAGGTAAGTCCTGAATTTCTTGGTCAGTCAAATCCGTGAGCGGACAATTCGTTGATAATAAAGTATAACTCGATTGTAATGAAGTCTGACCATCATCAGTTAAACAATCAAAGTCCTGACCAGACATATTCAACGTGACAGTAAAAGCCAAAACTGTAAGAATTAAGGGAATTGATTTCATGATGAGCCTGTTTTTGTTTGTTTAAAGTTTCTTGTTATAAGCTGATAAAATCATCATTCGCCCTTGATAAACCTTGCAACGTATCGTTTTCCATCCATTTCCAGGATCAAAAAGTAGAAACCGGGAGAGAGTTCTGCAACATTCAGGTAGTCCCCATTACTTTGATCAGTGTGAATTAGATTGCCGGTGGAAGTATAAATCCAGTAGTTGAAGGCGGCTATCCCTCTTCCAGCCTGAACCCGAATCTCATCAACGGCAGGATTTGGAGATACTGATAACCTTTGGAACCGGGAAACCGGATTACGCGATGTGGTGATATCACACGCAGCGAGATCCCCACCAGGCGCGTACCGCCCGAATTCGGGATCCTGATAGCATTCGAAGGAGTAAGAAGTAGGGAAGTCGGGGAGACATTCCCCCTCAGTAAAAATCAGAAACCGATTGGTAGCCCCGAACTTTTCATTTATAATTATTTCTTCAATCCCATCTTCCGGAAAACCGCAAGATCTATCAAAAACATAATTGCGGAGGAGTTTATCATTAATCTCAGAGTGGTAAATAGAGTCAAGTTTAATATGAAAGGAGTTATAACTGTTTTTAACCTCCATTTCAATCCCCAGATCAAGATCGAAATCGTAGAGCAAAACAAAATCCTCACCGATGACTTCCCCGTAGGTAAAAATTTTTGCAGAGTCCTGCCAAATGATGATGTTCCCGTTATCCGATACGGAACCCTCTTCGGTAATCCGGGTCCGCTCCAACACTTTGCACAAGCGCCCTTCAATCACCGTATCCCGGTCATAGTGTACCACTTCGTATCCGGCAGACCGGTTCCCCATTATATCATAACGTTCATAACTGAATACCCATCTGGCGCCATCCGGCGCGAATTCTTTATATTCCGTACCGGTAGGCAGCGCCTCACAAGGCCCCTCCACGACCTTGAATTCTCCAATAGTGGAATCCCGATAACAGCGAAACCGGATGGTTGGGCCATCTAACAGGTAAATCTCTTCGTCGTAAAAAAGATAGGAGGATTGAAGTCCTCCCGGTTCGAAAGATTGGATAGGACCCAATTTCTCGACCACAAGCGTGGAAAAATAGAGCTCATTGTCTACTAAGAAGCTCAGGTATTGTCCTCTCAGGGAATCCCCGTCAACGACCACGGTGGTCAGGCTATCTACCCGGATCTTTGAATAATAGGGTTCATAAGTATAAGTATCTCCGGGTTGCAAACTGAAATCGTAGAAAAGCCGGAAGGCGCCGTCGTCATATTTAAAAATAGAATCGCCGGATTGATAAAGGTACCGGTCACCCCGATGGAAAACATCCCCTGATTCTCGATCGACATCGCTGATTGTCAGTTTCCGGACGCTCCTTCCATCTATCACCGTATCTTTACTGGATTCGATCTTTCGGATAGAATAGAGAAATTCTCCGTGGCCGTATGTGATGTATTCATAGGTCCATTCCGCGCCGATGGGCGAAAACACTACACTTTGAGCGGGTAGGAACAACGGGACGACAAGCCCGAGCAGGAGTAGAATTCTTCGCATTTTTCGTGATTTATATGATTGAGCGTAAAACCCATTGGTCTTCAGCCAATGGGATGAAAGCGAATGTTTTTTGAAATTTTTTGTTTCAAATAGTTGCAATTTTGAATATTTTTGTACATGTTTGTATTGTCAGTAAAAGACGTAAAAACCTCGTTAGGGACTAGCGAGTACACGGGTGGAGAGAACGTAAGACTCCTAACTCTTTTTGAGCAGTGAGCTATTCTCCGTGAAGCCCGAAGCCCACCAATCTTCAGTTGGTGGGTAGTTCACTCAATAATTCACTTGAACTTTCACTACTATTTATGGGCTTTGCCGATGCATTTTTTGGATATACATATAAGAACCCCTCAGGAGGTGATTGGCTGAATACCACAGCATTTAAAAACAGGAAAAATAGGAGATGATACTTTCGTAATGGCTTCATGAAAAAAGTTTGTAAATTTTTTAAAAAATATAATTAATCAAAAAGTAAGCATTGCCGTTCTCGCTTCCTATTGCTTTAGCACTGCCCTGGTTATTTGTTTGTCACCGATGAACATTTGGAAAAAATAGATGCCATTCGGGAATTTCCCTATATCTATTTCTGTCATCTTATTTTGAATTTTTTTGGTGAGTAAAACCTGCCCTTGCGCATTAGAAAGATTAAACACTTCTCCAAGCAGAGTAAACGGGCATTCGAGTATCAATTGGCTTGAGGTTGGATTCGGGTACAATGAAATATCCATCAATTCCGTTGTGATTTCAATATCGGTTGTAAGCCAGAGATCACAGGGAGAACCTGTCAGGTTGATATGGTATTCAGAGTCTTGATAACAACGAAGAGGACCGAGAGGCGTCCCGGCAATACAACAAATGATATCCGGGCTAAGGAAAAAGCTGTTGATCTGCCCTATGCGCTCGTAGTAGCCGTCGTCGAAATGAAAGTTGTAACTGCTGTCCAGCACGGTGGTGTGAAAGTGGCGGAGCAGCGAGCCGTCGAGTTCGTCGAGGGTGATGGAATCCACGACTACCTTAAAGATGTTGGTATCCGTTCCTATTTTCAGCGGGACCGGGAAGGTCAGCGTATCTCCCGCCTGGGCGGAAAAGTCGTAGAGCAGATCGAAACGGTCAAAGTGGTGATTGTAGTAGAAAACGGAATCGTTGCGGTCGTATACAAATTGGGGTTGTAGATGCTCAATCGTACTATCGATTTTGAAAGATTTCCCTTCTATTTTCCGACATAAAACGCCTTGTATTGAGGTATCCTTTACCACCTCATAGGAATGAAACTGACTGCCAGGACTCAATCCGCCATCGTTCCGGTGATACCATTGGGCGCCAACCGGCGCAAATTCTACATTTTGAGCGGGTAGAAACAACGGAACGACAAGCCCGAGCAGTAGTAGAATTCTTCGCATTTTTCGTGATTTATTTTAAGAATGACTAATCAAATTCCGGTGCACTTATTTACATTGGAGCTGAATCTATCATTCCCCAATACTGATTTTTGGAAAGCCATACGACTCCCAAGTCACAAAAGCTTGAGTGTTATTATCAAGCAGACGGACATTCTTTTCCCGTCAGCTATTTAGCTGTAAAGAATGCCATGCCGGTTCAACCGGCCGTAGCTTAAGGGCCCGGCGAAGAATATCTTCCCCATTTGATACGGCTATTTTTCCGCCATGCTGCGTTGCTCGTCGGTCAGGTAGCTATGGCTATCTTCCCGCCTCCTGCCTTGCCTGGCGAAAACCCGCCTGCCGGCCGGCAGGAATAGCTCGCCTGAAACAGGGAATTTATTTTTCTCCGGCCCCTAAGCCGACCGACAACAATTTCCGCTACCGTCCCATAGGAACAGTTACGGTTAAACCAAACTTATACCGGGCACCCGCGATAGAACGCAGTAAAGCAACTGTAGCTTTTGACGAATTGAATCTTTGGGTTAACCCGGATTATGCATGAATTAATCTATTACGGCGCTAAACTATCGCCATTCTTGGGCTTCCTCGTCATTCGGTGCTAACCGTCCGTAGGGACGGCTGTGCGCCTCATTCCTGCGAGAGCCCAACACTGGCAGCTATTTTGGCGCCTCATGACGAAGAACCCATGCATAATCCGGGTTAAGACTATGGAAGGGGCAGCGGATTTTTAAACTCGCACATGTATTTACAAAAGTAATATAAGGCCATTTTTTTTTTGCCAAGTTTTTCAACAATTTTTTTTCAGGGAAGGGGGCGGAGTGTTTGAGCAGGGCGCCGGAAGCGGCTATACCCCGGTTTCCTTCATGATCCTCAATTCGCAATATCTGTCAAATAAGTTTAGAAGTTTAGCCGCCCGCGACACTTCCCCGGCACTTCGTGTACAGGGTAAACTATGTCGGGGCTGGTTTAGGAGTTTAGAAGGTCTGAAAAAGAGATTCCCGGTTTTAGATCTTCTAAACTCCTAAACAGCCCCGACACGAAGTGTCGTGGCCGCTAAACTTCTGAACTTCTTAAAGCTATTCGATTCACCCCCATTCCAACAACTATTTTCAAAGCAACACTTACGATTTTCCAACCATTCCTTACGCCTCGCTCACCGACAGCGCTCTTGGCTTATGCCAATGCCCGGTCAATCTGGAAACGATTATGATAGTCAGCAATCCCGAGACCATCGCCAGTGTCCGGAAAGGGAAGAGGTTGACGCCGTCTTCGACCATGGGGTAGGGGAGCAGGATGGGAAGGCCCAGGGTCGGATCGCCCCCGCCGAAGCGCAGGACAAAGGCGACGAGGAAACCCGCGAGTGCGCCGTAAGCATTGGCCCGGGGATCGAAGAGGGCGCACACCAGCGGCGGAAAGAGCAGGCAGTAGACGAAGTCGCTGCACAGAAACCACAGCGCGTAGACGCTCTGCACATTGAGTGCCAGCAATGTAGCGGCGATGCCCACGATCCAGATGCAGCGACGGATGACGGTGGCGAGGCGGAGCGAGGAAATCTCAGGACGCAGCAGCGGCCGGTATATATTCCAGCCGGCCATGGAGGAGGCCGAGAGGATGGAAGAGTCGGTGGAGGACATGACGGCGGCGG
>Ga0102940_1002896_pt1 | contig 10084 bp, 7 predicted proteins | sample SalPonR2_C_D1_MG_FD_78215 | JGI IMG/M metagenome (GOLD analysis project Ga0102940, IMG submission 78215) | Salt pond soil microbial communities from South San Francisco under conditions of wetland restoration - Salt Pond MetaG R2_C_D1_MG | ecosystem: Environmental > Aquatic > Marine > Intertidal...
AAGTTTACCATTTTTTAATCCTTCAATGACCAGGTCGCGCCCCAGTTTATATGTTTGCGACTCATAATAAATCTTATCAAACGACACCCCGAGATTCCTGTATGTTTCATCGAATCCCTTATAAACCCATCCGTTCATCTTTTCCCAGAGGGCTGTAACTGTCTCATCATCTGCTTCCCATTTTCGCAGCATAGCGCGCGCCTCTTCCATAAGAGGGGCTTTTGCTTCTGCTTCTTTCTGGTTGGCACCTTTTGCTTTAAGATATTCTATTTCCTTTTTATACTCCTGATCGAACCGCACATAATAATCACCTACCAGTTTATCACCTTTCTTGCCAGAGGTTTCTGGTGTTTCACCTTTACCAAACCGCTCCCAGGCAACCATTGATTTGCAAATATGTATACCGCGATCGTTCACAAGGTTAACCTTCACAACATGCTTACCATCTGCCTCTAGGATTTTAGAAACTGCAAATCCCAGAAGGTTATTCCTGATATGACCAAGATGGAGTGGTTTATTTGTATTGGGACTTGAATATTCTACCATTACGGTATGGGCATCCTTATCTGCCTTTTTGATCCCGTAATTATCTTCAGCAAGCGCCTCTCTAATGATCTCTAACCAATATGTGCCGGAGATTTTGAGATTCAGAAAACCTTTAATCACATTGTAACTTTCTACTTCATCCAAATTATTCAGCAAAAACGCACCAAGCAGCTCGGCAGTTTGTTCTGGTGATTTTTTACTGATCTTAAGCATTGGGAATACAACAAGCGTGATATCTCCCTGAAAATCTTTACGTGTTTTCTGTATCTGGATCAGGTTTTTATCGGGTTCTGTACTCCATAATTCATTTCCTGCATTAATTACTGCCTGTGTGAGAAATTCTTCAATTCTTTGCATAACCTGGATTTAAGTCTGCAAAGATAAAATAAAATTCTTCGAAGCATGCAGCCATGCTGAATCATCGTCTTCGAGATCAAGGCGCGAGAAAATTTCGCCACCAACTATACTCACGTATATGAGGAGTTAAAATATTTGAAGCAACGCAGATATCGAATCAGTTATAAGCCATAAAAAAAAATGTAAAGCATATTGCTAGCAAAAAAAAACCGCCTCGAGAAGAGGCGGTTACATAACTAAACTAACCCTAAACTAAATCTATGAAAAGTAAAATATAAGATTGTCTCTTATATTAAAAAGAACGTTTGATTATATAACGTGAATTATTATTTTTTGTTACACTTTTTAGTGTCTTTTTTTTGCTAAAAAAAGTTAAATACTCTTACAAGGCTTTAAGAACGTAGATTACAGCCTTCTCTCATATTATCAAACGTTTACAGACTTTTCCAGTACGACAGGAAATGTCTTTGCGAGCTTCGTGAAAAGAAATTTACAGAACAATCATAATTTTGTATCTTAGATGAATCATTCTTGATGCCATTTAATGGGAAATAGTAAATTCTTACATGTCGTAGCATTTAATGTGCCATATCCTCCTAATTATGGAGGAATCATTGACATTTACTACAAGCTTGCAGCTTTTAAAGATGCTAACGTAAAAGTGATACTTCACTGTTTCAGCTATGGTCGAGAAAAGACCGAAGCACTTGACAAATTGTGCCATAAAGTTTATTATTACAAGAGAAAGAATTTATTCAGATTCTTCTTCAGCAGTTTACCTTATATTGTAATTACGCGAAAAGACGAAGAATTAGTGAAAAATCTAACAAAGGATGGGCATCCTGTTTTATTTGAAGGACTTCATTCATCATATTTTCTTCTGCAATGCAAATCAGTCGGAAAAAATGTATTTGTCAGAACCCATAACATCGAGCATAATTATTACGGGATGCTGGCCCGAAGTGAGCGTAATTTATTTAAAAAGGCATACTTGCTAGCCGAAACCAGGAAATTGAAAGCATATGAAACCATACTGAAGCGCGCTGATCAACTATTTGCTATATCAAAAACTGACAACGCCCATTTCAACAAACATTATGGTAACAGTACTTTTGTTTCAGCATTTCACCAGCATAATGAAATTTCATCGAAAACAGGCAAGGGCGATTATATACTGTTTCATGGCAACCTGTCTGTGCCTGAAAATGAAAAAGCATTGATTTACCTGGTGAAAAATGTTTTTTCAAAGATTACCCATCACGTTAAAATTGCCGGTAAAAACCCTTCTCAGTTCACACAGCGCTTGTGCAACCGGCACACTCATATTGAACTCATTGGTAACCCGGACGACAACCAAATGAAATCTCTTGTGAATGATGCGCATATAAATCTGTTATACACATACCAGCCAACAGGTCTGAAACTAAAGCTCCTGCATAGTCTTCATGGCGGAAGGTTCTGTATGGCCAATCCCTTAATGTTAAGCGGAAGTGGTCTTGATGATTTATGTGAGGTTTACACTACCACCGACAAGGCGGTACAAATGATTGATGAATTGATGAAAACACCGTTCGACAAGTCACAAATCACTAAAAGAATTAATCTGCTGGCAGGCTATAAAAACACCGTCAATATTCAGAAAATTACAAATCAATTATCGTTTTGCGTATAGACACGATTTATTCGTCAGCATCCCTCTCCGGGCGATCCAGTATTGCAAAAATGAGCACAATAACTGCAGATGAAGCCAGCACAACCATCAATGACTGGAACATCCTTTTAACCAGAAACCGGTATTCAATGATATCCCATATGGCCAGTATTGCAATGATGGAAAAAACAAGAATAAGCGATGAAAGCACATAAGCAATAATTCGCCGTACATTCGTTGAGCCTGATTTTGCCATGATATTATATTTTATCGGAAAATTAATGAATTATCAATCATGTGTCAAATATGATGCCAGCTTATAAAGCGAATCAAAACTAACCGTTTTACCATCAGCCGTTAACTTCCAAATATAATTATCATTTTCAATAGTTATTTCTATTCGGGGGATAAATTTACCAACATGCATATCACTAACAACATGGAAACCAATCCGCTGAAGCATCTTAGCGGTCCAAATATTTTCAACATTTTGATTTTCAGAATTCAGAATTATTTCTTTCCCTTCTTTATGCACATTCCTGAATTGCATTGCTTTTGAATCAAAAGAAATCCCGGCATCCTTAAAAACATTGTTGTAATGACCCAGCATACCAAGATCTTCCGGTGATCCCTGAATAAGCTTTCGATCGTGCAATAACCAAATTTTATCGGCGAATTGCAGGGCAGTGTCAAAATCATGTGTTGAATAAATGATTGTTTTTCCTTTCTGACTCATTTCATGCAATACCCTGATCATGTTCATCCTGTTAGGGATATCCAGAAATGCTGTTGGTTCATCAAGCAAAATCATCTCCACATCCTGAGATAAGGCCATGGCTATGAGCACCCTTTGTCGCTCACCATCACTCAGAGTGAGCATCTTCTTCTGTGTAAAATCCTGCATATCAACAAACTTAAGGGACTCATTTACGGCGTTAACGTCATCACTTTTCAGCTTACCCCACCAGTTTGTAAATGGATGTCTGCCCAGTGAAACCATCTCATATACCGTCAGATTTTCAGGGACATGCACAGCAGTCCCCACATACGTGAGCAACCTGGCCAATGCCTGCCGTTTAATGGTCTCCAATGGCTTACCTTTGACAATAATATCGCCATGCAATGGATTCGACAATCCGGCAATGGATCGAAGCAATGTACTCTTGCCCGATCCGTTGCGGCCCATCAGCGCAATGAGCTCTCCCCTAAAACCACTTGCATGAATTTTTTCCAGCAGGATATGCTCTGGAGGATAACCCAGATCAATATTGTTAAACTCAATGATATGTTGCGCTGTTAAGGGCATTTGTCAATTAATTAGCATCTTTCTACTTCTTATCACAACCAAAATCACCACCGGAATACCTATCAATGAGGTGATAGCATTTACAGGTAATATCTGGTCAGAACCAGGAATCCGTGAAAAAATGTCTGCCACCAGCAAAAGCACCATTCCCATAAGCATGGTTGCCGGCATGAGTGAGCGAAGTGTTGAACGACCTGTATAGAATCTGGCTATATGAGGCACAGCAATACCAATGAATCCTATTGGACCACAAAATGCAGTAATTGTACCAGCCAATATGCTTGTACTGATAAAAACCAGGATTTTCACCCGTAAAATATTAACGCCCAATGAACTGGCATAGGACTCGCCCACTGACATGGCATTTAAGCTTTTCACTGTGAACAGCGCCAGGATTAAACCCGGAACGACGGTAAGTGCCATGATAATCAATGCATCGCCTGATACATCGCCAAGACTCCCTAGGCTCCAGATTACAAATGACTTCAGAGCAACCGCATTTCCAAAATATTGCATTATGGAGATTATGGCCGACAATCCGCTGCTAAACATGATACCCAAAATCAGAATTGTCATAATATTTTGTATGCGCAGTGTAATGACCAACAAAATTAACATTACCACCCCTGCTCCTATCCACGCTGCAGCAACGATCCCCCAATGCTGTAAAAGTCCAGTGGCCATTGCGCCAGATCCAATGAGTACCAATGCTGCGCCAAGACTGGCTCCTGAGCTGATTCCTAACACATAAGGACCTGCAAGGGGATTTCTGAAAATTGTCTGCATTTGTAACCCGCTAACTGAGAGGGCAGCACCGGCGAGAAGTGCAGTAAGAATTCTTGGAATTCTGAAATCATACAATATAATGTGCTCGCGAAATGGTAATTCGAGAGATCCGAAAACAGATCTTATTATGTTGCCAATGGGAATATTAACGCTACCAGATCCGACATCCAATATAAGGAGCAAAACAAGCAGGCAAACCAGGATAGCCATTTTCCATGAATAACTGGTCAAATCCTGTCGCTTTTAAGTTCTTCAAATGATTGTGCCAATTCCTGCAAATCTGCTTTCACTTTAGCAAAATGCTCCTTCAAGGTTGCACTTTCAGCGTCATTTTCAGGGTGGTTTGCGCGCTGTATCAAGTCATTACGGAGATAAACTATCTTTGTAACAATTTCATCGAACCTCTGACTATCAGCCTCCGACTCAAACCCCCGTATGGCATAACATTTCGAAAGGAGGTGGTAAGTTAGTTCGTTTATCTCTTTTTTGGTCTTCCGGATACTTGCCATGTTTTTTATTTTAGTAGCAATTCAAAATTAGAAATTTTTTTCGGATAGGTTATTAATATGTAGCAGAAAGAAGATTGAAAACCTAACCATCGTCTGGGTCAAAATGTTCGGGAACATGCTCCGCCTCACTTTGTAAGCATAAAAAAACTTTGCCTCATCATTTCGGCGACAGCGGGCAGACAGGTCTCTTTCTAACGGAGTTCCTCTGTAAGGAGGATAGGCTCGTGAATACAATAAAACCTTTCATTTAATGAGCAATCGGACTTTGTGGGCAGATGCTAACCAGAGCCTGTCAAGACAGTCGGGATGGTTGGATCCTAAAGTTTGAATCGGGCATTATGGCCAGACCCTAACCAGACTTTGTCTAGTTTAATCGTTTATAATAATAGAGCCCTTCCTCTTCTGGGTTTATGGAATGAAAGATTTTTACCAGATCATTCAATACTCTGTCGGGCCTAAGTGGACCCGACTCCCAGTAATCATTCCCCCCAAGTTCTCCTATACGCTTATTATTATTGAATAATTCTCCATTTTCAAATGCAGGTAAAGTCTTAAATCTCGAATCATGCATTAAAATCGCCTCTTTACTTTCTGCTACCCCAATGTTGATCCAGATATCAGCAGCGAGAGATTTAAAAACAACTTGTTCAATAGCAACTTGCGATGCTTCAGTTCCTTCCAGGTCGTTCCAAATATAATTGCCCCCGGCATCTTTGATTAATTTTGCAGCAAAAGATTCTGATTCGGGAATGTGCCATGTATCCTTCCATGGCAAACCAATCATAATTTTTGGGTGCTTTGAAAACTTTGCAACCGATTTCTTTAAAGTATAATAATTGTCAGTTATTCCTGAAAAAATAGCTTTTGCCAGGGGAAGTTCATCATAGAAACATGCAAAAAACTTAAGCCACTCTGTTCGTCCAAGTGGATGCGGCTCAAGGTAATCGGCTACCATAACTACCTTAATACCCAGCTCATTTAATTTAGCGATATTCTTTGTTATTCCCGATTGCACACCAAACATGAAAACCACATCGGGTTGCAGCTCCATCAGCACCTCATAGTTCAGTACCTGATCAAAACCTACATCCCTGATATCGCCATTTTCAACAGCATCAATTATCCATGAAGAGTAGTAGTTTTCAACCTGTGAGATACCGTTTATACTCTTCTTGTGGCCAAGGGTGTCTATAAATGGGTAAAAAGTGGTTGACATGATCACCGCATGTTCAACAGGAGTAGTTATTCGTTCATATTGTTTAAGAGAATCCGGGACCAGGGCTGATTCTGAAGAAAGTATATAAGTGAATCTATGCTTCCCGGAATTTTGCCATGGTGCATCGACGATAAGTCTGGTATAACCATCCTCAATCGTGACACTAAATTTTTCTGCAAACAATATGTCTTCAGATGACGCATTATGTTCCTTTAAAGCTTTTTCTGAACCCGATTCAAATGAATGAGCAGGTTGGTTTATATTTTCCGCAGCATTCTGAGTATAATTCTGTGTTTCGGCAGCACTTGCAATATCACCATCATTCTGCTTACCATTGCAACTAAATACAAATGAAATAAAAGCGGGTAGAATTATGAGAAAATTTTTTCTCATTGGTGAATGATAATTGTACCAGTGAATACTTTACTGCGATCTGTAAGTCTCAAGGTATATATTCCGGTTTCAAGCTCCGGGACGGATACTGTCAAAGGATATGTGGATAATATTTCTTCCGAGAATACTTGATATCCGGAGATATTAAATATTTCCAGTAACACATCTGAACCAGAATATTCGGGTAATTCCAAAGAAAACACCCCTTTCGAGGGATTGGGATAAACTGAGAAACGAACAGCATCATCTGAAATATAATCAAGTGTTCTACCACTTAAACCGCCAATGGAGAGTTGACCTGTCCCCGCCTGATCGAGCCAGGCCTTTAGCTTATCGTTCCACGCTTCAGCATAATCCCATGAATAACTAATTTTGGAAAAATAGTCATCCTCATTTCCTGAAAGTGAATAGGTGACCCTGTCACTTTCTGCATTATATCCAATTGAATCTCCGCACATGGCCAGTCCACCGGATAACACTCCAATTAACCTTTTTGAATTATTAAACAGTGGGCATCCAGACGATCCGCCTTCGGTGGTACCCAGATCCCATTGTCTGATGTAGTAATTTGACTCTACATAATAGTCGTTCAGATCACCAGGCACCGTTGAAGGTGTGACTGTATTTTCAAAATCCACTGATATTTTTTTCGCATCTCCATTTGGATGATGTATGGTAACGGTTCCATCATGTTGAGTATTTCTGGCATCCCATCCGGCAAAATACACATCAAAATCAGTTGGTGGTGATTCAGTTAGCTTGAGCAATGTATAATCGACTACCCTTAAGGAATCGGGAATAGGACGATCCACTCCTGTAGCTGACGGACCTCCTGTTGCCAAAAGGTAACTGCCACTAATCGACTTATCTCGTTTTCCATCAAGTTCACCGCAGGCTGAATTCTCATATCCAAAGTAAAACAAGCTGCTTCCAGCCTGAGATTCTTTACTGATGCAGTGTTCTGCTGTTAACACATAAGGCTTGCCATCATAATTTGTATTATTAACCAGTGCTCCTGTACATAACAAATTAATTGTTGTTATATGCACTACAGACTTTTTGATAATCTGCCAATCATCACCTTCACTGCAATTGATATCTATTTCGCAATCCTGAGATTCTCCAAGTCCCGTGTTTCCCTTTAGTTTTTCATCAAACACGGGCAAAAAAGCATGAGAGATGCTACCAATGTGCAATTCCCCATACTTTCGTCCTGGATCACTGGTCTGAAGCTCAACAATAATCTCCTCTCCTGGTGTATGTCCCACATAAAATGATCCGAATTTCTTATTATTCTGTGACGTAAACCCTCCTTTAACATGCGTTCCCCCGGGAGAATAAATAAACAATGATGATTTAGAATTAAGCTGAAAACTGGAGAAAAGAACCCCGATGGAATGTGCCTCGGGGGAAATAATATGGACACGCCAGATGTGCCGTCCATCTCTGAAGCTCCACTCACCATTAAAATCCGGATCCAGGTCAACTGCTCGCTCAATGGCAAACTCCAGTGGCTTAGATGCACTTTTCTGTTTGCTTTTTAGAGCTTCGATGTACATCGGATCTTCTGGAGGAAGCATATAAATAACCTTTGCGGCGCTGAAATCTGAATCATTCATCATGGGATTTCCACCATAACTCAGCTGAGCCGACAATGGCGCTGAAAAGAAACTGACCAGGAAAATGATATAGACGCTGACATTAAAATTCATTTACTTTAAGTTAATGTATAACAACGCTGTTCGAATTACAATAAAACCCATTAAAAATTAAAATATTGCATTGGAAGATAAATGAGGATGTCATTCGATTATCGCATGCTAATGAATAACAAAATTAATAAAAAGAATGTCAATCGTCGCATTGATCTTTAATGCACGGATGCTTTTTACTATTTTTACGAAAAAAGCGGAAAAGATGGATGAATCATCAGCAAAGATTCGAATTGAAGCATTAAGGGCTTCATTGCATCGGCATAACTATCTGTATTATGTAAAGGCAGCTCCTGAAATCAGCGATTTTGAATTTGATCTGTTGTTACAGGAACTCGAGACATTAGAAAAAAAGCATCCACAGTTCGCAGATGAAAACTCACCAACAAAAAGAGTGGGGAGTGATATTACTTCGGGGTTTACCCAGGTGGAACATACCATTCCCATGCTCTCCCTCGGGAATACCTATAACAGAGAGGAGGTTAAAGAATTTACCACCCGAATAAAAAAATCCATTGAAGACCCGGTAGCTTTTTCATGTGAACTTAAATACGACGGGGTAGCCATTAGTCTTACTTACGAAAACGGCAGGCTAATACGTGCTGTTACGCGGGGTGATGGTGTGGCCGGCGATGATGTAACTTCAAATATCAGGACAATAAGAAGTATCCCGTTAATTCTGGAGGGTAAGGATTTTCCCGATCGTTTTGAAGTACGGGGTGAAGTTATTATGCCGCTGGAAGGATTTCGGAAGATGAACGAGCAGCGCGAAAAAAAAGGTGATCAACTGTTTGCCAATCCACGTAACGCAACGGCAGGAACTCTGAAAATGCAAAATTCCTCTGTAGTGGCTAAAAGACCGCTCGATTGCTACTTATATTCAGTAGCTATGGATCAACCGATGTTTGAAACACATTACGACGGACTGGCAGCATTGGAGAAATGGGGGTTTAAAGTGCCTCCTTATGGTAGATTAGTTAATAAGCTTGATGATGTATTTGCCTTCATAGAGCATTGGGAAGCAGAACGGAGCAGTTTGCCCTTTGAAATTGACGGTGTTGTATTAAAAGTGAATGCTTTGCAGCAACAGGAGAAACTTGGCTTTACAGCTAAAACACCAAGGTGGGCCATCGCATATAAATTCAAGGCCGAGCAGGTTGCAACGAAATTAGAAAGTGTTGTATTTCAAGTTGGACGCACCGGGGCTGTAACGCCGGTAGCAAACCTTGAACCTGTTCAACTGGCCGGGACTGTCGTAAAAAGGGCATCTTTGCACAATGCTGATCAGATCAGGCTCTTAGGCCTTCACGAACACGACAAAGTTTATGTGGAAAAAGGGGGTGACATTATCCCAAAGATTGTGGGTATCGTAAAGGAGGAAAGATCTTACAATGCAAAACCAATCGAATTTATTGATCACTGCCCCGAATGCAATACTAAGCTGCAACGCATCGAAGGAGAAGCAGCTTATTATTGCCCGAATGTTTATGGATGTCCACCGCAAATTACCGAACGAATCGTTCATTTTGTAAGCAGGAAAGCTATGAATATCAATGCTGCAGAAGCTACCATTGAGCTGCTTTACAAGGAAGGACTTATTCGCACACC
>Ga0102940_1002897_pt1 | contig 10084 bp, 10 predicted proteins | sample SalPonR2_C_D1_MG_FD_78215 | JGI IMG/M metagenome (GOLD analysis project Ga0102940, IMG submission 78215) | Salt pond soil microbial communities from South San Francisco under conditions of wetland restoration - Salt Pond MetaG R2_C_D1_MG | ecosystem: Environmental > Aquatic > Marine > Intertidal...
CAAACACCGTCACACATTTTGCCATAGCCCCCTGGGTGTGTTGTGTGACAGGACCGTCAGATGCCAATCTCGGGCCGGTCACACAACACGCCCGGGGGGCGGGTCTCAAGCAGATGAACAGCATGTGTTCACATGCGGTGACCCTGAAAATCCCCATCAGGGAACAAATATGGATATGGTATTGCCTGCCGGGCGGTTTTGTGGTACCTAAAGGCGCGATTTTACAGACAGATGCATTTTAAGGAGATACCATGAAACCCATTGTCACCCGATTCCCCCCCTCCCCCACCGGATTTCTGCACATCGGCGGCGCCAGGACCGCCTTGTTCAACTGGCTGTATGCCAGAAACACCGGCGGAAAATTCGTTCTGCGCATTGAAGATACTGATGCGGCCAGATCCACAGATGATTCTGTGGATGCCATTTTCAACGCGCTGCAGTGGCTGGGGATTGACTGGGATGAAGGCCCCTATTTTCAAACCCAACGGAAAGATATCCATGCCGCTCATATTGAAAAACTGGTGGCTTCCGGCCATGCCTATTATTGTGCGTGCACCCCGGATGAGGTCAATGCCATGCGGGAGACTGCCCGGGCCAAGGGCCTGAAACCCATGTACAACGGCAGATGCCGGGAACGGGGACTGCCCGGATCAGACAATACCGTGGTCCGGCTGCGGACCCCGGATACCGGGGTAACCGTGGTGGAAGACGTGGTCAAGGGGGACACCGCGTTTCAGAACGCTGAAATGGATGATTTTATCATCCAGCGCTCTGACGGGTCAGCCATGTACAACCTAGCGGTGGTGGTGGATGATATCACCATGGGCGTCAACACCATTATCAGGGGCGATGACCACCTGATCAACACCCCCAAGCAGATCCTCATTTACAAAGCGCTGGACGCGGACCTGCCGGTGTTCGGCCATGTGCCCATGGTCCTGGGACCGGACAAAACCCGTCTGAGCAAGCGGCACGGGGCCATGTCCGTGGAGGAATACCGGAAAATGGGGTATCTTCCGGATGCGGTGATCAATTATCTGGTCCGCCTGGGATGGTCCCACGGGGACCAGGAGTTTTTTACCAGAAATGATTTGATCGAAAAATTTGACCTGGCCCACCTGGGCCGGTCTGCTTCCATGTTTGATATGAACAAGATGACGGCATTGAATGCCCGGCATATCCAGGCGACACCCGCACCGGAACTGGCTTCGGCACTGCTCCCCGTTTTAAAGGACCTGGGCATTGCCGCAGAAGATGACACCTTTACCCACCAGGTGATTGAAACCCTGCAGCCCAGAAGCAAAACCCTCGTGGAAATGGCGGCATCGGCCCGGTTTTATTATGTGGATGCCCCGGACCTGGATGAAAAAGCCGCTGCCAAATTTCTGACCCCGGATAGTGCCGGCATCCTCTCCCAGGCAGCAGATGCCATGGAAGGCCTGTCTGACTTTACCCAGGAAAATCTGGAGGCGGTGTTCAAAAAGATCATGGCAGACCATAATCTGGGATTCGGCAAAATTGCCCAGCCCCTGCGGGTGGCTGTCACCGGCACCACCGTAAGCCCGGGCATTTTTGAGATGCTGCTGGCCCTGGGAAAAGACAAAACCGTCTTTCGTATCCGGCGGGCGGTTGCCGTCACTGCATCCGGATCTGCCTGAAAAAAATCTGTCAGTTTTGCCCATAGAGCAGGCCGGTATACCCCACAAAGGCATCAGACGGGTTGGTGTCAAAGCTTGTGGCATAATCCAAAAGATGCGCCCTGGATGCGCCCATTTTTTTGGCGGCCGCAGCCGTTGCAGCCGCAGCCCCGGGACAGCACATGTTGTGATGGGTCAGCCCCTGCTCGACAATGGCTTTGTCATCCATTGATTTCATGGCTTCAATGGCTGCGGCATCATTTTTTGTTTTCACCCATTCCACTGCCTCTTTTCCGGTGCCGACCGGTGTAAACCCGAAAGCTGCCCCGTAATGGGTCATGTCTGTGGAGCCGATCACCCGGATCTGCCGCTGCAGGGCATTGGCGGTGTCAACAGCCGTGGTACCGATGATGGGGGCAAAAAATGAGGGGGCCACCCCGCAGACCACGATTTTGGCATCCGGGAAAAAATATTTGATGAACGGGTACTGCAGCTCCAGGGTGTTCTCATCCACAAATTTTTGCGGCGACCGCCTGCGGATGCTGATACTGTCTGCCAGGGCGTCCACCAGTTCCCCATCCACCGCAATATCTCCCAGGGGGGTTTCAATGGCCCCCTGGGTCATGACAAAGGGCTCTGACTGTTTGTGCATGTGGGCGCCGAACAAAACAATCGTATCCACACAGGTATGCCCGGATGTTTCTTTGGACGGCACCAGGCTGGCTATGGTCCGGCAGGCAATGCTGCCGGAATAGGCCCACCCGGCATGGGGAACAATCCCGGCAGCAAAATCCCCTGTGGCCGGGCCTGATTTTTCCGACAAAAATTTGTGAATCTGTGTTTTACATGCGTCTGCCGCGGCCGGATACCAGGTGCCGGCAAATGCGGTGTGTTTTTTTTCCATGGAACCTCCTTTAAGAGGTATGAGGATTGCGGATTGAGGTATGAGAATTGCGGATTTTAACCAGGCAAGTTTCCGCCTCACCCCTCATACCTCATACCTTTTTCCTTTTTCCTTTACCTTCTGCCGGAGCCAGTCCAGCCAGGGATCAACCCCCTCACCGGTTTTGGCCGACATTGCAAACACCGGCATGCCGGGATGTACTTTTTTCATGTTGTCCACAGCCAGGGCCGCATCAAAATCCAGATAGGGCAGAAGGTCCTTCTTGTTTAAAATGGCGGCATCAGACACCTGGAACATGAGGGGATATTTCAGGGGCTTGTCTTCTCCTTCTGTGACACTGAGCACCACGGCCCTGGCATCTTCACCGATGTCAAATTCCGCAGGACACACCAGGTTGCCGATATTTTCCACAATCAGCAGATCCAGGTCTTCACACCCCAGTTTCCGGGCAGCTGTATCGATCAGCGGGGCAGCCAGGTGGCAGTCTCCCCCGAACTGGTCGGTGTTGATCTGGGTCACTTTGGCCCCGGTGACCGCCAGGCGGTCGGCATCATTGGTGGTACAAATATCGCCCACAATCACCCCTACCCTGATTTCGGGCATCAGGCTTTGCAGGGTTCTGCAAAGGGTTTCGGTCTTGCCGGAGCCAGGTGAAGACATCATGTTCAACACAAACAGATTGTGCTCTTTGAAGTAGCTGCGATTTTTATCCGCCTCTGTAAGGTTTTTTTCCAGGACCTGTTTTCGAATTTTTATTTCCATATATTATGTACCCTTTTTTTTCCGGTTTCAGTGGAATTTGAATTTCACCTTGTATATACAGGACTAATGCCCTGAGCGAAGTCTATGGTTTGAAGAAATGAATTGCTCCACAGCGGTGGCAAGGAGTTCGGATCTTTTCATTCCATATTTCCCCCTGTATTCATCCACATCTGAAAGAAGAGAGGCTGGAAAAATCACATTAAACCGTTTTTTAGGCTCACTGTTTTTTTGATTTTTCGGTCTGGGAATGGGTTTGCCATATTTTTTTGCCGCTTCAATCCACAATTGCATGGCTGTTTCGATTTCCCGCAACGCCTCCTCCGGTGTTTCGCCAAAAGCAGAACAGCCTTTAAGCTCTTCTATTTCAGCTATATAATCCCCTTCTCCCTCTGGATCAGGAAAAATTTTTACCGTATATTCCATATTAGTCTCCATCAATAATCTTAATGGCTTGCTTGATTTGATACGCTTTTGCTGTTCCATCCTTCTTTTTTTGGGCATTCACAGGGGTTTCAATCACCGGGTGAATAAACATATGGTGACTGCCGCATACACGATCAAGCACAAAACCATTTTCTTCCAGCCAAGACACAACATCATGAAATTTGACATTGTTTTGATTTTGCCTGATCTTTTGATTTTTCTTATGTGCTTTTGTCATCTGTAAATAATCAGATTTCCCAACAAGTGTACTTCTTATAATAATGTGTTTTTACACATTTGTCAATTATCCCGCAACCCAATGCCCTTGATATGAAAGCTGTCAGTACTCAGTCATCAGCTAAACGCTAATGACTAACAGCTAACAGCTAATAGCTAATAGCTAATAGCTAATAGCTTTCATATGTTGTTGTACCTGCCAGGCATGGGTGTTATTCCATAAGCTCCAGGGAAACAATCTCAACTTCCCGGCCGGACAGCATTTGGATCTGTCCTTGTTCACAATCCGGACATCGGAACACCGGGGTGTCAGTCTCCCACTCTCTGCCGCAACCGGTGCAGCGGATACGCACGGGTATGGTTTCTATCTCCAGGCGGGCATTTTCCAGCGGGGTGTCTTTGGTGATGATCTCAAAACAGAAAGTCAGGCTGTGGGGCACCACAGAGGACAGTTTTCCGATTTTCAGGTGCAACGATGCCACCTGCGGGTTTTCCAGATCTTCAGGCAGGGCATCCAGTGCGATCTTCACCAGTTCCTGTGCGATTCCCATTTCATGCATATAATCAAACTCCTTTTTTAGACACCCTGTGCCCGGATTTCATGAAACTGCCGCCGAAATACTTCAAACCGGTCATCCCTGATTGCCTGGCGCATTTTTGCCATCAGGTCCAGATAATAATAGAGGTTGTGGATGGTGTTAAGCCGGTAGGCCAGCAGTTCCCTGGATTTGTAGAGATGGCGCAGATAGGCCCGGGAATAGTTTTGACAGGTATAGCACCCGCAGGTTTCATCCACCGGAAGTTTGTCACATCTGAACCGGGCATTGGGAATATTGATATCCCCTCTGGCGGTGAACAGTTTCCCGTTTCTGGCATTGCGGGAGGGCATGACGCAGTCGAACATGTCACACCCCATCCGGGTGAGTTCCACCAGGTTTTCCGGGGTGCCAACCCCCATGATATACCGGGGCTTGTTTTTGGGCAGCTGCGGCAGGGTGTGGTCCGCCATCTCATACATCATATCCGTGGGTTCCCCCACAGACAACCCCCCGATGGCAAAGCCGGGAAAATCGATCTGTGTCAGCTGTTGGGCGGAACGGCTGCGCATTGCCTTGAACATGCCGCCCTGGACAATGCCGAACAGATTGTTGGGTGCTCCCTGCTTCTGCCAGAAATCATAGCCTCTTTGGGCCCAGGCCGTGGTTTTTTTCAAGGCTGCTTCGGCCTGGTTCTGTGTGGCGGGATATCCCATGCACCAGTCCAGGGACATCATGATGTCCGATCCCAGAATGGTCTGGATCTCCACCGCTTTTTCCGGGGAAAAAAAATGCCGGGATCCGTCAATATGGGACTGAAACGCCACCCCCTCTTCGGTGAATTTTGCCAGTTTTGCCAGAGAAAAAAACTGAAACCCGCCGGAGTCTGTCAGCATGGGCCGGTTCCATCGGATAAATGCATGGAGCCCCCCCATGTGGGAGATCACCTCGCAACCGGGCCGCAGATACAGATGATAGGTGTTGCCCAGGATAATCTGTGCGCCGCAGTGATCCAGGTCATCTGCGGTCAGGGCCTTCACAGATCCCACCGTGCCCACGGGCATAAAAATAGGGGTCTGGATAAGGCCATGGTCGGTTTCAACAGTGCCCAGCCGGGCCTGGTTCTCCTTGGATTCCTTGATAAGGGAAAATGTCAGCATACGCTCCAGTAAAAGCTGTTCTGGTCATTATTCAATCAGCATGGCATCGCCATAACTGAAAAACCGATACCCATGGGCCACAGCAGTTTCATAGGCATGCAGGATTTTTGTGCGGTCATAAAAGGCTGACACCAGCATGAGCAACGTGGACTGGGGCAGATGAAAATTGGTGATCATGGCATCCACGCACTTATACCGGTATCCCGGATAGATGTACAGATCGCACATGCCTGTACCAGGGGTTACCCGGCCTTTGTCATCTGACAGAAATTCCAGGGTGCGCACCGAGGTGGTGCCGACCGCCACCACGCTTCTTTTCTGATCCTTGGCAGCATTGATTTTTTGGGCCGCCGCCGGTGACACAAAAAAATACTCGGAATGGATCTGGTGTTCCCGAATATCTGCCACCCGCACCGGCACAAAGGTGCCGTATCCCACATGCAGGGTGATCTGGGCTGTATCAATGCGTTTTTTTGCCAGTTGTGCCATCAGTTCCCGCGTGAAATGCAGCCCTGCTGTGGGCGCGGCCACTGCCCCGTCAGTTCTGGCATACACGGTCTGGTAGCTTTCTTTGTCCATGGCAGACAGATCCATGTCCGGACTGCGTTTGATATAGGGCGGCAGGGGCAGATGTCCGGCTGTTTTCACAAAATGCAAAAAATCCCTTCCCCCGGAAAACCGGATCTCACAAATGCCGCCTTCTGCCGCCAGAACCCTGCCGAAGATCTGATCTGTAAAATAAATAATAGCGTCATCCTTGGGCATTCTGGATGCCTTCACCAAGCATTCACATTGAAAAGACCCGGTGTTCTTCAGATGCTGCATGCCGGCGGCATAATCGATGATCAACACCTCCACCTGTCCGCCGGTGGCCTTTTTGCCCATCAGCCGGGCCGGTATTACCCGGGTGTTGTTCACCACCAGCAGATCCCCCGGTTGCAACAAATCCGGCAGATGGGAAAACCGGTGATGGGAAATGGTGTGGGAATTTTTTTGGATGCGCATCAGCCTGGCATCACTGCGGTTGCCGCACGGTTTCTGGGCAATGCGGTCTTCGGGCAGCTGAAAGTCGTAATCAGACAACCGATACATCAGGCAGCCTTCATGGCGGCATACACAATACCTAAGCCGGCTGCCATGAGAATAAAGCCGAACCGCCGCAGCCGGGCATTGTCCTGGCCGGCAATGATCTGGACCATCTGTTTCATCCGTTCAGGAAAGGCAAAATAGGGCAGGCCCTCCACAATCATCACCATGCCCATGACACACAAAAAAAACTTCATACGGTTGCTCCCTTGTTGATCCTGTCTTTTGATGAGATGCGGTTATATCATTTTATCACTGAAAATTCATGACAAAAAATCAGCGGAAAAAGACCTTTGGAAAGTCAGACCGTTTGAACGTGATCCTTTTTTTCAAAGGCGGTGTATTGGATCAGGGCCATGATAAAAAAGACCGGTATGAAAAGTTCCAGACATTCCTCCATGATACCCGAAAAAACCCCGGGAGTTTCCAGCATGGGCAGAAAAAAGGCAATCATCCCGGAGTTTCCGTCCAGGACCAGTTTGCTTATCAGGGCGCAGGCAACCCCGCACACAACCGAAACTGCCCAGGGTCTGGCACCCAGCAGGGCCTTTTTGAACCCGGGCAGAATCCGCTTCCCATAGAAAAACCCATAGGCCAGAAATCCGGCAATCAGCAGCAGTATCACCATTTTTTCGGGCCAGGGCACTTCAGGGCTCAGAAAGAACTTGATTTTGAACATGCCCATGGTGGTGAACCGTTCATGAAAATCCAGCTCCCGCAGGCCCAGAAGCAGGACAAAAAATCCCGGGGCCGGCCCGGTCCTGACCAGATTCGTCAGGTGTAGATACAGCAGGACAACACAGAAAAAAAAGTGGCCCCCTGCGGACAAATTCTCCACCACACCATTTTCCCGAACCATTTCAGCGGGAAGATCTCCGGGCATCAAATAGATGCCGAAGACCATCAGGCCATACAAAACCAGTAATTCTGCAATCAACAGGGTGTTTTGCCGCGTCTTTGTCTTCATTTTTTGAAACCTCTCGTTTGTTGGGGTCTGGTTATATCATTTTATACAAAAAGATTCATGAAAAATGTAAGAGACCTCTCCGAATCTGACGGGCCGTTCACAGGATACCAACAGGGACTCCCCATAGCGGGTACGCTGCTATGGCAAATATCCAGAGAACCACAAAATTTCATTGAAAAATCCTGCCATCAGGGTTATATAATCAGGTTGTTGTAAAAAAGCCATAAAACCTATCAAAAGGGGAAAAAACCGTTTATGGAGTTTGAACCTGTCATCGGCCTTGAGGTACACGCCCAGCTGAAAACCGAAACCAAAATTTTCTGTGCCTGCACCACGGCCTTTGGCAATGCCCCCAATGCCAATACCTGCCCGGTGTGCACCGGTATGCCCGGGGTCCTGCCGGTTTTAAACAAAAAAGCGGTGACCTTTGCCATCAAGGCGGCCCTGGCCACCAACTGTGCTGTTGCACAAGAGAGCCGGTTTGACCGGAAAAACTATTTTTACCCGGACCTGCCCAAGGGATACCAGATCTCCCAGTACGCCGCCCCCATTGCCGAACATGGACACCTGGACATTGAAACCGAGCAGACAGGGGCCAAAACCATCGGCATCACCCGTATCCACATGGAAGAGGATGCCGGCAAGCTGATCCACGACCCGGCCCGGGGCTGCAGCATGGTGGATCTCAACCGCACCGGGGTGCCGTTGATTGAAATCGTGAGTGAACCCGATATCCGAACGCCGGCCCAAGCAGGGGCGTACCTGCGCAAACTGCATGCCATCCTCAGATACATCGATGTGTGTGACGGCAACATGGAACAGGGCAGTTTCCGGTGTGATGCCAATATATCCCTGCGCCCCCAAGGCCAGACAGCCTTCGGCACCAGGACGGAACTCAAAAATTTAAACTCCTTCCGCCATGTGGAAAAAGCGATCCAGTATGAAATTGACCGCCAGACATATGTGCTGGAACAGGGCGCATCCGTGATCCAGGAAACCCGGCTGTGGGACCCCGGGGCAAACAAGACCGTTTCCATGCGGGGAAAGGAACAGGCCCATGATTACCGGTATTTTCCAGACCCGGATCTGGTGCCCCTTATCGTGGACCAGGACTGGATAGATCAGGTGGCGGCCCAGATGCCGGAACTGCCGGAAGCCAAAAAAGCCCGGTTCATGTCTGCGTACCAGCTGTCAGCGTATGATGCACAGATTCTGACGGCAGATATCCATTTGGCAGCCTTTTTTGAAAATTGTGTCCAAAACCTGACCCAGGTCAAGCAGGCAGCCAACTGGATTACCACCACCCTGCTGGGCCTGCTCAATGCCCGGGGGGTGGATATCACGCAATCCCCTGTATCAGCTGAAAATTTCGGGGCCCTCATGGGGCTGCTGGAATCCGGGACCATCACAGCAGCTGTTGCCAAAACCGTGTTTGAAGAGATGGCACAAACCGGTGCCGATCCCATGTCCATTGTAAAAGAAAAAGGGCTGGAACAGGTCTCTGACAGTGCAGAGATTCAATCCCTGGTGGACACCGTACTGGCGGAAAACCCGGATGAAGTGGCAGCCTTTCGAAACGGAAAAACCAAACTCTTCAGCTTTTTCATGGGACAGGTCATGAAAAAAACCAGGGGCAAGGCGGATCCCAAGGTTGTGACCCCTGTTCTGCAATCCGCACTCAACCCGGAGAAATAACGTGACATATGTAAAGACAATATTTTGTGTGCTGTGTTTCTGGATGCTGTTGCTTTTGGTATCCGGTATTGTTCCGGAACCTGCCGGTCACCTGCCTGCAGACAGTGCCCTGGCAGCCACGGACAACCGGGATACAGCCGTCCCGCTGCCTGCCACCATTGCAGTGCTGCCGTTCACCATCCATGCGGCCGAAAATTTTTCCCATATCCAGCAAGGGGTGGTGCATATGCTGCACGCCCGCCTGGCATGGCCGGAAAAGGTACGCGTGGTACCCAAGGCACAGATCCGCACTGTTTTGGAAAATCTGGACGGGGCAGACAAAAACCAGCTCCTTGCCCAGGTGGCAGACCAGACAGACACCGATCTGATCCTGGATGGCAGCATCACAAAACTGGCCGGGTCCTTCAGCATCGATGCCATGGTGTATGATCTCAAAAACAAGCGGTATATGCCTTTTTTTGAACAGTCCAAAGACCGCGACGAACTGATCGAAAAAGTGGCCCGGATTGCTGCCGGCATCAACAAGCAGGTGTTTGACCGTTCCACCATTGCCTGGGAAAAGATGGCACAGGAACGCCAGGCCCGGATCAATGAGCTGAAGCGCAGAAATCCGGAATACCTGATGCAGAACCCCCGGTGGCAGCAGCAGGATGATTCGCCCGGCTGGAAAATCTGGA
>Ga0102940_1002898_pt1 | contig 10083 bp, 7 predicted proteins | sample SalPonR2_C_D1_MG_FD_78215 | JGI IMG/M metagenome (GOLD analysis project Ga0102940, IMG submission 78215) | Salt pond soil microbial communities from South San Francisco under conditions of wetland restoration - Salt Pond MetaG R2_C_D1_MG | ecosystem: Environmental > Aquatic > Marine > Intertidal...
GATCGGAACATATCTCGATCGTCTACTCCGATCGGTGGACATGATTACGGAAGAGCGTAAGTCGCGCTTTCACGGCCCCCCGGGGGATGCCCCAGTCCTTGAATACGGGTCCTTTGAGGCGGGAGAAGAAGATGACTACGCCCGGTTCAGTCCGGACCGCGAGTGGATGCCGCGAGCGGTCATCATCGCGAAGAGCGCGCTGGTATGGTTGGACCAGCTCTCCAAAACGTACAAGCGGGAAATCAGAACACTTGATCAGATTCCCGATGAGGAATTAGACATGCTCGCCGGTCGCGGATTTACCGGCTTGTGGCTCATTGGACTGTGGGAGCGATCCGGCGCCTCTAAACGTATTAAGCATCTCTGCGGCAACCCCGACGCTGAGGCAAGCGCCTACTCGCTGTACGATTACGATGTAGCGAATGAGCTGGGAAGCTGGGAATCATTGGACAACCTGCGCCGCCGCCTCTGGCAGCGGGGAATTCGGATTGCCAGCGATATGGTTCCCAACCATTCCGGAATAGACAGCAAGTGGGTTCATGAGCATCCGGAGTGGTTTATTGGCCTGCCCTACGCGCCTTTTCCCGGCTACCGCTTTGATGGAGAGAATCTGTCCACCCAACCGGGAGTGGGAATCTACCTGGAAGACCACTATTACGACCGGAGTGACGCGGCGGTGGTCTTTAAACGCGTTCACTTTGACAGCGGGGATACCCGCTACATCTACCACGGGAACGACGGCACAAGTATGCCGTGGAACGATACGGCGCAGCTGGACTACCTCAATCCCGACGTACGGGAAACGGTGATTCAGACGATTCTGCACGTGGCGCGGAACTTTCCAATAATCCGCTTCGATGCGGCGATGACGCTTGCGAAGAAGCATATTCAGCGCCTGTGGTATCCGGCTCCCGGCCAGGGAGGCGATATCCCCTCCCGGAGCGAGCATGGCCTGCCGCAGGCGGAATTCGATCGGGCGATGCCGAAGGAGTTCTGGCGGGAAGTGGTAGACCGCGTGGCGCAGGAGGTTCCCGACACCCTCCTCCTGGCAGAGGCGTTTTGGATGATGGAAGGATACTTCGTGCGCAATCTCGGCATGCACCGAGTCTACAACAGCGCCTTTATGAACATGCTCAAGAACGAGGAGAACGAGAACTACCGGCGCACGATTAAAAACACGTTGGAGTATGACCCGGAGATCCTCAAACGGTTTGTAAACTTCATGAATAACCCCGACGAGGAGTCGGCAGTGGCGCAGTTTGGTACGGGAGACAAGTATTTTGGTGTTGCCACCCTGATGGTGACGATGCCCGGGCTTCCGATGTGGGGTCATGGACAGATTGAAGGGTTTGCTGAGAAATACGGCATGGAATACCGCCAGGCGTACTGGAATGAGACACCGGATGAGGCGCTGATCGCCCGACATAATCGTGAGATCTTCCCCTTAATGCACCAACGCTACCTGTTTGCCGATGCTACCAATTTTCGGCTCTTTGATGTGTATTCCGCCAACGGTGATGTGCACCCCCATGTATACGCCTACTCCAATCGCCACCATGACGAGCGAACCTTGGTGCTCTACAACAACTTCTGGGAGCGCATCGAGGGATGGATCCACACCTCCAGTCCGTTTGTGGCGGATGCCTCGCTGCCCACCGATCAGCAGGAGATGCGCAGCGAGCAGCTGGCACCGGCGCTCGGTATCTCCGGATCGTGGCAGCGCTTCACGATCTTTCAGGAACAGCGGAGCGGACTTTGGTTCATCCGTAATAGCGGTGAACTGAGTGAGCGGGGTCTCTACATCGCACTGAACGGCTATGAAAGCCAGGTATTCCTGAACGTCTATGAGGTTGAAGACAACCAGTACACCCACTACGCGCGTTTGGCGGATTACCTAAACGGGGCGGGTACGGCTGATATCAATCGCAGTTTGAAGCAGCTCTTGCTGCAGCCCCTCCACGATGCGTTTGGGGTAGTGTCCAACACCGGTGTCCTGAGACGACTCAGCGATGCACTGGCAACCACAGACCCCAAGATAGACTGGAAGGAACTCGCCGATGAGTACCGGAGCTTCCTCCGGATCGCGGGACAGTTTTCGGAGCACACGACACATCTGGAGGACGCCGCGAAGCTCTTTGAGCACAATGGGGAAGCACTGATGAGGCTACCACAACTGGTAACGCGAGCGCCGAAAGCGGTGGCCTCACTGATTACGGGGCATCTCACGGCGGAACGGGAAGACTCCTCGGTATTTTTGGCTCTGGCGCTCATGATACCGCTGGACGTCTTTGTCCAGGGGGATGAAGAACTTACGTCTACCCTGCGCGGATTTCGCGCCATGGATCAGGCGGCGGAATGGGAGCTAATCACGCACGTAGCCACGGTTATGGAGCATCTCTCCGCTGAGTCACAGCTTCCCACCTACTGGGAGCCGTTGGTACAAGTGGTTCTGGCCCACCACAACTGGTGGAGTTATGCCACTGGCGCGGGTACCAGCGCGGACAACGGACAGGCCGCCCGAACCGTAATGGAGACGCTCTTGGCGGATCCCAATGTGGAAGATTTCCTGCGTATCCACATTCACAACGGGGTGACGTGGTTCAATAAGGAAATGTTCGAGCTGATGATCGATTGGTTGGTTGTCGTTGCGGTGTGGCAGCACATGACCGCGAAACTGATATCGGGAACGCGCATCGTCTGGAAGGACATGGTAGCTCACACCCGACAGGTGGCCGGCGTCTATACCGAATGGCTGCGCGCTGAATCAGTCTGTGAGTATCGGGTGGAAGCACTTCTGGACGCGTTGCAGCGTGAAAAGAGTCCCCGGAAGCGATGAGGGAAAGACGCGATAGCGAGACGGTCCGTATACCAAGCTATCTGTGCGGCCCGGAAGACCAGGTTGAACTGGATGGTGTGGCGAGCCTGCTTCAAGAAGCGGCGTGGCAGCATGCGCGGAAGCTAGGGTTCGCGTTCACCGAGGAGGAAGCTACCTTTTTCTGGGTACTTCATCGGATTCTCGTCCAGTTCTATCGGCCACCACAGTGGAATGAGATGGTGCACATAACTACATGGCCCAGCGGTATGGAGCGGTTGTACGCGTTGCGGGAGTTCCACATCGATAGTGAAGATGGTTCCCGCCTGGTGGATGTCAGTAGTTCGTGGATTATTCTCGACGCCGTGCGGCGGAGGCCGGTACGGCCTCAGAACCACTTGCCCCCGGATCGGATTGATTCGGAACGGCTACTGCAGCTCCCCTTGGGAAAGCTCTCGGGCATACCGGTGGAAAAATCCATACTCGCGGGGACGGACGCCTCCTGGCAGCAGGTTCGCCCCAGTGACACTGATCGCAATCGACACGTCAATAACGCCCGCTACATTCAATGGATGCAGGATGCTGCCGCCGATGTGATGAAACGTTCCCCCGGGGTAGTGACGTTCCTCTCGGAAACGCATACCGGCCAGGAATACCGGGTAATTGCCGATGCCCACCAGACGATCGCGGAAGTATGGGTGCGCGATGACGGAGCCTCCGCTGACTCAGCGATCTGTGCGTGTCGATACAAACAGGTGTAATTGGCAAGCTTATCATCTGTTTCGTTTCCCCCGATAATGAAAGGAGGGAATGTGAATTTGGTGTGAGCGTGGTCTTGACACCTTATGCCACGGCAGGTATCTATATTCTGGGTATGAATTCAGTGGAAGGCAGTGCGTTTTTCGCTCCCGGCAGTGTGATCTGGGACCTTCACAGCACCAATAACCTTGACGCAATCCGAGAAACGATCTACGGGACCGATGTGTTCCATTCGATTCCACAGTTGGATGTGGGGCGCTTTGCCGAGACGGTGGTCGAGCGAGAGCTGGAGCAGTCCACGGGATTCGGCCACGGAATCGCTATTGCACACGGCCGGACCAGCCAGGTACCTACGAGCGAGATTGCACTGGGTGTCTCTCGCCAGGGAATCGAGTTTTACGCGTTCGACGGACGCCCGGTTCATCTGCTGTTTGTAGTAGCCAGCCATCCCGATCGCCAAATCGATTACTTACGAATACTGTCATCGCTGGCAACAATGGCCAGAAACGAGCTGTTTCGCCGAGAGTTGTTGGCGTGTCTGTGCCAGGAAGAGGCACAGCAGAAGGTCTTTTCGGCGTTCAGCGGTGTACTACAGCGCAGCGTAGCAATGGATAGCTACCGCGCCAGTTAGTACACCGTTTTTTTATGTCCAGGTGCTGGGGCCCCGGCAGAGCCCCGCTGAAGAGCGTACTTAGCGGGACGCTACCGCCTCGGCGATGTGAGGCACTCCCTCCCATACAATCGTGCGAAACAGATCATCCACCGTCTCCGCCCGCCGAATCAGGAGCGCCGACCCATCCGGACGAAGGAGCAGTTCTGCTGAGCGCGGCTTGCCGTTGTAGTTAAATCCCATAGAATGCCCGTGTGCACCGGTATCGTGGATGACCAGGATATCCCCAATCTCCACCTCGGGAAGCTCCCGATCAATGGCAAACTTGTCGTTATTCTCACACAACGATCCGGTGACATCATAGGTATGGGTCTTCGGTGCGCTCTCCTTGCCCATAACCGTGATGTGATGGTACGCCCCGTACATTCCCGGTCGCATCAGATGCGCCATATTTCCGTCCAACCCGACGTATTGCTTGTAAATGTCTTTCTTGTGAAGAACACGCGTTACCAAATAGCCGTAGGGACCGGTGACCACGCGGCCATTCTCCATGACGATACGGAGTGGGTCGAGGCCCGCCGCGCGAATCGTCGCGTCGTAGGCGGCCTGCATGCCGCGGGAGACGTAATCGTAATCTACCGCGCTCTGTTCCGGCCGGTAGGGAATACCGATGCCACCGCCGAGGTTTACAAACTCGATACGGATGCCCAATTCCCGCTGCAATTCCACCACCAGATCAAAGAGAATCTGCGCCGTCTCTACAAAGTAATCGGGGTTGAGCTCGTTGGAGGCCACCATCGTGTGTAGGCCGAAGCGGGTGGCCCCATGGTCGCGCGCCTTCCGGTATCCTTCAAAGAGCTGGTCCCGCGTGAACCCGTACTTCGCCTCCTCCGGATTGCCGATAATCACATTCCCCTGCTTCAAGGGACCGGGGTTGTACCGGAGGCAGATAAGGTCCGGCATGCCCACGTGTTCGGCCAGATAGTCAACATGGGATAGATCATCGAGGTTAATAATCGCCCCCAGTTCTTTCGCCTTGGCATACTCGTAGGCGGGCGTATCATTGGAGGTGAAGATGATCTCCTCACCGCGAACGCCTAGGCGCTCCACCAGCTCAAGCTCCGCGTAACTGGAACAATCGAAGCCCATGCCCTCCTCCCGGACGATGGAGAGGATATGCGGATTGGGAAGTGCCTTTACCGCATAGAAGTTCTTGAAATCCGACACCCAATCGAACGCACCGTGAAACCGCCGGGCGTGCTCCCGAATGGCGGCTTCATCGTATATGTGAAAGGGCGTAGGATACTCCTGGGTGATCGCTGCTATCTGCTCGCGCGTAAACGGTACCTGTTTCATAGCGAGAAACATACGCAGGTGGTTTGCGCCAGGTCAACCGTGAAGCAGACTATTCTCCCAGGGAATTCAGGTAGGTATCTCGGTACCAGTTAAATAGCCCCTCCGTGCGACCGGAGAACGCCGCCTCAATCCGATCATCCAGAAGACCGAACATCTTAAACGCTCGCACCGCGCCTATTCCGTACATGAGCACGAAGTCGTCCCCGGCAATGACCACGATGTTGGTAATCATGTTGCCCGATCGCACCACGGGGACGTTTCGATAGGTGAGCGTGTCTTCATTGGTACCGGCGAAGAGAAACGCCGCTCCCTGTGCCTGATACGTGTAGCGACTGAGAATCGTGCCGAAAGGCGGCAGCCCCTGCAAAACCCAAACCGAATCCTCCGAAGGGATGCTCGATACGGTGGGATCGGGGATCCGCGTACGGGTTTCAGGCCCGTCCACCGCGAATGAGTCGTAAAAGAGCTCGTTGGTGGTATCCTTGCGAGAGTTGAAATATTCCAGATAAGAAAGATCCGAAATTCGCCGAAGAGAATTGAAGAGGGTAAGTAGCTCGTGGGAGCCGATCTCTTCCCGTACGAGCACCAGTTGCTCCGAGATAACGTTGGGCCGAACGGAATTCACCTGATCTACCACCGTTCCAGCTAAGGAGTGATCGGGGACGTAGGCGATCTGCCGGTGGTTTTCGATATACTGCTCCAGCGATCCGGTCTCCAAGAGCTCCCGACGGTCGGATCGAGAGAGACCGCTCAACAGATCATCCAAGGACTGGGCGGAAGCGCTCGGGGCTATGAATCCGGAGGTTAGTATGATGATTCCTATTACGATAGTAGGTGTGCGCATGAGTATGCAGAGTCTAGCCACAGTTGCGAGCACCTATCAAGTCAGCTACAGTAGGATTCACGCTGAGGAGCGCGCATGAGACGAACGACGCTGAAAATATCTCTCGCCGTGGGCGATTATCTCGTTATGTTCGTAAGCTTGGTTCTGGTGCTCTATATCCGTTACAGCGCTGACGGCAACCTCAGACTGGAGCAGCATGTAGCGCCGTTTTCCGTTATCTTTGCGTTGTGGGTACTCTTCTTCTATATTTTTGAGCTCTACGACATTAACGCGCCGTTCAACCATCGCAATTTCTTATACGCGATGCTGATCAACGTGGGCGGGGCCGGCCTCACCTTCTATCTCCTCTCAGATATCGTGGATATCTCACCGCGACGGAATCTGGCACTGGTGGCGGCGGGGTTTGTGGTGTTGTTCTACAGTTGGCGGTTTATCTTCAATCGCATTATAGACACCGTAGGATGGACCCGGAACGTGGCCGTGATCGGCAGTGATGAGCACTCACTGACGCTGGTTTCACGAATCGATGCAGAGCGACGCCAGGGGTTTCGGGTGGCGGTGATCGTCCGGGAACAGCACCATGAGCTACCGCAGTGGGTTACCGACCGCGGAATTACCGTGGTAGACACCGTGGCGGAAATGAAAGCGGTGGTGCGTGATAACAGCATTCACACGGTGATTATCAGTGATGAATGGTACTACTCCGTCTACAACGAGCTCTATGAGCTGATTCCCAGTCGATTGCGCTTTTACCAGCTTACCAATTTCTGGGAGTTAATGGAGGAGTCGATCCCGATCTATGCTACCCGGGAGATTTGGTTTCTGGAGAATCTGAACCGCGGCCCTAACCGTGGCTACCACCTTATAAAACGCATAGTGGACGTACTGGCGGTGATCCTGTTTACCCCCATTTTTCTGCCGCTGGCAGTGCTCACCGCTGTGGCCGTGAAACTCTCCAGCCCGGGGCCGGCGTTTTTTGCCCAAACCCGAGTCGGCCGTAACGACCAGCCGTTTACGTTGTACAAGTTTCGCTCTATGAGAACGGACGCAGAAAAAGATGGGGTAGCGCAGTGGGCCACCGAGAATGACCCGCGTATTACCGCCGTGGGTCGTGTGATTCGGGCAACGCGGCTTGATGAAATCCCGCAGGTCATTAACGTCTTCCGGGGAGAGATGAGCTTTATCGGCCCGCGGCCGGAGCGTCCGGAGTTTGTATCGACGCTGTCGCGCTCGATTCCCCATTACCATCTCCGCCATCTGGTAAAGCCCGGCCTCACCGGATGGGCTCAGGTGCGTTATCGGTACGGGGCGAGTGAGGAAGATGCCGCGATCAAGCTAACCTACGATCTGTACTACGTGAAAAACGTATCCTTCGTATTGGATGTGAAGATTCTCCTGAAAACGATCATGACGGTGCTCGGGCGCCGCGGACGGTAAGTCATCGATGCGCTATCGTCTGCCCGCTGATCAGGAAACCTTCCGCATCGTCATCGTTACGCAGGAGGATCCATTCTATATTCCGTTGTTTTTCCGCGAGTTTTACCACGCTGCCGCGGAGGCCCGTAGCGCCGGAGATACGGGCCATTCATCAGCGTCCTCGGCATCATCAGCGCCCCGGACTCCACGGATTTCCATAGATATCGCCGGCGTCATGATTCAGCGCGCCCTGGGGAATCGCACAGCACAAGGACTCGCGAAGCGAATCTGGCGCCTGTACGGCACCGGCGGCTTCCTGGTTATGGGCGCCCGCTACGCGTGGCGCAAGGGACTGGGACTGTTAGGGCCATGGGCGCCCACGGTGGCAGGATACAGTCGTCGCGCCCGAGTTCCCGTGCTGGAGTTCGATTCGAACGATGCGAACAGCGCGGAGTTTATCGACTTCCTGAAACGCCAATCGATCGACCTGGTGGTCTCGGTCTCAGCAAGCCAGATCTTCAAGCCACCGGTTCTCTCCGCGCCCGCCTTGGGGTGTATCAATCTGCACAATGCTCCGCTTCCCCACTACCGCGGCATGCTCCCGAACTTCCGCCAGCTCTACCACGGCGAGGCGGAGAGCGTGCTCACCATTCACCAAATGGTGGCAGATCTGGACAAGGGAGATATCCTGGCCCAGGCGGCAACGCCGATTACTGAAACGATGAGCTTGGAACAGCTCATGCGGGAGACGAAGAAGCGCTCGGCGCGCGTATTGTGGAACACCCTGGTACGAATGACTGAAGAGGGCGTGGAGACGCGGCCCCTGCCGGAGGAAGAAGGTAGCTATTACACCTGGCCTACCCGGGAGGAAGCGCGGGAACTACGCCGACGGGGGCGACGATTGCTATGAGCGTCGGCATCGCGGTGGGTAGACGCCCGGATGATTCTGGGTCTCCGGATGACCCCTCGCCGGTAATGTCGGTAGACGTAGAGGACTGGTTTCAAGTAGAAAACCTGCGGGGAGCGATTTCCCGGGAGAGTTGGGACGCACGGCCTCGGCGGGTGGTGGCTAACACTGAGCGCATCCTGAACGTCCTGCAGCGCACCAACACAATAGGGACGTTTTTCTGCCTGGGATGGATTGCGGAGCGCGAACCCGCACTCATTCGCGCGATCCGGGATGCCGGGCATGAAGTCGCCAGTCACGGCTATAGTCACCGTTTGATCTACGAACAGGAGCTGGAAGACTTTCGGCAGGATGTGGTGCGCGCCAAGGCGCTTCTAGAGGACATTGCCGGAACGGAGGTGCTGGGGTACCGCGCGCCCAGTTTTTCGATCACCGACGCGTCACTGCAGGTGTTGGCGGAGACGGGCCATCGCTACGATTCGAGCTGGTTTCCCACCGGCGGCCACGACCGCTACGGGCAGGTCGATTTAGCCCCAACGGGGTCTCCGGATGTTCCGGCGGTTATCGAGCTGTCCCCTCACCCCGAATCGGGGAACGCACCTCCTGCGGAACGCCCGTTCTACGAGCTTCCCATCACCACCCTCCGCCTCGGTTCACGACGCCTGCCGTGGGGTGGCGGTGGGTGGTTTCGATTATACCCGGCAGGAATTTTTCCAAGGGGATACCGGCGGGCAGTACGACGCGCCGGCGGTGGTATGTTCTACCTGCACCCCTGGGAAGTTGATCCCGGGCAGCCGCGGGTGGAAGGCATCCGGCGGAGCTACGCGTTCCGCCACTATGTGAACCTGCACCGCACGGAGTCGCGCCTGGAGAAGCTATGCACCACAGTGCCGTTCACCCGGGCGGACTTCCTGCTGGGGCTGCGTTAGTTTCGTCCAACACCGGCGTAGGTGAAGCCCTTCTCCCGGGCGCGCTCGGGATCGAGAACGTTTCGAGCATCGAAGATCACGCGCCCGGTCATCGCCTCCGCCATCCGGTCTAGATCCAGATTACGAAACGCGTTCCACTCGGTGACGATAATGAGAGCATCCGCCCCTTGGAGCGCTTCAAACTCATCGCTACAGTAATGCAGGTGGGACGCAGCCGCCTCGGCGATCTTCTCCTGGAGGTCGGAGTTGAGGTTGCCCCCAAAGGGCCCTTCGCCGACCACGGCGGACTTAAACGTGTCCATCGCCTCCGGATCGAAGGCGCGCACCGTAGCTCCCTCTCGGAGCAACTCCTGCACGATATCGATCGCCGGGCTTTCCCGCACGTCGTCCGTTTCCGCCTTGAACGCCAGCCCCAGAACCGCCACCGTCTTGCCGGAGGGAGAACCTCCC
>Ga0102940_1002900_pt1 | contig 10081 bp, 2 predicted proteins | sample SalPonR2_C_D1_MG_FD_78215 | JGI IMG/M metagenome (GOLD analysis project Ga0102940, IMG submission 78215) | Salt pond soil microbial communities from South San Francisco under conditions of wetland restoration - Salt Pond MetaG R2_C_D1_MG | ecosystem: Environmental > Aquatic > Marine > Intertidal...
CCCCCCGTTTGTTGTCGCAAACGGACTAAACGCAGTTGTTGTGGTAAGGACAAGTCATGTTGCTGGTCCAGGCTATTTAAAAACCAGGAGTAATCTACTTTTATCCCCATATGGACCAACTGATCTCTAGCGCATCCGACTGGCCGGAAATTTCATAGTTATGCTCTATTATTTCCCCTCGCCAAAGGTATTGTACAGCCAAATAGGTATTTTTTTGGATATCCGCTTCCCAGATAGTATCCAGGTCGGTGGTATAGCCTCGGGCAATCTCCTTATCTAATTCGTAAAAGAAATAGTGGAATGGCAGACGGTGTGGATTAATGGCCTTGATGGACACTTCATTATCCTGTCGATTTGTGCTAAATTGTAAGCTGGCTTCCTCCTCTTTTAAACGAAGCTGATCTTTCCAGGTATTTTGCTCAAAAGTGTAATCCCAAACCTGCGTTTCTAAAGGCCATTTTAGTGGTAAAGCTATCACCTCGCGATGCAGTATTTTTCCGTCCTGGTCCCGGGTAAGCATCGTCAGTGTATCCCGAATCGACTGGCCGTTTTCTTTCAAATGAAAATTGAGGGTATCCTCATCAAGCGTATAGCTTACTAAACGCTCTTCTTGATAGAATTCTAAATCTAGTTGCTTGGTCAAGCGCTCCTTATCCGCAGAAAGTAGTTCAAAATGAGCCGTAATAGTAAAATTTGCTGTAGGGAAGTCTGTAGTCGGAAACTTAATAGGAGTGTTCTTTTCTGCTTCCAGAAATAAAGAATGCTCTAATAGCGTATCTGGTAAAAAAAGACGATCACTCAAATGTTTTTCCACCTGCTTAGTGAGAAGAAAAACCTTTAACTCTGCTCCGACCAGCGGGCGTGCATTATCATCTAAAGCCGACACTTCAAATTGTATACTATCTCCGCGGTAAGCCTTATTTTTCAAGGCACGAGCGCTCAGTTGACTACGTCCCAGTTCATAATCTTCATATCTAACACTACTGTATATCAAGCTCTCTTCTTGATGGCTCAGCTGGAAAGACAAATAACTATCCAGGCGTAGATTCAGGCTGTCTTCCAGGACCAGATAGTCATGATAATTCCCCGGAGATTGGGGAATCAGTGCCCGGCTGGACCAGCGAAGTTTTCCTAAATTATGTAATTGTAGCTCAATGGGCTTTTGAAACGGCTTACCATTTCGCCGTTTCAGCAGATAAGCTTTCCAGAAGAGGGTGTCTCCCGGGCGATAAATAGGCTTATCGGTTAGTAAAAAACCCTCGTATTGGGGAGAGGTACGACCATACGAATCACAATAATAGGGGTCAAAGATACAGGCGATCTTATAGTAGAGACGTGAAAAAAAATTGCCCGTTTGCCGCATCCTATAGGTAGGATAATTTTGAATGAGCGACTGGACACTTTCTACTGGTAAAGCAGCCGCAAATCGAACGGGACGCCAGAGGTAACGGACTAAACCATATTGAATATACCCTTTGCCCAGGCGGTTCAAAAAAGAGCGATTATAGGTGCGATCAACTTGATAGTAATAGGTTTGACCAGACCAGGAAATACTTAGCAAACCTTGCTGGTTTGATTTTTTGAGCCGATAAGTTTGACTGATTTCATCAAAGCGCACCTTTCGGTAATTGATTTTCACCTTGGCGTCTGAAATGATTTGTCCTAAGGAATCGGTCAGCTGTAAAGAAAAATCGCGTGCATTATTCAGTAAATGTAGCTGGAAAGGTTGAATAGTATAAATCTCTGTTTCTACGCGATCTTTCACCAGGCTTAGCCGCAGATAATGACCATTAGGAAAAGTATCTGGTAAAGGTTTTCCGTAAGGAATACTATCGATTAACTGTCCCAGATATTGGTAGTCAAAGTCGGGTGTTCCCTTAGTGGAAAAAATAGTTTTCACCTGTTCTCCGGTTAGGCGAAAAACGAGATCTTGTGCTGCGTGCTGTGGTGCTTTCAGCAGAGCAGGCTGGGCCGACAAATGAGTCGTAAAAAATATTAATATTATGAGTGCTGGTGTACGCATCGGAAAGGTTTTTCATAAAACGGCCAAGCATAGATTGGCGATGCCTGCCAATTTCTGAAAAATCCATCTTTGCCAAAATAAGCATTTCTCACAGCACTCTTCCTTACCTTTATTATAGAAGTTGTTTAAATCGCTTCTATTTATTAACGATTCACTGCATCTACCAGGATTAACTTCTTGGTGGCCGACTGATTCCCCGCCGTCAGCGTGTAGAAGTATACACCAGAAGATGGAAGATCATTAGCATCAATCCTTACCTGGTTGTATCCTTTTGCAAAACCCCCTTCAATCATCTTAACCGTCCTGCCGGCTACATCCTGAAGCGTAATGGTGGCTGCCTGCGCCACGGGTAATTGGAACCGAATGACCGTTTCCCCATCGAAGGGATTAGGTGTATTTTGCTGTAAAGCAAAAGAGACTTCTTTGTTAGCAGTACTTTGCCTAAAGTCCAATTGTACATCCAGTTCTGCTCCTTCCTTTGAATAAGCTTCCGCAGCGGTATATCGAGAACTAAATTGAATCGCTTCACTTGCCTTAATATCGGCATTAGCCCGAACTACTACACTGAATAGTGTCCCAAGGGCGGCCTCTCCGTTGAACGAAGTCGTAATGATGCCTTCTTTAGCAAATACACCAAAGTGTTCGGCTTTGGCAGCACCGTAGATCACATCCACAATTTCTACATTGGTAAGTTCCAGTGTAAACTGATAGCCGCTGATGTTTTCTTTTTCAGCCGTAAAGTCAAATTTATACTCGCTTCCGGCCATCATTGCCTGCTCCTGCGTATGAATCGTGAAAGTTCCTGTAGTTGCCCGTGCTTCCACCAGAGCCGAAGCATTCACATCCCCGATCTTGACGGCTACGAAGTTCGCGTAGTCCGCTCTATCCAGATTGTTGATGTTTTTTACTTCCGGGAAAGTACTTGCCCAGGGGTTCTTGGCAGCTGGGAAACGGTAATCCGACTCTACAAAACGCCAGCTGGTATTATTGCTAAACTCGGTATCAATGTTCAGGATCAGCTTGCGTAGTTGAATCAGATCCAGCGTAGAAACAGATTTAGAATTATTGACATCGGCTGCAATCAATTTATAAGGACTATCCAGCAGGCTTTCGCCTAAAATATGTTGCTGAATCAGGATTAAATCAAAAGTCGATACGCCATTTCGGTGATCTTCATCCTTTTGAGGAATAACAGAATAATCGTAGCCTTCCTCCAGGTTTTCAAATCCGTATTCACCTGCTTCATCCGTCAGGTACAGCCTAGATTGATTACCTGACAGACTTATTTCCACACCTTCTACGGGTTCCTCCATCTCGGTGCTAATCGCACCCGCAATCAGACCACTGGCAATATCAATATCACAGCTCCGATTATTATTTTGTACAAATATTTTTGTTACACAAAAATCATGGTTACCCGCCTCATCCCAGGCGTGTACTTCTACGAAAAGAACATCATTTGAGTCTCCGCAATCAAAAGTGAGGCCGGTCTGCTCCTGAAAAACGGTAGAGTCTTCCCGATTAATCGAATATTTAGCCACCTTAGGCAGACCGTTGATCAAATCCGGCCCCTGACCCGTACAGTCGCCAATATCAGAGGCGATCAGGTCTGTAGCCCAGATTTCCGCAATTGCGCTATTTATACCTTCTCCAGTTGGCGATAATTCTACTATCATATCTTCGTGACAGATCGGAGCCGGCGCTTTGCAGTCTTTCACTTCGAATTCTTCCCTTACCGTGGCTACGTTGCCACAACCATCCTTAATGGTCACCGTCAGAATATGTTTACCCAGCGGGGCTCCTCCGAAGGTAGCAGAGAAGGTAGCATTGGTATCGTCATCCGCATCAATTATTCCCTGATCAGCGCCGTTGATAGCATAAGATACTTCGATGAACTCGGTAGAACAGGGATCGCTTACACTTACCGTGAAACTTACGTTCGCATCACATTCCGTGCCATCAAGCGAGCATAGGCTGGCTTCGTCAATCGTCAGGCTCGCCTGCGGATCAGAGCCATCGTAAACCACGATGTGCTGCGTATACTGCCAGTAGCCGTAGCTACCGTAGCGGTAATCATCATCATCGTTGGTCGTCCTCCCACTTAAATCGGAGTGACCTTCAGCTGCTCCAACACCACCATCGGAACCCCAGCCACTGGAATTGACACACCTAAAACCACTCTCATAATAAGCTTCTCTGGATTCGTCCGTAGAGCCACTCACTACTTTCCACCAGTAACCTTCTACTTCATTTTCAGTCTCACTGTTGTCAGGTATATTGTTGAATGGATCTGAATCACGGTCGTAATAAACAACATCCCGCGAAGCATCAGAGAAGTCTCTATCAACAATTACATAAATAGCTTCATCTCCGGGATCATCATCCCCATCAGGACGGTTAAACCCTGCATCCAGGCGACCACCTACTATATTCGATTCAAATGGTGCAATTACTGCTCCACTCTGATTCTTGATTTCTACACAATCTTTTCCATTCCAATTATCCCAGTCACGAGACACCACTACCGGCAGCGATTCTCCATCGTATTCACACCAGTTGATCACCTTATAAGTACGGAAGATCTTGTAACAAGCTTTCGGATCGGCTACTGACTCAAAGCGCTCATCGTCTTCATACACGGTCAGCAGGTCGCAGGCTACCTCCTCGGATACTTCCACACCAGCAGCTTCTTCTTCCGAACAGAAGTACTGGTCATCGGCCGGAAACTTTACCCAGTAGCTGTGTACGGCGACCACCTCTATTGTAATGACTTCATCATCCACAGAAGAAGCGTTCTTGGAGACTTCTGTATTATTATCCGCAATGGAAACTTCGTAGTAACCAAAGCCACACTGATCCAGGAAGGTATCTATCTTGATCTCAATGTCTGCATTGAAGCAGCCCAGCCCGGTAGTCGTAATTGAGTAATGATCTTCCGCTACGAATACTTCTTCACAAGAAATTTCCAGGTCACCTTCAGCCACTAAATCAATGGCGTAGTTGGTCCCGTTTTCTATGTCAACGTCCAACCAGCAGATAGACTGATTACCTTTGGCATCGGTACCCTGTAGCTGTACTTCCACCGGCTCACCTAGGTCACCACAGAAGAATTCTACCAGGTCAGCCCATGGTGTATAATCTTCCTCTTCGGCCAGTTCTCCGTTCTTTCGTTCCCAGTCAGCGCGAGCCGCAGCGTTCGTGATGTCCCGACGTACTTGCAAGCTATCCAGCTGACAGTTATCCCAGGAACCTTCGTCTACATCCTGGTAAGTAGCCAGTGCGTAGCCCTTAACACCCAATTTCTCATCCCCTTCAACCAAGGTAACTCGTAGCTCATCGTCACACTTCATCACCGGCTTAACCAGATCTTCTACCCGAAAGAATAGTACCCCCAATGCAGACGGATAGCAATCGTCAGAAGCTGTGATAGCCATGGCGTGAAAGCCTTCCGGTAATCCCGTTAGCATACCGTTCCTTTGCCTATAATTTCCTCTAAACCAGGTAGAATCTCCACTCGGAATACCTCCGATTGTTATCGGCAGATAAGAGTATACTTCAACCTGAATTGAGGGCCCACTACAGTCTTCCACTATGGTAGAACCAAAGCGCTTTCTTAGATCCTCTAGTGTAGTACGGATACTCGCCGTGCAATTCATTGGTCCGGTTGAGATGGTCGGGTAAGTACATACGCCAGGCAGACCATCAATCACCATCGGACTGATCGGCAGATCTGGACCCTCAAAATTCTGCAGAACCGTTAAAATGGTATCCAGATCTGATTCTTCTACGGCATCCAGCATAATTCTGGTGCCATTAGCGAGCGTATCTCCCGATACCAGCGCACATTCGTCAAATAGGGGCGCTTCAAAATCACCGACTTTGACTAAGACGGTGTCAAAAGCGATGGATTCCCCGGCACACCAGTCGAAAACCCGATAATACCGCTCAAATTTGTATCCTCGCCCCTCACAAATGGGGAAACGAGAGCTTTCTTCTACATCATAGGAATAACCACAGGTGATTTGACTCAGAAAAGTCACATTACCTTCGAAAGCACTGCTGAAGAAAGGTACATCCGGTCCTGGTACACTAAAATCATCCGGATCACAAGTATTAAATTCTTTATTAGGCAGATCAAACAGATCCTCCAAATCTGGCAAATAAATACGGAAGACCTGCGTAGCTTTGGATTTATAGCCATTACAATCTTCAGCGGTCCAAGTACGGGTAAGTTGGCCCACCGTTCTGCCAATCCTCCCATCATCAACAGCCTGTACCGCACAATCATAGTATTCCACCTGGTCGGTAAATGAAGTCGTCACTTCACATCCACAGTCTACACAGCCATCTTCAAATACAATTTTACCGACGTAGTTAAAATTATTCTCCAATACTCGACCAAAGAAATCAGTGAACAAGGGCTCTGTAGAGGAAGTTTGATTCAAAATATTATCAACCAAAGAGCAGTCAATATCCGTGATAGCTCCATTTGGTGGCAGGATAGTATCCACCGGCATAGGGCCTGATTTGTCTTCGGCGGTGACCGTACCCCAGCAGAGCTGTTGGTTATTTCCATCGTAAACGACATATTCAAAAGTGCCCGGACAATCGATCATGGCTCCATTATCTGGATTTGTATCTCCAACCAGTACGCCTACCCCGCTGCAAGCATCGGATGTTCTTACCTGATCCAGTTGTAATTCAAAGCCACAATTGTCATCCAGGGTGACGATTACATTATCACTACAGGTACAGGAGTCTGTTGTGATAGTGGTATTTCTGATAATTAGAGGTTCCTGTATATTTGTTTCACAACCGGGATTAGCGGGCATCGCTAAGGTGCCCCCCTGGCTGCCGGTAGAGTCAGCTTTAAAGAAGCCTTCGACCTGGTAAGTCCCAGGACCTACTACCACCGGTTCAATTTGCGTTTGTACCATACCATCCACCGTAAAAGTAGCCGGCTGATCCGGATCTTCGGGTAGGCTATTTTCATCGGTCAGGCCAAAAACCATAGGCACAGCATTTTGGGGTAAACCCTGACTCAATGCCGGATCGAAAGCTACGGTTGGGTATTGGCATATGTTAGACACCGTAAAAGTGCGGTTATTAGGAGAACCGATTGCGTTGGGGCCTTCAATTACTAATTCGTAACCTGCATCATCAAAATGCAGAAAACTTATCGTGTGACGGTTCATGACAGGATCATAAACCATGCGGGTACCCATCGTAACGGGCATATCACCGTCCGTTAAGGCCCGATAAGGCCCTGTTCCGGGCGTACCTACATTATCTCCTCCTGCTGATAGGGCCATAGTACTCTGTTGGTAACCCAAGAACCCCGGGATTCCCAGATCCTCGCCAAAACGATCAATCCCTAAGGTATAGTCCATGGGTACCGCAAACACATTCGACTCGTCCAGGAAGATCGAGTTGCCTTCCGTATTATTCCCGTAGGCTACCGCCCAGAGAACCTGGTCAAGATCATTGATGAGTACAATTTCGTCTCCGCTGTTACCCAGCGTAAAACTGCCCAAACCTTCTACTACAACAGCATTAACTGCACCAAACCATTCGGTTTCAAAAGCGGACTTCGCATTAGGCTGGACAATGACCAGATATTCATTCGGAGCTATACTTACCCCTGGTAAATCCAGGGTGTCGGCGTTGGGAGCATTAGCCTGATCAATGAGCCGATAACCCGTCAAATCAACGGTAGTAGATCCGTAATTAAACAGTTCCACAAATTCGTATAAATCATCATTCCCGTCCGGATTCACCATGAATTCTGTAATCGCTACGGCATCGACCGGCGGAATTTTCACTGGCTCAGATGTTATATTTCCGGCTTGTCGATGCAGACTTTCTACCGTCCAAATCTGTCCGGCCGTGGTGCCAGACAGGACCACCGTTTCCGAAAAGGAACCATCCTGGGCGCCGTTCGCGCTTTGGTCATTATTACAAACACAGGGATCTTCCAAAGCGGGTTCCGTACAGTCGACGGGGGTTACTGATAAAGTGATATCTGGATAAGCAAAGGAAGTGGCATCCTGGATACTCGTCAGACTGAAGGATATCTCCGTACCTGCCTGTACATTATCAGGTAATGGTAAAGTCAAATCGCCACTAGCCGCGGATAAGGGGTAGGTTACTCCATTATATTCCACGGAATAAGGCGCCTGCCCCACCTGGAAGTTATAGGCCACCACTAATTCTGATTCCAGACAAATCAGGTCGTCCGTGACAAAAGAGATAGCGCCCGGAAAAAAATCACAGGCATCAATAGTCGTATTAAAGTTGGCAGCTCCTCTAGTCTCAGCCAGGGAGCCTACCCATGTATCATCTGATTGGCGTTGTAAACTAAAGCCAATTGGCGTGGAACTACTTTCGCTAACGCCGATATCTTCGGAAGTTTCGGTGGCTGCCGGACCTTCGATAGCGGTAAGCGTTCCCTCATAACTGATGAACTCTAACAGCGTACCATTTTCGCTTAAGGCCAGGCCATCATTAGTTCCGTTCTGAATACCCGAAAAACCCAGAACGTATACATCGGCATCACCATCTTGTGACATCGTTCCGGATGCTACCATTTCAGAATCATAGATCGTACCGGTACTTTCGTATAAATCAATATTCAGCCCGCTTACATCGTAGCCGGTGGGTAACATTACCTCAATGAATTCCCCCGTATCTCCCCCGGCATTATCGTAGTGGATTTCAGAAATGATAGGTACACACAATTCATAGGGAGGCCGGGTAGTGAAATTCCAGGTAGTATTAGTATTAATTCCCCCAAAAGGATTACCGGATAAATCTTCCAGCGCCCCATCCTCAATGGTGAAATAATAGGCCGTTTCCGGTAGCAGGGGTACTGATGGACTAAAAGTGACCATATTATCCATGATGGTAATATCACTAGTCACGTCGAAGGACTCCACCACTCCATCGTCGCTAGCTAAATGTAGACGGATAATCCCTGTTCCTGGCTGGATATCTTCGTCGAAGGTAATCTTGAAGTCTGTATTCGTAGTTACGTCGGTGGCATCGTCGGCTGAAGATAGCTCAGTAATTGTCGGAGCGGTAATATCAGAATTGGTGATGCCAGGTGTTGGAATTTGAGTTACCCAATTAACCCCACAATCTTCGGTTCTGGAAATAGATTCGGCAGCAGCATTCCCATTTTCATTCTCATTATACTGAATACCCATTTCATTAAACACAAGTAACCCTGCATCATCAGCATCATTTGTATCGTAAACCAGTGCACTAAGGAGATTATTAACGGTGATGGATGTACCATTTGGAAAATCACTGGCATTCCCCAAAAACAGCCCCACTGCATCAGCTCCATTTTGTAATGAATTGACACTAAATTCTAAATCAACATTAGGCACATCGGTGTTGCCTGCCACAAAAAAGCCATTATCATCTAATAAAAAACCATCCAAATCATGGGCTGCGTAAGATGCATCATTACTTCCGTTAAAAAACACCAGAACCAGTCCGTCTAGAGAGGTGTTGGGGTCTCCAAACAACTCCACAAACTCCATATTATCTGTACCAGCCTGGTCGGCATCTACTTCGTTAATGCAGACATTTGGTGGTATAGAACCAGTACCCGAAATGGGCTTGGAAAATTCCTGGGCAGATACGCTACCAGAGGCTATATCAGACAATATCAACCCTACGGAAGTAGTGTTTTCAAGAAAGGAATGAGAAAGTAGTATGGCCAATACTACCCAAATACCCATCGACAAGAATGGTGTAAAAGTTTTTTTCATGAGTACTGTTTAGTAATGATTTGTTAGTCAGACACTTAGATGTCTGCTATTACTAACCGGTCTTTGGGAGCTATCTATGGGGTTTTTTCAACTTTGTTTTATAGGTCATTGGCCAGAAAAATACGAAAGTTTTTCCAGTACTTCAAAAGATTGAAGTATAGAAGCGATTTAAACTTTTTCAGTTCGCTGAGTCTTAAAGTCTTATAGAACCTGGACGGCAGCTAATTTTCGATCCGTAACTTTGGCTACGCATCTCAAATTGAGCTTTGCCAGAACCTAC
>Ga0102940_1002903_pt1 | contig 10079 bp, 4 predicted proteins | sample SalPonR2_C_D1_MG_FD_78215 | JGI IMG/M metagenome (GOLD analysis project Ga0102940, IMG submission 78215) | Salt pond soil microbial communities from South San Francisco under conditions of wetland restoration - Salt Pond MetaG R2_C_D1_MG | ecosystem: Environmental > Aquatic > Marine > Intertidal...
AGCGCAATCGCGAGGCAGAGGAGGACGAGAATCGCGCGCAGGTGGCGCCTGAGAGCGGCGCAGCGCAAGCCGACAATGCCACCGCCAGCGTCGATGCGGATGCCGACGTCGACGACGCGGCCGACTCGATGAGTTTTGATTTCGATGATTTGGGCGACAGTGCCGACGACGCGGCCGTGCCGCCGGCCAATGCGCAGCAAGTGCGTGCGCGACTGGAGCGCCGCGAAGAGGCGGCTGGCGACGCGCCGCTGCGCGACTATGACAACATCAAAGGCATTTCGGCGCGGCACATGGTCGGTCTCGACTTTCACGACGCCGAGACAACAGAGCAGAATCGCTTGCTGATGGGCGGCTCGCGCACTGGGCCGCAAAACGGCTTTCAGACGCACGCGCTGCGCGTGCAGTTTTTCGAGAACGAATTGCCAAAAATTTCGGCAATCACCAACGCGGTGCAGCGCGCCGCGATGAAGGTCGCGATGAAGTTTAACGCGACGCAGCAGTACATTTTCAAGTGCACATCGGTCAACTCGAACGTCACAAAGCAAGGCAAGGCGATTTTGGCGTGGATGAAGATGCAAGAGCGCAGCGGCGCGCTGCGCTTTCTCGACGACGCGCGCTTTGTCGACCCGCAGCTCTCGTTCTTTGCCAACGGCATCGTTCAGCTCGTCGACGGTTTCGAGCGCTACTGCGCGGCGTACACGGCGCACGGCGCCATTCTGCGCTGCATTACGAGCTTTCTCAACGCCTACATGCACCGCTTCGACGTCAATCGGCTCATTCTGCTCTTCTACGGCGACCCAATGACGTCAAAGAGCTTTCCGATTGTGGTGGCCGCCAATCTCTTTATTGACGGTACTGTGAGCCGCGTGACGAGCCAGTCGCGCCACGCGCGAAACACGGGCGATCACGAGAACGACACAATTCAGGCGATCGAGGAGATGCCCAACGAGCTGATACACATCGACAACATGAACGGCGATATTCAGAACGAGTACAAGGATATTGTGACGCGCGGCAAGTCGTCGCGCGAAATCAAAGAGATTGACACGACTGGCGCGTCGGGCGCCGCCAAGCACAAGAAAGTGACGCTCGAGAGCGAAAAGTGCATGGTGGTCGTGGGCGCGAGCAATATCAAAAAGTCGGAAATCACACCGGCGATTGCGAGCCGCACCGACCTGGTGCACCAAGTGCCGCAGACGCGTCGCGACTGCTCGCTCGACGCCGTGCGCGCGTCGGGCGAGTCGCGCGCGCACTCGGTCGTGCTGGGCCGCGCCAACTTTGTGCACCGCATGCGCTTTACGCAGGCCATTGTGTACTCGGCCGAAAAGCTCATCAAAATTGGCGCACTCGCCGAGCCGTCGCTCGAGGTATTCAATATCGTCATGCCGCGCTACTGCAAGGTGCTCGAGAGCAAGTTTGGCATTCAGATTAGCCGGCGCGTCAAAGAGCGCTGCTCGATGCAGGTGCGCACGCTCGTGTTGCTGACGGCGTGCTCGTGGCTCTACCGCTCGCCGGCGTCGCCCGTGTACGGCAAGTCGTTTGACTACTGGCACTTGCTGCTGATCGATCCGTTTCTGCGCGACACCGAGGAGATTGTGCACTTTGCGCTCGACATGTACCGCGACCAGTCGATCGATCCGAATCGCGAAGACGTGCTGCGCTGCCTGCGCGATTACGTCGTGCCCGAGCTCTTTCAAGAGAGTATGGGCGGCGCAGGCAGTGGCGGCGGCGCGAGTTCGGCAGCCGCGACCGACTATGTCGACATTTTCGGCAAGGGCGTCGGTACGCGCAGTACGCAGATTAGCCAGCAGTACGGCGCGCACTCGGCGGCGCGGCTGCCGCTGCGCAACCGTCCGCTCTCACACGGCCAGCTCGCGAGCACCATCAATGAGGTGAGCGAGGAAATGGCCCGCTTTGGAGGCAAGCGATCCGCGGGCGCCAGGGGCGGTGCGAGCGCAAGGGCGTCGCTCGAGTTGCAAAAGTTTCGGCGCATGAGCGCCGGCGGCGCGGGTGGCGCAACGCCGCTAGCTTCTGCGCAGCCGCCGTCGCACGGCGGTGGCGCGGCCGACGACTACAACTATCTGCTGATTCACAAGTCGTTTCCCAAGCTGGCGCAAATGATTAGCACCACAATGCGCCGGCGCAACATTGGCCGCTCACTCAAAGCGGCCGACGTCGAGGCGGTGCTCGAGGACCTGAGCAAGCGGCAAATTCGCGCGCGCTCGTACAAGCGCAAAGCCGATCGCACAACGCTGCCGCCGGTCGTGGTCGATCCGTCGTCGGCCGAGCGCAGCGTCGACGCGATCCGCAAGACGGCCGACGGCGGCGCCATTTACTTTCACGTGCAGCAGATTTTCGATCGCCCGCAGGACCCGCACGAGGCGGCGATGGACGAGCTGCGCACTGCGTTTACGCCGCGCAGCAAGTTTCTCAGCGCGCTCAGCGCCGACGAGGGCTTGCCGCAATTTTTGCGCGCGCGCAACATGAAGCCGTCGCGCCGCACTGCCATGATTGGCAACGCGCGCACGAGCATCGAGACGGCGCTGCGCGCGTCGCTCGACGAGCACTCGGCAGTAATGCGCATGATGCAGTGCGACATTCCGCGCACCGAGGCCAACATCATGTACTTTACGCAGCAGTACAACGACGATGTGGCGCGCAGCATGCGCGACGCCATTGCGCCGGACGCGTGCGATTATCCAGCCGAGCGCATTGCCAAGGTGGATCAGGCGCTGAAGCGCAAGCGCGCGCAAGAAGACCGCGCGCAAAACGTCGGCGCGTGGGCGGCGTTGACGCGCGACGACATGCGCGATCCGCTCAATCAAGACGAGTACACGCGTGAGCGCGCGAGCGAGCTCGACGACGAAGAGCGCGAGGCGCTTGTGGGCGCTTCGCGCCAGCTCGTGCGCGTCGAACAACTCGACGATCCCACGCTCACGCCATTCATGCGCGCTGCACTGCGGCGGCGCTACGAAGAGCAAGAGGCGGCGCGTCGCGAGCACGAGGCCTACGAGGCGCAGCAGGCCGAGATTGCCAGTGCCGCGGCGGCGTTTGAAGCCGATGAAGCCGGCGAGCCTGTTACCGGCAAGCGCACTGCCGACGTGGCTGACGCCGAGCTGAGCAGCGAGAAACGGGCGCGCACCGACGATTACGACCCGCTGTTGGAGCTTGGACACTCCAATGCACCAGGAGTCAGCTTTGTCGGCGACGGGCAGCGCGGCGAGAGCTCGCTGCTGCCGGCGCTGCGGCAAATGATGGCACAGAACAGTGCATGCGCGCACACGAACAGCAGTGTCGCTGCGAGCGCCGCGCAGCCTGCGGAGGAAGACGATGAAGATTCGGGTCTCTACGCAGACGAATCGTCTGAATCCAACTAAAACTTACACGCTTGGTGGCGCTTTTACAATTGTATTGTACTTGGCCTGCGCGCAAAAATTGTTCCACGCCTTGTGGACTGCGGGCAGCGAATTGCTCTGAAAGTCGTCAAGAGCCACGGCCAGCTTTACAATGTGCGTCGGAGTGTCGGTCGGCTGTGGAGTGACGCCAAAAGACGCGAGGTTGCGATGCTCCATGACTCGCGACGCCGCGAGCAGCTTGAGAATGCGCGTGTGGTTTTCAAAAAGAAACTCGGCCGCTTCGCGGCGCACGTGCCCAAACACTACAAACCGCGTGCCGCTCTCGATTGGGCTCTGCACAATGCCAACGCAGATAACGGCGGCGCAAATCTGCAGCGCAGTTCGAATTTCGTACATTGCGCTCTTGTGTACTGAATTTGCCGGATTGAAGAGCAGCTGGTGCCACGTGCGCTCCATGTCGATTGTTTCGTTCTGCGCATCCTGCGCCACGCTGCTGAGAATCTCGCGGACAATCGGCGACGAGGTGCAGTCGTTGATGGCGCTGGATGCGCGGAGAAAGTCTGCCGGCGACATCATAGTTGCGCCGCTCATTTTGTCTGCCAAAGGTGATCAATTCTCCAACGCCGAGCAGTGCCGAGCAAGCGCGCTTGTAGGAGCAGGAGTTGGTCACCAGCTTACCACCGCACTTGTCGCCAATTTCTCTTTAGAAAAAAAAGGTGGTGTACTGACTAATCAGATGTAAAGGTGAGCGTTTTGCGCACAGCGAGTCAGTAGTGGTGCGTGTGCTGCACGCAAACGCGCCGGCCAACAATGGACATTGCGCGCAGTCGTTTTCGCGTGGATGGCAACAACACAAGCAAGCCAACAAAGAACATTTTTGGACTGAGCGGCAATCAACTGGACTTTGTGCAGGAGCGTGTGGAATCCGATGTTCGCTTCATTGGCTTTGCGGTGAAGAAGGCGTCCGCCACTGGCGCGCCAATCCAAAGTCTCTACCTGTACACCAGCATGCTGGGCGAAGGCGGCTACGGCAGCGTGTACGCGGCCAAGCGCTCTGACCAGCCCGACGATGTCAATTTTACGGTCAAGCGCTTTAGCAACCAAGAAGTCCGCGTCGGCGATGTAGTGAGCGAAATCGACCGCTTTGCCAATGTGCGCGAAAAGCGCCCGTTTCTGGACCCGACAGTGCAGGACCGACTGGACCCGTACTCGAAAATTTACGAGACCCGCGCCGTTGAGCGCGAGTGGCGCATTTTGCAGCTCGTCATTAGCCGCGCCTCGCTTTTTCCCGCGCCCGTCGCTCGCATTTGCCGCAACCAGATTGTGTGCGCCATCGATCGCTTCTACACACCAAACTTGTCGCACGGCTTTGTTGTCTTCGAGGGCTTTGCCAACGCGCAGACGCTTTACGCCGTTGCGCGCCGCACGTGGTACGAGGAGTTTAAGCAGCTCGACGCCGCACCGGTCGCGGCGCGCACGCGCACTCGCGAACTGTCACTCAGTTTGGTGCGCAATGCGCGCTTGCGCGCACTGTCGGTAGCGCGAACTGTTGTGCAAACGGTCGCCTACTTGCACAAAATGCACATCTACCACCGCGACATCAACCCGAACAACGTTTTGGTGCGCGAAACCGCCGACGGTCTCGTCGAAGCGCGCGTCATTGACTTTGGTCTGGCGTGCGCCGAGCCTCTACCAGGCACGTACAACACCGATTATCAGCGCGACGAGCGCTTTGTAGCGTGCTCCGACCAGTTTGTCACAACGTACGACTACGAAGACCCGCTGATCGCCATGCTGCCAGAGGACCCGCGCTACCAGTCGTTGATCAGCGGCTATCCCGACGACAAACTTGCGCGCGAGACGCTGCAAAAGCTGGGCGACAGCTTTGCGGTCGGCAAAACACTGCAAATGATTTTCGACTACCAAACGTACGACGCGGCGCGCCGGACGTGGGTGGCGCCAGTCACGCGCGAAACGACTGCCATGCCCGCCGGCTACTTTGACATCATCCGCGCGCTCACAGGCGAAAGCGCCAACGAAACGCCAACCGAAGACTTTAAGCTCACGGCCGAAGAATTTGCGCAGCGCTTTCGGCGCATAGAGCGCCGCCTAACGCCTGGCGAAGTGCTGTTTGATCTGGAGCGCCTTATTAGGAACTTTTTGGAGTCGAGCGAACAGCAAAACTAAAGCATCGCACCATTCGCAACAATTATTGCCCGCCGGCGCTAGAATAATGAGCAAGTCTGTGACGCGCAAAGAAGACTTGAAAGTGCGCAAGCGCTCGTCGAGCATGGCGCGCGGAGCGGCGCCACTCTTTGTTGCGCACTCGTGGAGCGGCGCAAGCGCGCGGCGCGAATTCATCCCGCTGTCCATTGACTCGAGCGACTCCGAGAGCGAGAGCAGCGACGAGACAACTCGGGAATCAACAGCGCCCCGGCGCGCGTCAGAGAGCACACCGCGCAGACGCAGTACAAGCAGTGCCTTGGGCGCAAGAGTTCGCAGGCCGCGCAGCCGCTCGTTCTCAGATTTGACAAACGACAACGATAGTACTTCCAGCGACGACTCGCAGCGCACAAGCTCTGATGCGCCGCCAAAAACACGTCTGGCGCGAGCCAACAGCAGTCGCGAAGTTGTGCGCAACGAATGCATACCACGCGCCGCAACACCGACTCATCAGAAATTGCGGCGCTCAAGCGTCACGTTGCTGAAGCGCAGCAGTTTGTCCGTTCGCATTGCGTCGCTGCGCAGGAAAGAGCGCTACGTGCTCGTAGAGTACTGCGCAAGTCCAATTGGCAATACGCGTTACGATACATTTTTGGTGCCCAGCAGTCAGTGCAATACTGCAATGCACGTTGCACTTTACAATGCGCACGATAGCGATTTGCGCGATCCGCTGCGAGAGGTCGCCGAGCGCGGTTCGCTCACTACAATTGACAAGCAGCGCAAGTTCGGCGCCACCGTGCTCGCAGACCCCACGCTTGGCGTGCACACTGACTTTGATCGGGCGCTCTTCAAGAGTGCGACGCGCGGCTTCCCCAGCAACATTATTGGCTACTTGTACGCCTTCAAGGTCAGCACAAGCGACGTCAATTTCACCAAAACGCCAATTGAGTACCGCTATCGTTTTAAACGCTTTTTTTGAGACACGTGCTGTTGTCCAGTTCGAAGCGGCGCCAAATGCGCGTGTGCACAAGCGCGCAATTCCACAAAAAATGTTTGCGCGACTGGAATTGAGTGCGCGAGGCAACGACACATCGCCGCTTTCGGCCAGCGTCGTCGAGCGCGCGGCAGCGGCGCCGGCGCCGATCACGGAGGCGAGCGCACGTGCGCGCGACGAGCGACGCGCTCGCGATGCTTGGGCGCGCGCGGCGCGCCGGCAAATACCCGACTACAGCGATAGGCGTCTGCGCGCGGCGCGCGGCGACGCAGTGCCGAGTCTGTACGCGCGCGCCTCCATGGTCGACAAAGCGCGTGTGCGCGCGCACCAGGCGCTGTGCGGGCCACGCGCGCTACCGCCGTCGCTGTCGGCCATGGGCGATCCCGACCAAAGCCAAAGCCGCATTGGCTTTGAATTTTCAATGCTTCAGGAGCGCGAGCTGCACAACCCAGATCCGGAGAGCGGCGGCGGTATCAGCGAAGTGCGGGTGTATGAAAAAGATATGTGGGACGCGCGTGTCAACGAGCCGCTGCAGAACGGTCTGCTTGACGAGCGCATGGGCCCGGTGCGCGCGCGCGACACGTACGGGAACGCGGTGGCATGCCCAGTGTGCAGCAACGAGCGCAACGCAGATCCGTATGTCGTGCCGCGCAACGGGCACGCTACACTTTGCCCGGGGCATTTCGGTCACATTGTGCTGCCGGGTGCGGTCTGGCATCCGTTTACTGTGCGCTACATTGTCAATCTGTTGCGCGCCTTTTGCTGGCACTGCGGCGGTTTGCCTGGCACCGATGCGGCGAATGCGAGCGCACTCGCGCACGCGCACGACAACTTTGCATCGCGCATCGACCGAGTAGAGTACCTGGGCAAACGCTTTGAAAAGGTGGCGCACTGTGCGCAATGCCACGCTCGCGCACGCTGCAAGGCGTGTCGTTCTGCTGATGCGCAGTGCGACTCGTGTGCTTCGCTGCTCTTCTTTCGGCCGCGCCTACGCACCGACAAGCAGGCGCACAACGAGCAAGAAAAAGTCGTCGACGCCGCAGGCACAGACGCACACGCGCACGCGGGCGCCGAACCGGCCGAAGTGCAGCAGCACGAGGCGGGCGCAGCGCACGCGCGGGCGGTCAGCAAATCAACGGGTCGTTCGGGCTTTCCGTGTGACGCCAAACTCGATGGCTTTGTGAGCAGTCGCGCTCAGTTGCCCGAGTACGCGCGCTTTGCGCGTCGAGTGTACGGGCGCTACAGCAACACCCACATTCTCATTATGCACGGCGAGCGCGTACGCGCGCTGCTGGCAGGCATACAACGCGAGCTGTTACTCGCGCTCCGCGAGCACGCGGGCGAGAGCGCCGAGGACGTGCGGCGCTGGTTCGAGGCGCTCGTGCCACGCGTCATGCCGGTCGTGCCGAATCCGGCGCGGCCGTGCGAGCTGCGCTTTGGCTCGTACGATACGCAAAACGGCGCGTCGCCCGTGCAGGCAGACGATCTGACGCATCGCTACGCCGACGTCGTTGACCGCTGTCACCAGATATCGCGCAAAATTGACACAAGTGCGCCGAGCGAGCAACCGGCGCTCTTTTACGACACCATTGGCCCGCGCGAAAAACGCTTGTCGGCGGTGGCGCACGGCCGCATTTACGATGCGCCGCGCCAGCCGTGGTTTGCCGAGATGCCGGCCGACAACCACCGCTTCATTGCGCTGTACGGCGAGATGCAGTACTACTGTACGTTTGTGCTGTCGGAGCGCGACGCCAAAGACTTTTTGCCGTCGACCGCAGCCGCGCACGGCATCGGCGGCGCGGCTGCGCAGCGGCGGCGCGGCGGCGCGCAAGTTACTGTGACGCGCGCCGGCGGCGGCGAGAGCAAAAAGTCGGCTGTGGCGCACTCGCTGCGCTCGCACATCGATGGCAAAGAGGGTCTCATACGCAAGCACCTCAACGGCAAGCGCGGCGACGAGACGGCGCGCAGCGTCATTACACCCGATCCGAGCCTGGCGCTCGGCGGTGTGCGCCTGCCGCGGCACATGGCCGAGCGCCTGCACGTGACGGAGCGCGTCAATGCGCTGCAAGTGGTGCAACAGACGACGCGGGCCGAGCGCGCCCGTACGGGCGATTACGCGCGCAAGCGGCACACGCTACCAAGCGGTGCTGCGTGCGCCGGTTGCGCCCGCTGCGAAGAGCTGCCGATTGGCGAGCACACAGAGTTGTGCATGTGGAACGCGGCGCGCGACGAGCGCGTCTGCATTACGGCGGGTCGCAGCCGCGAGCGAACGCTGGCGCAGCCCGTGCACAAGCACGCGCACGCGAACGAGACCGGCGCCTATATTGAGCGCAACCTGGCCGTTGGCGACGTCGTTGTGCTCAACAGACAGCCGTCGCTGCACGCGCCGTCGATGCAGACGTTCCGCATCGAAAAGATCAGCGACGCGGCGTCGATCGGCATCAACCCGCTCGTCTGCAAGCCGTTCAATGCCGACTTTGACGGCGACGAGATGAATGTGCACGTGCCGCTCGCCACGCCGGCGCGTGTCGAAGCGATGCACTTGCTCGGCGTCGCCGAGTGCTTTGTGTCGACGCGCAACGCCGCGCCTCTCATTGGCCTGCTTCAAGACTCGGCGACCGGCATGCACTTGCTGACGCAGCCCGACACGTTTCTCGATCACGGCGAAATGTGCGCGCTGCTCTTTGCCGCCACACCAATCGCCAACAGCGCCGCGCACAGCACGCACGGTCTGCGCTTGCCCGAACCGGCGCTGCGCGTGCGCGACAAGCGCAGCGGTCGCTGGCGCTGCTTTTGGACCGGTCTGCAGGCAGCCAATGTGGCGCTGCCGCCGCGCGATTCGTGCGCGCCGTTCAATTTCAAGCAGCCGCGCGCGCACGAGCTGCACGCGCAAAGTCTCAACTATCCGCCGCGCAAGAGCGACGGCAGCAGCGCGTGGCACTCGGAAGTGCAGCTGCCCATGCTCGTGCGCAACGGCGAATTTGTGTACGGCACGTTTTACAAGCGCACGGCATCGGCGAGTGCCGGCTCGATTCAGCGCGCCATTGGCCGCCGCACGCACGTCGAAGGCGGCAGCGACGAAGCAAACCAGCAGGCGGTGCGCTTTGTCAACTGCTGTGGCTGGCTCGCCGACGCGTTCCTCGTGCGTCGCGGCTTTTCAATTGGCGTTGGCGATTGCAACGTGTGGGGCAACCACGTGCTGCATAAAGGCGTGCACAAGACGGCGACGGCGCTCGAAGGCGAAGTGCAGCGCCTGCTTGTCGAGGACAAGGAGCTGATGCGCGGCAGCGGTTACGCGGATCGCATCAGCATTGTTGAGCGACGCATTCAGAGTCTGGAGCAGCGGACATTTGACGAGTGTGTGCGCCTGCTGCGCGCCGCGCTCTCGCCGCGCAACGCCTTTGTTGTGATGCAAGTTAGCGGCGCCAAAGGCGGTCCGCTCAATCAGGGTCAGATTATGGGCTGTCTGGGCGGCAACCAGCTGCAAGGTCAGCGCGTGTGCGTGCAGGATGTGGCGCCGAGCGCGCGCGCGCTGAGCGCGACGGCGGCGAGCGGCAACGAGCGCG
>Ga0102940_1002906_pt1 | contig 10075 bp, 9 predicted proteins | sample SalPonR2_C_D1_MG_FD_78215 | JGI IMG/M metagenome (GOLD analysis project Ga0102940, IMG submission 78215) | Salt pond soil microbial communities from South San Francisco under conditions of wetland restoration - Salt Pond MetaG R2_C_D1_MG | ecosystem: Environmental > Aquatic > Marine > Intertidal...
TGCATCGCCTCGGACAGGACGCGGTCCACGGTCTGGCGCGGATGCAGCGATCCGTAGGGATCCTGAAACACCATCTGGACCTTGCGGTAGAACGCCTTGCTGCGTTTTTTGCCCAAGGTCTCGCCCGCCACGGTCATCCGGCCCGACCATGTCGGCACCAGCCCGGCGATGGCCCGCAGGATCGTGGACTTGCCCGACCCGCTTTCGCCGACGAGGCCGAAGCTTTCGCCGAGGCCCACGTCGAGGCTGACATCGCGCACGGCATCGGTGCGCTCGGCCCCGGTGCCGAACCAGACGTTCAGATGCTCGATGCTCAGCGCGCTCATGCCCGTGCACTCACTGAGGGCGCGTCGCGCCAGGCCGGATCGCGCTGCAACACCTCCAGCCGGTCGCGGGGATGTTCCAGATCGGGGACCGAGTTGAGCAGGCCGAGCGTGTAGGGATGCTGGGCACGCGCCAGCTCGCTCGCCTTGCAGGTTTCGACGATGCGGCCGGCATACATGATCATGATCCGGTCGCAGAACTTGGCGACGAGGTTCAGATCATGGCTGATGAACATCAGCCCCATGCCGCGGTCGCGCACCAGCTTGTCGATGATGTCGAGCACCTGAAGCTGCACCGACACGTCGAGCGCCGAGGTCGGCTCGTCCGCCACCAGGATTTCCGGGTCAGGCAGCAGCATCATGGCGATCATGATGCGTTGCCCCATGCCGCCCGACACCTCGTGCGGGTACAGCCCGAGCACGCGTTCGGGATCGCGGATCGCCACCTCGTCCAGCGTGGCCAGCGCGCGGGCGCGCGCCTCGCGGCGCGAGACGGGTTCATGCGCGCGCAGCGCCTCGATCAGTTGCTGGCCGACGGTCATCACCGGGTTCAGCGAGAACTTGGGGTCCTGCATGATCATCGAGATGCGCCCGCCGCGCAATTTGCGCATGCGCTTTTCGGGCAGGCCCAGGATATCCTCGCCATGCATGTCCAGCCGGTCGGCCTCGATCATGCCCGGCGGGCGGATGAGGCGCAGCACCGCGCGGCCGGTCATCGACTTGCCCGAGCCGCTTTCGCCGACGATGCCCAGCCGTTCGCGCCCGAGGGTGAAGGACAGCCCGCGCACCGCGTCGAAGACGCCGGTGCGGGTGCGAAACCGTACCCAGAGGTTTTCGACATCCAGAAGCGGGGCGTCGGTCATTGATTGTCTTCCTTGGGGTCGAGAATGTCGCGCAGCCCGTCACCCAGCAGGTTGAAGGCAAGGCTGATGGCAAAGATCGCGAGGCCGGGGATGGTCGCCACCCACCACGAATCGAGGATGTACTGACGGCCTTCGGAGATCATCGCGCCCCATTCCGGGCTGGGCGGCTGCGCGCCGAGACCGAGAAAGCCGAGACCCGCCGCCGTCAGGATGATGCCGGCCATGTCGAGCGTGACGCGGATCATCAGCGACGAGATGCACATCGGCCAGATATGCCGCGTGACGATGCGCAGCGGCCCCGCGCCCTGCAGCTTGATCGCGTGGATGTAGTCGGAATTGCGGATGGTCAGCGTCTCGGCCCGGGCGATGCGCGCATAGGGCGGCCAGGCCGTCAGCGCGATCGCCAGCACCGCGTTCTCGATCCCCGCACCAAGCGCGGCGACGAAGGCCAGCGCAAGGATCAGCCGCGGAAAGGCGAGGAAGATGTCTGTCACCCGCATCAGCAGCACATCTATCCAGCCCCCCGCATAGCCCGCGACGGTCCCCATGATCAGCCCGACAACCGGCGCGACCATGACGACAAGCGCGACGATATAGATCGAGATCCGCGCCCCATAGAGCAGCCGCGAATAGATATCCCGGCCAAGACTGTCGGTGCCGAAAAGATGGCCGTTCTCACCCGGCGCCAGCAATCGCTGCCCCAGATCCTGCGCAAAGGGATCATGCGTCGCCAGAAACGGCGCGAAGATGGCCGCAAGGATCAGGAAGGCCAGAACGAACAGCCCCAGCATCGCCAGCGTGTTCGACCGCAGCGTCAGCCAGCCCTTGTACCATGCCGCAAGCCGCGCCTGACGGCGCGAGGCCGGTTCCTCGGCCAGAAGCCAGTCGCGTAACCCTTGGGATGCACTCATTTGGACCTCGGATCGAAGAAACGGTAAAGCAGGTCGGAAAGGATGTTGATCGCCACGAAAATCGTGCCGATGACGATTGTGCCGCCCAGCACCGAATTCATGTCATTCGCCAGCAGCGATGTGGTGATGTATTGGCCAAGGCCGGGCCATGCAAAGATGATCTCGGTCAGCACCGATCCTTCCAGCAGGTTGGCATAGGCCAGCGCGATCACCGTGATCAACTGGATGCGGATATTGCGAAAGGCATGGCCCCAGACCACCTGCCACTCGCTGAGGCCCTTGACCCGTGCGGTGATGACATATTCGGAGCCAAGCTGTTCCAGCATGAAGGACCGCGTCATCCGGCTGATATAGGCCAGGCTGTAATAGCCCAGCAGGGACGCAGGCAGGATGATGTGCGAAAAGGCGCTGCGAAACACCGCCCATTCGCCGCGCAACGCGCTGTCGATCAGCAGCATTCCGGTGATCGGCTCGACAATGCCCTGGTAGAAGATCCCCAGCCGCCCCGGGCCGGCCACCCAGCCCAGGATGCCGTAAAATATCAACAGCCCCACAAGACCCAGCCAGAAGATCGGCATCGAATACCCGATCAGCCCGACAAAGCGCGCCAGCTGGTCGATCCAGCTTCCGCGGCGCACGGCGGCGATGACACCCAGCGGAACGCCCAGCACGACACCGAACAGCGTGCCCAGTGTCGCCAGTTCCAGCGTCGCGGGAAACACGCGCGCGATATCTGTCGTGACCTCCTGCCCGGTGCGGATGGATTTGCCCAGATCCCCCTGAAGAACATCGGTGACATAGATCCAGAACTGCACCAGCAGCGGCTTGTCCAGTCCGAGATCGCGGAAGGTCTGGTTGTATTGCTCCTGCGTCGCCCGTTCACCGATGACCGCCAGAACCGGGTCGATCGGCATCACGCGGCCGATCATGAAGGTCACGAAAAGAAGGCCAAGGATCGTCGCCGCCACGGTCGCCAATGTGGACAGCGTCTTCTTGAGCCACGGCGGGAGGGACGGCCCGTGCCGTCCCTCCCCATGTGTCGTATCCGCCATTTACTTGGTGATGACCCAGTAGGAAACCGCGGTGGTCGCACCACCGGCTACGAAGTTCTCGACACTTGCATTCATGCCGTTCTGCTCGATCTGCTGGAACATTACCCCGAACGGGCTGACCTGTTGATGCTCGCGCTGCAATTCGCGGTACATCTCGCGGCGGGTGTCGGTGTCGTTCTCAACCACCGCGGCAAGGGTCGCTTCGGACATCTCGGGGATGCCCCAGGCATTGCGCCAGGCCAGCAGGCCGGTCGCGCCCGCCTCGTCCGAGTTGTCGGGGTTATATGCAAAGGTGCCCGCGTTGGTATTGGGGTCGGGATAGTCCGGGCCCCATGCGCCAAGATAGATGTCATGCTCACGCGCGCGGTAGCGATCCAGCGTTTGCGCCCCGGTCCCGACGATCAGCTCGATATCGCAGCCGAGCTGGCCCCAGGTGTTCTGAAGCGACTGGCCGATATCCAGACGCTCCTGCGCATCGCGCACCGAAATCTTGATCGCGCCGCAGTCGGGATGCGCGGATTCGGCCAGCGCCGCCTTGGCGGCCTCGATGTCGAACGCATAGGGCGTTTCCTCGAGCGCCCCAAGGAACGTGCGCGGCAGGAATGCCTGATGCACGGTATACTGCCCCTTGAGGAACGAACCCGACATGCCCTCGTAATCGGTCGCAAGCTTCAGCGCCTCCAGAACCTTCGGGTCCGACAGCATCTCGTTCTTCTGGTTGGCAGCCCAATACATCAGGCGGCCGCGCAGCTCATCGACGATCTTGACGCCCTCGGCTCCGTCAAGCCCGGCAACGTCCTCGGGCGACAGGTTGCGCGCCACGTCGATATCGCCGCGCTCAAGTTGCAGCCGCTGGGTGGCGCTTTCCTGGATATGCTGGACGATCACCCGCTCCATCGCCGGCGTCTCGCCGCTGTAATTCGGGTTGAGATCAAGCAGCACGCTTTCGCTCGGGCGCCATTCCACCACCTTGTAGGGGCCGGACCCGGCGGTATTGGTGCGCAGCCATTCGCTGCCCATGTCGCCATCGGTCTCGTTCGCCATCGCGGTTTCCATGTCGACGATCCCGCCGATGGTCGCCGTCAGGCAGTTCAGCACGAAGGACAGCGCATAGGGTTTGTCCAGCGTCAGCACGAGCGTCTTGTCATCCGTTGCGACGATGGTCTCTTCGACGTTTTCGGGCGTGAAGCCGAACTGGGTCAGGATGAAGGACGGGGTCTTGTTCAACGTTACCGCGCGGCGCAGCGAAAATTCCGCATCCTGGGCCGTCACCGGATTGCCGGAGGCAAAGACATGCCCCTCGGCCATCGTGAAGGTGATGGTCTTGCCGTCCTCGGAAATCTCCCAGCTTTCGGCCAGTTGCGGCTGGTATCCGGCATCAAGATCGAGCGGGTCGAAATTGACCAGCTTCTGATAGACATTGCGGCTGACATCAGCGCCCGCGAATTCAAAGCTTTCCGCCGGATCGAAAGTCTTGATGTCATCGATTCTGTTGGCGATGACCAGCATGTTGGGTGGCGTTTCAGCGGCAACCGGCGCGGCAAGACCGACCGCAAGGAACGACGCGACCGCCGCTGCGACAAATGAATTCTTCATTGTATAACTCCCTGTTTCATTTATTTTTCCCACGTTTTGCGCAGGATCCGTAACCAGTTTCCATGCGTGATCTTGGTCATAAGACCATCATCCACACCATGAGAACGCAGCGCAGTCAGCAGATGGGGCAGGCCCGCGCAATCACCGATCGGTTCGGGAACCAGCGCACCATCGAAGTCGGAGCCGAAGCCGACCCGATCCTCACCCAAATTCTCGACCAGATGGTCAAAGTGTCTGAGCATGATGTCAAGCTCAAACTCCGAATCCATCCGCCCGTCCGGCCGCAAAAAGGCGCTGGCGAAATTGATGCCCACCATTCCATCACTGTCGCGGATCATGCCCAATTGGCGATCGGTCAGATTACGCGAATGCGGGCAGACGGCCCAGGCATTGGAATGCGTGGCCACAAGCGGGGCATCTGAAATGCGCGCCACATCCTCGACTCCCTTCGCGTTGAGATGCGACAGGTCGACCAGGATTCCCAATCGGTTGCACTCACGGATCAGGGCCTTGCCGGCCTCGGTCAGCCCCGGCCCGGTATCCGGGTCGGACGGATAACGGAAGGGCACGCCATGCCCCCAGACCGTGTCGCGGCTCCAGACCGGACCAAGCGAGCGCAGCCCGCGATCATACCATGCGTTCAGACGCTCGAACTCCCGGTCAACGGCCTCCGCGCCCTCGATATGAATGACCGCGGCCATCTCGTCGCCAGGCAGCGCGGCGGCCACCTCCTCGGCGGTGCGGCAGATCCTCACCGCACCCGCGCCTTCCAGATCCTGCATCACGTCAAAGCCGCGCTCGGTCCAGGCCAGCGCCTCACCCTCGGGCACCGGGTCGGGCAGGGGGATGTCATAGGATGCGTTGCGCATCTCGTCATGGCGGACATCCTTGTTGCCGGGGCTGGGCACGAAAATAGCGAACATTCCCCCGCCAAAGCCCCCGCGCACGGCACGAGGCTTGTCGATATGCCCATCTGCCAGCCCCTCGGCAACGCCCTCGGCGGTCACATCACCCCTTAGCAGGCGCAGGGTCAGATCGTTATGGCCGTCAAAAACTGGAAATCCGCTCATTCTTTCACCTGTATTTTATTGATATGAAGCCGCCCTGATCTCGGGCCTCTGCCGCCGCTCCGTAAACTCGGATGCGGGCAGATGGTCTGGGGGCAATTCGGTCAACTGCATGTCACCGGTCAAACCTCGACCAATGCGCGCCGATCCGCAATCGGATTATTCGGGGGGTCACAAGGAAGACGGCGCGTTCTCTGAAAGTGCACGCTCGAAACGTTCCGACAACACCGGCAGTTTGGTAGCCAGGATGTTGACGTGGCCGGTCTGCGTCCTCGTGAATTCGAGTATTTCATCTCGCGTCACTGGAACTAGGCTGCGGGTTTCAAGATAAAGATGTGGATAAGAAGAAAACACCAGCCGATCGATTGTATCGATACTGTCTTGGCTTGGTTGTTCGTAAGTGTACTCGAAATAGAGTGTCGGATGATCTTCAAGCATCTCGGACATTCCCTCCAGGGCCGCCGCTTCATGCTTTTCGACATCCATCCAAATTAACGATATCTCATGTGGTGAAACACCAATATCATTCAACAAATCTGCACCTCGCACCGTGTCGATATCGATGTAGGTTTTCGTCCCCCCGCTCTGCTGATCCGTGAGCGCTTCCAGTGTCGATGCTCCGGAATGATAAGGGCTAACCTGCATTCTTGCAGTTCCCTCACGATTTGAGAAAGCAACTTCGTGGAGTTCGATTTCGAGATTCTCAGCATTCATTGCAGCATTCGCGCGAAGCAACCGAAAGTTGCTAGGATCCGGTTCCACGGAAATAACGCGTGAAAAGCAGTGACATAGCTGAGCGTAGACGCTTTGGGTTCCGAAATTGGCCCCAACGTCGAGCATGGCTCCATTCGGTCGGAGTTCATTTGCGATGGCAAATACTGCTTCAGTTACATCGCGATGAAAGTGTCCGTGATTATATACGCGGCGCCCCATCGCTTCGGCTGCATTGAACACAAGTTTATGATCTGCAAAATCTTTGTAGAGAAGGTACCCTTGACTTGCGAGATTCGATAAAATCCATGCTGAAATCCTGTCGTTCGATAATGCTAACGCGACAGCCGTACGAGCGAAATTCCCAATAAGTCCCAATGCCAACCTCTTTTAATATTAAAGATATTTCCCCAAAAATTCTCCAGCCCGTAAGCTAGGCTGACATTTCTTAAATGATATGCGACTGGTTTGCAGTCTGGCTCGAACGCGCTTGCTTATCAAGTTTGCGAAAAGTGAACTCTAGCGGATGCCCGATCAAGGGCGCTGTCCGAGAGCCGCGAACCTGTCGCATCAAGAGCAAGATAACCAGCGCAAGTTTGCATCGGAGATCGTGCCATTCGGCGAGAGCGGTGGAGCGGGTCGGCTTGAAGTCCGATATTGAATAGAAGTTGCGCTTCGAGTTTGACACCCTACCGAGCGAGGCATGACGCTCAATCGCCCGGTTCCGCATTCTATATTGCGTTTGCACAACGTTCCGTGTGCGCATCGGTCCTAATCTCCTTTCAAACGACATTCATACCTGAAAGGAGAATGACAATGCTGACCAGAAGAGCCGCAATGATGGGGGTCGCCGGAATGGCGTCCCTGCCCATCCTCGCCAAGGCCGCGAAAGCCGACGAATCCTTCACGCCCGACGCCGCGCCTGCCGACCTGTCCAAGCTCAAGCGCATCCGCCGCGAACTGGTCGCGCCGCCCTTTGTGCATGAACACGAGCAGGTCGCGACCAATGAACCCTGTATCGTCGAATTCGAGATGACGATCATCGAAAAGGAATTGCAGGTCGCCGATGACGCCTGGTTGCAGGCGATGACCTTCGACGGCTCGGTTCCCGGCCCGATGATGGTGGTGCATGAGGGCGATTACGTCGAACTGACCCTGATCAATCCGGCCGAAAACCTGCTTCAGCACAATATCGACTTCCACGCCGCCACCGGTGCGCTGGGGGGCGGGGCGCTGACGCTGGTCAATCCCGGGGAAAAGACGATCCTGCGCTTCAAGGCGACACGCCCCGGCACCTTCGTCTATCACTGTGCGCCGGGCGGCCCGATGATCCCCTGGCATGTGGTCGCCGGCATGGCCGGCACGATCATGGTGCTGCCGCGCGACGGATTGCGCGACCATGAAGGGCGGCAGGTGAAATACGACCGCGTCTACTATATCGGCGAGAACGAATACTATATCCCGAAGCACGCCGATGGCAGCTACATGCGCTTTGCCGATGTCGGCGAAAGCTACGCTGATACGGTCGATCTGATGAACGGGCTGATCCCCAGTCACGTTGTATTCAACGGCGCAGTCGGCGCGCTGACCGGGGATAACGCGCTCAAGGCCAAGCAGGGCGAAAAGGTTCTCTTCGTCCACAGCCAGGCCAACCGCGACACGCGGCCCCACCTGATCGGCGGGCATGGCGACCTGGTCTGGGAGACGGGCAAGTTCAACAACCCGCCCGAACGCGACCTTGAGACCTGGTTCATTCGCGGCGGTTCCGCCGGTGCGGCGCTCTATGAGTTCCTGCAGCCGGGTGTCTACGCCTATGTGAACCACAACCTGATCGAGGCGGTGAACCTTGGCGCGACGGGCCATGTGGTGGTCGAGGGCGATTGGAACAACGACCTGATGGAACAGGTGCTGGCGCCGACCGAACTCACCGGGCTCTGAACCAAGCGGAAGACCGGACAGGGCGGGGCGGTCGTGCAAAACGGCCGCCCCGCTTGTCCTTGAAAGGATCGCGATCATGAAATCGATGCTGTTGCTGCCATTGCTTGCCGTCACCGCGCTGGCCGGAGTGCTGGCAGAGCGCGAGTCCCTCGCGCCCGCGCCGCCGCTTCCGCCACAGGATCTGCCCGCGACCGTCGCCATTCCCGCAGGCGAGATCGCCTTTCGCCCCATGGGGAATTTCAGCTATGCGGGCAAGACCCGGATGCCGGGCTGGACAACGGTGCCCGTCGCCGCCTTCGAAATCATGAAACACCAGGTCACGCGCGACGCCTATGGCGAATGCGTGGCCGATGGCGGCTGCGCCCAGGTGCCCGCGCAGGGCGGCAGCCTGCCCCAGACCCATGTCAGCTGGCAGGACGCCAGCGCCTATGCGGCGTGGTTCTCGCAGCGCACCGGCATGAGCTGGCGCCTGCCCACCGAAACCGAATGGCAGCGCGCCGCCGCCGAGCGCCACGGCGATGCCCTGCCTGAACCCGAGGATCTCGATCCGGGGCAGCGGATGCTGGCGCAATACCAGTCCGGCACCCTGCTGCGCGGCAGCGCCAACCTTGCTCTCAGGCCGCCCGGCGGCTTTGGCGAGAACAGCCTTGGCGTGGCCGATATGGCCGGGAATGTCTGGGAATGGACCGATGATTGCTTTCGCAACGGCACCATTCTCGCGGATGGAAGCCTTGCGGAAACCGAGCCCTATTGCGGCGTGCGGATCGCGGGCGGGCGCCACCGCGCGGCCGTGATCGACTTCATCCGCGACGCCAGCGTCGGGGGCTGCGCCGCCGGGCTGCCGCCGGATTTCCTGGGTTTCCGGCTGGTGCGTGAGAACTGACCGACGAAAACGGCGCAGGGCGGATCATCATTCCGCCCTGCGCCGGTCTTGTCGTCATGCTTAGGACGCGCGGCTGTAACGCACACCCTCGGGCATATGGTCATCAAGCGCGCTGGCCACGATCCGCGTCAGCGCGCGCCCGTCGGGGCGGATCTTCAGCGCATCATCATCCAGCGCCACAAGATCGCCGAACCGCTCCGCCAACAGCGCCAGCGTTGCATCAAGCGTGGATTCCTGCGCGCCGAACGTGGCCTGCAGTTCGCGCCGGTCCAGACGGAATTCACACATCAGCATCTCGATGGCACGCGCCCGCAGCAGATCGTCCTGCGTCATCACATGGCCGCGCGCCCCCGCCAGTTCCCCGGCCTCGATGCGCTGCACATAGGCCGCCGTCGCGGCGGCGTTCTGAACGTAGCCCCCCGGCAGCCGCGAGATCGAAGACGCGCCCATGCCGATCAGCGTCGGGCAGGTGTCATCGGTGTAGCCCTGGAAATTTCGCCGCAAGCGCCCGTCGCGGGCGGCGCGTGCCAGCCCGTCGTCATGAAGCGCGAAATGGTCGATGCCGATCGCGTCGAACCCCGCGCCGCGGAAACGCGCAGCCGCCTGTTCGGCCAGGTGATAGCGGTCCAGATCAGCCGGCAGCGCGGTATCGTCGATCAGCTTTTGGCGCTTCGACACCCAAGGCACATGCGCATAGCCGAACAACGCCACCCGGTCCGGGGCCAGTTCAA
>Ga0102940_1002908_pt1 | contig 10070 bp, 6 predicted proteins | sample SalPonR2_C_D1_MG_FD_78215 | JGI IMG/M metagenome (GOLD analysis project Ga0102940, IMG submission 78215) | Salt pond soil microbial communities from South San Francisco under conditions of wetland restoration - Salt Pond MetaG R2_C_D1_MG | ecosystem: Environmental > Aquatic > Marine > Intertidal...
ATTTTTGTAATAAAAGAGAGAAAATATGCAAGCAAAGCCAGGACCATTATTGGCCGGTATAAACACTCCCGAAGACTTACGGAAAATGCCGGTTAGGGATTTGGTGCAGTTGTCCGCTGAACTGAGGCAGCTTATCATTGATGAGGTTTCCTGCAATCCGGGCCATTTGGGTGCGAGCCTGGGTGCAGTTGAACTTGCAGTTGCTTTGCACTATAGCCTTAACACACCACGGGATCTTGTGGTTTGGGATGTTGGACATCAGGCTTATGCGCATAAAATTCTTACCGGCCGGAAAGATGTGTTCCATACCAACAGAAAATTAAATGGAATTAGTGGATTTCCTGCCCGGCACGAATCTGAATACGATGCTTTTGGGGTAGGGCATTCTTCAACCTCAATATCTGCTGCTCTGGGTATGGCTGTAGCCAGCAGGCTTGCCGGTGATGACAATCAGGTTGCAGCCGTTATTGGTGATGGCGCAATGACCGGGGGAATGGCGTTTGAAGCCCTGAACAATGCGGGTGCATTGCACCCCAATATGACCATCATATTGAACGATAATAACATGGCGATATCACCCAACTCCGGCGCCATGAAAGAATACCTGATTGATATCGCCACATCCAAAACATACAACCGTGTAAAAGATGATGTATGGCGTTTTTTGTCACAGGTTAACAGGGCAGGAGGCCCCAATGCACGGGATTTTGTGCAAAAAATCAACAATGGCATCAAATCCATTGTCATGCGTCAAAGCAACATGTTTGAATCCCTGAAACTGCGGTATTTTGGCCCCGTGGATGGGCATGATGTGGTTTACCTGACAAATATTCTTAACGACCTGAAGAAAATCCAGGGTCCCAAAGTTTTGCATATCCTTACCCAAAAGGGGAAAGGCTTTCCTTCTGCCGAAAAAGATCAGACTCTCTGGCACGCCCCCGGAAAATTTGATAAAACCACTGGCGTGATCATTAAAGGTGAAAATGATACGCCCACACCTCCCAAATATCAGCATGTGTTTGGCAAAAGCATTACCGAGCTGGCTGAGAAAAATGAAAAGATTGTTGCCGTTACCCCGGCGATGACAACAGGCTCATCCCTGGACATTATGATGGAGAAATTTCCGGACAGATGCTTTGATGTAGGCATTGCTGAACAGCACGCGGTTACATTTTCTGCCGGCATGGCGACACAGGGATTTGTCCCCTTTTGTGCCATATATTCAACCTTTGCCCAGCGTGCCTACGATCAGATTATCCACGATGTGGCAATCCAAAACCTCCCGGTTATTTTTTGTCTGGACAGAGCAGGATTTGTCGGACAGGACGGGGTTACTCACCATGGGTTGTATGATATACCTGCCTTGCGTACCATCCCGAATTTGACCATTGCGGCACCAATGGATGAAATCCAGTTTAGGCATATGTTGTATTCCGCTCAGATTGATCCCTCAGGACCCGTAGTGATTCGCTACCCACGTGGCTATGGAATGCATGTCGACTGGGAAAAACCGTTTGAAGAAATCCCCGTTGGTAAAGGACGCATACTGGAAGAGCATGATGAAGCCGGGGTGTCCGTACTGACCTTCGGAGATCCGGGTAATGCAGTGAGGTATGCTGCCCGTAAACTCAGAAAAAAAGGCATTTCCATTAACCATTATGATATGCGTTTTGTCAAACCACTGGATGGACCACTGCTTGACCATATATCCAAACGTACAGCAAAAATAATAACCATTGAAGATGGCTCCATTGCCGGAGGTTTTGGCTCAGCAGTGCTCGAATATTATGCCGAAAACAAGATCAACTTGCAAATCCAACGGCTCGGTGTCCCCGATATGTTTATCAAACACGGTCATGTCAACGAATTGAAAGAACAGGCCGGATTTGACATCAACAGCATCGTAGAGCGTGTGGAAAGCATGTCCTGAGCCTTCCTGTGACCAGTTTTTCCTGATGGTTTGGCAACTTTGTATTATTTTGTATCTTTACCTTCAACCAATGAATTGATTTTTCATGAGACGAAGCCTGATTCTGCTAATTTTGATTGCGTTAAGTGTTGCCGCTTTTAGTCAACGTAAACCCGACCGACGTTTTGTTAACAAGTTTTACGATGCTTCCGCCTTTATTTATGAGGAAAATTACAACGCAGCCGTTCCACTGCTTGAGGAACTGAATAATATCGATCCCGATAATGCCAACGTGCAGTTTAAACTGGGATTGTGTTACCTGAAAAGCAGAATTCTCCAGAAAAAAGCAGAAGAGAAACTCGAATACGCTTCTCAATATGTGGATGAAAACTTTGAACCGGACAATCACCGCGAACGAAATGCACCGCCCGTGACATATTTCTTCCTGGGGCAGGCTTACAGAGTGAATATGGAATTTGATAAATCCATCGGTGCTTTTGAAAAGTACCTGACGTTCCTGGAGGATAATAAAGACAACTTATTGCTGTTTGATACGCAGGAAACAAAACGACAGATTGACATCACCACACGAGCCAAACGCATGGTGAATGTGCCTGTAAATGTTGATATGGAAAACATGGGCCCTGTGCTGAATTCAAAATACTCAGATCACTCCCCGGTGATAGATATGCATGAATCACGCCTCGTGTTTACATCAAAACGACCAAAACCAAACGAGCCATTCTACAATCAGGATGAGGATTTGTTTGTTTCCAATAAAGAAGAAAGTGAGTGGACAGCTCCCGAACGCATGGCAGATTATATCAATACAGAAGAAAACGAGGCTTCCATTGGCTTGTCTACCGAAGGTGATTTGTTGCTGTTTTTCCGCTCCGAATACCAGGCAGGTAATATCTTTACCACAAAAAAGAAAAAAGATTCCGTCAACTGGTCTAGGCCAGACCTTCTGACACAGGAAATCAATACCAAGCACAGAGAAACTCACGCGTGCATCTCACCCGATAACCAAAGCATCTATTTCACCAGCGACAGAGATGGTGGGTTTGGAGGCCTTGATATCTATGTTGTCAGGCGATTACCTAATGGTGAATTTGGGGAGCCACGCCTGTTGGGTGAAAACGTAAATACAGAATACGACGAAGAAACGCCCTTCATTCACCCCGACGGACAAACCCTCTTTTTTAGCTCCAAAGGGCATGAAACAATGGGCGGGTATGATATTTTTTACGCAAAAATGAATGAAGACTATACTTTTGGTCTACCCGTGAATCTGGGCTTCCCGATAAATACCACCGGTGATAATGTCTCCTACGTGATGAGCATGGACGGCCGCAGAGGGTACCTGAGTACATACCGTGAAGATGGTTATGGCGACCTTGATTTGTATCAGATAAATCATAAAGATGTGTTCATCACAAACCTGGCCATTTATGAAGGTACTGTTACCGACTCCGAAGATAAAGTTCCTGAAAACGTTGTCATCGTGGCACGGAACAAAAAGACAAATACCATTGCTGGTGTGTATCGGCCAAATAAATATACAGGTGAATATGTTCTTACGCTTCGTCCTGGAGCTGAGTACGACCTGATATACAACGTGAACGGCCGGCAAATGGTAAGTACAAGCATTGAACCAACAAAAGAAGATGCCGATAAATTTACCACAGAATACGATCCGGTTGATCTAAACCCTGTTGTCGTACAGCTTTATGCTTATCATGACAGGGTGCTGTTTAACTCCGGTGAAGTGGCTATGACACCCAGCGGAAACCGTGCTGTTGACAAAATAATCAGCCTGGTGGATACCACCGAAGCCCCAATGGCTATCACCATTAATTATCCCCCAAGCCATCCTTTGAGTGGCGAGCGTTTTGACGTGGTGAAAAATGAGCTGATAAATTCCGGTGTGAATGAAGAAGATATTGTGGCGCAGGGTAAAATTCCGCCATACGCAGAAATTATTTACGGTCTGGATATTACCGAAGGCAAGGAAGAATTCCTCGAAATCGACCTTGCAGCAACGGCTGATACCTCAAGAGAACGTGTGATCGTTAAAAACATCTTCTTTGAATTTGACAGGTTTAATATTGTACCAAAATATCATGAAAACCTGAATGTCCTGGCCGAATACATGCTGAACAATACCGATGCGGTGATTGAAATTGCCGGCCATACCGATGCGCTGGGATCCAACGAATACAATTACCTGCTGTCATACCGGCGTGCGAAATCCGTTAAAGATTACCTGGTTGACAAAGGCGTTGCTCCTTCCAGCCTGATTACCAAAAAGTATGGGGAAACCGATCCAATTGCCGCCAATATTAAAGACGGTCAGGATAATCCCGAAGGACGGCAGCTTAACCGCCGTGTTGAATTTTCAGTGCTAAAACAGGGTACCCGTGAAGAACTGGTGATCGAATCAATCGAAAAAACCGGTGATGCTGGTGATGAAATGCTTGCCGGTGATCAAACCATGGAAGCAGATGGCGAAGGTAAATTTACCATCCAGATTTTTGCCCTGAAAAACCGCCGCTCCATCGACTACTTTGATGATCTGATTGGTGTTGAAGAAAGTATTGGCGATGATGGCTTCTACCGTTATTACGTGGGACGTTTCGATACCCGTCAGGAAGCACGGGCCGCTATGAAAAATCTTAGGGATATGGGCTACGAACCATTCATCCGTGAATTGAGTTTCTTTGAATAGAACCATACAATCAAACCACATGTCATCAGCCGGGGATTTTTCTCCGGCTGATTTTTGTTAACCGGGCAAAAGCATGCATCCTTAATGTCATTATCCATGCAGCAACATTGCATAAATTCCACCCTGATCAAAACGGTCTGCCCATATTTTGTTAATTTTGGCAGCAAATTCAGAAACTATGGCACAAAAACCATCCATACCAAAAGGAATGCGGGATTTTACCCCCGCTGAGATGCTCAAACGCAATTACATTTTTAATACCATTCGTGCGGTGTTTGAAAACTACGCTTATCTGCCCATAGAAACACCGGCCATGGAAAAACTCAGCAGCCTGCTGGGAAAATACGGGGATGAGGGCGATAAACTTCTGTTTAAAGTACTCAACTCCGGAGATTTTATTAAAAAAGCATCCGATCAGGAGCTGACAGAGCGGGATTTGAATAAACTGACCTTTAAATTGTCAGAAAAAGGTCTGCGCTATGACCTTACTGTGCCCTTTGCCCGTTTTGTGGTACAGCACCAAAGCGAGCTTGTGTTCCCCTTTAAGCGCTATCAGATTCAGCCTGTATGGCGTGCTGACAGGCCGCAAAAAGGACGTTACCGGGAGTTTTACCAGTGCGATGCGGATGTGATTGGATCGGATTCCCTGCTGAATGAATTTGAGCTTGTGCAGATCATGGATGAGGTGTTCCGTCAACTGAATGTTCCGGTCATCATCAAAATCAACAACCGAAAACTACTGATGGGTGTGGCAGAAAGCCTGGGTGTAGAGGATAAATTTACTGATATTACCGTTGCCGTGGATAAGCTGGATAAAATTGGCCGCGATAAGGTGATTGAGGAAATGACAAATCTGGATATTTCACAGGCGATAGCGGAACAAATGATGGAGGTTTTTGAAGCAAGTGGCAGTACAGATGAAAAACTTGACATCTTGAAATCCCTGCTCAAAGATTCCGAAATCGGTATGAAAGGAATCGCTGAGGTTGAAAAGCTATGGAATTATTTTGATGCCTTTGAATTTGATGCAGATATTGAGCTGGATACCACCCTGGCCCGTGGTCTGAATTACTACACCGGAGCCATCTTTGAAGTGAAAGCCCGCGATGTTCAGATGGGCAGCATTTGTGGTGGCGGTCGCTATGATGACCTGACCGGCATTTTTGGCTTGCCTGACATGTCTGGTGTTGGTGTGTCCTTTGGCGCCGACAGGATATATGATGTGTTGGAGCAAAGCAGTGGTTTTCCTGAATCAGAAATGCATCAAAGTGAACTTTTGTTTGTGAATTTTGGTGAAAAAGAAGAAGCCTGGTGTCTGCCCGTGCTGGCAAAGGTAAGAAAAGCTGGTATTAATGCAGAAATATATCCGGAGGCTGCAAAAATGAAAAAACAAATGAAATATGCCGACCGCAAGCAAATACCCTGGGTTGTAATGGCCGGGGAAGAAGAGATGGTATCCGGCAAAGTCAAACTTAAAAACATGCAGAGCGGTGAGGAATCACTCGTTGAGCCAGATCAGCTTGCGGAAGCCGTCCGGTAACTATTCGTCTTGTATTTCAATTACCGGATTGGTATGGGTTCTGTATTTTTCCGGAATGTCGGGAATGCCATTGCCGTCGGTGTCGGGGAAAGATGTGGCATAGCGGTAAAATGACAACCATTCTTTGCCTTCCTGTATGCCCGGTGTGTCAGGGTCAAAATCAATTACCGTTTCGCGGATGTCTTCAAATTCGCTGCCATCAGCCAGTTTGGGCTTTACCCGTACCAGTCCGAAGGTTTTTTGCTTAATCATACCCAGAAATTCAAGCATATAGGCATTGGCTGACACCGCGTACAGTTTGTTGTTGTTCTTACTCAGGTCAATTTCTTTCCACCCTGTGCTGTCGCTGCCGAGTTCTATTTTCTGTATCTTATTCAAAAATCCTTTATCCGGGTTGGCATGTATACGAATACCGCTGTAATAAATGTAACTGGAGGGAGAGGATTCACGCACCATATACAAAACTTCAATGACCTTTTTCAGCTCTTTGGCAGTAAGGTGTACCTGAGCCAGCGCGTAGCCGGGGATGTCATCTTCACCTTGTCCGAGTGAGCAGATGCGAAAAATGTCGGCAATGCCCTGTTTTCCGGTTTTTCCGGGGTTGATGCGATCGCGGATAACGCCGGCAGCTACCAGTGAAACATCAGAATGTATGCCCTGTGATGTGATGTTGTACTGTATGGCATCGGCAATAAAAGGTCCGAGCAAAGAGGCATCCAGGTCGCCTGTTTCTTCACAGCTCATTTCAAAATCCGATTCAAATACTGCTTTGTCGTATTCAATGCCAAGGGGATCAAGAATTTCAGATTGCACCAGGCTTTGTTGCCTGTTAATTTTATCCTGTACCTTAGAAATGCCTTTTATTTCATCATCGAGCGGGATCAATGTAAAATCTTTCATCTGGACCAGATCATTTTCTTCAGACAGTACGAGTCTTCCCATGTTTTGGCCGCCGGCTCCGGTTTGCACCACGGGTACACCGTCTGTAACAACCGGTTCTGTTAGTGTGGTGTGAGTATGTCCGGATATTACAGCATCCACCCATTTGGAGCTTTTATCAGCCAGTTTAACATCTTCACCACCCCATTCGCCATTTTCTTTTGTTACACCGGAATGCGAAAGCACAACCACAACATCAGCTTTACCGCTTTTTTTAAGTTCTTTGGCTGTTTTTTGGGCTGTTCTGATAGGGTTTGTGATGCTAACCGGCATCAGGTATGGTTGCACCTCTTCAGCATCCTCTCCGAAAATACCCAGAAAGGCAATTTTATGGCCTTTTTCTTCGTGAATGACATATGGGCTGATTACACCCTCTTCATAAAGCGATTCAAGGGCATCATCCCGCGGGTCGTCATCATCAAATTCCACATTGGTAAGCAAAAGTTGAGGTATGTCTCCCTTCTCACGGGCTTTGTTGATGATTTGTGCCAGCACTTCCGGGCCGTAATCAAATTCATGGTTCCCGATGGTGAGGTAATCGTAACCCATGTCGTGCATCAGCCGGAGTTGGAAGCCGGTGTCAGGTTCAAGCGGATGAAAGAGTGATCCCATGAGAAAATCGCCGGCATCCACTGCCAGTACGATGTCATCATTATTGGTTGATTTTTCCTTACGGATGAGTCCGGCAATGCGGGCAAAGCCACCGCGGGTTTCGTCATTACCTGTACTTGTCGGAGTGTATTCTGTTTCAGGAGAATACCCATTGAGTTTGGAGTGCAAGTCGTTGCTGTGGAGCAGAATAATGTCCTGTGCCATTATCTGACCTGCAGCCAACAGCATCAGTATGAAGATTGCTTTCATTGAATTCATAAGGCGGTAAATTTTATGTAAAAATAATAAATTTCGCCTTATGCCGTGTTAAGCCAATGTTGCTTTTGGATTTTAAATCATGCGGATGCGCTTAGGTGCTGATGAAGCCTGCTATTTCAGGCTTAACTTGCGGCTGACGATGCCAAAGTTGCCAGTGATTTTTGCCACATACAGTCCTGTGTCCAGGTGCGAAACACTGATGTCTGCCGTTCCGTTTTTTATGTTTCCCTGATAAACCAATTTGCCATGTATGCTAAAAATTGTAAGCTTTGCAGATTGAGAGTGGTTAAGCCGGATGTGAATGTTATCCTTCGCGGGATTGGGATACAAGCTTAAATTGCCGGATTGTGCCATTTCATTCATGATTCCTGTGGTAGCGGGACAGCAGGAAGCATAATAAGGGTTATGAAAAACCAGCGTGCCGTTTTCGAACAGGCAATTCAGGCTTTTTGTATACCAGGTGTCTCCGGCAATGTAGTTCAGGAGCGGTGTGGCACCTATACCTTCGGTCCAGGTACTTGACCAGACGGTTCCGGTGAGAACCTCAAAACTGATGATTTTACGATAGGTTCCGTTTATGAGTGCGCTGTCTGTATCAGTGACCACAAGATCGTAAATATCCTCGAAGGCGTAATCTTCGCCATGCAATGTGTCATCAACTTCCACTGAAAAATCGTAAAGCAATAAATCCTGGCCATCAATGTACTGAAATACCTTTTGATTTGCACTGTCTTCCCTCAGATAAGCAATGGGAGTTTGGTTTTGTATGTCGTTGCCAATTTCCCAGCAGTTTATTTGATGCAATATATGGTAGCTTGTGCTGTTGATTACAGTGTCACCTGAAAGCATGTAGCTCATCGTTGAGGTGTCGCCGGGATTGTCAGGTGGCTGAGGGTACGTTTCTGTTGTGAAATTCCAGATTTTGTTGTCCTCAAGCATGGGAGTGTATTGCTGTGCCCTCAGATTTGAAAAGCAGGCAACCAATAGCATGCTGCTGATTATTGTGATGGTTTTCATGGCTTCTTTTGTCTTGGTTCACTACAAATATATAAAAAAATGATATAAGGTCAGGTTATTTTTAAATTAATTACACATTTTATTCGGAGTGATGTTTTCGCGCCAGGCCGACCCTGCCTGACAATAAAGATTAACACTTGCAGGCAGGGGGCGCCACGCATAAAATAACCAGAGAGGTGTAGGTATTAGTCGCAACAATTGTTCTTTTTAGGAAATCCGTGAATGCGGAAGCCATCGGGGTTCAATTCTATCAGGGTATTTTCCATTTTGTTTGCCAGTTCATTGGCGACATAAAAGTTGATGCCGTCAATTTCGAATTGAGTGTCATCGAACCCGGGTTTGCTGGCAACATCCATGGCAGGAGAGGGGCCGCAACATCCCTGCGTAGCGTAAATTTTGATGCCTGCTTCGGGGCTCTCCTGTTTTTCAAGAATGACTTTGAGTTGTTTTGCTGCTTGTTCTGAAATTTTCATGATGTTGTATTTTACGTATTTATTTATTTTCTCCCACAAAGGGGTTTTGTTTTATTTCCCACAAAGGCACAAAGGACACGAAGAGGCTTTCATATTGCCTTTTCTTTGAGCTCTTAGTGGCTTGGTGGGAGTTCTTTTCATAGTGTTGTTCCGCTGTAATTTGTTATTTCCCACACTTGTACCAACGAATGACGGTAAAGGAACAAAGGTTACGAAGGTTTGTTTAGAATGGTTTTCCCACGAAGGCACAAAGTTCACAAAGAGGCTTTCATATTGCCTTTTTCTTTGTGTTCTTAGTGGCTTAGTGGGCATCCTTGTGTTATGTCTGTATGCTTGCATCTCTGTTTTATTTCGCAAATTCCGGAGAGTTCATTAAGTTGTTAAAACAATTCACCCATTATTTTTCGGTGTATTCCATCTTTAATCAGATTGACATTAAAGTTTACCAGCAGAGCCAGTCTTATTTCGGTTAATTTCAGGTAAGTGAGCACGGTTTTGTGATGCACTTTTTCAATATTTTTAACCGACTTTAGCTCAATCAGTAATTTGTTTTCCATTATTATGTCGGCTCTGAAACCGACATCCAGAACAGTG